>Ga0247833_1000833_pt1 | contig 54368 bp, 55 predicted proteins | sample LaCruzMarch2015__7_FD_187117 | JGI IMG/M metagenome (GOLD analysis project Ga0247833, IMG submission 187117) | Freshwater microbial communities from meromictic Lake La Cruz, Castile-La Mancha, Spain - LaCruzMarch2015_8m | ecosystem: Environmental > Aquatic > Freshwater > Lake | place: Spain...
TGAACAAGCAAAAAAACTACCGCCGCCGCCAACGCGGAATTACTCCGATAACGACACCCCGCAACAGCCCAGGGGTGGCTCAGTTTTTGATGTCGGAAGTGGCTCAGTTTTCAGTGTCGCTTGACAGATGCATCTGGACTAGAAGCGATCGATACCCCCTTTGGCCCTCTGCGGATTATCACGCCGACCCTGTGCGTGATGGACCGCCTGGCAGCTTTCCTGCACTGGAGAGACCGGCAATGCTACGAACAAGCGACTTGGGTGGCACAGAATCACACAGTTGACTGGGCCGAGATAAAAATCTGGGCAGCAAATGAGGGCATGACGATGGATGATTGGAAGCAGTTCTATCAATCTGGCTATAGACTAAATTCAGAAAGATGAATCACTTGACCAATGGACGGCCAATTTGCGGCAATTCTCGGCGAACTTGGCCTTGGCATACTCTCCAACAGCCTTTACGACGCCCTAAAAACTCTGGTGTCGCAACAGGCCAGCAAGGAGGATTGCATCAAGGCTATCCAAGACTGCATTGACGTTCACGGGGTTTCAATGCGAGCAGAGACGGTGATTTTGGCTCTTGCGGAGCATGGACTACTGAGCATCAGTGGGTCTGATCTGGTTGCAGATGAATCTTTGCTGTTTGGCAGCCAGGGTGGAAGCGCTCGGATCACAGATTCAACGCTGAAAACGCCCCGCAGTGAAATTCAGGTTGGGGTGAAAGCAGCCATTACGACCCAGGGCAACGGCCACATCCGCCAGAACGCTGATGGCAGCATCAGCTTTCACACCTGAAGGCCTTCGAGCTCACCAGCAGCAGCCATCCGGTTACGCGCCGCAGGCTTGCGCAATCGCCGCCGCCACCAGCTCCAGCCGCTGCTCCAGGAACCGCTCAAAGTCATCGACCCAAAGCCCCGACTCGTCCCCATGGGGAATCAGGTGGCTGGCGAGCACGGTTTCCATCGGGAAGCCCGGCTCATCCCGCAGTTCCGCCATGTACTCGGATGGGGCGGAATAACTGATGTGTTGATTGGTCTCTCTGTCGATCAGGCAGCGGTTGAGCACGCAGTCCCGCTTGCGAGCTTCCACTCCCTGCAGATCGAGATGGTGGGCCGGGAAGATGTGGTGGTCATCGATGCCGCTGCTGGCCAGGAGCTTTTCGTTGAGCACGGCTCGGCTGTGGAAGTCGAGCGGGCGGTTGCCGCTGGCGAGGATCAGGCAGATGGTGGCGCGGTAGAGGGAGCGCTGCCTGGGGGTGACATCACGCAGTAGCTCGGGATTGAAGTGGAAGCTGCGCACGTTTTCAGGTGCCGGGGCAGCTGAGTCGCTGAGCCAGGGGATCAGCTCAGTCACATCCCGGCCGCTCTGGGTGTTGGGCGACTTTTCGTAGGCCTGGCTGAAGGCCGAGCACCAGAACCAACGTTTGATCTGCTCGCGCTGGGCACCAATGGCCACACCCTTGCTGGCTCCGGCAACGGCGAGGGCTGCGGCCATGGGGGAGAGCATGGTGTTGAACGGCAACCAGCGGGCCTCGAGCACCCAGCAGTCGTCGTGGAGGATAGTGAGGGAGAGCGCCAGGGCCTCAATCACCGGTTGCCACCACTGGATAACGGTGCCGGCGGTGAGGTTGAGCACGTCGCCGCGCTTACAGCTGGGGGTTTTGCCACCGGCCAGGGCGATGGCCATCAGCACGTAGTAGGGGTCCACATCGAAGTGGGCGATCAGCGGGTGATCGCTGCGGGCCTGCTCCCAGAGCTCGCGCAGCTTGAGGTCTTGACTCCAGAAACGGGCGGTGAGTAGCTCAAACACGCTGAGCTTCACGCCGGTGCGGTTCAGCGTCTCGAAGATCGTGCAAAGAGCCGCCGGCTCGGTATCGGCGGACAGGGTGACAACGGGGAAGACGTATTGATCAAAGCGGTTGATCCACTGGGCCTCCAACTCCTGCAGCTGATCTTCCAGCTGGTCGCGCTCTGCGCCCTGACGGGTGCGGGCCACCTGGGAGGCCCACTTGGAGAAACCTGTGCTGCCCTTATGAAGCGTGGAAAGTGGCATGAGCAGCAGCTCGGCTTGTAGCCCAATGGCCTCTCGTTTGGCTACGGCACCTTTAGTACGCCGTAAATAGTCGATGGCGTCCTCAAAGTCGGCGCCGTCGATCAGGGCTCGGATGTCGAGGTAGTAGCGGTGATCGCCGACGCCGTAAAAGGCCTGATAGAGAGAGGTGAGCCGCTGCTGGCCGTCGAGCACCAAGAAGGTGTGCTCAGAGGGGGGTGGTGGAGCACCCTCAAACTCACGACTGGAGAAGGCGCGCTGCCGGTCGCGCACGCGCAGGATGCTGCCGGCGGGGTAGTTGTTGGCGATCGAGACGATCAATGCCTGGGTGGCACTGGGCTCCCAGACGAAATCGCGCTGGAAATCGGGCAACACCATGTCGCCGCTGTGGATCCGATCCAGCAGATCGAGGAGGGGCTTGGAGTTGGTGTCTTCGTAGATAGTCATGCACCAACGCCCTCCTTCTCAAAAAACTCCCAAGCCAGCCGATAGTCCTTCACCCGATCACAGAGATCAAACGGTGCCTCGTAGGTGATGGTGCGCTCAACCGGTCCGCCGGGCAGCGTGTCATCAATGATCGTGCGGGAGACGTTGCCGCTCTTCATGTCAGCAATGTCTTCCCAGCCGGTGCTCTTGTTGGCTCCTCGACCTGAGCCCTTCCTCGGGAAGCCCACGCCCACCAACCCCTTGCTGGCGGTGAAGACGATGCGGCCATTTTGGTCGTACCAGGTGTCGCGTTCGTATTGCTGCATCACCGGGAACTGCACTCGGTAGATGGTGATCAGTTCATCAAGCGTGAGGCCGAGGGCATGGGCCACCAGCACATCGATTTCCACCAGGGCCTGGCGGCGGGCGTAATCGGTGCGCAGGGCGCAGTCGCGCTGCCAGGTGGGGGTGAGGTTGCTGAAGAAGCTGTTGGGTAGGCGTGCATCCTGTTTGGCCCAGCGTTGCTGGCGGAAGGCTTCATCCCAGCATTCGCTCCAGAGATCGGCGTAGGACGTGGTCAGGCAGTTGAGCACCAGCGTTCGTAAGGACGAGATGCTGGGATCACGAAGAATTCCTGTGGGGAAAATCTTTAGGTCTCCAGTACACAGGTCTGATTTGCCAGTCGTCTTGACGAAGAAGTCAAAGGGTATAGAGGATAGGAGAGAGCAAAGATCTATGGACTCGTTAAGCGCGCTAGTGATCGTGGTTATAACTGGGTGAACATGTGCTGTACTGGGCGCCACCAGGGCTGGAATAAGTGTTCTTTCTCCGGATTGACTCAGGCGCTTTCGATAAATTACCCGATAAAAGTCAGTCACAGGCTTCTTCTCACCCCAAGGTACCCGCGCAGTACGCGCGCGATATTCGGCGGGCGCTACATCTGGGCGGTAGTTGGTGCGGGGAAGGTAGTCGTCTGGCAGGATGGTGAGATCGAGGCATTCGTAATGGCTGTTTAGCGTGCTAACTGCCCGTGGTGTCTTGTTGAAAGGACGGCCTACATAGAAATGAGGACCTGAGAGAAGCAGTTCTGTGGGAGTAGTAGGAAAACTTGTATCGCGTCGGATCGTGCCGTCTTTCTTGACCGCATTGGTTTCGTCCCACATCACCGTGGCGTAATACTCACCCTGGAGATCACCCAGCCGTTTCGGAGCCGCTGCAAATTTTTCCAGCACGCTCTGCAGCTGCTGGGAATGGAGTGCTGGCAGGCGGGCCTGGCGGGCAGGAGTACCCGGCTCGTCATAGAGCTGGGCAAACAAGCCAAGGGCCTGTTCGCCCACAGGGATTAACCTCTGGCGATGTCCAGCAACATTCCACTGATTGCTAGCTGTCTTGATCCCATCTAATGGGCCATGGCCGTCGTGACTGAAGCAGCCATCTATTGTTTTCGAGTGGAACAGATTGGCCAGATGAATAAAGCTCGGTTGCCTGCTTGGCCCGTAGTGATTAATGCTGAACTTTGTGTTGTGGTGAACTTCCGCGAACACAGATAGTTGATTTTCAAACTGGAAGTGATTTCTAAGTCGCTGATACAGCACCTCCCGCAGATCCCCACCCTTCGGGTCGTCGTACACCCCCTCCGGATGAAGGAAGCCCTGCACCCCCTGACTTGAAGCCACCCGCCATGCCTGGGGCAGGAAGCACTTGAACAGATTGGTTTGGCTGCCTTTGAGCAACGGATAGTTGGCCAGTGCATTTAGAAACGCCTGGCTTCCGTTCTGCCCCTCAAACTCCTGCAAATAAGCCTCCCTGAGATCCGGATGGCCCGTAAAGGCATCACCACGGCGTTTGGCCAACTCGCTGGCGCTCACCTTGCGGATCAGCACCATCGGGTCGGCGTCGCCGATCACGCCCTTTTCCTCCCACTCCACCTTCAGCCAGGGCGGGTTGCCCACGATCAGATCAAAGCCGCCGCCGGCCAGCAGATCAGCAAATTCCAGATCCCAGTGGAGCGGTTTGATGCGTTTGGCTACCGCTTCTACCTGACGCAAGCGCTCAAACTCGGACTTGAGCCGTTTCACATCCACAAAGCCGTGGCGGTCGCTGAAATCCACGGCCAGCTGTTTGGGCTGGGTGTCGGCAAATAGCTGCCCTTGACCGAGTTCGGGAGCAACGCCCTGCTCCAGATCACCCAGGATCATGCTCAGCTCCAGCAGCCAGGTATCTCGGCTTGGTAATGAACCTGCCTGGTTGATTGGCCAGAACCAGAGCGCACTCCAGTAATCCATCGCCCACTTCAGCCGCAGTCGGGCATTTGTGTTGGCCACATCGCGGCCATTCACCTCCTGCTCTTGGATGCGGTCTTTGAGTTTCAGAGAAGTCCAGGCAACGTCGTTTGCCCCAATTGTTTCGCTCTCAGGCCACACCGGCAGCGGATCGGTGGTGCGCAGGCGTAACTGTTTCTGTTGCTCGGCCCAAGCCTTCCAGAGGTCATCAACCAGCTTGCTAAGCCTGAGCAGATGGGAAATCTGGGCCTCACTGAAGGCCTCACCCACAAACGCCTTGTTCCAGCGCTGGCAGCGCTCGATTGCCTCTGGTTCCAGCTCCTTAATCACCTTGTCTTTGTAGGCCGCCATGCCCGGATCGGGCAGCAGGAAATGGAAGATCCCGTCCTTAGGAAGTTCCCCATCCCAGGCCAGCTCCTCTGGGGCATACTCATGCCAGAGCTTGGGGCCCTGCCCCTTGCTGGGCTTGGCCTTGCGGCCACTGCCGGTGGGTAGCTGGTTCACCCGGTAGATCTGGCGCCGGGCACCTATCAGCGAGTTGCCGCAAACCAGCTGCTGGCTGAACCAGGGCACAAAGGCCCGGCCCTTCTCCGGCGTGAAAATGCTGTTGAGCCAGAGGCTCACCTCCGCAAGCTCCACAGCCACCGGGTTGAGGTCGATGCCGAACACGTTTTGATCGGCCAGGCGCATCTTCACCTTTTGGAGCTCAGTGGCGAACTGCTCGTGGGAGATGCTCCGGCCCGTTTCCTGCTGGCGTAGCTCTAGGTAGGCCTGGGCCAGCTGGTTGACCACTTCGTTCAAAAACGCAGCCGAGCCCATCGCTGGCTCACACACCTTCAGCTGCAGGATCTCAGCTGCTGTTTTACCTGGGAGCAGCTCCTTGAGCGCATATTTCACCAGGCACTGGGTTAGCGATTCGGGCGTGTAGTAGCTGGCGCTTTTTTCCCGGTCACGCCCCGCCAACCTGTAGATGAAGCTGCCCTTGGGGTGACACCTGGGTTTACCGGTGTCTTTCTCAGCAACGATCTCTTCCGCCTTATAGGCCTTGAGCTGCTCGGCGGTTACGAAGTGGCCCACCTCCAGCTCGTTGTGCTCCTGGCCGCTGGCAGTGGCGTTGTCTGTGTCATCACTTTCTTCTTCGTTGACATCTTCTGGCTCGTCATCGTCATCGCTGGTGGTGGCTTTGGCCTTCTTTGGGGCGGGTTGCACTTCAAAGAGGTCTTCTTCTGCAAAGAACCCCCGGAAGCTCAGCAGCGCCTCATACACAGCGCCCAATTGGTTGATGCCCAGCTGGGAGTAACTCACCCGGCCGCGCCTTTTGCCCTTGCCCTCTTTAGTGAGCGACATCAGCTCGATCACCTCGCGCAGCACCACGTTGCGGAAGCGCACACGCGTGAGCGCAGGCATGCGCTCGGGGTCAAACAGGTGCGCCTTCAAGGGGGTGAGGCGGAAGCTGTCGTGGAAAGGAGTATCGCCATCAGCAAGCGGCAGCTGGGCTGTGGCGTCTTCCCGTTTTGGGTAGCCCTCCCAAATCATCTGGAACAGCTGGATTAGGGAATCGCTGATGTAGGTGCCTTCTTTATCTTCTTCGCTGCCGAGCTCGGCGGTGTCCATTTCCCGCAGGCTTTCGAGGCTGTAGCCGAGGCGGTAAACGTCGCTGCCCATCGGCGCATAGCCCAGATCGGGCCGGCTCTCGATATAAAAAAGAAACAGCAGCCGATACATATAACGCAGGCACTCCAGCGTCAGCTGGTCGGCGTCGGTTTTGCCCTTGAATACGCCTTCGCCTTTGCTGCGGCGCCAGTGAATCGCCTCGTTGCCAAGCAGCTCGATCGATTTGCGTAGGGCGTACTTGAGATCGCCGCTCACCTCATAGGCGTGCTTATGGCTGTTTTCATCCAGCTCATCGAGGTAGGGCGTGCCACCACCGCTGGGGCAGGTGTGCTCACGGTGCAGCAAGGTGGCTGCCGCCAGCAGGGCATCGGCATTGACATCCCCCAGCAGGGTGTTGAGCTCAAAACGCAACAGCCTTGAGGCTGCCCACTTCTGGCGATCGATCAGCAGCAGCTGGTCGCGACTTACTGCCAGCAGCCAGCGCGGCGGGATCTCCTGCCCGAAGATCCGCTCAGAGATCAGGGTTTCCCAGGTTTCGCCCTCCAGCACCTTGCCCAAGGTTGCGTCGTGGATTTGCCTGCCGCTGATATTGAGCTCCAACGGATCAGCCGGTTCATCGCTGGGGTTAAAGCACTCCACTACCCAGAGCCAGGGCTCACCTTTTGCGTTGCTCACTTCTGCGAGCAACGGCACCTGATAGGCCTCGCCGCCGATCAACACGGGCTCCGGCTTGGGGGCATAGGGATAGCCCAAGGCTTCAAGCAATGGCTTGAAAAACAGCTCGCGCTGCAGCCGCAGGCGCTCGGCTGGCTCGCCACTGCTGCCGAGTTCAGCTTCCCGCAGCTTTTGCCAGGGTTTACGCAGGGCCTTAAATAGTGCCTCCGGGGTGGCCACATCGGCGCTGGGATCGGCTTCCACCTGGGCCCTGGCCTCCTCCATCCAGCGTTCACGCACCTTCTTGATGTCGTTCGTTAGAACGCTTTCGAGGTAGTGGGCGGAATAAAACTCGTTTCCGTTGCTGATTCCTGGTAATGCCATGGCTAGGGGGTGCTGCAGCGGAGCCTGGGTGAAGGTGATAAAAGCGGTGAACGAAACAAAGGAGGCACTGGCGGCACTACAATGTGGTGCATGAATAACCGTTCGCTCACTATCCGCCTCGACGAGGAGTTGGAGCAGGGGCTGGAAGCTGCTTGCGCCGATACAGGCCTTTCACGCGGGGAGATCGTGCGCGATGCCCTCAGACGCCAGCTGCAGCTCATGCGTTTTGAGCGCCTGCGCCGCCAGGCCCTGCCATTTGGGGAAACGGCCGGCTGGCTCACGGATGACGACGTGTTTGCGACTGTTTCTTGAACAGCGTGCGCGTTTTCTTCGATACCAACGTGTTGGTGAGTGCCTTTTTGACGCGTGGACTCTGCGCCGATCTGCTGCGCCTGGTGCTCATGGAGCACACCCTGGTGACTAGCGAAGTAGTGCTGGCTGAGTTGCGCGATGTGCTTAACCGCAAGGGGCGCCTGCCCGCCCAGCAGGTTGAAGCCATCGAAACATTCCTGCGCGAGCAGCCCGTGGCCCCCAGGCCTACCCAGACCCTTGAGCTGAGATTGGTGGATGCCGACGACGAATGGGTGGTGGCCAGTGCCGTACTCATCCAAGCCGACCTGTTCGTGACCGGTGATCAGGGCGTGCTCGCCTGCAATAACCCACCCCTGCCGTTGGTTAACCCCCGGGGCTGCTGGGAACAGTTGCGCAGTGCTGGCTGATCGGCGATTCATCTCAAGCCTCCCGGTGCAGCACAGCCACCAGCTTCAAGTAGGGGGCTGGTTCGATCGTCATCACCTCACTTACAAAGCGTTCGTGGTCTTGGAAACGCGTATCAATTGCCTTTTGCTCTGCCAGCCGGCGTTTTTCTTTGATCTGCTGGGGCCGCTGATCCGCCTGGAAGCTCAGTTGCAGTTGTTGTTCCTGGCGGCCACGTAACCGTTTAAGGCGTTCTCGCTGAGCTTCTAGCTCCGGCTGCATCCGTCCTACCCATTCCTGGCTGCAACGGTTGAGGTAATCGTCGGCTTGCTTTACGGCATAAGGCAGTTGCTGGCGCAGATGCAAGGGAATCGCTGCATTGGGGTTCGCATAGGCCTTCCGCCCCAATTGCAAATGCTCAGCTACCGCCGCAAACGGCTCCACTGCAACAACATTTAGCCCTGAACCTGCAAAGCGCACCGCCACCCACTCCTGCACCACCGGCATTCCTTTTTGATTGGGGATCGTGCCTTGGAGCACCATCACCACCGCGCCAGGATCCAGCCCTTCGCTTAGCTGCAGCACCGGCGCGCAGTGGCGGGGGAAGGTGATTTGGCCGCGATCCGCCAACCAATCCACCAAGGGGTGCAGATCCCAGAGGTATTCAAGTTCGGGCCTTGCACTGTCTTGCCGTCGGGCCTGCTCCAAGGCGCGCTGCAAGGCTGCCACCTCAGTAGAAACCACAAGCCGTTCCCCGCTCTGGGGCCTAAGTTCCCGCGGATAGCGGTCGTAGCGCCGTTGCAGATCAGGCGGTGGAGTGATCTCAAGTCGCTCCTGTTCAGGGAAGCTGCGCAGGTCTAGCTTTTCGCCGCGACGATCCATTGCCTCCGCTACAGCGCCTAGGGCTTGATTCACATAGCCCCAAAGGCTTGGATACAGGCTGAATGGTTTGCGCTGCTCTACAGCAATCGACTGGCTGGCTGCTGCAGGAGCTGCTGTTTCTGCTTCTTCGCTGCTGGAGAAACCAAACATCTCCGCAAATAAATTGAGTTCGCTGCTCTGCTCGAGGTAGGGCTTTGCATTGGCCTCCATACGGTGCTCCAGACCCTCGGCATCACCGGCCTCATACGCCTTGCCGATTTCTTCTTCTTCCACCTCAGGATCGAACACCCGTAAAAACACCGATGGATCGCCGATGTTGATCTGGGCCTGGTCGTCTTTACGAATTAGCACCCGCAAGATTTTTTCAGCATCACCCATGCCCTCACTGCGTGAGCTGGTGAGTAAGTAGCGAATTAGCGGCTGCTTCGGCTGGCCGTAACGATCAATCCGACCATTGCGCTGTTGCAGCGTCATCAGCGACCAAGGGATATCGAAGTGCACTAAGCGGTGGCTGAGGTAATGGAGGTTCAAACCTTCAGATGCCACTTCAGTGGCCACAAGGATGCGCACCGCATCTTTTTCCTGGGCGAACTGCTCCACCACTCGCGTTTGATCCACATCTGCCATAGCGCCATCAAGGCCAACCACTGCTCCTTTGGCCAGGCTGAGATCTGTCGCTAGATGTTCGATTAAAAAGCGCTGGGTTTCGCGGCGGCCCGTAAAGATCACCAGCCGGTCTTTGGCATCTTTGCCGCGCCAACTCCAATCGTTAGTGATCAACTGCAGCAAGCGCTGATATTTGGAAAAGTCCGCCGGGGTGATCACCGCCAGCAGGGGCTCCAATTCCTCCAGTGCTGCACAGTCCGCCGGTGCTGGTGTGGCATTGGCCTGCAGGCGCTGTAGCCGGTTGCGTACCGTTTCTAGTGCTGCCATCGGGCTTGAAAGCAGGCTCTTTGCCAGGGTGGTTTTGAACAGCTGGCCTGCCTTGGCTTTGGAATCGCTATCCGGCAGTTTTAGGTCTTTCAGCAGGGCAAATACCCGTTCTTCCCTTTCACTGGCTTGGCAATCCACATCAGCTGCATCACGTTCTTGCACGCTGCTGCGCAGATCAGCGATTACATCTTTGCGAAAGCGTCTTAGGTAAAGGTCTTTGATGTCTTCTTTGGTGTACTTGCTCGGATCGGCAATTGCCGTGGGATCGAGCATGTTCATCAGGCTTGCAAAACTCTCAGGTTTGCCGTCATGTGGCGTAGCCGACAGCAGGATTAACGTTTCTGAGCGTGTTGCTAACCGTTCGGCTAAACGAGCTCGCTGACTTTTTTGTGTTCCTTTGGCTCGCTCGGCGACGTTTTGGCATTCATCGATAACGATAATATCCCAGTTTGCGTTATCAAGATAAAAACGATAATCACGATCATTTTTGAGCGTATCAATAGAAACAATTGATTTATCGTAATAATGAAAAGGGTTTTGATTTGTTGGAATATGTTGCCTAATTCGTTGGATACCTAGCGAATCAAGCCGCACTAAAGGTATAGAAAAGCGTGTCCAAAATTCTTTTTGAAATTGCACCAACATGCTTTTGCTTGTAACAACCAGGATGCGCTTACCGCGCCCACGGCGAATCATTTCACTACAAAGAATTCCGCACTCAAGGGTTTTGCCCAAGCCCACCGCATCGGCGATCAGCAGCCGTGCCCGCGGCATCGACAATGCTTTAGCCGCTGGATCTAACTGGTATGGAAGTGGGTCCATCGCTGCTAGGTGTCCAACAGCTAAAGCAGCATCAGTTGGAACAGTGCGGCGCAAATGCGCCTCAATGAAAAGCAGGCTGTCGCGATATTGCGGTGAAGGGTCAGCCACCAGGGCTGTTTCCTCTGGCTGCAGCACCTTGAATCTGCCGGCCGCTTGCTCTACTGCCACTAAAAAACGGGCTTCTTTCTCCCGCAGAAAAGGTGACACCCCCACCACATCCACCACCTGCTGGCCATCAGAGCTGCGGCCCAAGCCACGCACCAGCCACTCAGCACTACGGCATTCGATGCGGGCTCCAGGGGCGAGGACGGCTTCTGGCATCAGGGAGCGGCGGAAAACCAGAATTGTGTGCTGTGGCGACAGCTCGTTATAACAACAGTCTGCGCTGTTTTGCTGCAATTGCCAGTCAACTCGTCACCTCCGAAACTTGATCACCACTGGCATTTAATGCAGATCCTGCATCGCTTGAGCCCGATTGATCTGCACCCTCAACAACCGCAGACATAGCCGTGCTGCCTTGCTGTGAGCCGCACTGCGGGGCAGCAACAGCCATAGCTGCTCGATCAACGGTGGCTGCGCTGCAAGCTGCACCAGAGCATTGGCCTTGAGCCAGCCAGGCCCAAGCAAGTCAGCGCAGATCGGCATCGCCAGCTGACGGTCGCGGGCCCGCTTGAGCCAGGCGGCAGGTTCCTGGCAGGCCTCTGGTTGCTGCGCCACCCCAAGGCCGTGCCACTCCAGGGCTTGATGCAGCAGTGGCAGCGCACCCCGGCGGGGAAGCAACACCTGCTTTGCTTCTGTATTTGTGGCCACCAGCTGCAAGGCCAGCTGACCCAGGGGCATGGCGGTTAGTCCGTCCCATTTGGGCGATTGACCTGACTGCAGCTGCTGCTCCAAGCAGAAGGAGCTAATGATTGCGCCATCAAGCAGGCCATGGCTCACAAGTTCGGCCCAATGCTCAGCGCTGCGGAAGCGTGGCGGCACCAGCTGCACGTCCGACATGCCATGCAAAAGGCTTTGGTGCAGCAGGTCTGTACCGAGCCGGATCAGGCCAGCCATCAGCCGGTGCTCCCTGTAGGCCAGCCGCAGATACCCCAGGCAACTGTTGTGGCCGTGGCGGCAAACGGGCGCTCCACGGCGCGGCAGCAACTGGAATTGCTGCTGCATCAACTGCAGGCTGCGGCATACCGTCGATTGGTGCATCGCAAGCGCCGCACCTGCCTTGGCCTGGGAGCCAGCTAGCTCAAGGAAATCGAGGATGTGCAGATCCTCTAAGGGCGTTGGAGGCGCGTAGGAGTTCTCATCCCGCCGTGGTGTGGAGCGGGCGCTACTGCTGCAGGAGTTGGCCAAGGGAGGCAGAAGGTGTTGCTGAATGCAGCGTCAACGCTGCGGGGGCTGGCAATGCTCTTTTTCGTGCGAAATAGTGGAAGCCCCCGTTGCCTCTGCCGCGATGGCGACCCTGCGCTGCCACCTGCTGATTGGCCAGCCCGCCAGCGGCAAAACCACGTTGGCGCAAGTATTGGCGCCGTTGCTCACTGGCACAGGTGAGGCCCCAGCGCTGGTGCTTTCCACCGACGTGATCCGCGCTGAGGTGTTTGGTGATGCAGCAGTGCAGGGCCCCTGGGTGGATATCCAGCAGCGGCTGCACCAGCGCATTCAAGAGGCCGTGGCCGCTGGCACTCCAGTGATCGTGGATGCCACCCATGCCCGCCGCGCCTGGCGGCTGGCGATCACCCAGGCGCTGCCTCTGCCTGCGCCTGTGGAGTGGATTGGCTGGTGGCTCTACACAGACCTGCCCACCTCGCTGGAGTGGAACAGCCGGCGCCAGCGAGCCGTGCCGGTGCCGGTGATCCAGGAGATGGCCGCTGCTCTTGCCGATCCCCATTTCGGGCCGTGCCGGGCAGAAGGGTTTGCGGCGATCTGCGCGGTAGTTCCTACCCATCACAGCGAGCTGACGCCGGTGCTGCAGGCTGAACTGGCCGGGCTGGATAAGCGCATCCGCTCTGCCACCAACCGTGAGCGCAAGCTGCAGCGCCACGGCTACTCGCGGCTGCTTGATCTCGAACGGCTGCTGTATCTGATCCGGCTGCTAAGCAGCTGGCCCGATCTGGCTGCAACTGATCCAGCCAGCGCAGAGGAACTAGAAGCAATCCTCTCCCCCCTGCCCCAGGGTGATTTGGCGGCTCGTGCTGCGGCGTTTCTAGGCCAGTTGCATGGCCAGTGTTTTGCTGATGCCACTGCGATCCGCGCAGATCTGGCCTGGCTGGAGGCCAATGGCTTCTGCAGCGCCGTGCCGGTGTCTGTTCCAATCCAGTTGGTAGAGGTTCCCCAGCGCAAGCGTGGTGATGTTGCCAGTGGTGCAAGCCATGGCGGGCTGCCGCCCATGGGCGATGGGCCGGTGTTTCTGCGGGTGATGACCCTGCTGCGTCATCTGCTGCAGCAGCCCTTTGATCGGCCGGCAGAGCGCGGCGCCAACCTGCACCAGCATCTGATTGCCGCCACCGAGGCCATCCCTGGTGCCTACCTCAGTGGTGAAACGGCAACGCTGCGTAAGGACCTCGAGAAGATCCTTACCCCCTACGGCTTCCGCAACCGCAACGACAACGTGCGTCACGGCTACTGCCTGGGCACCGCTGTGCTGCCTGCGGCGCGGTTGCAGGAGCTGCACAACGTTCTGCGCCAGAGCGCCGGCCGCCTGGCCGACCCTTCTGCTCAAAACCTGCTGGTGGAGCTGGATGAGCGGCTGGGCTGGGCTGGGATCAGCGCCAATGGCGTGGCGCCAGTGCGCAGCTACGCCCGCCATGCGGTGGTCGATACCAAGCTGGTGCGGCGCGATTCGCTGGCAGCACCTAGGAGGGCAGACGCCATTGAGGCCGCAATCGTTGAGCACAGGCGTGTTCTGCTTCAGCGCTACCCGGGGGTTGGCAGCTTTGCTGACAGCCCCGCTGGTGAGCTGCGGGTATGGCCGCTGCAGCTGATCTTCCACAACGTCGGTTGGTATCTCCTCTACGAGGAAGATCAGGTGGGCCATGACCAGGGTCTGATCCGCAGCGAGCGGCTAGATCGCCTGGCCCTGCGCAGCAGCGATGGCGGCCTGCGCCGCAGCCCAGAGGAGCATTCCGCCGCCCTGGCCCGGCTGGAGCGCTTGCTGCACCACAGCGGCGGCATTTATTTCGGGGCTGATCTGAAGCAGCATCTGGCGATTGCCAGCCCCTCGGCCCAGCGGCGCAGCCAGACGCTCACCACCCTGCGCTTTTGCTGCGCCCCCTGGGCGTTTGCCTTTATCCGCGAGGGCCTGCAGCGCTACCCAATCGAGCACACGCGTTTCTCCAAGCCCCTGCCTGGCGATAGCTGGTGGCACCACCCCAAGGCTCCGCACCTGCTGGAACCAGGCCCTACCGACTCCAGCCACCCCTATCCGGTGGAGCTGGATCTACCGCCATGGACCGTGGCAGCCGACATCGATCTACGCAGCTGGCTGTTTGCCTTTGGCGGCGGCATCCGCATCGAAAGCCCTGATGCGCTTAGGCAGGAGCTGTTGGACCGCTGCCGGGAGGCGATTGGGGTCAATGGCGGCCGGCAGCCAAGTTCAGAGCCTGCCGAGCAAGCACTGCGCAGCAGTTTTTCCAATCGGCTGCGTAGTGACTGATCAAGTCACCGCAAGCCGCGACCAAATCCCGGTGAGAAACTGATGCAAGGCGCCTAAGAAGTGGCCGGTTTCTTCGCTCCACTGGCGTTGGCTGCGCCCTTTTGGCGCTGAAAGCAGCCGCCAAGAGAGGAAGCCACCAAGAGCTTGAGCACGGTTTGGGTGCCTTTTGGGTGCCCTGCTGAAGGCTTATCGGTGAAAAGTCAATCGGGGCGACAGGATTCGAACCTGCGACCTAGTGCTCCCAAAGCACCCGCGCTACCAAGCTGCGCCACGCCCCGTCGCTGATGAGCTTAGGGGTGCGCCGGCGCCATCAGGCAAGGCTCAGCGGCCTAGGGATCGGATCAGGTCCAGGAGGTTGCCACCAGCGGCTGGCGTCTCGACGCCTCGATCGATAAACCAGAGATAGCCAGCTAGGACATTCAGCCCAATAACCAGCAGCCAGACCCGCCAACCCTCTGGCAGTTTCATCTCAATCGCAGACAGGCGAACCCATCATCCTGGTCAAAGCGGGGCAAACCTGGGCAGACCTGGGCAGTTGACAATGCAAACTCTCACCTATAGTACGGGTGTATTAATAGCCCAGGGTCATGATTTCCACCCCGGTTTCCTCCCCGTACGCCGTCTTCCGCGCCGAAGAGTGGACGTCACAATTGCAGACCTTTTGTGCTGCTCCAGTCCGGGGTCACCCCCAGTCCCCTGGTCCTCGACAAGGCTCGGTGCTGGTGCAGGGCGAATTATTTGAATTGCTGCTCCCCGCGCCTAGCTAATGTTGAAATCAACACGCGGGGGCCTGGCCATGGTGATGAGCTCCGGCAATGGCGACTCAACTGATATCGGTCGCTCGGTGATGAAGTGGGGGCGAGATGGCGAATTGTCCGTCCTCGACCTGCGGTCAATCCTGGAGCGACTCAGCGCCGTAGATGAGCAAGCTGCCGGGCTGATGGATTGCCCCTTGAATCCGCCCAACTAGTTCCTTGGCAGTGAGTTACTAAACGGCTAAGGCAATGCAGTCGATTTCAACCCGAGCCCCCTTGGGCAGAGCCGCCACTTCGACGCAGGCCCGAGCCGGCGATACCCCATCGCTAAATAGCTCCGCATAAATCGCATTAACCCGAGCGAAATCGCCCAGGTCTGCCAGAAAAACCGTGGTGCGCAGCACCTGTCCTGGGCTGCTGCCGCCAGCTTCCAGCACGGCCTGCAAGTTGCTGAGCACCTGGCGGGTCTCGGCCTCCACATCGCCAGCCCCCACCATCAAGCCAGTGCTGGGATCCAGGGCGATCTGACCGGAGCAATACAGCACTCCCCCCGCCTTCACCGCCTGGTTGTAGGGGCCTACTGGCGCAGGGGCGCTGGCGGTGATTACGGCTTCGGGCTGCATCGGGTGACTCATGCCAGGTCAGGATGGTGGCTGAGCCTATGGCCCTTGCCGGTCCTGCGCCGATCGCCAGCCCCCTTGCCGAGCTGATGCCTGCCGATTTGCCGTTGCGCGAACACGTGCGGCTGCAAGGCCTGTGGCACCGCTACGCCAATGCCACAGCAGGCGACTGGACGTTGCAGGGCATTGATCTAGCCCTCCATCAGGGCGAATTGGTGGGCTTGCTTGGACCCTCCGGTTGCGGCAAAACCACCCTGCTGCGCTTGATCGCTGGCTTTGAGCGGCCAGAGCGCGGTTCTGTATTGATCGACGGCCGGGCCGTGGCCGGTCAAGGCCGCTGGCTACCACCGGAGCGCCGCGGCGTTGGCATGGTTTTCCAGGACTACGCCCTATTCCCCCACCTCGACGCCTGGCGCAATGCCTGTTTTGGCCTGCGGCGCGGTCAGGACAGCAGCCGGGCTAGTTGGTTGCTGGAGCTGCTCGGGCTCAATGGCTTGGAAGGCCGCTATCCCCACGAGCTTTCGGGCGGCCAGCGCCAGCGGCTCGCCTTGGCCCGGGCCCTGGCGCCGGGCCCCTCCGTGGTGCTCCTCGATGAACCCTTTTCAAACCTCGATGTGGAGGTGCGCCTGCGGCTGCGCAGCGAGCTGCCCGCCGTGCTTTCGCGCTGTGGTGCCAGCGGCCTGATCGTGACCCACGATCCCGAAGAAGCACTCGCCATCTGTGATCGGGTGGCGGTGTTGCGCGATGGGGTCCTGCACCAATGCGCTAGCCCCAGGCACCTGGTGCAGCACCCCGCCACCTCCTTTGTGGGGCGCTTTGTGCTCCAAGGCAACCTGCTGCCGGCCCAGCGGTGTGGTGAGCAGGTGATCACAGCTCTAGGAAGCCTGCAAGCCACAGCCGGCTCCTCCCTGCTGCCCCAAGGGGGAGCTGCAGGTGATAACGAGGAGGTGCTGGTCAGTCCTGAGGCGATTGGTCTCCATCCAGATGCGGAGGGCGAGGCCTGGGTGCAGGGGCGCGAATTCCTGGGCCGGGAATGGCTCTACCGAGTGCAGCTCGGTGATCTGAAACTGCGGCTGCGCTTGCCTTTGGAGGCTGAATACAGCCGGGGCCAACGCTGCCGGCTAACCCTGCGCCCCGGAGCCCTTGGTGTGCTCTTCCCATCTCAGCAGGCCCTGCAGGTTTGCCCCCCTGCCCAGCGGCCCTAGCTGGGCCAGTGATCCTTACTAAGCCGCAGCTCGGCCAACTGCTCCGGGCTGCTGGCTCGCACAAACAAATTGGTGGCTCGCTCCAGCTCCACTCTGCTGGGGATGGTGGCTTCGCCCCGGGCCCGCGCCGCCCCAACCGCCGCCAGCCGCGCCTCGATAGCACCGGCGCAGGGATCGCTGGCTGCCACCACCGCGGCGGCCCAGCCCAAATTGGCTTGCGTGTATTCATGGGCGCACCACACCTTGGTGGCTGCCGGTAGCTGGGCCAGCCGCTGCAGCGAGACATGCATGTCGGCTGCGCTGCCCTCAAACAATCTCCCGCAACCCCCGGCAAACAGGGTGTCGCCGCAGAACAGGTGCCCGGAAGCGGGCAGGTAGTAGGCGATGTGGGCGCGGGTATGCCCCGGCACTGCGATCACCTGCACCTGCTCACCCAGCAACTCAACGCTGTCGCCATCGCCCACCCCCATGGTTTGCAGCGGAATTCGCAGCAGGTCGTCGCGGCTAGCCAGCACCGCCGCCTTGGGCCAGCGGGCCAGCAGTCCGGGGGTGCCGCCGATGTGGTCGCTGTGGTGGTGGGTTTGCAGGATCGCCACCAGCTCCAGCCCCTGCTGCTCGAGGGCAGCGATCACTGGCTCTGCCACGGCAGGATCGACCACCACCGCCTGGCCCTGGCGCTGCATCAGAAAGATGTAGTTGTCGCGCAGTACCGGAATCAGCCCGACGCTGAGTTGCTGCATCGTTAAAGTCCAGTTTGTGGCGCCTTTCCATGATCACCGCTGCAGCCCCGGCATGATCACCGTCGCCCTCGCTAAAGGTGCCCTGCTGAAGGATTCGGTGGCCCGTTTTGCGGCCGCTGGTCTCGATTTCGCTGGCCTGCTTGAGCCCGGCAACCGCCAGTTGATGGTGCCCAGCGCCTGCGGTCAGGCCCGGGCCCTGCTGGTGCGCAATGCCGATGTGCCCGTCTACGTGGCCTACGGCCAGGCCCAGCTCGGCGTGGTGGGCTACGACGTGATCCGCGAACACCAGCTGCCGGTAGCCCAGCTGCTCGATCTGGGTTTCGGTGGTTGCCGCATGAGCGTGGCGGTGAAGGCAAGTAGTGGCTATCGGCGCGCTTCCGACCTGCCCGCCCACTGCCGCGTTGCTAGCAAATTCACCGGCTGCGCCCAGGCCTTCTTTGATGCCCTCGACCTACCGGTGGAGTTGATCCATCTAGCTGGATCGGTAGAGCTGGGACCGATTACCGGCATGAGTGAGGCGATCGTCGATCTGGTAGCCACCGGTCGCACCCTGGAGGAAAACGGCCTGATCGCCATTGAAGATCTTTTCCACTCCACCGCCAGGCTGGTGGGCCACCCCTTAGCTCTGCGACTCGACGACGGTCCCCTACAGGCAATCGTCGACCGCATCGCTCTGGTTGCCACCCCCCGAGGTAGCTGATGGCAGGCCTTGACCGGCAACGCCTGGCCCGCCTGCTGCCCTACCTCGGCCGTGATCGCCGCCGCCTCGGCCTCACCCTGCTGCTGCTGATCCCGGTGGCCTTCGCCGCTGCGGTGCAGCCGCTGCTGGTGGGCCAGGCAATCGCCGTGTTGCGGCGAGAGCCCACCCTGGGCTGGCTTGATGGCATGGCGGTGCCGGAGGCCCTGCGCCTGCTGGTGCTGTTGCTGCTTGGTGCGGTGATGCTGCGTCTGGGTTTGCAGGGCATCCAAACCTTCAACGTTCAGGCCGTTGGCCAGCGGCTCACCGCCCGCATCCGCGACGACCTGTTTGCCCACGCCATGGCACTGTCGCTGCGCTTCCACGACCGCACTCCCGTTGGCAAGCTGCTCACCCGGCTCACCAGTGATGTCGATGCCCTAGCCGAGGTGTTTGGCAGTGGCGCCGTGGGTGTGCTGGCCGACCTGGTCACCCTGCTGGTGATCGCAGTCACGATGATCTCGATCGAGTGGCGGCTCGGCCTGTTGCTGCTGGTCAGCCAGGTGCCGGTGGTGCTCGGCATTCTTTGGTTGCAAGGTCGCTTCCGTAAGGCCAACTACCGGGTGCGCGAGGAGCTCAGCCAGCTAAATGCCGATCTGCAGGAAAACCTCCAGGGCTTGGAAGTGGTGCAGATGTTCCGCCGCGAGGCCACCAACAGCGCCCGTTTCTCCCAGGTCACCGCCGCCTATCGCGAGGCCGTCAACGGCACAATCCTGTTTGACAGCGCCATCTCGGCCTTCATCGAATGGGTAGCCCTGACCGCCGTGGCCGTGGTGCTTGCCCTGGGCGGCTGGATGGTGCTCGGCAGTGCCATGGGCCTAGGCACCCTCACCACCTTCATCCTTTATTCCCAGCGGTTGTTTGATCCCCTGCGCCAGCTGGCGGAGCGCTTCACCCAGATCCAGGGGGGCCTCACCGCTGTTGAACGCATCGGCGAGCTGCTCGAGCAACCGATCGAGATCGCTGATCTACCAGCTAGCGAACGCTCTGCTGCAGCCATTCAGAGCGGCAGTAAGCGGGCCAGTGCTGGTGAAGTGATCTTCGACAACGTGTCTTTTGCCTATCGAGAAGACGACCCGATCCTCACCGATCTTTCCTTCCGCATTGCTCCCGGTGAACACGTGGCCCTTGTGGGCCCTACCGGCTCAGGCAAAACCACCGTGATCCGGCTGTTGTGCCGGCTCTATGAGCCCCAGCGCGGCCGGATCCTGCTCGATGGCATCGACATCCGCCAATTGCCGATTCCCACCCTGCGTCAGCGGCTAGGGGTGGTCCTGCAGGACACCTTCCTGTTCAGCGGCAACGTGGCCGACAATCTGCGCCTCGACGCCCCGATCAGCAGCGAAGCCCTGCATCAGATCTGCGCTGAGCTTGGCCTAGAGCCCCTGCTGCGGCGCCTGCCTGATGGGCTGGCCACGGAGCTGCGTGAGCGCGGCGGCAACCTCTCCTCCGGCGAGCGCCAACTCCTCTCAGTGGCCCGAGTGGCGATCCGCGATCCGTCAGTGCTGGTGATGGATGAGGCCACGGCCTTTATGGATCCCTCCACCGAAGCCACCCTGCAGCGGGATCTTTCGCGCCTGCTGCAGCAGCGCACCGCCATCGTGATTGCCCACCGCCTTGCCACGGTGGAGGCGGCAGATCGCATCTTGGTGTTGCGCAAGGGGCACTTGATTGAGCAGGGCAGCCACAGCGAGTTGCGCCTGGCGGGCGGTGTCTATGCCCAGCTGGCCGACCTGCAGGAGCGGGGCCTGGCCGCGCTCTGAATCAGTCTGCAGACCTTGGCAACTTGCTGATTTACAACTGGCTGCTTGGCAACTGACTGAGCCACTGCTGAATCGGCTCCGCCAGTTGCTCAGGCATCTGGCCCATCGGCAGATGGCCAGCTCCAGCCAGCTCGATGAACTCGTGCTCTGGGGCGTAACCGGCCAGATGGCGCACATAGCGAGATGCCATCACCTGGTCGCGTTCGCCGGCAATCCACAGGCTTGGCACCTGCAGGCGGGCAGTGAGCTGGGGCAGCTGGCGCACCGCCCCAGGGCCGGTGCTGCAGGCCAGCAGGCCCTGGGCTGCCCGGCGCTCGGCGAGCAGGGGGCTGCGCACCGAATCGCTGCCCGGCAGCTCCGCCAGCCAGCCAGGACGCCAGCGCAAAAACAGGGCGCCGCCGCGGCGCACCTGGGCAAAGGCTCGCGGCTGATAGACACCACCGCCGGCGGCGATCTGGATCACCCCCACCAGTTGCTCGCCCAGTAGGGGCGCCGCATGCAGGGCGATGCTGCCCCCGAGGGAATGGCCCAGCAGCACTATTGGTCTGCCACCCGCCTGCTCCTGGGCCGCTGCGGCTAGCCAGCGGCCGTAGCTGGCCAGGTTTGGCTGCAGCCCCCGGGGCCTGGGCCGCTGGCCGAAGCCCGGTAAATCCGGACTCCACAGCTCCCAGCGTGGTGCCAGCGCTGCGGCTAGGGGCGTCCACAACCTGCCTGCCAGCAGCCAGCCATGCAGTGCCACCAGCAGGGGGGAGGGGGCTTGATGCACCAGCGCTCGGCAATCCGGGCCCCCCAGGCTGACGCAGCGATCGCAACTCGCACGACCATCGGGCAGGATCGTTCCATTGCGTTGCACCCGCCCCTGTGGCTTCGGCCGAGCTCCTCAACAGCCTCTACGGGGACCAGCACCGGCTCTGCCCCACGCCCAATTCCCAGCTCAGCCTGGTGCTCAGCCGCGAGCGGGAAATCGACTTGTTCGAGCTTGAGCGGCTCTGCGATGCCGTGGGCTGGAGCCGCCGGCCCCTGCGCCGCGTGCGCAAAGCCCTCCAGCACAGCCTGCTGCGGGTGGGTCTGTGGCGCCACGACCCCCGGATGCCAAAGCTGGTGGGCTTCGCCCGCTGCACCGGCGATGGCGTCGTTGAAGCCACCGTCTGGGACGTGGCTGTACATCCCCTCTATCAGGGTGCTGGGCTGGGCAAGCAGTTGATGGTTTATGTCCTCGATCAGCTGCGCTCGATGGAAGTGGATCGGGTCAGCCTGTTTGCCGACCCAGAGGTGGTGGCCTTTTATGTCGCCCACGGCTGGGAGCTTGAACCGCTGCAGCGCCGTTGCGCTTTCTGGTATTCGCCCTAGCGCCGGCTCATATCACCGGTTTCGTAGTAGCGGCTAGCCAGCTCCTCGGCACTGCCGCCCCGCCGCCAGGCCCGCCGCAGCTGGGCGTTGCTAAGTGCCGTCTGCCATACGCCCAGCTGCTGCCAGCGGCGACCATCAACCCTCAGCTGGGCACCCAGCGGCCGTAGCCGGCAGTGGCGCCGCAGCCGCAGCGCCAGCTCCAGGTCTTCCATCAGGGGTAAGGGAAGCAGGCCCCCTACCCGCTGCAGCAGCGAACGGGGCAGCAGCAAGCCCTGATCGCCATAGGGCAGCTGCCGCCAGCGGCTGCGCAGCGCTACTCCCGCCTCCACCAGCCGCAGGCCAAGGCCAGCCCCAGCGATCCTGAGGTCGAAATACCAGGCCGCATCGATTTGTTTTGGCCCATCGCGGTCGATGGCCCGTGCCACGGCCTGCTGCCAGCGCTCTGGCAGGCGTGCATCGGCATGCAGCAGCAGTAACCAGGAGCCGCCGCTGCTTTCAACTCCCAAGCCGAACTGCCTCCCCCTACCGGGGGGGCTGGCCAGCACCTGGGCACCGGCCAGGGCCGCCACCCGGGCGCTGGCATCGGCGCTGCCGCCATCAACCACCACAATCTCCTTCAGCAACTCCCACCCCGCCGCCAGATCGGCCAGCAACAGAGGCAGCCGCGGCGCCTCATTGCGGGCCGCAATCACCACGGAGATTTTGGGGGTGATCAGCGCCATGGCAGCAGGTCCCTGGCCCAGTCGAGGTCGCCGCGGCGGGTTAGCAGTTCCGGCTCCAGGCCCCGCCGCGCCATTGCCGCCAGGGTTTGCTCGAGCACCTGCGCTCCCCCCCAGGCGATGCCTGCGAGCAGCTCCGGCTCGGGACGCCGCAGCCCAATCAGCCAGTAGCCCCCATCGAGAGCCGGGCCCAACACCCCCTGGCAGTGCCCAAGGGACGTAAAGGCGGCTGAAAGGTCGCTGGCTTCGAGCTCGGGCAGGTCGCTGCCGATCAGCACCACCTTGCTGGCCCCATCCCTGGCGGCACGCTGAAACTGGCGCTGCATGCGCAATCCCAGAGCCCCTCGCCCCTGCAGCACGGTTCTGTCCGCCCCGAGCGCCTGGCCCCAACGGCTGGCGGCGAGGCCACCCAAGCCCTCAACGGCAAGCACAAGTTCAAGGCCGTAACCCTGGCGGGCATCCCTAGCCGCCGCCAGGGTGTGAACTGTTAGCCGCGCCTGAATTTGGGCGGCCCTGGCCGCGCCAAGCTCCTGGGCCAAGCGTCGCTTGCAACGGCCCGGAGCCGGCCAGCGGGCCATCACGATCAGCTGGCGACTGCAGGTAGCACTCACCCCTGGCGAGGCAGTTCTGCTGGCTTTAGCTGCAGGGTCAGCCGCCCGTCGCCGCGACGCAGGGATACGGCCAAGGGCTGACCCACCCGGCCCTGGTCCACGGCCAGCTGCACCTCGGAGGGGTTCTTTACGGCCTTGCCTCCCACCTGGTCGATCAAGTCGCAGGGCTTGAGGCCACCCTCTGCGGCTGGGCTGCCGGGCATCACCTCCACCACCACCACCCCATTCACCTCGGGAAGCCGGCATTCATCGGTGCTGGCGTTGATCTCCCTAGCCAACTGGGGCGTGAGGGCCTGCAGTCGTACGCCGATGTAGGGATGGCTGGCGGAGCCCTTCTCGAGGATCTGGGCGGCGATCTGGCGAGCAACGTTGATTGGGATCGCAAAACTCAGGCCGGCGCCTGGGGCCTGACGGATGGCTGTATTGATGCCGATCACCTGACCCCGGTCATTGATTAGGGGGCCGCCACTGTTGCCGGGATTCACGGCGGCATCGGTCTGGATGTAGGGCACGCGCTGGCCCTCACCTACCGCATTGGTGCGCTGGATCGCGCTGATGATTCCAGCTGTGACGGTGTTGTCGAGGCCCAGCGGATTGCCAATGGCGATGGCCCACTCGCCCGGGCGCACTTTGGCGGAATCTCCCAGCGGAGCCACCGGCAGCTTGGAAGCCACCACCTTCACTACCGCTACATCGGTGAGCGGATCGCTGCCGAGCACCTTGCCGGTGAAGCTGCGGCCATCGGGCAGGGTCACCGTCACTTCACTGGCTCCTTCCACCACGTGGGCATTGGTGAGCAACACTCCGTCAGAACGGGTAATGAAGCCCGAGCCCTGGCCCTGCTGCTGCTGAATGGTGGGCCCGCGGCCAAACAGGCCGCCCAGGGGGTTCACCAGGCGCTTGACGGTGTCGATTCGCACTACGGCTGGCCCCACCTTGGCCACCGCATCAACGATCAGGGTGTTGCCCTGCTGCAGCGGCGGCGTTGGGGGTGCATCACTGATCGGTGTCTGGGTGCTCTGGCGGCCAGGCAGCCCAGGCAGCCCTTGGCTGCAGCCCACCAGCAGCAGCGCTGCAGGGGCGACTAGCGCAGCTCGACAGCGGAGGGAGAGGCGGAGCATGGGGATGGAACTGGGCCAGGTCTGAATCAGTTTCATTAAAGACGGCCCTGCTGCGCAACCATGCGTAGATTCGGATCTTCGATACGGCGGAATTCGGTGCAGCAGGGAGAGGAGCTGTGGCACCAGGTTCAGCAGGCCCTGCAGGCCAACCTCAGCAAGCCCACCTTTGAGACCTGGATACGACCGGCTCGCTGTCAGGGATTTGAGGCCGGCCAGCTGCAGCTTGAGGCCCCCAATAGCTTTGCCTGTGGCTGGCTGCGCAAGAACTACCTCGGCACGATCGAGGCGGTTGCCAGTGAGATCGCCGGCCGCCAGGTTCAGGTTCTGGTTTCCGCAGCCAGCGGTGATGACATCATCGCGGCGTCCGCCAGTGGTGCGGCGGCGGCTGTGGCTCCGGTGGCCGTGACCAGTCGTGATGCCGCGCCGCGGGCTACGGGCGAGACCCCCCGAAAATTGGCGCCGGGGCTCAACCCCCGCTACGTGTTCAACCGCTTCGTGGTGGGACCCAACAGCCGCATGGCCCACGCTGCGTCCCTAGCGGTAGCCGAGGCACCGGGCCGGGAGTTCAACCCCCTATTTCTGTGCGGTGGAGTCGGGCTGGGCAAGACCCACTTAATGCAGGCTATCGGCCATTACCGACTTGAAATCAACCCGGAGGCGCGGGTGTTTTATGTGAGCACCGAAACCTTCACCAATGACCTGATCCAGGCGATCCGCAAGGACGGCATGCAGGCCTTCCGCGACCGCTACCGAGCCACCGACCTGATCCTGGTGGACGACATTCAATTCATTGAGGGCAAGGAATACACCCAGGAGGAGTTTTTCCACACCTTCAACGCCCTGCACGAGGCGGGCCGCCAGATCGTGATTGCCTCCGATCGCCCTCCCTCCCAGATTCCTCGATTGCAGGAGCGGCTGATCTCCCGCTTCTCGATGGGCCTCATTGCCGATATCCAGGCTCCAGACCTGGAAACCCGCATGGCGATCCTGCACAAGAAGGCCGAGCAGGAGCAGATGGTGCTGCCCCGCGACCTGATCCAGTTCATCGCCGGCCGTTTCACCTCCAACATCCGCGAGCTGGAAGGGGCACTAACCCGGGCGGTGGCCTTCGCATCGATCACCGGCCTGCCGATGACGGTGGAATCGGTGGCCCCCATGCTCGATCCCGGTGGTGGGGATGTGGAAGTGAAGCCGGTCCAAGTAATCGAGAAGGTGGCCGAGGTGTTCGGTGTGGGCGTAGAAGAGATGCGCAGCGCTAGCCGCAAGCGAGCCGTCAGCCAGGCCCGCCAGGTGGGTATGTACCTGATGCGCCAGAGCACCAATTTGAGCCTGCCACGCATCGGCGAGGCTTTTGGTGGCAAGGATCACTCCACGGTGATGTATGCCGTGGAGCAAATCGACCGCAAACTCAATAGCGATCCGGTTCTTTCACGCCAAGTGCAGCAGGTGCGAGACCTGCTGCAGATTGACTCTCGAAAGCGTCGTTAAATCTCTGCTTAAATAATATTAAATTTAGCGGCACCCCTGCACTGAAATCCTATAGCTGAAGCCCAAGGCACCGGGATCCTTGCTTGCCCCTACTTTGAAATTCATCTGGGTTGCCTGCTTGCCGGGCACGCTTGCAAAGGGGCCGAACATTTTGCCTGTGCCCATCGGCGGATTCATCAGTGTATTGAACATCTGCAGGCTTGAGCCATCGCTGAACTTCATGAAGGCCTCAACGGGGTACTTGGCCTTGGGGTCGGAGCTGTTGGCGGTGAAAAAGAACTTGAAGCTGGTGTAGGGCTGGTCCACCAGAAAGTCGGTATTCCAATTGGTGCGACCGAAGGCCATTCCGATCGGGGTGACCTTGGCCGCTCCCACCGATTTGGACACGATCCGTGAGCTGCCATTTCCCCCAACCGGTTGCAGGAAGGTGCAGGTGGGGGCCGCAACGGCACTGCCGCCCCAAAGGGCCACTCCCAGGGCAAATCCGACTGCGGTAGGGCGTGTAAGTGACATGGGGCGATCAAATCAGCCCTGACTTTAGGTGAGGGGCCTAGATGGGTCTAGTCCCTCTACTTCACCGTCAAATACACGGCTGGCGGTGATGTCTTCTGCCTCGATCGTCATCAGGTCGAGCTTGGTTAGGGGGCTACCGATGCGGCTGAATAGGCGGTTGGCCTGGCGCATTCGCGCTCTATCAATGGCGTTACGAATGGAGCGAGCATTGGCAAAGAAGGGCAACTGCATGCGCCGGTGGATGTAGTCAGCAAAAGCTGCAGTGGCCTCCTGGCTGAAGCGGTAGTTTTCGGCGGCTAGCACCAGTTGGGCAATGGCAAGCAGTTCCTCGGCGCTGTAGTCCGGGAAATCGATATGGTTTGCTACACGAGATGAGAGCCCTGGATTAGATTGATAAAAAATATCCATTCGATCTTTGTAGCCCGCAAAAATTACTACTAAGTCGTCGCGATTACCCTCCATTACCTGCAGCAATATTTCGATGGCTTCGGCGCCGTAATCCCTTTCATTTTCTGGTCGATAGAGGTAGTAAGCCTCATCGATAAAGAGCACGCCGCCCATAGCCTTCTTGAGCATTTCCCGGGTTTTTGGCGCGGTGTGGCCGATGTATTGCCCCACCAGATCGTCGCGGGTTGCGGTCACCACATGGCCTTTACGCACATAGCCGAGACCGTGCAGGATTTTGCTCATCCGGGCAGCAACTGTGGTTTTACCCGTGCCCGGTCGCCCCGTGAATGACATGTGCAGACTGGGCGGCTTGGTCTCGAGCCCCACTTGCTGCCTGGCCCTGTCGACCACCAGTAAGGCTGCGATTTCTCGGATGCGCGCCTTCACCGGCCGTAGGCCGATCAGCTCCAGGTCGAGTTGATCAAGCATCGCCTGAATGCCAGCTCCTTCATAGGCCGCCTGTAGATCAATCACCGTGTCGTTGCCGGGGACTGGGAATGTCAACAGACCAGAGCATCAATTGCTGCTGTGAAGACCCAGTCTGCTGCTTCGATTGGGGAATCTTCAGTTTCGGCGCGCAGGGTCAGGTTCACGTAGGTGCGCCCGAAGCTGATATCAGGGAAGCGTTGTTCGGTCTCGCAGAGGGCATTGAGCCTCTCCAGAAAGTCTCTGGTGCTGGCGTAGTCGCTGAATTCAATGCGCCGCTCCAGCCTTTCGGCCTGCTCGGGTTTGGGGCGCGGGGTCCAGGGTTGGTCCATTACTTGAAGCTAAAACAGGTCATTTGGGGCTCAGTCAAGGCAGGCTCAGTCAAGGCAAGATCAGTCAAGGCAATCTCAGTCAAGGCAATCAGTGCGGGCAGTGGCCAGGCGGGAGGCCCAGGCTGCGGCATAGGCGCGGTTTGCTGCCTGGGCTGCTGGCTCGCTGCTGTTGAGCGGCTGGGGGAAGGTGCCACGTATCGCCGCATTGGTGACACAAAACATCGACTTCTGGAAGCTCATGCAGATTTTCACCCGCACATCTCCCTCCCCCCGAGTGCGCTCGCGATACCACTGGTGCAACCGCTCCGGCAGATGCCGGAACATGTCTTGCATCAGCAGGCTGGGTGGAATGCCGGCACCCATGCTCGGTAGGGGGTCGGCAAATAGGGCGCCGTAGGCGAACTGCGCCTGGTCAGGTGAGATCTGCTGGGCCTGGGCATTGAAACTAACCGTGCCCAGGAACGGCATGCCCCGCAGAAAGACAGCCTCCACGTATGGCACGGCCACATCCACCAGAAAAGTAAGACCAGCCTCCGGTGGCAGCACCCAAAAGTGTTCGCCGTCAACCTCCACTCCGTAGGTGATCGGGTTGGCAGCGGCGGCGACAAGTCCTTCCTTGATGAACTCGACCACGGCATCGATGCTGGCCACCCTGCCATCTGCCTCAGCCTCGGCCAGATCGATGAAAAGATCGCTCATTACCCGCCAAAACTGACCGAGAGCGTGGGTGGTGGCCGCGGTACGAATCAGCTCGGGCAGGAAGCCCCTGAACAGGGGGTTGAGAAGGGCCAGCAAGGGATCAAGCCGGGTCTTGCGGCGAATGATCGCTGCGCAGTTGGCCGCAAACGCATCGGAATCCAGATAGGCATCAAGGCCGCCGGTGCCATGCCAGAGCATGGACTTCATGCAATATTCGGCGTATTCGAAGTTGATCCGGTCGTGGATTAGGTGGCGCCAGATCTTGGCTGGGTTTTTGTCACCGTCAAGGTATTTGAACAGTGGAAAGGGCAGCAGGAACTGCTGCTCGGCTTGGAAGATCAGGTTGATGCTGTAGGCATCCAGCACCTCTCCGTAGCTCTTGAGCACATCCACCACCTCGATCAGGTGGTCTGCGGATTCGCTGAGCAGGGTCTGGCCGCTGAGTAGCTGCTGCTCGAGTTCTGCGGCAGCAGGCTTACCCCCAGCGTGGACCAGTTCGGCAGAGATGATTGGCATTAGCCCACCCCCCATGGATGCAGGGCTGCCAGTTGCAGGGCGGCCACCAGAGCTGGCAGTTGGGCCATGGAGGTGGAAGCGGCCTCGCTCAACTTACCGAGGCCCGAGGGCAGCAGACCGATGGCCACCACAGCAAAGGCCAGCCCCATGGCGGGAATGGTTTCGCGGGGCGCCACTGGGGCCAGGCGCACATCGAGACGACCATCGGAAATCGCATCGCTGGCCGGTGTCACTGCCAGGCGGCCGAAGAAGGCGCGATTAACGAGCAATAGAAAATAAACCGCCGTCAGGCCCGAACCAACCATCGAAAGCAAGGTCGCCAGTGGGAAGGCGGTGATGCTGCCGCGAAACACCATGAACTCCGAAATGAAGCCGGCCATGCCAGGCATACCGGCACTGGCCATAACCCCAAAAATCATCAGCGTGCCTGTGAAGGGCAGACCCCTTTCCGGGTTGAGCAGACCATGCAGCACCGAGAGATCCCGGGTGCCCGTCTTGCGATACACAATGCCCACCAGCAGAAAAAGCAGGGCTGAAATCAGACCGTGGCTCACCATCTGGAAGACCGCCCCGAGCAGGGCGACCGGTGTGGCAGCTGCAGCGGCTAGCAGGATGTAGCCCATGTGACCCACGGAGCTGTAGGCCACCATCCGCTTCATGTCCTGCTGGGCGATCGCTGCCAGGGAGCCAAACAGCACAGAAACTGCTGCCCAGATGGCCAATCCCGGCGCAAGCAGCGCCCAAGCTTCCGGGAAAAGACCCATGCAGAAGCGCAGCAAGCCGTAGGTGCCCAGCTTCAGCAGCACCCCTGCCAGCAGCACTGACACAGGTGTAGAGGCCTGGGTGTGGGCATCGGGCAGCCAGTTGTGAAATGGGAATAGGGGCACCTTGATGCCGAATCCCACCAGCAGCGCCCCCAGCAGCACCAGCTGACCTCCCATCGCCAGCCTTTCACTGGTGACAGGGGTGAGGCTGAAGTCCACACTGCCGGTTAACAGGGCGAGGCCCAAGAATGCTCCGAGGATTAAAATTCCCGAAACCGCTGTAAAAATAAGAAACTTTGTGGCCGCGTAGGCCCTGTTGGCTCCGCCCCAGATGCTGATCAGAAACCAGAGAGGGATCAGTTCCAGCTCATAGAACAGGAAAAACAGCAACAGGTTTTCGGCTAAGAAAGCACCGTTGACTGCGCCACTGATAACCAACAAAAGGGCGAAGTAGATACGGGGCCGCTGGTTAATGTCGCGGGTGCAAATCGCCGAAACCAAGGTGAGGGCTGAATTGATCAGCACCAGCGGCATCGACAGACCATCGACCCCGAGCCGGTAATCGAGGCCGATGCTACCGACCCAGACAAATGACTCCTGCAGCTGCATGCCACTGAGGCCGGTGTCGAAGCGGAGCAGCACCAGCAGGCTCCAGATCAACTGCAGGCCCAACACCACCAAGGCCACGGTGCGCATGCGTCCGGGCGCAGGGTTGCCGGGCCAGAGGGCCAGGACCAGAGCTCCCACAAAGGGGATCAGCAGTAGCAAGGTCAGCATTGAGTGCTCCTCATCCGTGCAACCACTGCAGCGAGGTGAGCAGCAGCACGATGGCCAACAAAACCGTCAGGACGTAAGTCTGCAGCTGGCCGCTAACCGAGAGCTTCAGCCCTTCAGCGCTCGCAAGGGACAGCCTGCCAATGCCATTGACAAAGCCACTCACTAGGGCCCGGTCGATCCAGTTGCTAAATCTAGCCAGGCCGGCTACCGCTGCCACAATCGTCACCTTGTAGATGCGCTCGGTGTAGAAGTCGTATGCCAGTAGATCCTGGAGCAACCGCAGGGGCTGGAACATGGATCGGGACCAGAACTTGTGCAACGGCGCCAGGCAGCCGCCGATTACTCCAGCCACCCCGCTTGCCACCACTGCAGTGGCTAGGGGCAGGGGGAAGGAGGCAAGGCCAGGTACCGGATCTATCCGGGCCATCAAGGCTGGTAGCAGGGTTACCAGCACAGTCAGACTGACCATTGGTAAGGCCATCAGCCAGTTCACCTCAGGGGCCCGCTTAGTTTTCGGCAGTGGCGCTCCCATAAACACCTGCCGGAATACCCGGGTGAGGTTGAAGGCTGTCAGGGCATTGGTGATCAGCACAACTGCGGCGAAAAATGGTGCGGTGCGGCCTAGCGCCTCCACTAGCAGGCCGAAGCACCAGAAGCAGCCAAGGGGCAGCAAACCCACCAGCCCCGCTCCCCCCACCAGGTAGGCGGTTGTGGTGGCAGGCATGCGGGAGCCCAGTCCACCCAGCTCGGTGAGGTCCTGGCAGCTGGTGGTGGCGATAACGCTGCCCACACTCATGAACAGCAGGGCCTTGGCCAGGCCATGGGCAAACAACAGCAACAGGGCAATAGCAGGCTGCTGCAGGGCGATTGCGATGAAAACCAGGCCCAGATAGGAGGTTGTGGAGTAGGAGAAGGCACGCTTGATATCGACCTGGGCGATCGCCACCAGGGCACCAGCCAGGGCACTGATTGTGCCCACCACCAGCAACACATCAACGGCAAGAGGTGAAAACTGCAGCAGCGGCATCACCTTGAGCAGCACAAGGGCTCCAGCTGTCACAACTACGGAGTTGCGCAGAATCGAAGCTGGGTTTGGACCCTCCATGGCCTCGTCAAGCCAGAGGTGCATGGGGAACTGGGCGCACTTACCCATGGGGCCGGCGATGAGGCCCAGCCCGAGCAGGGTGCCCGCAAGCGGGGTTAGGGACCCATTGGCATGGGCTTCAGCTGCCCACACGTAAAGGTCGTCGAATTCCATCGAGCCAGCCCAAGCTGAGAGAGCGACTACGCCCATCAGCAGCAAGACATCGCCAACCCTCTTGGTCAAAAAGGCGTCTCTGGCCGCCGTAACGACCAGTGGCTGGGCGTACCAGAACCCCACAAGCAGATAGGTGGAAAGAGTGAGCATTTCCAGCAGGAAATAACTCATAAACAGATTGCTGCTCAGTACAACTCCCGCAAGGGCTCCTTCAAAGAAGCCCACCAGGGCATAAAACCTCGCCAAGGCCCACTCCTTATCCAGGTAGCCCAGGGCAAATACCTGACCCACCAAGCTCAGTCCGGTCACCAACTCCAGGGCGGCCAGATTGGTCAGGGATAGGTCGAAGCCAATGCGCAGGTCGAGATCGGCAGCCTGAAACCAGGGCAGCTCGATGTGCTGGGGACCCAGCAGCCATACCTGCTGCAGCATCAAGGTGCCATGCACCACCGCCAGCAGCGTGACGATCAGGTTGAGATAGGCCGCAGGGCGAGGACCGTGACGCTTGATCCATCCAGCAGCCCACGGCAGGGACAAAACCATGCCGCTGAACCCATAGAGCGGGATCAACCAGGCCAGCTGGATCGAAAGTGGCAGGGGTGGGGCGAGCAAGGGGGGATGGGCGTCGGTCGGCTCAGAAGGTGGCCCGTTCCATCGAGGGATTGGGGCTGAAGCCAAGGCTGCGCAGCCAGGCCCCCAGATCTTCGCCGTGCTGCTGTTCGTCGTTCCAGAGACTCCTGAACAGGTCTTCGTTAGCGCCATCACCCACCAAAACGCAAAAGCGAACAGCCTCGGCGTAGTGATGAATCAGGTCGTTTTCGAGGGCGAGATTGAGCCGGAGCAGTCCAACCAGATCGGCGGCATGGGCAACGGGCCTCAACTGGGATGCGGCAGGAGCAACCCCCAGAGCAAGCATGCGCTGCACCAGACGTTCGGCGTGCTGCATTTCTTCCACGGTTTCACGTCGAAACCGGGCAGCCGAATCACCATCACCCCAGATCTCCACTAGGGAGGCCTGGGTCATGTACTGCTGAACTGCGGAAAATTCCAAGCTCAGGGCGCGGCCGAGGTAACCCAGGACGCGCGGATGAACGGCGCCCATGGCCATCAGAGGCGACGGGTGGTAGCAGTTGCGATCAGGGCAGGCTCCACTTCGCTATGGGGACGGGCGATGATGTGGGCAGCAACCAGGCCGTCACCGACGCGCTCACAAGCATCAGCGCCGGCACGCACTGCTGCATTCACCGCACCTGTTTCGCCGCGCACCATCACGGTGACGTAGCCGCCGCCAACGAACTCACGGGCGATCAGGGTTACTTCAGCGGCCTTGGTCATGGCGTCTGCGGCTTCAATCGCCGGCACCAGGCCACGGGTTTCGATCATGCCGAGGGCGATGCCCTGAATGGAAGGAGCCATGGCGTTGCTGCGCGAAGGAGTGGTTGGGGGGGTGGTGCCGGCGCCCTTGCCGGCACCGGTACGGGCGCCGGTTGAGCTGGCGCTAGAGCGGCGGGTCGTGCTGGAAGCACGGCGAGCTGTCGAGGCAGCTGGCTTGGCTACGGCTTTCGCCGCAGGGGATTGGGCTGCCGCCGCCGGCAGGGCTTTGGGGGCCGCTGCAGGTGGGGTCGAGCTGGCCGCCGCCGCTGCAGCCACTGGTGTGGAGCTGGCTGCCGCTGCCGCGGGGGCGGGTTTGGCAGCAGCAGCTCCGCTGGTCGTGGATTTAGGGGTGGGGGTGGCCATGGCTCAGAAGTATGGGGGCTGGAGTGATGACAGGTCGATCGGGCAGCTAGCTACCCGGGCCAGCTAGCCATCGGGCTCCCAGAAATCAATGATTCCGCCGATCGTCAGATCGGTCTGCACCTCGGGGTTACCGCAGGCGAAGCGGGCGGCAGAGCCACTGGCGGTGAATACCCAGTTACCTGGGGATGCACCGACAGGGTCTACCGCAACGCTCAGCTTGCCCTTAGACGTGCGAAGCACGCGCAGATTGGAGTGATCTAATCCAGCAACCCGCTGGCTGCAAACCAAAGAGCCGGTGACCTGCATGATTTCCATTAGCTGGCCCCTCCTGGCGGAGCTTGCGCCTTGCCAGCATCAGGATCCCAGTGGTCAATGATTCCCACGATCGTTAGATCGCTCGGGTACGACTTGCTACCAGCGGCCTCGCGCGCAGCTGAGCTGCCGACGCAGATCACCCAGTCGCCTGGTACGCAACCCACTGCATCAACTGCCACTTTCTGAGTGCTGCCATCGAGCACCACCTGCAGGTGCTTGTGCTCAAAATCTGGAATGCGATTGGTAGACACCAGTGGTTTAACCACCTTGCAGATCAACATGTCAGTGCCCTCCTCCGCTCGCGAATGTGATGGTGGAACCTACAGCTTCAGCTGGGGTGTGACGGTCTTGATCCCGGACGGTAAGCAGAGCATGCAATAGGCCCTGCTCAAACAACTCGGGATAGCGGTTTTCCATGGCGGCTTGCACCCGCTGGCAATTGCGGATTGCTCGCTGCCTCGCTCCAGGCACTTGGCCGTTGTAATCAAAGCGCACGACAACTGGCACAGGCAGGCCCCGAGAAACGTTCAAGCCTTTGAAGATCTTGATGCCTACATCTAAATCGGGCGCTCCCTCCTCCACCGTGTCCATATAGGCGAAATAGGTGAGATTGCGCAGGTGGATCTCCTTGAAGCCTATGCCCACACCGATAAAGCGCTCCGCATGGCCAGCATCGCCGTAGCTGCCCCGGTGGTACTGGCGCACGTAATCGATTTGGGAGATGTTGTTCTCGATCAAGCGAGCAATCAGCTTCACCATGCCCGGATCGGGACTGCTGGCCGCTGCCTGCTCCACCAGCGATTGAATGCGGGCCCGGCCCTCAACCGCATTGAGATGGCGGGTGGCCTCATAGGCAGCTTTGGCATCCAGCCAGCTCTCTAGATTGGTGCTGCCGTCAATGCCCGGCACATGCACGCGAATCGTGTCTGTGTCGGTGTCGATGCCGAGTAGCAACAGATCTACTGAGGCACCACAGCAGAAGCTGTTTTCGACGGCCTGCTGGAAATCCTTGAGCCGGGCTAGGCCACAGGAGGCCGCCAAGGCATCATCGCTGCCATGGGCAGCACAGCCCTCATGCAGGGGATCTTTTGAGCTGAAGTGGTAGAGCACCACCTTCAGATAACGGGTGTCATCGTGCGCCGAATTGGGCTGACCTTCCCGGTAGCGGCGATGTTCAGTTTTGACCCAGCGGTTGACAGTGTTTTCAACGTCAAACAGGGCCCCAGCATGGGAACGCCGCCGCACCGAACTGAATGGAATTCGCAGGGCGTAGGCCATGGCATGGGCCAGGCGCCCGTCAGCGCATGGGGTTACGTCGAGTAGGTGGAATCCACAGGCCAGTAGAAACTCATTAAAGGCTTCGGCTGCGGGACTGCCAGGCTTGCCTCCTAGGGGATCGTGCTGAAAGAAAGCGTCGCTGGTTTGTTCGTAGGTTTCAAATACACACCAGGCGAACAAGGTGCGCATATCTAGCTGGCTCACCCAGGCCTTCTCGAGAATGGGCAGCGGCAACTCAAAGCCCAGTTCGGCCCTGGCCAGCAGCTGGGCCTGCTCGATGAAATCAGCCTCATGCTGCAGGGCTGAAAGGCGCTTGAGCAAGGGCACAATGCGATCAAATGCCCCTTTGACCTGGTCTTCGTAGGCCCTCAGTACCCCATTGACCTGGCCATCGCGAAGCGGATGCAGGCCAGTCGCCACTAGCTCGCTCGCGGCAGCGGCGTCGGGCCGGCGGCGGGGAGCCGTCGGTGCCAGCGGGCGATAGGCAGTGGCAAGAGGGCGTCGGGGCATCAGGAAATCAACCGCGGGCGCCGCCGGAAACCGTGATCAGGGAGCCGGCAGTGGTACTGCCGCTGGAACCGGTGACACGGCAAATCGGCTCAGGACGCTCCTCGTTGCGCTTCGGCTGGAGGGCGGCCGGCATCGAGGTCTTCGAGCCTGGCCGGGTGGGGTTGCGGCGCCGAGCTGAAACACCTTCCGTGCCGGTGACCCGATCACCTCGATCCCAGTCATCACCAGTGATCTTCAAGCCAGCGGAGATGCCTTCGCCGGTAACCCTGGAGGTTGGACGGGCATCCTCGTCAACGCTCACAGGAACCTCAATGGGCCCCCGGGCGATTTGGCTGCCGCCGCGACGGTCGAAACGGAATTGCTCGGTGCCGGTGACCATGTCACCGGCCAGGTCAAAAGGGCCGGTAATCCTGCTGCCCTGCTCGTAGCTGGTGCCGGTTACGGCCCCGGCTGGTTCTCGCCCCACCTGGGCTGAGCGAGCTGGGGATTGAATGCTGAATTGCTGCCAGGGCTGGCTGCCCGCCAGGGGTTGGGGGAAGTCGGAGTCGTGGGCTGCGGCAGCACCGCAGACCTTGGCGAGTTGATCGCCACCGATATATGGAGTGCCGGTGACGGCTTCGCAGGCCCCGCGGCCGGCACCGGTGAGGACACCGCCAATGCCTGGTTGTATGCCACTCATGCGGTTAGAGCCCCGCACCGGAGTGCGCTGACGAATTTCGGCGACAGACTTGCTGTTACAGAAATCCCCTGCCTGCTCAAGGCCGGCGTAGGGCGTGCCGGTTACGACCTTGCAGGTGCCGGGCTCATCGCCGGTGACATTGGAGGAGCGGCCAGTGTGGGTACCGCTGACAACCTGGGCCCGATTGGTGACGCTGAAGCCCACCTTGGCGGCCTCCGGCTCGGGCTTACTGCCGCAGAAATCGGCGTATTGCTGGCTGCCGACGTATTCATCACCAGTTACCAGGCGGCAGCTGCCGGGCTCATCACCGGTGACATGCTCGCTGCGGCCCACATGGGTGCCGGTGATGCCCGTGCCCCGAAGCGTGTGCAAGCTTGCGACCTTGGTAGGTGCGCGTCCGGTCACCTGGCCTTGATCGGATACGTACTGGGAGCCGGTGAGTTGCTTGCCCGAGCCAGGTTCGTCGCCTGTGACCTTGCTTGAGCGACCAACCATCACACCGGAAACAGCCTGACCGCCCTGGGTCTGGCTCCGCCCAACCTTGCGCGGACTAGGGCTAGGACTAGGGCTGGGGCTGGAGGTGCCGCAGAAGGCTGCTGACTGATTGGCGGAAACGTATTCGGTTCCAGTGATGTTTTTGCAGGTACCGGGCTCATCGCCGGTCACCTTTTCAGAGCGACCGACCTCATTACCAGTGACCCGGTTGCCGTGGGTGGTGGCGCTGACGCGAACCTTGGCTGGCTGGCTTGCCACCGGAGCGCTCTGGCAGAAGGTCTGGAACACTTCGGCGCCGAGATACTCGGTGCCTGTAATGGCACGGCAGGTAGCTGCTTCGTTACCAGTGGTTTTCTCTGAGCGATTGGCCTGGGTTCCGGTCACCACCTGGCCAGAGCTGGTTTCGCTCACGCCCACTTTCCAGTGGGCTTCTGCGGCTGCTGCCTGTTTGGCGCCGTGGCGGTTTGGGCCAGAGGGGCGGGTGCCGCCAGCTCTGCTGGAACCAGCGCTGCCAACCTTGGCCCGCAGTTCACGCACCTTCTGGGAAAGTTCGCGGGCGCTCATATCAGGATTGCCCTGGCGGGATACCGACGCGGCTGTAGTGCTCTTGGGCGCGTTAGCTGACTTACCACGCTTCGAGAGAGCTTCTCTGCGGGCGAGCACAAGGGCCCGGCTGGGATCCAGTTGGGAGAGCCGCTTGGCTGTGGCACGGCGATCGGCACCACTACTAGTTGTTTGGCTAGTGCGATTACTGAGGCTTGTTAGGGCCGGTGCAGCAGCGGTTTCGCCCTGGCATTTGCACTTGGCTTCCGCTGCAGGTGCCTGGGCTTTTGGTGCAATTTTGGCCAGGTCCGTGCGGGTGCGGTCGCTGGAGGTGTCGGCACGTTTGCCGCGTTTGGAAAGGGCTTCCCGTCGGGCAAGCACCAAATCTCTGCTGGGATTTGCGATTGGACGGGCTTGGCTCGTCCGGCTGGAGCCGGTGGGTGCCGCAAGGCTGCGCTGGGAGGCAGCACCCCGGGCGTTCACGGCCGGGGCAGCCTTGGCCACCGATGCTGGGGCCTCCATCGCTGGGGCTGTGCGGGTGGGGCGAGCGTCTTCAACCGAGCGCACACGGCTCGGACCGGAAGTGAACCGGTTGGCGGCTTTTTTGCCACCGTTGGTGAGGGCCTTGCGGCGCTCTAGAGCTGCTTCCCGGCTGGATGAGCTGGCCATGTCCGCCCGTCGAATGGAATATCTGAAAAGGTGCTGACCAGTTCGCAGCGCGAACTAGCCCGCAGAGGAAAAGAGTTGGGGCTCAGGCCAATGGCTCGAGCCCCGGAAGGGCTGGGATCAGCGTCCTTCGAAAACCACGAAGCAGGAACCCTGGCTTTGGGTATAAGCGTCGTAGCCCACCAAGCGAACGTGGTGGTCGGGATAGGCGCGGTGACAAGCCTCAAGCTCATTCACGATCACACCCAGATCCTTCTCGCCGAAGAAGGGCAGCTTCCAATAGGACCAATAGGTCGCCATGGAGTTGCTGGGATGGACATGCTCAACGAGCGGGCTCCAACCCTGGGCGATGATGTAAGCGATTTGGTCGTAGATCTCGTCCTGAGTCATCGGCGGTAGAAAGCCGAATGTCTCCAGGGTGGCGACTGTTTGATAGTCACCCACGGTGCTCTTGAAAGGCATGGGGATCCTTGTGTGGATGGAATGTTTGAACCTTATATGAAAGGCTCTTAATCTCGTTCGGAGAGATTAGTTTAATCTCTAGATCTGAATCTTCCGTTCTGGGAGGTGAGTAGGCAAGTTGCCTGACCCACTCACCATCTCAGACTGACGATTTCAGGTGTCGAGCTTGTCGACGGTGTCGAACTCGAACTTGATTTCCTTCCAGGTCTCCAGGGCGATGGCTAGCTCAGGGCTGTGCTTCGCTGCTTCCAGAAGGATGTCGCGGCCTTCGCGCTCGATTTCACGACCGGCGTTACGGGCTTTGACGCAGGCCTCGAGAGCCACGCGGTTAGCAGCAGCACCAGCAGCTGAGCCCCAGGGGTGACCGTGGGTACCACCACCGAACTGCAGCACCGAGTCGTCGCCAAAAATGGCAACCAGTGCGGGCATGTGCCAGCAGTGGATACCGCCGGAGGCCACGGCGAACACGCCGCCCATGGAGCCCCAATCTTGGTCGAAGAAGTTGCCGCGGCTGCGATCTTCGGGGACGAAGGATTCGCGCAGTTGGTCGATATAGCCGAGGGTCGACTGGCGGTCACCCTCCAGCTTGCCGACCACCGTGCCGGTGTGCAGCTGGTCACCACCGGAGAGACGCAGGCACTTTGCCAGCACTCGGAAGTGAATACCGTGCTTGGGATGGCGGTCAATCACAGCGTGCATGGCACGGTGAATGTGCAGCAACATGCCGTTCTTGCGGCACCACTTGGCAAGACCGGTATTAGCGGTGAAGCCACCAGTGATGTAGTCGTGCATGATGATGGGCTGGCCCAGTTCTTTAGCGAACTCGGCGCGCTCATACATCTCTTCAGGAGTTGCAGCGGTGCAGTTGAGGTAGTGCCCCTTCTTCTCGCCTGTTTCCTGCTGAGCCAAGTTGGTAGCTTCAGCAACGAACTCGAAACGGTTCTGCCAGCGCTGGAAAGGCTGGGAGTTGATGTTTTCGTCGTCCTTGGTGAAGTCCAGACCGCCGCGTAGGCACTCATAGACAACCCGGCCGTAGTTCTTACCGCTCAGGCCGAGCTTCGGCTTGATGGTGCAGCCCAGGAGAGGACGGCCGTACTTGTTCATACGGTCGCGCTCAACCACGATGCCGTTCGGGGGACCCATGCAGGTCTTGATGAACGCCATCGGGAAGCGGATGTCTTCCAGACGCAGGTGGCGCAGGGCCTTGAAGCCGAACACGTTGCCGACCAAGGAGGTCAGCACATTGGTGATGGAGCCTTCTTCGAACAGGTCGAGGGGATAGGCGATGAAGGCATAGAAGGCTTCCTTGTCGCCAGGAACGTCTTCGATGCGGTAGCAGCGGCCTTTGTAAAAGTCGAGGTCGGTGAGGAGCTCGGACCACACGGCGGACCAGGTGCCGGTTGAGGATTCAGCGGCCACAGCAGCGGCAACCTCTTCCCTGGGAACACCTTCTTGGCCGGTGCACTTGAAGCACGCCAGCAGGTCGGTGTCTAGGGGGATGTAATCAGGAGTCCAATAGGTGTCGCGGTACTCCTTGACCCCGGATTCGTACTTCTTGCTCATGGAGTTTCTCCGATTTGGGCGGGTAAGGGATTGAGATAGATCAACGCGTCAGGCGCTGAGCGACTCAGTCCTTTTGACCGGCGTAGTTGCCGTTGCCCAGGGCAGGCTCCACTTCGCGGTGGGGGCGCGCAATGATGTGCGCTGCCACAAGACCGTCGCCCACGCGCTCGCAGGCGTCGGCCCCGGCGCGCACAGCTGCGTTGACGGCGCCGGTTTCACCGCGCACCATCACGGTGACGTAACCGCCGCCGACGAATTCACGACCGATCAGGCGCACTTCGGCGGCCTTGGTCATGGCGTCAGCCGCCTCGATCGCGGGCACCAGCCCCCGAGTTTCGATCATGCCGAGGGCGATGCCCATGGATTCAGTTGCCATTACCTGCTCCTGGTGGAGGTGGGGTTGAATGTTCGCTCGCAACCATGGTCGGCAGCCAAACCCCCCGTCAAGCCATTTAGCCGGAACCGACCATCACTGTTGCGTCGCCTTTAGATAAGGCAGGCTGATCAGTGCATCACAAAACGTTAGGCAATGCTTGCCATTGCAGTGCTGGCAAGGGGTTTCAGCCCCACCAAACCCGTTTTGATCAAAATTTGCTTGTCCAGCATCTAGAGGGCCTCGGCGTCTGTGACGTACGCCACTCCGCCGTAGTAGGTCAAAAGGGGGCGCAGGGCAGCCCGCAATGCATCCAGCAAATCCGCTTCGCAGAACACGATCACATGGGCATTGGCGCCTAGACCGCTGAATTCCATGCCCTCGGACACGGAGCCATGCGGACCCTTGCCGGTGACGTGCCTGACTACGGAGTAACCGGGCACACCCGCTATTTCCATTGCCTGGATCACCGCATCCAACTCCCGCTCGCTGAGGATCAGTTCGAGGCGTTTCATTGATTTATCCGGCAGTGGGAAGCAAGGCCTTAATCATGGCCATGTAGAGGGGAATGCCAACAATGATGTTGAAGGGAAATGTGACTCCCAGCGCTGTAGATATATACAAACTGGGATTGGCCTGCGGCACTGTCATTCGCATCGCTGCTGGTACCGCGATATAGGAGGCGCTAGCGCACAGCACCACAAACAGCAGGGCATTACCAGGTCCAAGGCCCAGACCTCGGGCGATCAGGGTGCCTACTAGGGCATTAAAAAGTGGCATCAACACCGAAAAGCCGATCAGAAAAGCTCCCGCTTGTCGTAAATCTCGGATCCGTTGGGCCGCAACGATCCCCATGTCCAACAGGAAGAAGCTGAGGGCTCCATAGAAAAGTTTGTCGGTGAATGGCAGCATTTTGTCGATGCTGGCTGGGCTGAAAGCTGCGACCAGCAAGCCAATCGCCAGACTCCCTACCAGCAGAAATACCGAGCTATTTAAAAATGACTCCCGCAGCACGGAGCTCCAACCCATCTTCGGCCCCTCTGCTTGCTGGCTAGGGGCTGCCAATTTGACCAGCAGCAGTCCCACAATGATGGCCGGCGATTCCATCAGGGCCAGGGCAGCCACCATGAAGCCATCGAAGGGCAGGTTCTGGGTTTCCAGAAAGCTCTCGGCGGTGATGAAGGTCACCGCGCTGATCGATCCGTAGGTGGCGGCAATGGCGGCAGCATTAAACCCATCCAGCCTGGTTTTAAGCACCAGATAGCTGTAGAGCGGCACCAATAGCGACATCGCCATCGCGGCGGCGATGGTGGGCAGCACTTGGCCACCGAGGCCGCTGTGCTGCAGCTCCAAGCCACCTTTGAATCCGATGGCGAGCAACAAATAGAGGGAGAACAGCTTTGGGATTGGGGCTGGAATTTCCAGATCCGATCCCACCAGTACGGCGGTCACGCCAAGGAAAAAAAACAGCACCGGTGGGCTGACCAGGTTCTGCAGAATCAGGCTTGGGTCCATCGGTCACCCCTGGAACCCAATCACGCGGGGGCCAAGGCGTTTACCAACCGTAGGTCTGCTGCAGGAAATGAGACACCTTCTTGGGGGACAATGACTTGCCCCGATTCCTGCTGAATGCCGATCCTGGTCGTGGCCAGTGGCAACCCCCACAAGGTGGCCGAAATCGGCGCGATGCTTGAGCTGGTTGAGCTGGATGTCCTGCCCCAGCCGCCCGGTCTCGATATTGAAGAAACGGGAGCGACCTACCTCGCTAATGCCCGTCTCAAAGCCGAGGCTGTTGCCCGCATCACCGGCCACTGGGCCCTCGCCGACGACTCAGGCATCGAGGTGGATGCCCTGGATGGAGCTCCGGGTGTTTTTTCGGCCCGCTACGCCCCCACCGACCACGAGCGGATTCACCGTCTGTTGAAAGAACTAGGCGACAGCCTTTATCGCGGAGCCAGCTTCCGCAGCGCCATGGCCCTGGCCGATCCATCCGGCACCACCAGGGCCGAGGCCGAGGGGATCTGCCGCGGCCAGATATTGCGCGCTCCCCAGGGTCATGGCCCTGGTTACGACAGCCTTTTTTATGTGCGCGAGGCAGGCTGCTCCTACGCCCTGATGGGCCCCCACCTCAAGGCAAAGCTCGGCAGCCGCGGCAAGGCAGCTCGGGCGCTTGCCCCGAAGTTGCTCCGCCTGCTGGAGCTGAGCAACTAATGCTCAATTGCCAATAACTCAATTGCCAGTAGCTCAATTGTCAGAGCAAGCCCCTGGGTCAGCTGGCCTTGTTGTTGATATGACTGATAGCCCGCATCGCGGCGGCGGCTGCCTCCTCCACATCACCCTCCCGCCCCGCCAGGGTTAGACGGCCAAAGGCGCCCACGGCTTTCACGTCCACCACAGTGATGTTGGAAGCCTTTTCTGCCTCATTGGCTGCGATCAGCACGTAACCGGCGGGCTCGGTTTCCAGGATGAACATGCTCATCCCCGCTTGAATCATCGATCCGCGCCGGTTCTGGCGATTGATCAGCACGGCGTGGTCTGGGGTGATCGCTCGGATGATCTCGGTCCAGCTGACCTCGCAACGGCTGCGGAGCTCCACCCGGCTGCCGATGGCCTCAAGCACCACGTCGCCGGAGTGGAGGACGTTGCTCTGATCGCGGTGGTAGAGCGCCAAGGAGCCGAAGGCCCGCTCCACGATCATCTGGCCAAGCCGCACCGTGCTGGCCTTGAGGGCAATGTCGGTGACCCGGTGCACAGCCATGCCCGGAGATACCTCCAGCCACAAGCAGGCGTCACCGGGAATGGGCAGGAAGCCCTGGCTAACCGTGCCCATGTAGGCAGCTAGCTGGGGCTGCAGCGAATCAAGAAATACGTATGTGCGCAGCTCAATCGACTGCACATGGCTGGATTGGCGTGCCAGCCGGGAGCCCTCACTGTCGGTGGTAATCACACAACTGGCGCCTGAACTGTCGCTGCCCACCCGGGTGCCAGTGATCTGGGTGCCGCCACTGGAGCTTGAGCCAAGCGCCATCTCCCGACGCCGGCGCAGCGCCAGTTCGTCTCGGGAGGGAAGGCGGGATGGCAAGGGAAAATCCTTCGAACAGCTAGCCCTCACATCGGCATTGCTGCGGCTGGATCTTAACCCTGAAGCCCCCTGCCCCTTGCCCATCGCGGCTGAGCCGGTACCGTCCGGCCAACGTTCAGGGGACGTCCATGGCCACCCGCCGCACCGCTTCTAGCTCCACTCGCAGTCAGGCTGCCCAGGCCGAACCCATGCCCGCTGGAGACACTGTCAACAGTGCTTCGATGCCTGAATGGATGGCCCAGGCAGCAGCCCAGGGAGTCAAGCCGGAGCAAGCACTGGCTTTCATCGGTATGGGATTGATGCAGAAGATGGCCGGTTCGGCCCACGACCTGCCCTGGCTTTGGTCTGAGGCCGAAGACGGTGGCCAGGCCGATCTGGCTGCTTTGCGGCAACGCCTCGAGCTCACCCAGCTGGCCGTCCAGACCGGGGCACCCCTCAGCACTTCCGAGGTGAGTCAGCTGCTTGGTGCCCGCCCCACCAGTGAAACGGTTGAGCGAGGCGGCCTCAAGGCCCGCCGCCTTAGCCGCAACGTCTGGAAATTGAGCCTCGCTGAAGAAGCATCCAGCCGCAGCGACGATGCCTTCCGCCGCCGCTTTTAGGCCGGCGTCAGCCCCACCAGCTTCATTGATTCCTCCCACAAGGTCTGCGCCGTTTCGGGGTTGCTGGCCTTGTCGGAGAGCTCCTGGCTGAATTGCCGTCCCCCTTTGGTTTGGCGGTTGCCCCAGCTCCAGTGCACACCTGAGGCGGAAAAATCTGGATCGGCCACCACCTGGCCAACCCGCTCTCCTGCCAATGCCTGGCTTACATATCCGCCGGTGATATTTTTCTGGAACCAAGGGAAAATTGTCTGAAACGCCCGCGGCGTGTTGCGGAAAAGGGGCGAGTCGGCAACGCAGCCTGGGTATAGCGAGCTGAAAACGATGCCGGTGCTTTCGTGCAGACGACGATGCAGCTCCTGGGTCGTGATCATGTTGCAGAGCTTGCTGTCTTTGTAGGCCTTGCCAGGTTTGAAGGCCTTGCCGTTGGCCATGGCGATAGGGGCCTTAAATCCGGCCTTGAAGCCGGCACAGTCGCCCAGGTCCGCTGGAGCTGGGATCGGAATCTTGCCGCCCAGTTCCTTGGAGTTGGCCGTCACGGTGCCAAGAATCACCACCCGCCGCGAGGGGTGGCTTGAGCGCTGCAAGTCGCCCAGCAGTAGCTGAATCAGTAAAAAGTGCCCCAGGTGATTGGTGGCCATCGATATTTCGTAGCCCTGCGGGGAGCGCTCGGGCTGCTTTAGCCGCGGTTTGTAGACAGCCGCATTGATCACCAGGGCATCCAAGGGGCGTCCCAGGGACGCCACCAAAGTTTCGACTCCCACCCGAACGCTGTCGAGATCGCCGAGGTCAAAACGCAGATGACTGAGCTGATCTGCAGGAATCCCCAGGCTGGCTGCGGCAGCAGCGGCTTTAACGGGATCACGGTTGGCCGTCACCACATGCCAGCCGCGTTTGGCGAGGGCACTTACGGCATTGAGGCCCACCCCTGAGGTGGTGCCGGTGATCAAAACCGTTCCGGCGGCTGCTGTTGCGGCCATCAAGTGAATTGAGACAGGGGCCCCAACCTACGGGGTGGACTGCTGCCAAACCACCCGCAGGCGATTGGGGGCAATCCACTGATTTTGCTCGCGGATCAGCCGCTGCTCCCCTTCCACCATGAACAGATGGTCAAAGCGTTCGCGTGCTTTGGAGAGTTTGGCCCGTTCAAGGCCGAGCACCGCCGAGAGCTCACCCTGGCGCTCCATCCGCTCCTGATAAGCGGTGGCAAGTCGTACCAGGCTGACGCCAGCGACCACAACAAGGCCAACCTTGAGAGCCAGGCCGATCACGCTGCAGAGAAATTCTTGCCGCTCACTTGAGAGGGCTTGAAGTGCGGCTGCTTCACCGCCAGTAATTATCTGGGGATCAGGCTGGGACGCCGGATTTGGGAGCGACGCTGGCTTGCGGAGGGAAGCAGGCCTGGAATCCGCACCAGAAAGCGGCTTTCTTTCTCGCCGCAAGGGCAGATTTTGCCTGGCCTGATAACTGGATGGGTGGAGAGGCGGCATGGGGGCAACGAGGGATAAAACCCCGCTGGGGCCTAGACGCTTTTAGCTAGCCAGGTGCATCTTGCCAAGGGGAAAGGCTTGCCAAGGAGCAACGGCCAGCTTCTCAGGCTTTGTAAAGGCTGAAGCAGAGGCGAACGGCTAGCACGCCCGCATGGGCGGCCACCACCAGGGCAATCAGCACTTCGGCCTGGCTGAGAGTGGAAACCATGGGAGGGCAGCAAGCAACTGGATTCGCCCCATTCTTTGCCCTTAGGTGGCTACGGTCCATCTTGTCCCGCCCTGCTGTCACAGCTCTTGATGGCCCCTGTGGAGATTTCCGAGAGCCAGATCCGCCAGTTGGATCTTGCAGCTCTCCAGCCCTGGTTCAGCCTTAGCCCTGATGCCCTTGTCCAGCAGGCTGGTTCCCTGGAGCTTCACTTCAATTGGCCCCGTGCCGACGACGACCCCCGGGAGCTGTCGGAAATTGCCGAGTTGCGGCTTTGGTCCCTGCGGGCCGATGCGGAAGCTCCCTGGCTGCCCCTGCTGCTGGAGCGTGGCGGCGGCCAACTCACCCGCCACGTGGCGATGGTGCTGCCCCACCAATTCAGCCGCACGGAGGGCATCCGTTTTGCCCCCGAGTCCCTGGAGCTTTGGATCACCCACAGGCTTTTCAGCCTTGATGCCTGGGCGCGCCTGCACGGTTTGAGTTGCCGTCAGGGCTTAGCCCAGATGGCTGCGGTTCTTGGCTACGAGCTAGATGGAGGCTTCTGGGCGCCACTTTCAGCCGGGGCGGCTCAGTAGTAGTGCCAGGGCCCTGCGACCGCTGTCGAGCGCAAGTATGAGAGTTAAAGCCCGCAGTAGCCACGTCAGCTGACCGTCGCTGACCCGATCCAGCCTGGTGGCCGACCAGTGGGCGGCAACAGCTGCTGTGCCGCCTAGGAGCATCCCGATTGGCAGCAGTGCTCGGCCATCCAGCAGGAAGGTGGTTGAGGCGACTGAGGCTGAGGTGAGCACCGCCAGGGTGCTGAAGCGGATTGCCAGGTGAATTGGCACCTGCATCAGCTGCACCATCAAGGGAACCATCACCAGGCCACCGCCGAGACCGAGCAAGCCGGTGGCCATGCCTGCGACCATGCCGGTGGCTGTCAAACCCGCCAGCTTCAAGCTGGCGGTATCGGTGGCAGCCTGCGCCGACGGGGGGCGAAAGCTCAAGGCCAGTCCTCCGTACATCAACGCCTGCATTGCGAGCAACATCCAGCCATGGAGCACCAGCCCAACCTGGCTGAACAGGCCTGCACCGAGGCCTGCACCCAGCACAATCGCCAAGCCCCCTCGCCAGGGAAGGCTGCGGTTGGAAAGGTGGGCCCAGGTGCCACCCAGGGTGGTGGGCACGATCGCCAGGGTGCTGGTGGCCAGGGCCTGGTGCGGATCAAGTCCGGCTAGCAGCAATAGGGGGGAAAACACCAGCCCACCGCCGATGCCCAGCACTCCCGACAGCAGACCCGCCAGCAGGCCAAGGGGCAGATAGGGCAACAGGCTCCACAACATCCGGGCAACCTGGCGGAATGGATCACTCTCCAGCATCTCCCCTCCCAGTCATGCGGCTGCTGCCCAGCAGCTGCCATCCGGGAGCCAGGCAGATGGCGATAGACAGCCTGCTGCTGGACCAAAGGGCACCGGCCTTTCGGCTCTACTCCTGGCAGCACCCCACCCTGTCGCTGGGGTTTCACCAGCGCTGCATAGAACCCCATTGGCAGGCGCTGGCAGCGGCGGGGGTGATCGATTTGGTGCGGCGACCAAGTGGCGGCCGTGCCGTGCTCCACGCCGGAGAGCTCACCTACGCCCTGGTGTGGCCTGATCCCCCCCTATCGCGTCAGGAGACGTACGGCAGCGCTTGCGCCTGGCTTGTGAATTGCTTTGCAGGATTGGGACTGCCATTGCAGGCAGGCCGCCAGGCCGCCAGCCCACAACCCAGCAGCTGCTTTGCCACCAGTACGGCTGCGGATCTAGGGCACGCCAGCGGCGTCAAGCGGGTTGGCAGCGCCCAGCTCTGGCGCCGCGGCTGCCTACTGCAGCACGGCTCGATTCTTTTGGAGCCACCCGCCGACTTATGGAAGCTTGTGTTTGGCGGGCCGCCACCCCAATTGCCATTTCTGCCCATAGACCGCGCTGAGCTGGAGCTGCGTTTGATCCAAGCGGCCCAGGCTGAGCTGCCTGCGGCGGCGGCCGGTAACAGGACCATTCCCCTCAGCAGCGAGGAATGGGAACAGATTGCAGCGACCGAGGCCAATTACTGGCTGGCGTTGGCTGGCCCCTCCTCGCTTGCTTCACCAGAGGCCACCATGGAGCGCACCACCTGGGCTAAGGCCAGGCCAAGTGGATAGGTGCCTTGGCGACGGGCGGCCTCAAGCATGGGAGCGGGCAGGCGCAGGCCCAACTTGGCAAGCACCGCCTCGCCGAGCTCGGGGCGTTCGATGGTGCCGCAGGGGAGGCCGGCTGGGCTTAGCACCAGCAGCCGGTTGCGGCCGCTGGCCTCGAGTTGCTGCACCGCTTGCCACAGCGGTGCCGACTCCCGGATGGAGGGCAGGCTCGAAAGGGGCTGGATGTGGTCGCCGATGCTGTCCGTATCCCAACGCTGCACTGGCAGTTGTTGCAGGGGCTTGTCGTCGATGAAGCCCTGCCAGCGGCCGCGATCGCAGACCAGCAGCCAGTCGCCTTGGTCGACCTCGCTGGCTTGGGAGACACGCATCTGGCTCAGTTCCCGTAACCGACCTGCCGCCTCAAGCACCCGAAATCGCCGCCCAGCCGCATCCCGTACTTTTAGTTCGTTGAGGGTTTGCTGTAAGGCGAGCATTTGGCGCTGATTGCGCGAGGCCCCAAGTCCAAACCAGCCCAGCAGCATCAACCAGGCGCCGCTGAGGCCCCCTCCGCGCAGCAGCACCACGGTGCCCATGCCAATGGCAAGCAGGGAAAGGAAGCGCCCGCAGCTGTTAGCAACCTCCACGCCGCGCCGCTGGCTACCGCTGGCTTGCCACACCAGGGCCTTCACAATCAAGCCCCCATCCAGGGGCAGGCCGGGCAGCAGGTTGAACAGGGCCAGCACCATGTTGAGGGTGCCCAGTTCTGAAACCATGGCGCCCAGCAGGGGGGAGAGATGGGCTGCTGGATGGGTCGCGGCCAGCAGGCCCACGCCCAGTACCAGGCTCACGGCAGGGCCAGCAGCTGCCACCAGCAGGGCGCCGCGGGCGGTGCTGCACTCGCGCTCCACGCTGGCCACGCCGCCGAGCAGGAACAAGGTGATGCTGCGCACCTCAACCCCCTGGGCCAGGGCCACCAGGGAGTGGCCCAATTCGTGTAGGAGCACCGAAACGAACAGCAACATTGCCGTAACCAGCCCCAGGCCCCAGAGCACCGGGGCACTCATCGGATCTTTGAGGGTAAGGCTGTATTGCTGTTGGAAGGCCGCGGTGGCAAGCACCAAGATCACAAACCAACTGGGGTGGATCCGTAGGGGGATGCCCCGAATTTTGAAAATTTGCCAGCCTTCTCCCACTGCCCTCTGTCTTGGTGTCTGATCCTAGAAAGGGGTGACAGCCTTTGCCCTCGCCATGGCATCCCCCCTGCTGAAGATCTGTGGGTTGCGGGAAACGAACCAGGCCGCAGCGGTTGCTCAACTGGGGGTGGATGCGATCGGCGTGATCGGGGTGCCGGGCTCGCCTCGCTTCCTTGAGGCTGAACACCGGCCGGCGCTTTTTGGGGCGATGCGGGCCGCGGCGCCTGGCTGCCGCGGTGTGCTGGTGGTGGCCGATCCGCTCGAGCAGCAGTGGGCCCAACTAGAGCTGGGACAGGGTCATGATGTGGTGCAGTTGCACGGCTCAGAAACACCCCAGCTCTGCGGCCAGCTGCGCTCCCGCTTGGGCTGTGAGATCTGGAAAGCCCTGAGGATTCGCAGGCCGGAAGATCTGCAGCGGGCCTTTGACTACTCCCTAGTGGTGGATGCCTTACTTCTCGATGCCTGGGTGCCCGAACAGTTGGGCGGTACCGGCCACCGCATTCCGATTGAGTGGCTGCAGGGTTTTACGCCAGTTCTTCCCTGGTGGCTCGCGGGGGGCATTAGGGCCGACCGGGTGCCGGGAGTGCTGACCCAGCTGCGCCCCACAGGCCTAGATGCCTCCAGCGGCGTGGAGCGAAGCCCAGGCAATAAGGATCTCGATCAGGTTGCAGCGCTAGTGGCTGCGGTACGGGTTGCTGGCCTCTCTGGGCCTTCCCAGTCAAGATCGGTGGGTCTTGCCCCTTCTTGATGGGTTTGTTTCGTACATCTGCGCTTCTTCGTCCATCCCTCTGGGCCCTGGCGTTGACCATTGGCTCGGGTTTAGGACTAGGCCCGCTGGCACCGGTACGGGCCCAGGACCTAGTGGGCTGCCAGCTGGTGGATGGCCAGCTTTCCTGCGTACCAGGGGTGAGTGCCGACCCCCAGTCCCAGATCCGTGCCCTGCGCCAGCAGATCAATACGGATCTGCAACAAGAGAGTGCCGTTCAGCAGCAAATCGATGGTTTGCAGCAGCTGGTGCTCCAGGGTGAAGCCGTGCAGGGGGCAGTACTACAGGCCACGGCCGTAGCCGACGTTTTGGCCGCATTGCCACCCTCAGCGTTTCACTGGTACCGGCGTAGCCCTGGTGCCAACCAGTGGCTGCTGATTGACGGCGCAACAGGGCCCAGCTACGTCTTGCAGCTTCAAGACGTTTCAGCCCAGGTAATGGTGGTGATAGCGGTGCCAGCCCAAGGGGGTGGCTCTGGCCGGCAGGCTTCCCCGGCCATTGGACCAATTGGCAGCAAACCCTGAGGTTGAGTTTCGGGGAGGTTGGTCTTCGGGGGAAGGTGACTTTCTACCTAAGGCTTTCGCTCTAGGTAGAAAGCATGCACTCCTGCTGCTTAACCAGCTCGAAAAATTCAGCCTTAAGGCTTGGATCTATACGGAAATCGCCCCGCACCACAGAATTGACCATGCTGGTTTGGGGCTCCTTCACACCACGCCACTTCATGCAGTAGTGCTGAGCTTTTACCAAAATCGCCAGGCCTTGGGGCTCGCAAAGACGCTCGATCTCATCGGCCAAAATCATTACAGCCTCTTCCTGAATATGGGGCCTTGAGAATACCCAATCGGCAACCCTAGAGAACTTGGATAGGCCAATTACCCGATCGCCGGGCTTGATACCAATCCAGCAATTGCCCAAAATGGGCACCAGGTGGTGTGAGCAGGCTGAACGAACGGTAATGGGACCAACGGTATAAATTTCATCCAGCTTTTTAACATTTGGAAAGCTGGCGATCTTGGGCTGCTCGTGGTAGCGCCCCTTAAAGACTTCGTGCAGATACATCCTGGCGACACGCTCAGCTGTCTCCTCGGTGTTGTGATCTTTGTCTATATCGATGACAAGACTACGTAGCAATTCGCGAACCTTGCCCGCCACCTCAATCTCCAACTGCTCGAGCTCACCATCGTGCAGATGGTCAGCAATGTTGTCGTTTGCGAGGTAAGCAACTCCTGCAGCGTCAAGACGCTCACGGATTCGCAGACTTATGGGCAGGGGAGCTGAATCGGGTGTAATGGAGAGCGAAGGAATGCTTGACGGCAGGGTGGAAGTCATAGGAGGGCTCAAAGCGCGCCGGCGGCCGGCATGAGGGTGAGATCTTCCACCACTGAGGTGGCTGGCTGTTGGGCCAAGTACAGCAGGGCTTCAGATGCCCTTTCAACGTCAAGCATGGCACGGCGATCGAACGTGCTGTGGACGTTTTCGCTCTCCCAGAGAGGCGTATTCACCGCACCTAGGGTAAGGGTGCTTACCCGTATGCCAAAGGGGCGTTCTTCGACGGCAAGGCATCGACCAAGGGAGAGGAGAGCGGCCTTGCTAACGCAGTAAGCGCCCCAGTCGGGGAAGGCTTGGTGGGCTGCATGGCTATTCAGATTGATGATATGTCCGCAGCCAGCCTGCCTGAGTCTTGGAAGCAGCGACTGGCACACCTGAAATACAGCACTGAGATTGAGCTGCATCAACCGTTGCCATTGCTCCAGGGGCATCTCTGCCAAGGAGCCTGTATAGGCAACGCCGGCATTGTTAATTACAACAGTAGGTGTGAGGCCTCGGCTGCAGAGGTCTTCCAGTCCGGGAGCAATAGTGGCAGGCTCGGCGAGATCGAGGCCGATGGATTCGATTCTCCTGCCAGTGGGCTTTAGATCCGTCGTAAGAGAATCGAGGTGGGCAGTACTCCTGGCTAGCAGGAGCAAATCGTAGCCGGCAGCTGCAAACTTTTGGGCTGCTGCTGCACCTATGCCTCGCGAGGCGCCGGTGATCAGAGCGACAGGTGCTGAATCAGGCAAAGGCAGGCTCTGGGAGGCAACGGGACCTGAAGCAAATCTTAAGAGCTGGGGGAAGCAATTGGGGACTCGCTGTCGAGCACCCTTCCCATGCGGCGGAATTTGGCGTAGCGCTGCTCGATCAATTGGGATTCACTTAGGCCCTGCAGTTCACTGAGTTGCTCCAGTAGGGCAGATTTCAGGGTCTCAGCGGCCTGGAGAGGAGCCGAGTGGTTGCCGCCGGCAGGCTCGGGCAACACCAGGTCAACGATGCCGAGCTTGAGCAGATCAGGGCCTGTGATCTTGAGAGCCTCAGCGGCAGTGGAGGCCTTGCCTGCGTCTCGCCACAGGATCGAGGCGCAGGCTTCTGGGCTGGCCACTGTGTAAACGCTGTGCTCGAACATCAGCAGCCGGTCGGCTACGCCGATGCCTAGGGCGCCACCAGATCCGCCTTCGCCGATCACCGTGGCAAGGATCGGCACCCGCAGCCGGAACATCTCACGCAAATTGACGGCGATCGCTTCACCCTGCCCTTGCTCCTCGGCCAGCACCCCCGCGTAGGCCCCCGGCGTATCGATGAAACTCAAGATCGGCAGGCGAAAGCGATCGGCATGCTCCATCAGCCGCATCGCCTTGCGATAGCCCCCTGGGGATGCCATGCCGAAGTTGCGGGCGACATTCTCCTTGGTGTCGCGGCCTTTTTGATGTCCGAGCAGCACCACACCCTGCTCACCGATCCTGCCAACCCCACCCACTAGGGCCCGGTCGTCACTGCCACGGCGGTCGCCATGCATCTCCAGCCACTCATCAGTAATCACCTGGATGTAGTCCAGGGTGCTGGGCCTCTGGGGGTGGCGGGCCACCTGGATCTTCTGGGAGGGCGTCAGGGCATCGAAGATGTCTTTGCGACGTCTGGTGGCCAGGGTCTCGAGCTGCAGCAGCTGCTGACTCACATCCACCTCCGAGTCGCGTGCCAACTGGCGGATCTGCTCGATCTGCTCTTCGAGCTCAACGAGGGGTTTTTCGAACTCCAGCAAGGCGCGGCGGGCCATGGCGGGGATGGGCAAGGGGACTAAAGGTATTCAGGCAGTAGTCAGGGCCGGGGTGGGATCGATCTGGGCGGACAGCCCCAGGGCCTGGAAGCCATGGCGCAGGGAGGCGGCACCAATCAGATCCATCTTGTCGAGGCTGATGTTGTTGCGCCCCCAGCTGAAGTTGGTGTGGATACCTTCGAACTCCAGCAGGATGGCCTCGGCGAAACAGGCAAACATCTGACGTTTGGGGTTGTCCATTTCAGCCATTTCCATCATTTGCCAGGTGATGTCGCTGAAAAACTCAACGATGCCGCCCTTCAATACATGGATGCCGTTGCCACTGGCCTTGGTGTCTAGGTTTTTCGGGTAGCCGCCGTCGATCATCAGGCAGGGCGACTTAAGACTGGCCGCATCAATGCTCAGCGTTTGGGGCAAGCTGGCCACCCACACCACTACATCGGCTTCCGGTAGGGCCTCCTCCAGCTTGAGGATCCGGCCGCCGCCAAGCTCCTGCTGTAGGTCCAGCAAGGGTTGGGCCTGGCGGGCGACCAGTAAGAGCTCCTTGACTCCAGTGCGCTGACTCAGCCAGCGGCATACAGCGCTGCCGATATCACCGGTAGCCCCAATGACTGCGACCCGGGCCTGGCTCAGATCAATACCGAGCTTGGGGGCATTGGTTTCCACCTGGCGACAAATCACCCAGGCGGTGTGGGTATTTCCGGTGGTGAATCGCTCCCATTCCAAGGTGGTGGAACGGATTTGCTGCTCCTTGAGCAGGTTGAAATTTTCAAAAATGATCGAGGTAAACCCGCCCAAAGCGGTGATATCGATACCATTTTTTTGGGCCAGCTCCATGGCGCTGAGCACCTTGCGGCGAGCGGTTTTAAACCGACTCAGCATTTCTGGCACGAAGCAGGAGTCGATGTATGCCCCTTCTATGGTCTTGCCTGTGGCGCTGGTCACCTGAAGATGCTCCACCAATTGGGGCGGGGCACTACACCAAACGTCGAGGTCACCTTCGGCAAACTCTTCAAAGCCAAGAGTGCGAGCCTTTTCACGGGCAGCCTCGAAGCTTGTGGAGTGACCGATCAGGCCGAACATGGGCAACCCCAGGGGATGTCGCGGACGCTACATCTTGCCACGACACCCCTGGCAGGAGGCTTCAGCCGATCAATGCAGCGGCTGCCATTTTGGCGATCTCCCTGGAAGTGAAGCCAACTTCGAGAAGAGCCTCTTGGTAGGAGGTGAGGAAATCGGCCATCAAATCCTCCTGGTCCATTTGCAGAACAGCCGCGTCGCCAGCGACCTGCTCGAGCATCTTGCGCACCAGGGGCAGATTCTCACGGTTTGCCTGCTCCAGCTCCCCTCGCACAGTTTCAAGGTTGGCTTTCAGCCATTCCTGACCGTAATTAAGGTGTGTGTACTCATCTTTGACTACACCTTCGGTGATCTTACGCGCGAATGGATCGGCTACGGGGATATAGATGTGATACGCCGAAATTGCAAAGGCCTCGATCAAAATGGCCTGAATCAAAAGACAAGTTGTGACCTTGCCTTCAGCTAAAGCCTTCTGAAAGTTGTTGTGCAGAGGTGAGAAGAACTCCTTAGCAAACGGCATATCAGCAGTGACGCCGAGGTTGTTGGCGCAAGCTGTGAAGCCTTTCATGTGCTTCAGCTCCATGCGGGCCAATCTGGTGAGCTCCTCAGCTTGGTCGGGGAGAAGCCCACCAATAGAGATGTAATTGTCGTGAGCTTCCTGCTCGCCTTCAATCACGATCGCGTTGATGCGGCTGTAGGCGTCCTTGTAGGTGTCTGTGCTGAAGTCGGGCAGTTGGTCGGATGGGAACGCCTCAGAGACATTGTCAGTCACATTGTCAGTCACATTGTCAGTGACATTGGTAGGAGCAAGAGTTGCCATGGCAGCCGCGCTGTTGGATCTGATCATCTGACTGTAACCACCCCCTACCGAACTCTGACCGTCCC
>Ga0247833_1000843_pt1 | contig 54132 bp, 56 predicted proteins | sample LaCruzMarch2015__7_FD_187117 | JGI IMG/M metagenome (GOLD analysis project Ga0247833, IMG submission 187117) | Freshwater microbial communities from meromictic Lake La Cruz, Castile-La Mancha, Spain - LaCruzMarch2015_8m | ecosystem: Environmental > Aquatic > Freshwater > Lake | place: Spain...
AGGTGCCATGATTCAAGTAATCCTGTCAATAGTAGATATAAGAACCTCTGGCTATGCCGCCTGATTGGCGGCTTTTTCATGTCCGCAGAAGCTCTGGAAGGCGCTTATTTTTCGAGGTGCCCTTAAGCATCTATGAACAGAAAGGTGGACTCAAGGGAGAGCATCCCTCACTGGGAACACAGTGCCGTCTTCAGATCAGATTATTTCTACTGAGCTTGGTTCTGTTTGGCTTGTTCGTCTTCTTTGCACCTCCTGAAACCAAGTAGCCTCTAACTCAGGCTGTCGTGCGAAAACCCACGATGCATCCCGTAGGAGTTAGGTGATCTGGGATTGCTGTACAGCCCACCCTCAATGACTGAAGCAGAACCAAAACCGACAAGACGCGAGCACCACAGAAATCAACGGATTACCCAGCACTAATGAAACGCAGACAGTAAGTTGTAAGCGAAATCCCTCCAGCGATCAGCAGGAAGATAGGCTGCTGATTCAAGGCTGTCAGAATAGCTCCAAGGCGGTGGTCCGGCGGACTTCGATCCCCAGAAGGCCTCCCGGCGCCTGGGACAGGCTCTCCACGGCAAGTTGGCCGCAGAAGTTCCTGTCCCACTGCCGCTGATCGGCATCGGCGTGGCCTTCGGTTAAAGCCGCAAGCTGAAGCTACGGAACAAACTCCGGAAGCCCGCTGGCGTCTAGAGCGCTCCGCTGATCCGGCAGCTGAATCGAAGCGTGTCGCAGCCGGCCGGTGGGAGCCCACTGCCATGCTTCCTGTACGCCACCTCAGAACCCTCTTGAGCATCGAGCTTGGGCCACGCCCAGAGGCCAACTCCCCAGTTCCCCTGCGGGATCTGATGCCCGCCCTGGCCAACAAGACGTACTTCAACTACGGCGGTCAGGGCCCCTTGCCAGGCCCATCGCTGGTGGCGATCAGCGCCGCCTTCGCCACCATCCAGGAGCTGGGCCCGTTCAGCGACAACGTCTGGCCCTACGTCAATCGCACCGTCTCAGCACTGCGCCAGCGGCTGGCGGCCTGGTTTGGCGTCGACACGGCGCGGGTGGCCTTCACCGAGAACGTCACCTCGGGATGCGTGCTGCCGCTCTGGGGCCTGCCCTGGCAGGCGGGCGATGAGCTGCTGGTCAGCGACGCCGAGCACTACGGAGTGGTGGCCGCCCTCGAAGAGCTGGCCCGTCGCCACCAGCTGCGGATCACCTCCCTGGCGGTGGCCGATCTGACCGGCGAGGCCGAGGCCACAGCCGCGGCCGTGGGCCAGCGGCTGGAGGCCGCCCTCACCCCCCACACCCGCCTGGTGGTGCTCTCCCACCTGCTCTGGAACACCGGCCAGACGATGCCGATCGCGGCGGTGGCGGCCCAGCTGGCTGGCCATCCCCGCCATCCCTGGCTGCTGGTGGACGGGGCCCAGTCCCTGGGCAGCCTGCCGCTGGCCGAGGCGGCGGCCGCGGCCGACATCTACGCCTGCACCGGCCACAAATGGTGCTGCGGCCCGGAGGGCCTCGGGGCCGTGGCCCTCTCCGAACGGCTGCTGGAAGCGAGCAGCCCGACGCTGATCGGCTGGCGCAGCCTGGAGCACGATGGGGCCGGTGCCGGGGGCTACCACCGTGACGCCCGCCGCTTCGAGGTGGCCACCTCCTGCACGCCCCTGTTCGCGGGGCTGAACCAATCGTTGGCGTTGCTGGAGGCCGAGGGGGACGCCGAAGCGCGGCTGGCGGCGATCCGCCAGCGCAGCGGCCAGCTTTGGCAGGGCTTGCGTCGGATTCCCGGCGTCCGCACCCTGCTGGCGGTGCCGCCGCCGGCCGGGCTGGTGAGCTTCACCATGGCCGCTGGCTCAGGAGAGCCGCTGGATCCGGCCGTGATCGTGAAGCAGCTGGGGAATAGGGGCACCTGGCTGCGCACCCTGGAGTCCCCCCGCTGCGTGCGGGCCTGCACCCACCTGGTCAGCACCGCAGACGAGGTGGAGAGGCTGCTGGCCCAGCTGGTAGAGGGCTGACAGGCGACCCCGGTCGGCAGCGACTAGCGACTCAGTTGCCGCTCTGCGCCATGGCGACGGGAATCCTCGGCACAGGAAATCCATTTCTACCAAGGACGTCGGCGATCATCCGGTTGGTATCGAAGTAAACCTGCCAGTAGTGGTCCGTATGGGTGTAGGGACGGACCGCCAGCCTGGGGCCTCGCTCGGTGAACTCCAGCACCTCGATATCCGCCGGGGTGTTGGGATCCTGGTTGGGCACCGACAGGATGGCTTCCTTCAGTAGGGCAATGGCCTTGGCGACGTCGGCGCTGTTGTCGAGCTGGGCGACCAGATCAACCCGACGGAAGGGGTGGGAGGAGAAGTTCTGGATCGTGTCAGAAAACAGTTTGCCATTGGGAACAATGTTGCGAACGCAATCGAGCGACTGGACGGAGGTGACGAACATGCCTATCTCCTCCACCGTTCCTGTGACGCCGCCGGCCGTGATGAAGTCGCCGACGCTGAACGGGCGGAAGACCTGCAGGAAGACTCCTGCGGCGAAGTTGCTCAGCATGCCGCTCCAGGCGGCGCCGATGGCGACACCGGCGCCAGCCAGGAGTGCGGCAAAACTTGCTGTCTGAATCCCGAAGAAACCGAGGATGGCGACAACTAGGATGACCCTGAGAATCGCACCCAGAATGTTGATCAAATAGCCAATGACCGTGGGGTCAAGGGTGCCAGAGGAAAGGCCTCTCCTGAGGATGCGCAAGGCGAACTTGATGCACCATCCGCCGGCAATCCAGAGGGCAACAGCCCCAACAAGCTTGAACAGAAAGGGGATGACGACGCTGGCAACGACTGGAAGGCTCGCAGGCATCGGCTCAGGAGATGAACAATTGAGACCGCCACATTGTAACCACGAATCCAACATCCATTGCGTAGTCCTCCCCTGGATTGCCAACGAATCCCAACAGAGGACCTGCCGCAATGCTCCAGATTGATCCTGGCTGCGACGCAGCCGCCTCTATTCTCCTCCCACCCCATGCTTCCTGGCCCCCTCAGTTCCCGGATGCCGGCCCTGGTTCCAAGACCTACTGCAACTACGGCGGCCAGGGGCCTTACCAGACGCCTCCCTGGCCGCGATCACCGAAGCGGTGTGGCCCACCCTCAACCGCACGGTGGCGGCATTAAGGCAGCGGCTCGCGGCCTTGTTCGGCGTCGAGGCCCATCGAGTCCCCTTCACCGAAACGTCTCGTCGGGCTGTGTGCTTCCCCTCTGGGGACTGACGTGGCAGGCCGGCGACGAACTGCTCATCGGTGACGCCGAGCACGACGGGGTCGTTGCCGCCTGCAGGGAACTGGATCGCCGCCATGGCCTCACCATCGCCACCTTGCCGGTGACGGAGAGGATCGACGTCGGCAGCGCCGCCCCACGGCCGTGCTCGAGTGCCTCGAGGACGCCCTTACACCCCTGTTCGCCGGCCACGACACGTCGCTGCAGCTACCGGAGGCCGAGGGAAAGGCCCCGGTCCGTCTGATGGCGAACTAAAGACGCAGCGAATCCCTTTGCAAGGGTTTGCGCCAGCTCGCCGGCATCAGCATCCTGCTGCAGGGCCCCCAGCTGCCGGGTTGGTGAGTTTCACCGCCCACAGGGCCAACGGTGGCGTCATCAATTCCGCCTGAATCGTGGGCTGGCTGGGCGAACAGGAAATCTGTTTGCGCACCCACGATGATCCGGCCTGCGTGCGGGCCGGCACCCACCTGAGCACCACTGACACCGACACGGACCTGCTGCTGGAAGCCCTGGTTGAGATCACGAGCCAAAGCAGGTGGCCGGGGGTTCATGGAACTCCCAGCCACCACCCTGGAGCGGGAAGGCATCCGGGGGATGGTTCAGCGCTCGCCGGAGGCGGAGGGTTCGAAATCCGGTGTCCGGTACAAGTCGAGGAAGTTCCTGTAGAACCAGCCCGCCAGCAGAGCTCCGGCGATCGGAGCCACCCAGAAGAGCCACAGCTGGGCCATGGCATCCCCTCCCACCCAGGCGGCCACACCGGCGCTTCGAGCGGGGTTCACGGAAGTATTGGTGATCGGAATGCTGATGAGGTGGATCAGGGTGAGGGCCAGACCGATCGGTAAGCCAGCGAAGCCCGTGGGAGCCAGGCGATCGGTGGCCCCGAGAATCACGATCAGGAAAATGAAGGAGAGGATCAGCTCGATCAGCAGGGCGGCCCAGAAGCCATAGCCACCGGGCGAGTGGGTCCCCCAGCCATTGGTGGCCAGGGGGTTGCTGCCGGTGAGGGCAAAGCCATCCCGGCCGCTGGCGATCATCAAGATCACGCCACCGGCGATGATGCCCCCCAGCACCTGGGCCACCACGTAGGAGAACAGGTGGGAGCCGGGAAATTTGCCCCCGGCCCAGAGGCCAAAGCTCACGGCAGGGTTGATATGGCAACCGGAGATATGGCCGATGGTGTACACCATCGTTAACAGGGTTAGGCCGAAGGCGATGGAGACACCGAGAAAGCCAAGTCCCAGAGGGTTAGCGGCTGGACTGTCATAGGGGAACACAGCAGCAAGCACGGCACTGCCGCAACCGCCCAGCACCAGCCAGAAGGTCCCGATCAGTTCAGCAAGAAACTTCTTTGAGAGTGGAACAGCAGGGGCCATGCGTGAAAGGGGGATTGATCGTTCCAGATCTTCCCATCTTCCGGGGGGATCTGTCGAAGCCCGGTCGCGTGGGCGACTCCGGGGACTGTGCCAGCCGGTTGGCTGCGGCGTTGTGTTTCAAATCACAGCATCAACTGTCACGCTGCCAATCCTGGAAGGGGTTTCAGTGCAACACTCTTCCAGCCTGGAGCTCTATGCATCCTAGGCCCTGCGCTGCACAGTTGAGCGGTCGCTATGCCTTCATGCCAAAGGCCCCAACGCGAGCCATCCTTTTGAAACAACGAACGATGCATGTCTCCAGAATGCCTCTTTCTCGCTCCCCCCTCTTCCCGCTCCTGATTCCCCTAGCGGTGATCGCCAGCCTCCTGGCTGTTGCCGGCCCGGGCCAGGCCCTGTCTCCTCAGGAGATGATCAAGAAAGCCGAGAAAGGCTGCCTGGAGAGTGCCTCCAAGGAGGGTTGGCGCGCCGACCTGGCCAAGGTGATTTCGACCAAGGCCCTTGACACGGACAAGGTGGAAGTGGTGCTGGATCTCACCAAGGACGGCACCAACACCGCCCGGCTCACCTGCCCCTACAGCGTCAGCCAGGGGGTGGGCAAGTTCGGTGACAACTTCGCCAAGTCCATGGCCACCACGGTCAGCGCCGGTGATGAGTTCAAGCCCACCAGGCTCTGGTGGCTGCTGCTGCCGATCGGCCTGGCGATGATCTCCTGGAATGTCCTGCGGGGCCGGGACAGCGCCGCCTGAGTGTGATCGTTTGCCGGTGGGCTGCTGCTCAGCAACCCCTCCGGCGCAGTGCACTCTCCGCCTGCTCCCGGTCATCGAAATGCACCTTGGTGGTGCCGAGGATCTGGTAATCCTCGTGGCCCTTACCGGCGATCAGCACCAGATCCTGCGGCGTCGCGGCGGCAATGGCGGCGGCGATGGCGGCGGCCCGGTCGCCCTCCACCACCAGCTCGGTGCCGGCGGGAATCCCGGCCACCACGTCATCGAGGATCCGCTGCGGGTCCTCGGTGCGGGGGTTGTCGGAGGTGACCACCACCGCATCGGCCAGGCGGGCGGCAATGGCCGCCATCTGGGGCCGTTTGCTGCGGTCGCGGTCACCGCCGCAGCCGAACACGCAGATCAGCCGGCCATCGGTGAAGGGACGGCAGGCCGCCAGGGCGTTCTCGAGGCCGTCGGGGGTGTGGGCGTAGTCGACCAGCACCGCCGGCAGGGACACTCCCGCCGGGCCGCCCACCCGCTCCATGCGTCCCGGCACACCCCGGAAGCTGGCCAGGCCATCCAGCAGCTGGGCCAGGGGCAGGCCCTGCTGCAACAGCGCCCCCACCGCCTGCAGCAGGTTCATCAGATTGAACCGACCCACCAGTGGGGAGCGGAACAGCCCCTCCCCTGACGGGCTGTGCAGCCGGCCGCTCACCCCATCAGCGCCCATCACCAATTCGCTGATGTGCAGCTCCACCGACGGATCCTCCAGGGAGCAGCGCCAGCAGGGGCCCGCCCCCGCCAGCCGCTCGGCCAGGCGCACCCCCCAGGAGTCGTCCACGTTGACCACGGCGCCGCCGTCGAGCAGCTCAGGAGCGAACAGCCGGGCCTTGGCCTCGAAGTAGGCCTGCATCGACAGGTGGTAGTCGAGGTGGTCCTGGGTGAGGTTGGTGAACACCGCGCCGGCGAAGCGGCAGCCAGCCACCCGCTGCTGGTCGAGGGCGTGGGAGCTCACCTCCATGGCGGCGATGGCGCTGCCGGCCGCGACGGCCTGGGCCAGATCGGCCTGCAGCAGATCGGCGAAGGCGGTGGTGTGGGTCGCTGTGGCGCTGTGACCCGGCCAGCGGTTCTGCAGGGTGCCGAACAGGGCCGCCGGCCGGCCCGCCGCCGCCGCCAGATGCTCGATCAGGTACGTGGTGGTGGTCTTGCCGTTGGTGCCGGTGACCCCGATCAACGCCAGGCGCCCGCTCGGCTGACCCCAGAACTCCGCCGCCAGCTTGCCGGCCCAGAGGGCCAGGGGGGGCTCCACCACCAGCACCGGATCGCCGGGAGCCGGGGGCCGGTCGGCGGCCGCCGCCGGCCCGATCACGGCCGCCAGCGCGCCGGCGGCCAGCACCTCTGGCCAGAAGCTGCCGCCATCCACGGCCGTGCCGGGCAGGCCCACGAACAGGCTGCCGGGAGCGACGCGGCGGGAATCGCAGCTGACACCGCTGACCACCGCCTGGGCCAGGGCACCGGTGGGGTCGGGGAGCGGCGGCAGGCCCACCTGACGCAGGAGCGGCTGAAGCAGCGGTGACATGGCGGCGCCGGCGGCGTCCGGCGGAACGGAGCTGGCGCCTTTCATAGCGTGACGCTCAGCGGACGCCCTGCTTGATCAGCCAGGCCTGTAGCTGGGCACCCGCCAGACGGGGGGAGACACGCGGCAGCTCGCGGAAGGGATCGGAGTCGCTGCCTGCCACCGCCAGCACGGGAACGGCCAGCCCGTAGCGCCCCTGCAGGGCCGGATCTGTGTCCACATCGATCAGCTGCAGGGGCTGGGGGGGATCCAGGGCCCCCAGCTTCTCCTCCAGGCCCTCACAGAGGCAGCAGCCCTGGCGCGTGAACAGCAGCAACTCCTGCATCAATCCGGAACCGGGTCGCAGCCGCAGGGGGTGAAGGGGTGGCAGCGGCCGATTCGCTTCAGGGTGAGCCAGCCGCCGCGCCAGGGCCCATGGCGGCCGATCGCCTCCAGCCCGTAGGCGCTGCAGCTGGGAATGAAGCGGCAGCGGGGGCCGAGCAGGGGCGAGATCCAACGCCGGTAGGCGCCGATCAGGGCCAGCAGCAGGGCGGCCACCGCGGACGAGAGGGTCGACGAAACCGCTGAGGGACCATCGCCGCTTAGGGTGGGTGGTTGGCGCTGCACGCGCGGGCATCCGGGTTCCCCCAGCATGCCGCAACCGTGCACCGCCCCCGTCTGGCCCCAGGGCCGCGACATCCACCTCCGATACCTTCCCTTATGTCTCGCTACCGCGGCCCTCGCCTGAGGATCACGCGGCGCTTGGGGGACCTTCCCGGTCTCACCCGTAAGGCCGCCAAACGGTCTTATCCCCCCGGTCAGCACGGCCAAGCCCGTCGCAAGCGCTCCGAATACGCGATCCGTCTCGAAGAAAAGCAGAAACTGCGTTTCAACTACGGCATTTCCGAACGTCAGCTGGTGCGCTACGTGAAGAAAGCCCGTGCCCAGGAGGGTTCCACCGGAACCAACCTGCTCAAGCTGCTCGAAAACCGCCTCGACAACATCTGCTTCCGCCTCGGCCTCGGTCCCACCGTTCCCGGCGCCCGCCAGCTGGTGAACCATGGCCACGTGACCGTGAACGGCCGCGTGGTGGACATCCCCAGCTACCAGTGCAGGGCCGGCGACGTGGTCGCCATCCGCGAGCGCAAGTGCAGCAAGACCCTGGCCGAAGCCAATCTGGCGTTCCCCGGCCTGGCCAACATCCCTCCCCACCTGGAGTTCGACAAGGCCAAGATGACCGCCAAGGTGGGCGGCCGCATCGAGCGCGAATGGGTCGCCCTCGAGATCAACGAACTGCTGGTGGTGGAGTTCTACAGCCGCAAGGTCTGAGCCCCCCACAATCCATCAACGATGGGCCGTTGGCGTTCCCTGCTGCTAGGCAGGGGCGCAGACGGCATTTTTTTGCCCGTGGGGCGATGTACCAACCCTGCACCGATCACTTCGGCAGCGTCGCCGGCGCCTACGCCCACTTCCGCCCCACCTACCCGCCGCCCCTGTTCGACTGGCTGGCCGCAGTGGCACCGGGCCGGCATCGGGCCTGGGACTGCGCCACCGGTACGGGCCAGGCCGCCGTTGCCCTGGCCGGCCACTTCAGCGAGGTGGTGGCCACCGACGCCAGCTCCGGCCTGGAGGCGGCCAGCTTCGATCTGGCCACCGTGGCCCAGGCCCTGCACTGGTTTGAGCGGCCCCGCTTCTTCGCGGAGGTGGAGCGGGTACTGCGCCCCGGCGTGCTGGCCGTCTGGAGCTACGGCATTCCTCACCTGGAGGGCGAGACGGCCGACGGCCAGCTGCAGCACTTTTACGCCGACATCGTTGGTCCGTACTGGCCAGCCGAAAAGGCGCTGGTGGAGAACGGCTACCGCGACCTGGTGCTGCCCTTTGAGAACCTGCCTACTCCGACCTTCGCCATGGAAGCCACCTGGACCCTGGAGCAACTGCTTGGGTACTGCTCCAGCTGGTCGGCCAGCGCCCGCTACCGCGCCGCCCTGGGCAGCGACCCCATCGACCATCTGCGTCCTGGCGGCCGCCTGGGGGGAACGGGACTCGCCGCGGCGCCTCAATTGGCCACTGACGATCAAGGCGTCGCGACTGGGCTCGGCGTAGGGGGTCCGGAGCCCCCGATCAGGGTCTCCAGGGCCGTCGTCACGTTCTCCTGCCGCATCAGCGCTTCCCCCACCAGCACCGCATCGGCACCGGCGCCCACCGCCCGGTCGAGGTCGGCGCGGCTGAACAGGCCCGATTCGCTCACCAGCAGGGCCCCGCGGGCACGCACCTGCTCACCGAAGCCCTCCATCAGCCGTTCGGTGGTGGCCAGATCCACCGTGAAGCTGGCCAGGTCGCGGTTATTGATCCCGATCAGCTCCACCCCATCGAGGGCCAGCACCCGCTCCATTTCGGTGGCGTCATGCACCTCCACCAGCACCGCCAGACCCAGGCCCCTGGCCACCTTGAGCAGGTAGGACAGATCCTGGTCCGTCAGGATCGCCGCAATCAGCAGGGCCGCGTCGGCTCCGGCGGCACGGGCCTGGAACAGCTGGTAGGGACTGAGGATGAAGTCCTTGCAGAGCAGGGGGCGCTCCACCGCCTCCCGCACAGCCACCAGCACCTCAAAGCCCCCCTGGAAGAAGCGCTTGTCGGTCAGCACCGACAGGCAGCTGGCGCCACCATCCCGGTAGCCCCGGGCGATGGCGACGGGATCGAAATCCTCCCGGATCACCCCCTTGCTGGGGCTGGCCTTCTTGATTTCGGCGATCACCGCCGGTTTACGGCAGCTGGCACGCAGGGCCCCGCAGAAATCCAGGGTGGGGGGCAGATCCGCGATCTGCTGCTTCAGTGCGTCCAGGCTCACCCGTTCCCGGGCGGCCGTCACCTCCCGGTCCTTCTCCCAGACGATCTCCTCGAGGATGTGGCGAGGGCTCTCCTCGGGGTGGGGGGTGCCGAATTCCAGGTGGGCCACCCGGACCGAGGGGTTGGGGGGCCGGCGACGGATGTCCATCTCAGGCACCCACCGCCGTGGCCAGGCTGGCGGCCGCCAGCTTGTAGGCCACTTCCACCACCTCGGAAAGGGTGGGATGGGTGTGCACCTCGCTGGCCAGCTGCCGCACCCCCTGGCGCCGGGCCACCGCGTTGGCGATCTCCTGGATCAGGTCGGCCGCATGCAGGCCGTAGATGTGGGCCCCCAGCACTTCGCCGGTGTCCTTGCGGAACAGCAGCTTGAGCAGCCCGTCGCTCTCCAGCTCGGCCAGGGCCTTGGAGTTGGCCTTGAAGTAGCTGCGCACAGCTCCCAGCTCAAAGCCCTCGGCTGCGGACAGATCCTTGGCGTCGGCTTCCGAGAGCCCCACCGAACTGATCTCCGGATGGGTGAAGGTGGCGGCGGGGATGGAGCGGTAGTCGATGCGGCGGGCGTGGCCGAGGATGTTTTCGATCGCCACCGTGCCCTGGGCAGCGGCGGTATGGGCCAGCATCATCTTTCCGGTCACGTCGCCGACGGCCCAGAGATGGGGCACCGGCGCACCGTTCGCCAGCACCCGCAGGCCGTCGTCCACCGGGATGAAGCCCCGGTTGGTCTCCACACCGACGCTGGCCAGGTTGAGCTCCTTGCTCACCGGCACCCGGCCGGTGGCCACCAGCACCGCATCCACTTCCAGGGTCTCCACCGGCTCGCGGCTGGCCATGTCGACCAGTTCGATTTTCACCGGGCATCCGGGGATGATCTTGCTGGCGAGCACGCCGGCACGGGCATCGATGTCGCGGCCATCAATCAGATGGCGGGCGGCGATCTTGGCGATGTCCGGATCAAAGGTGGGCATCACCCGATCGAGCGCCTCGATCATGGTGACTTCGCAGCCCAGGGCCGTATAGACGTCGGCGAACTCCAGGCCGATGTAGCCGCTGCCGATGATGGTGATCCAGCGGGGCAGCCACTCCAGGTTGATGGCCTCGTCGCTGGTGAACACGGTGCGGCCGTCGGTTTCGATGCCGGGCGGCACGAAGGGGTCGGAGCCGGTGGCGATGATCACCTCGCGGGCCGTGTACACCCGTTCCACCCCGCTGGCTTCTCGAACGGCCACCCGCTGGGGCCCGTCGAGCCTTCCCTTGCCGCGCAGGATCGTGGTGCCGGAACGCTCCAGGGTCTTGGTGAGATTGGTGCGGATCGTGGCCACCAGCTGCGCCGCATGGTCGGCGATCTTCTGGCGCTCGAAGCGCACCGGCGCCGCATGGATGCCGAACCCCTTGAGGTGCTCGGCGTCGGCCAGTTCCCGCACCCGGCCGCTGGCCGCCAGCAGGGCCTTGGAAGGCACACAGCCCCGGTTGACACAGGTGCCGCCCATGTCGCGGGATTCCACGATCGCCACCGTCAGGCTGTGGTCGGCCCCGTGCTTGGCCGCATCGAAACCGCCATAGCCGGCGCCGATCACGATCACGTCGAAATCGAAGCCGGAGGGGGGAGTGGCGGGTGCTGCGGTCACCGGATGGGGCTGCATGGGTAACGGCATTCTCCCCTGTCAGGGCGCGGGCCGGCCGTGGCCCTGGCGGGTGCGCTCCAGCAGCAGCAGGGCGGCCGCCGCCGCCACATTCAGCGACTCCACCGCGGGGCTGTGGGGGATCGTTACCCATTGGTCGGCCAGCCGGGCCAGCTCCGGCGCCAGCCCGGCCCCCTCGTTCCCCAGCAACAGGGCCGTGGGACGGCACCAGTCGAGCTCCCAGTAGGGCCGCACCGTCCCCACCGCCTCGGGCACCATGGCCGCCACCAGCTGCACGCCGCGGGCCTGCGCTTCGGCCAGCCGGATGTGCAGGTCAGGGGCTGGCATCCGCTCGATCGGCAGGGCCAGGACGGCGCCGCTGGAGGCCCGCAGCACCTTGGGCTGCAGCGGATCGGCCCCCTCCGCCAGCCACACCCGCTCCACCCCCGCCGCCAGGGCGGTGCGCAGCAGGGTGCCGAGGTTGCCCGGATCCTGGAGCCGGTCGAGGACCAGCACGAAGTCCGGCGGCGCCGCCGCCGGGGCGGGGAGGTCGGCGGCCTCCAGGGTGAGCAGCACCCCATCGGGGTGGCCGGTGGTGGCGGCGGCGGCCAGGACCTCGGTACTGACGGTCCGCAGCCGGCCAGCGTCCGGCAGCCGCTCCAACAGGGCGCCATGGCGCTCCAGCCAGTCGGGGGTGGCCAGCACCAGTTGGGGCCTCAGGCCAAGCCCGAGAGCTTCCTGGAGCAGGTGGGTTCCCTCCAGCAGCAGCAGGCCCTGCTCCAGCCGGCCACTGGGTCGGTGCAGGCGGCGCACCGCCTGGATGAGGGGATTGCGGACGCTGCGGATCGGCTCGCCGCCCGGGGTCGGGCCGTGCAGGTCAGGGGAGGGGCCCGTTGGCGTCAGATCGTCTTGCGGCGCCGGAGCTTGAGGTGATCTTGAATGACGAGGTCGTCGTCGTTGAGATCGAGACCCTTAAAGGCAGCCACCTCACCGCGGATGCCTTCAGCCTTGAGATTGGCGACCAGACGGTCGATCACGATGTCCTCCACCTTGATCTGGTCGTAGCCATCCGGAGTGAGTCGCTCCAGAAACTTGCCGATGTTCGCTGCGACGACATCGGAGGCGTTGGTGATCTTGAGAACAATCATGGAGTGATCATGCGGATGGGGAGACTTGAACTCCCACGACATTGCTGCCACTAGTACCTGAAACTAGCGCGTCTACCAATTCCGCCACATCCGCGGGCGTTAGCCGCCACGGAAATCCGCGGCGCTTCAGGGAGCATAAATCATCACCGGTGGAGCCACCCCGCTTGACCGGCCAGCGGCAGCGAGACAGTTTGAGTGGCGACCCCCTAGACGAAGGGATCAATCGTTGTCAAGATGCCCCAGAAATTGATACCAGGACTCCCGTCCATGACCGTATCCCCCATGCCTGTCAAGGCCATCGCCGGCACCAGGCTGGAGATCAGTGGTGGACGGCGACTGGAAGGCGAACTGAGGGTCAGCGGCGCCAAGAATTCGGCCTTGGTGCTGATGGCCGCCTGCCTGCTCACCGAAGACGGGCTGCGTCTCAGCAATGTTCCCCCCCTCACCGACATCACGGCGATAGGGGAGATCCTTGCCGCCCTGGGGGTGCGGGTGCAGCGGGGCGGCGACGCGATCGTGCTTCACGGTGACCACATCACCACCGCCGCCCCGCCCTACGAGCTGGTCAACAGTCTGCGGGCCAGCTTCTTCTGCATCGGCCCCCTGCTGGCCCGCATGGGCATGGCCCAGGTGCCCCTGCCCGGTGGTTGCCAGATCGGCACCCGGCCCGTTGTGGAGCACGTCAAGGGATTGAAGGCCCTCGGCGCCCAGGTCACCATTGAGCACGGCGTGGTCACCGCCGTGGTGCCCGGTCGCCAGCGCCGCCTCACCGGCGGCCACATCCACCTCGACTGCCCCAGCGTCGGCGCCACCGAGACCCTGATGATGGCGGCCGCCCTGGCCGATGGCGAGACGGTCATCGACAACGCGGCCCAGGAGCCGGAGGTGATCGACCTGGCCCGGCTGCTGCTGGCCATGGGGGCCAAGGTGCGCGGCGCCGGCACCCCCACGATCACCATCGATGGCGTGGAGCGGCTGCACGGGGCCGACTACGCCGTCATCCCCGACCGCATCGAGGCGGGCACCTTCCTGCTGGCCGGGGCGATCACCCGCTCCCGGCTGCGGGTGTTCCCCGCCCTGCCCGAGCACCTGGGCGCCGTGATCACCAAACTCGAGGAGGCGGGCTGCCGCATCGAGGCCGACGGCCAGGGGCTGATCCTCAGCGCCGACAAGGTGCGCGCGGTGGATCTGCGCACCCAGCCCTTCCCCGGCTTCCCCACCGACCTGCAGGCCCCGTTCATGGCCCTGCTGGCCACCGCCGAAGGCACCAGCATGGTGGTGGAGAACATCTTCGAGAACCGCCTGCAGCACGTGGCCGAACTGCAGCGCATGGGGGCCGACATCCGCATGCAGGGCAACACCGCCTGCGTGGAGGGGGTGGCCCGGCTCAGCGGCGCCCCGGTGCACGGCACCGACCTGCGCGCCTCCGCCGCCATGGTGCTGGCGGGCCTCGCCGCCGACGGCATCACCACCGTGCGGGGCCTGGAATATCTGGATCGGGGCTACGCCGACCTGGAGGGCAAACTCAATGCCGCCGGGGCCTCGATCCGCAGGCTGCCCTCTGTCGCGTCCTAGCCAACGGTCGCGACCTAGAGTCGTCGCTTCGGGAGCGTGCCGGAATTGGTAGACGGACTCGACTCAAAATCGAGCGCCTTCGGGCATGTGGGTTCGAGTCCCACCGCTCCCATCGAACCGGTGATGGACACCTATGCCCGTTACCCCCTGGAACTGAAGCGGGGTCGTGGGGTCTGGGTGTGGGATCAACAGGGCCGGCGCCACCTCGACATGGTGGCCGGCATCGCCGTCTGCACCCTGGGCCACAGCGATCCGGTGCTGCAACGGCGTCTCTGCAGGCAGCTGGGCCGGCTCCAGCACGTCTCCAACCTCTACCGGATCCCGGAACAGGAGGCGCTGGCCGCGGCGATCACCGCCCGCAGCTGCACCGACCGGGTCTTCTTCTGCAATTCCGGCGCCGAAGCCAACGAGGCCGCCATCAAGCTGGCGCGCAAGCACGGCCATCTGGTGCGCGGCATCGCCGAGCCCCTGATCCTCACCGCCCAGGCCAGCTTCCACGGCCGCACCCTGGCGGCGGTGACCGCCACGGGCCAGCCCAAGTACCACCAGGGCTTCGAGCCGATGGTGTCGGGCTTCCGCTACTTCCCCTACAACGACACCGCCGGCTTCGAAGCGCTGCTGGCCGCCTGTGAAGCCGAAGGTCCGCGGGTGGCGGCGGTGCTGCTCGAACCCCTCCAGGGGGAGGGCGGGGTCAACCCCGGTGATCCGGCCTTCTTTCGGCGCGTGCGGGAGCTCTGCGACGCCCACCAGATCCTGCTGATCTTCGACGAGGTGCAGATCGGCGTCGGCCGCAGCGGCCGCTGGTGGGGCTACGAACAGCTGGGGGTGGAGCCTGACGCCCTGACCATGGCCAAGGGCCTGGGCGGCGGCATCCCCATCGGCGCCCTGGCGGTCAAGGCCGCGGTCGACCACTTCCGCCCCGGCGACCACGCCAGCACCTTCGGCGGCAACCCCTTCGCCTGCCGGGCCGGCCTCACGGTGATCGAGGAGATCGAACGCCGGGGCCTGCTGGCCAAGGTGAGCGCCCATGGCGAGCTGCTCCGGTCCCTGCTCCAGGAGCTGGTGGCCCGGCACCCCGAGCGGCTGGCCGGCGAGCGCGGCTGGGGTCTGCTGCGGGGCCTGGTGCTGCGCGAGGGCGGGCCCACGGCTCCGGAGATCGTCAAGGCGGCCATGGCGGAAAGCCTGCTGCTGGTGCCGGCCGGGCCCGGGGTGGTCCGGTTCGTGCCGCCGCTGGTGATCAAGCCCCGCCAGCTGCGCAAGGCTGTGAAGCGCCTGGAGAAGGCTCTCCACAGCCTGGCCTGATCCGTTCTGTCCGTGCCGTCCCCGCTGCCCCCCCCGGTCAACCTGGGCGACCTGCTCGAACCCTTCGCCCGCCGCGGCGTCGACCTGGGCCTGGAGCGGCTAGCCGGCGCCCTGGCCGAGGCGGGCCATCCGGAACGGTGCTTTGCCGCCGCCCAGGTGGCCGGCACCAACGGCAAGGGCTCGATCTGCACCTTCCTGCACGCGATCCTGCAGGCCGCCGGCGTGCACGTGGGCACCTACCGCTCCCCCCATCTGGTGAGCTGGTGCGAGCGCATCCAGATCGATGACGCCTGGATCACGCCGGCCACCCTGCGGGACGAGCTGGCCCGCTGGCAGCCCCTCGCCCGCCGCCACCGGCTCACCCCCTTCGAGCTGATCACGGCCGCGGCCTTCGAGCATTTCGCCCACGAACGGGTGGATCTGGCGGTGCTGGAGGTGGGCCTGGGGGGACGGCTCGATGCCACCACCCTCCACCCCCACCGGCCCGTGATCGGCTTCGGGGCCATCGGCCTCGACCACCGCGAACACCTGGGCGACACCCTGGCCGCCATCGCCGCCGAGAAGGCCGCCGTGATGGGGGCGGGCTGCCGGGCCTTCAGCGCCGCCCAGGAGCCCGAGGCCCGCCGGGTGCTGGAGGCTGAAGCGCTGCGTTGCGGCGCCAGCCTGCAGTGGCTCGACCCCCTGCCTGCCGTGGCCGATGGCGGACCCGAGCTCGGCCTGGCGGGGGAGCTGCAACGCCACAACGGCGCCGTGGCCGTGGCCATGGCCCGGGCCCTGACGGCCCCGGACGGTCCGCTGGCCGGCAGGCCCCTCGACGAGGGCATGGTCCGCGCCGGCCTGGCGGCGGCCCGCTGGCCCGGGCGGCTGGAGCGGCAGCGCTGGCGGGGCCGCGAGCTGCTGATCGATGGCGCCCACAATCCCCCGGCGGCGGCGGCCCTGCGCCGCGAACTCGACCGGCTCGACGGCGGCCTCGAAGGCGCCCGGCCGCGCCGCTGGTTGCTGGGCATCCAGCGCCACAAGGAGGGGGCGGCGATGCTGGAGCTGCTGCTGGGTCCCGGTGATCGGGCCGTGGTGGTGGCGGTGCCGGAGCATGCCAGCTGGTCGCGGCAGGAGCTGGCCGCCGCCTGTCCCGGCCTGGCCGACCAGCTGGAGGAGGCCGCCAGCCTCGAAGCCGGACTGGACAGCCTGCTGGCCCCCGGCCCGCTGCCGCTGGTGGCCGGCTCCCTGTTCCTACTGGGGGCCGTGCTGCCGCTGCTCGCTACGCCCCAGGCTGACGAAGCCCCGGGGCTGGGCCAGCCTGGGGAGGTCCCCGGCAGCCACGGCCCATGACGACGGCCCCCGCCTCCGATGCCCCCAGGCCCACCGGCAGCCACCGTCGGCCGGGCCTGCGCCTGGGCTTGGCCGGCCCGCTGCTGGGTCTGCTGCTGGGTCTGCTGCTGCTGGCCCCCTCCGGCGCCCTGGCGGACTTTCAGGACCGGGTCGACTACACCCTCACCAACCAGAGCGGCAAGGACTTCAGCGGCCAGCAGCTGGCCGGCAGTTCCTTCGCCGGTGCCACGGCCCGCCAGTCCATTTTCAGGGAGGCCGATCTGCACGGGGCGATCCTCACCCAGGCGGCCTTCCCCGACGCCGACTTCCGCGGCGCCGATCTCAGTGACGCCCTGATGGACAAGGTGGACATGAGCGGCACCGACCTGACCGGCGCGGTGCTGCGCGGAGCGATCGCCTCCGGCAGCAACTTCACCGGCGCCACGGTCACCGATGCGGACTTCACCGACGCCCTGCTCGACCGGGTGGACCAGCGCCACCTCTGCCGCGACGCCCGCGGCACCAACCCGGTGACCGGCGTCGACACCCGCCTGAGCCTGGAGTGCGGCTGAGGCGCTGGGCGCCCACCCCTACCCCACCCAGCCCCTGAGTTTGCCGGGGTTCATCAGCCCGGCCGGGTCGTAGGCGGCCTTGGCCGCCACCTGATCGGCGTCCACCACCCCCAGGCCACCGTCCTCGACGGTGATCACGTGGGGGTCGAACGGCACCGCCCCCAGCTCACGGCACTGGGCAACGAGGTCGGCCAGGGCCTGGGGTCCCTGCCAGCGCACCAGGGGCAGGGCCGTCAACCGCGGCGCCCCCAGGTGGCGCACGGCCTCCAGGTGCCAGAGCACGTCGCTGCCCCAGCGCTGGCGCACGGCCTCCAGCAGGGGCGCCTCCGGCCGGGGCAGCAGCAGCTGCAGATAGGTCCAGTCGGGGGCCTGGGCCCGCCAGTGCAGGGTGGTGTGGTTCCAGGTGAGTTCCCCCAGGGGCAGGCCCCGACCCCGGCCCGCCTCCGGGCGGAGGCCCTGCCAGCGGAGCTGGCCGCCCCGGGCCGCCAGCCAGCCGGGCAGCAGCTCGAGGGTGTCGGGGGCGACGTGCAGCAGCAGCCGGTGCTCACCAGGAGCAGCGGCGGGACAGCCGGCAGGCCAGGGCATCCGGGCCGCCACCGGGGCCTCCAGCAGGCAGAGGGCGTTGAGCAGCAGGGCCGTGGTCGGCAGCTCCCGGGAGACCTCCAGGGCCGCCTCCCAGCGACTGAAGCCCACCACCACCTGGTGCCAGGCCACCGCCTCGGTGGTGGCCAGCCGCAGGGCGGTGATGATGCCGTTGGTGCCGTAGGCGTGGTTGAGGGGCGCGCTGGCGGCGGCGTCGAGCCGCAGCAGCCGGGGTTCGGCTTCCAGCGTCACCACCTCCAGACCCAGCAGGTGGCCGGGGTCGCGCAGGAAGCCCCAGCGCAGGGAGCCGAGGCCGCCCGATCCCCCGGCGATGAAGCCCCCCAGGGTGGCGCTGCGGTAGGTGCTCGGGGCCAGCCGCAGGGCCCGGCCCTGGACGGCCAGCTGGCCGTCCAGGTGGGCCAGGGTGCAGCCGGCTTCCGCCTCCACCACGCCACTGTCCGGGTCCACCGACCGCAGCCGGTTGAGGCCGCTCAGGTCGAGCACCAACCCACCGGCCAGGGGCACGCACTGGCCGTAGTTGCCGGTGCCGGCGCCCCGCAGCGTCAGTGGCACCCGGTGGCGGGCGCAGGCCCCGGCCACCACCATCACCTGCTCCGGCCGCTCCACCTTCACCGCCAGCTGGGCGCACCGGCCCTTGAGCAGGGGCTCCAGCACGGGCGAATAGTCATGGAAGTCGGCCGAGAGCCGGCCCAGCTCGGCGGGGGAAAGGATCGGCGTCAACCCCAACGGGCTGGCGCCCAGTTCGTCGACCAGGGCGCGGATTCGATCGGGATCAACCGGTCTGAAGTCATCCATGGCAGGCAGCCAGCAGTGGGGACGGTTCTTCGCAGGGGGGCGGCTCCAGCCAGTGGCCGGCCCGCAGCACCCGCCGCCGGGGGGGACGGGCCAGCAGCTCGCCCCAGGAGGAGGCCCCCAGCACCAGCAGATCGGCCGGGGCCCCCTCCCGCAGGACCCCGTCCCAGTCGAGGCCCAGCAGCCGGGCCGCTGCGGTGCTGAACGGGCTCAGGCCCAGCCGGCGCCAGGGCACCAGGTGGCTGGCCGCCAGGCTGAAGCGCAGCAGGGCGATCGGATCGAAATCTCCCCCCGGAAACCAGGGATCCTGCACGTTGTCGCCCCCCACGGCCACGGTCACGCCAGCCTCCTGGAGCTGGCGGATCGGGGCCTGGGGCCGCAGGGACGGGGTGCGGCGCTGGTGTTTTCCGAGCAGCCACAGGTTGGTGGTGGGCAGGGCCACCACCCCCACCGCCGCATCCGCCATCGCCTCCGCCAGGCGGCGACAGGGCCGATCGGCCAGCAGGGCCATGCTGCTGGCGTGGCTGCAGGTGAGCGGCACCACCATGCGGTGCCGCAGCAGCAGGTCGCTCACCAGGGCCACGCCCCGGCCATGCTCCTCAGCGCTCTCATCGACGTGCAGATCCACCCCGCAGCCGAGGCGCTCCGCCAGCCGCATCAGGGCCAGCAGATCCGCCCGGTCGGCCGGGGTGGAGCGGAAGGGGGCGCCGAGCACGCCGCCCAGCAGACCGCCACGGGCGGCCACCCAGGCGGCGAAGGCCTCACCCTCCGGCGTGCTCCAGTGCCCCACCGGCACCAGGGCCACCAGCTGCAGCTCCACCCGGCTCCGCCAGTGGCGGCGAAGTTCCAGCAGCACCTCCCAGCTGGGGATGGCCCAGGGGCCGAGGCTGTCGATGTGGCTGCGGATCGCCCGCAACCCGTAGCGCCAGGCCCGCTCCAGGGCCCGCTCTCCCCGCCGTCGCACCGCCTCGGCCTGCCGTTCGGCCGCTTCCCTGCCATTGGCCGCCATGGCCCCGGCCATGGTGCCGTCGGGATTGGGGAACGCCTCACCGCTGAAGGCCTTGTCGAGGTGGGCATGGGGCTCCACCAGCGGCGTCAGCGCCAGGGGCAGGGGGGCGCCCCCATCCAGCCCTTCGCCGCCGGAGCCAGCGGGCAGCCCATGAATGGCGCGGATCCGGCCGTCGGCCTGCTCCAGCTGCACCGCCACCAGCCCCTGGTCGTCGGCGGCCGGCAGCCGGGCCAGGGGATCGAGCAGGGCCCTGGGAAAGCGCATCGGCGGCAGCAGGCCGGCTGGCGGCGGCGCGGCGCTCACGGCATCGAGCTCCCCGGCGCGCTTTCGCCGGCGGTGAGCAGCACGAAATGGCCCGCGACCGCCAGGGTGACGGCGTCATAGCGGGGGATGCTCCAGTTGGGCAGCACCTTCTCCCCGCCCAGCCTGGTGCCGTAGAGGCTCAGCAGGCCGAAGTTGTAGCGACGCGAATTCTCCCGGGCCAGGCGGCCCAGCACCTTGCGCTGGGAGCGCACCAGTTCGGGACAGTTCTGGATCAGCAACCGGGCCAGCAGCGGCAGCCCTTCGTTCTGGCACAACTCCTCGCTGGCCAGTTCAGTCAGCTTGTCGGCGGCGAACTCCTCGAAGGCGGCAGGGCCGGGGTTGGTGACGACGAGGCCGATCAGGCCTGCCGAAACGGCGGTCAGGCCCAGGAGGCCGGAAACGGTGCGGGTGGCGGTGGTCGGCGGTGGCAAGGGGGGCCGGCGGGCTCACTTGATACATTGGCAAAGACCGCGGCGGGCGTCGCCAAGTGGTTAAGGCAGTGGCTTGTGGCGCCACCATTCGGGGGTTCGAGTCCCCTCGCTCGCCCTTCAGGCCCGGCGCTATCGCGTCGGGCTTCTTTTTTGGCCCAGCAACAGGTCCAGCAGGGCCTCACCGCCCTGCCGCACCGGATCGACACAGGGCAGCCCCGTTGCCGCCGCCGTTGACGCCAGCGCCTCTACCGCCGCCGGCCCGTCCAGCAGGCCGGTGTTGAGCGCGATGGCGGCCACCCGGGGCGGCGGTCCGGAGCCCCCCGGCCGGGCCAGGGCCGCCAGGGCCTCGACGGCGGCGATCAGCTGGCCCAGGGGGGGGAGGGGGAAGGCCTCCAACCGCTGAAGCGTGCGCTGCCCGGCCCGGTGCACCAGCAGCAGGTCGGTGGGCTGGCTGCCGCGCATCAGGGGCAGGGTGGCGCTGGAGCCCGGGTGGCAGAGGGATCCCTGCCCCTCGATCAACACCAGGGTGTCCGGGCCGGCCCCGTCGGCGGCGGCCAGCACCGCCCCTTCCACGGCGCCGGCCGCGTAGTCGATGCGGACGGCGTCGAGGGCCACCCCGCCGCCACTGATCAGGAGGCCGGCCTGGCCGGTGCCGACAAAGCGGGCGTCGAGGCCACGGCGCCGGGCGGCGGCCTGGAGCTCCAGACAGGCACTCATCTTGCCCACCGCCATGTCCGTGCCCACCGCCAGCAAGCGGCGGCCCGGCAGTCCGGCGGCGCGGCCGGAGGCCACCGACAGACCGGGGGGCTCCCGGCGCAGATCCCAGATCCAGCGCCCCGGCTGCACCAGGGCCGCCAGGGCAGGGTCGTCCCCCAGGCGGCTGTGCAGACCACTGGCCAGCGACAGGCCCGCCGCCAGGGCGGCCGCCACATCGGCGCCCATCCCCTCGGGCAGGCGGCCGCCGGAGGGGGCGAGCCCCACCACCGCCACCTCGGGAGCGAACGGCAGCGCCTCCGCCAGGGACCCCACCACCGGCACGGCCCGGTCGATCCCGGTGAGCTGCCGCAGATCGGCGCCTGGGTGGGCCGGATCCACCACCGCCACGATCGGCCCCTGGCGGTAGCGCAGCATCGCCAGACCCGTCTTGCCGCTGAGGTTGTCGAGGCCCCCGTGCTGCAGCAGCACGATCGGGACGTCAGCCCCGAGCACGGATCACCCCCAGACCTGGCAACGCGGCGGGCCGCAGCCGATCGCCTTCCAGGACGGGCCCGGTGAAGGGGTCGTCGACCAGATTCAGGTGGCTGTCGAGGTCCGGCCAGTGCACCAGCGGCAGCAGCTGGGCGGCGGCGCCGTTGAGCAGGGCGCTGTCGGAGTAGCAGCCCAGCATCACGCCCAGGCCCAGACGTTGGGCGGCTCTTGCCATCAACAGGGCCTCCGCCAGCCCGCCGCTCTTGAGCAGCTTGATGTTCACCCCGTCGACGTAAGGGGCGAGGCGCACCAGGTCGGCCAGGTTCCAGCAGCTCTCATCGGCCACCAGGGCGATGGGGCAGTCGAGCTCCAGGGCGGCGAAGGCGGCACAGTCGGCCTCCGGATCCTCCAGGGGGGCCAGCGGCTGCTCCACCAGCACCACGCCCTGGGCGTCCAGCCAGCCCAGCATCGGCAGGGCCTGCTCCAGGCTCCAGCCGCCGTTGGCATCCACCTGCAGCTCCCAGGCCACCCCATGGCTCTGGTGGCGCCGCTCCAGCGCCTGGGCCACCGCCCGCACCAGCGCCCGGTCGTGGTCGAGGCCCTCCGGGCTGCCCAGCTTCAGCTTGATGCGGCTGGCCGGCAGCTGGCCCCACCAGCGCTCCAGCCGCTCCAGCACCGCCGCCTCGCTGCCCAGGCCAAGGGTGACGCTGGTGGGGACGATCGCGCCGGCATCGAGGCCCCAGAGCCGCCACAGGGGCTGGCCCAGCCGCTGCCCCCACCAGTCGTGCAGGGCCAGATCGACGGCGCAGCGGGCCGGAGGCGACAACGCCTGCAGCAGGGGCTCCAGGGCCTGGAACGGTGCCGGTTCAAGCCCTTCCAAAGCCGGCAGGATCGCCTCCAGTTCAGCCGCCAGGGCGTCCGTGGCGTAGGCCCTCAGCCCCGTGTCGAAGCCACCGGTTTCGCCCAGGCCGGTGCAGCCGTCGTGCTCCAGCTCCAGCAGCAGGTGCTCCACGGCAGCGGTGGTGCCGCGGCTGATGGCCAGGGGCACCGCTTTGGTGAGGGGAAAGCGGCTCAGACGGCAGCGCATTCCAGAAAGGGGCCGGGGAAAATCACGCTGCCACAGCCTCCCCGCTGGCGGCGACGGGGCGATAGCGGAAACTGGATCCCATGACAGCCACCGTTTCCGGCCCACAGGCCGACCAGGCGCCCTCGGCACGGCGCGGCAGCTACTGGATCACCACCTTCGGCTGCCAGATGAACAAGGCCGATTCCGAGCGCATGGCCGGAATCCTCGAAGCCATGGGCTACAGCCCTGGCGACGACGAGCACACGGCCGATCTGGTGCTGTACAACACCTGCACGATCCGGGACAACGCCGAGCAGAAGGTCTACAGCTACCTGGGGCGGCAGGCCCAGCGCAAACGGGCCAACCCCGGCCTCACCCTGGTGGTGGCTGGATGCGTGGCCCAGCAGGAGGGGGAGTCCCTGCTGCGGCGGGTGCCGGAGCTGGATCTGGTGATGGGCCCCCAGCACGCCAACCGGCTTGAGGCCCTGCTCACCCGGGTGGAGAGCGGCCAGCAGGTGGTGGCCACCGACGAGCACCACATCCTCGAGGACATCACCGCGGCCCGGCGGGACAGCGCCGTCTGCGCCTGGGTGAACGTCATCTACGGCTGCAACGAGCACTGCACCTACTGCGTGGTGCCGGCGGTGCGGGGCCGGGAGCAGTCGCGCCTGCCCGAGGCGATCCGCCTGGAGATGGAGGGACTGGCGGCGCGGGGCTACCGGGAGGTCACCCTGCTGGGCCAGAACATCGACGCCTATGGCCGCGACCTGCCCGGCATCACCGCCGAGGGCCGGCGGGCCCACACCCTCACCGACCTGTTGCGGGCGGTGCACGACGTGCGGGGCCTGGAGCGGATCCGCTTCGCCACCAGCCACCCCCGCTACTTCACCGACCGGCTGATCGACGCCTGCGCCGACCTGCCCAAGGTGTGCGAGCACTTCCACATCCCCTTCCAGAGCGGCGACGACACCGTGCTGCGGGCCATGGCCCGGGGCTACACCGTGGAGCGCTACCGGCGGATCATCGACCGCATCCGCCAGCGCCTCCCCGATGCGGCCATCAGCGCCGACGTGATCGTGGCCTTCCCCGGCGAAACCGACGCCCAGTACCGCCGCACCCTTGAACTGATCGAGGCGATCGGATTCGACCAGGTCAACACCGCCGCTTACTCGCCGCGGCCGGGCACACCGGCGGCCGACTGGCCCGACCAGCTGCCGGAGGCGGTGAAGGTGGAACGGCTCCAGGAGCTCAACGCCCTGGTGGAGAGGGTTGCGGCGGAGCGCAGCGCCCGCTACCTGGGCCGCCGGGAGCAGGTGCTGGCCGAGGGGGTCAACCCGCGGGATCCGGATCAGCTGATGGGCCGCACCCGCACCAATCGGCTCACCTTTTTCGCCGCCGACTCCGGCGATGGCCGGCCCTACGTCCCCGGGGACCTGGTCGACGTGCTGATCGAGGCGGTGCGGCCGTTCAGCCTCAGCGGCCGGCCCCTGGGCCGGGAACCGGTTCACTGATACGTTTGGCCCTCTTTCCTGTGCCGATGGCCCCCCACCCCACCCGCGTCGGCCTGGTGTTCGGGGGAGCCTCCGGCGAACACGCCGTCTCGATCCGCTCGGCCCAGACCGTGCTGCGAGGACTGCGCAGCGGCGCCAATGGCGAGCGCTACCAGGTCAGCTGCTTCTACATCGATCGCCGCGGCGGCTGGTGGCCGGAGGCCGTGGCGGCGGCGGTGCTGGAGCGGGGCCTACCGGCCGAAGCCGGGGATCTGCCAGGACCGGAGGAGCCAGGGGGCTTCCGGGGTTTTCCGGAGGGGGCCCTGGACATGGAGGTGTGGTTTCCGGTGCTGCATGGCCCCAACGGCGAGGACGGCACGATCCAGGGACTGTTCACCCTGATGGGGGTGCCCTTCGTGGGCTCCGGCGTGCTGGGATCGGCCCTGGGGATGGACAAGCAGGCCATGAAGGCCGCCTTCGCCGCCGCCGGCCTGCCCCAGGTGCCCTACGCCTGTGTCGACGCGTCCGAGCTTGACGCCAACCGCCCCGGCGCCCGGGAGGCCCTGCTGGAACGGCTGGAGAGCCAGCTGGGGTACCCCTGTTTCGTCAAGCCGGCCAACATGGGCTCCTCGGTGGGCATCAGCAAGGCCGGCGACCGAGCCGCCCTGCTCGCGGGCCTGGAGCTGGCCGCTGGCCTCGACCGACGCCTGGTGGTGGAGCAGGGCGTGAAGGCCAGGGAACTGGAATGCGCCGTGCTGCAGCGCCACGACGGCCAGGGGGACGGGCTGGGTGCCTCGGTGCTGGGCGAAATCCGCTTCGATGCCGACTGGTACGACTACGAGACCAAATACAGCGAGGGGCTCAGCCACACCGTGATCCCCGCTCTGGTGAATGAGGCGGTGAGCGAACGGGCCCGGGCGATGGCGCTCGACGCCTGCCGGGCGGTGGCGGCTGGGGGGCTGGCCCGGGTCGATTTCTTCTACGACGAGGCCACAGGAAGCCTCTGGCTCAACGAGATCAACACCCTCCCGGGCTTCACGAGCCAGAGCATGTACCCCATGCTGTGGGAGGCCAGTGGATGTCCACTCCCCCACCTGGTGCACGAATTGGTGCTGGGCGCGGGAAGATCGGAGCACCGGATGAACGTGGAAGGAACGGCGCCATGATCCATGGCCTGCTGTGGCTGCCCCTCCTGGCGGCCTTCGTGCTTCTGGTGGCCCTCGGCTGGATCGAGCGGCGACGGCAGCAGCTGTTCCGCGACTGGGCCAGCGGCGCCGAACTGGCCAAGCTGGATGGCTGTGGGGCCGCCCGTCTCATCAACGGGGAACTGAGCTGGACCAGGTTCGTGGCCGGCAGCTTCGAGCCGGTGGGCTCCTTCACCATCAAGCGCCTGGAAATGGTCGAGCTGCTCTCGCTCAGCTCCGGTGAGGCCCCCCTGACCGAGGAGAGCGAAGGGGCCTGCCGGCTGCGGCTGGTGGGCGGTGGCCAGCAGGCGGACCTGCCCTTCGCCGACGCCCGCCGGGCCCGGACCTGGATGGATGAACTCATGGCCCGCTCCCGCTGCGAGCTGTGAAGCAGGCCCCCTCTTCGCGCGGAGCACCCCTGGCACCGGGAGCGCCGCTGCCTCCCGGGGTGCTGCGCCGCAAAGAACTTCGCCGTCAGCGCCGCAGCGAGCGGCTGCGGCTGCTCTGGCGCATCCTGGTCTTCAGCGCCGTCTCCGCCGGCCTTGGCTATCTGCTGTTGCGGCAGGGCTGGACCCTGCGGGAACCCACCCAGGTGGAGGTGATGGGCAGTGCCGTGGTCAGTCGCGACCAGGTGATCACCGCGGCCAGGCTGCGCTTCCCCCAGCCCCTGATGGCCCTGCAGCCCCGCCAGGTGGCCAGCGACCTGATGGGCGCCCTGCCCGTGAAGGAGGTGAGGGTGAGCCGGCTGATGCTGCCGCCGCGGCTGCGGGTGGAGCTCAAGGACCGGGAGGCGGTGGCCCGGGCGGAGCGCCGCACGGACCGCGGCCCTGAAATGGGCTTTGTGGATGGCCTGGGCAACTGGATGAGCATGCGCCAGCACATGGGGGTGCGCAGCCAGGGCGACCTCTCCCTGCTGGTGATCGGCTGGAACGCCCGCCACCGGGCCGTGCTGGCCAGGGTGCTGAAGGAACGGGAGGTGCTGGGTCCTGGTCTGCGCGAAATCCGCTTCGAACCGGACGGCAGCCTGTGGCTCTCCATGACCCAGCTGGGGCAGGTGCGGCTGGGCCCGCCGGATGCCCGCCTGCCCCGGCGGCTGGAGGTGGTCGGCCATCTCAGCCGCACCCTGCCCGGCAGCATGAAAGGGGCACCACCGCTACTGATCGATCTGAGCGATCCCGAACAGCCCGAACTGAGCCTGGGCGTCGGGGGCAGAAGCTCCGCAACGGCAAGGCCCACCCAGGCCAGTCCCCCATCCCCAGGGTCAGCGCCGCCCCCTCCCGTAACGGCCCGCCCTGCCCCAGCCGGCGCCCAGTAGGCCTACGGGCCCGCCGCAGGAGCCAGGCAATCCTCACAGGCCGTTGCGCCCTGAGGCGATTCAGTCCAATGTGATCTATCGGCAACTTCAGCTGAGCTGCCCACCGACATAATGCAGCCGCAGATCAACGGCCACACCCCCCCTCCCGCGATGTCGCGCGATCAGGACCGCCTTCAATACGTCGATCTTTCGTCCCCGCAGGAGCCCAACGCGATGAGCCAGATCTCGCCCAGCAGCAACGGGATCGTCCCGAGCCAGTCGGCCCGGATCGAGGTGATCGGCGTTGGGGGAGGCGGCAGCAACGCGGTCAACCGGATGATCGCCACCGACCTCACCGGGGTGGGCTATCGGGTGCTCAACACCGACGCCCAGGCCCTGCTGCAGTCGGCGGCCGGCCAGCGCATCCAGCTGGGCCAGAAGCTCACCCGGGGTCTGGGGGCCGGTGGCAACCCGGTGATCGGCCAGAAGGCGGCCGAGGAATCCAGGGCCGACCTGCAGCAGTCGCTGGAGGGCGCCGATCTGGTCTTCATCGCCGCCGGCATGGGCGGCGGCACCGGCACCGGCGCGGCGCCGATCGTGGCGGAGGTGGCCAAGGAATGCGGCGCCCTCACCGTGGGCATCGTCACCAAACCATTCGGCTTCGAGGGCCGCAAACGGCTGCGTCAGGCCGAGGAGGGCATCGCCCGCCTGGCCGAACATGTCGACACGCTGATCATCATTCCCAACGATCGCCTGCGGGATGCCATCGCCGGGGCGCCGCTCCAGGAGGCCTTCCGGGCCGCCGACGACGTGCTCCGCATGGGCGTGAAGGGGATCACCGACATCATCACCAGGCCGGGCCTGGTGAACGTCGACTTCGCCGACATCCGCTCGGTGATGGCCGATGCCGGCACCGCCCTGCTGGGCATCGGCGTGGGCTCGGGGCGTTCACGGGCCATCGAGGCCGCCCAGGCCGCCATGAGCAGCCCCCTGCTGGAGTCGGCCCGCATCGACGGTGCCAACGGCTGCGTCATCAACATCAGCGGTGGCAAGGACATGACCCTGGAGGACATGACCACCGCGTCCGAGGTCATCTACGACGTGGTCGACCCCGATGCCAACATCATCGTCGGGGCCGTTGTGGACGAATCCCTCGAGGGGGAGATCCACGTGACGGTGATCGCCACCGGCTTCCAGAGCGGTGGCCACTACCGGCCGGAGCGCACCCCCACCGCGAGCTTCGCCGACAGCCTCACCCACACACCCGAGGAGCGGGGGGCCATGATCCCGCCGTTCCTGATCAATCGCCAGAACCGGGTCGACTGACACCCGGTTCGAAGAGGGTGACCCGGAATCCACGCCTGCCCTGAGCATCCCGTGTGGCTGCTCCCTTCCGGTCCTGACCAGATTTGGGCGTCAGAGCCGCGTGGGTCCGAGTCCAGCTGATGCTAGCAATGCCCTCTCCGCACTCTGTGCCGTGCCCCTGCGACCCGCTGATCTGACACGGCGCAAGCAGGGCGGTCTGCCGATCACCATGCTCACTGCCTGGGACGCCCTCTCCGCCGCCGTCGTTGCCGGCGCCGGGGTGGATGCGGTGCTGGTGGGCGACTCCCTGGCGATGGTGGTGCTGGGCCACGCCACCACCCTGCCGGTCACCCTCGAGGAGATGCTGCACCACTGCCGCGCCGCCGGCCGGGGGCTGGCGGCTGCGGCAGCGCAGCATCCCCCCCTGCTGATCTGCGACCTCCCCTTCCTCAGCTACCAGTGCGGCGCCGATGCGGCGGTGGCCGCGGCGGGCCGGGTGCTGAAGGAAACGCCGGCGGTGGCGGTGAAGCTGGAGGGGGCCGAACCCGAGACCCTCACGGTGATCGATCGGATGGTGCGCAGCGGCATTCCGGTGATGGGCCATCTCGGGCTGACCCCCCAGTCGGTGCACCAGCTGGGCTACCGGCGCCAGGCGGGTGATCCGATCAGCCAGGAGCGACTGCGGCGGCGGGCCCTGGCCCTGCAGGAGGCCGGCTGTTTCGCCCTGGTGATCGAGCACGTTCCGGCGGAGCTGGCCAGCGAGCTGAGCGCCACCCTGGTGATTCCGGTGATCGGTATCGGTGCCGGTGACGGCTGCGACGGCCAGGTGCGGGTCACGGCCGATCTGTTGGGGCTCACGACCCGCCAGCCCCCCTTCAGCCCCCCCCTGATACAGGGCCGGGCCCTGGCGGTGGAGGCCCTCGGCCGCTGGGTCAGGGAGCAGGCGCCGGCAGCGGCTCCTGCTCCAGCCACCAGGCCAGCAGCTCCCGCAGCACCCCATTGCTGAGGGCCAGCCCCTGGGGGTCCGCCAGGCGCCAGCGGGGCCCTTCGATGCACAGCAGGCCCCTCGTCTCGTAGGTGGCAAGCCGCTGCCGCAGCCCCTCCAGCTGGGACGCCCTGAGGTTCTCCTGGCGGGCCAGCCGTTCCAGGTTCACCCCCTCCCGGCAGCGCAGCCCCACCATCAGCCGCTCATCGAAGGGCATGCCCTCCCTGTCGGCCTCCCCGTCCGTCGCATCGGGCACCTCCACCCCGGCGGCCCGGGCCGCCAGGACCTCCGCATAGCCGGCGCGGGTGCGGGGGTGGGCCCGCCGGCGGCCGCGGGGGGCCGCCGTGGCGCCCATGCCGAACCCCCACCAGCCCGCCCCGCTCCAGTAGACGCGGTTGTGGCGCGAGGCGTGGCCGGGCAGGGCGAAATTGGACACCTCGTAGTGGCCGTAGCCAGCGGCCGTCAGCCGGGCCCAGGTCAGGTCCATCAGGTCGGCGGCCAGATCCTCCGGCGGCAGGGCCAGCTCCCCCTGCGCCAGGCGCCGCTCGAAGACCGTGCCGGGCTCGATGCTCAGGTCGTACACCGACAGATGGGGGGGCTCCAGGGCCAGGGCCTCACGGAGCTGGCCGTCCCAGTGGGCGGTGTCCTGCCGCGGCAGCCCCTGGATCAGGTCCAGGCTCCAGCTGGCCAGGTCGCCCCGCCGGCGGGCCAGGCCCAGCCAGCCGGCCGCCTCGCGCAGGTCAGCGCCGCGGTGGCGACGGCCCAGGTCCGCCAGCACGCCGTCGTCGAAACTCTGCCCCCCCAGGCTGACCCGGTTGATGCCGGCGGCCAGGTAGCCCGCCAGGCGGGCCTGATCGAAGCTGGCCGGATCCAGCTCCAGGCTCAGCTCCGCCCCCGGCGCCAGACCGAAGCGGCCCTCCAGGGCCTCCAGGATCCCCGCCACCTGGGCACTGCTGAGCATCGACGGGGTGCCACCGCCCAGGTACACCGTCGCCAGCGGTGGGCCGCCGGGGGAGGCGGCGATCTCCTGGTGCAGCAGGGCCAGGTAGGCGGCAACGGAGCCGGAGCTGGCCCCGTCGGCCCTGTCCCCGAGGGGCACCACCGGGAAATCGCAGTAGAAACAGCGCCGGTGGCAGAAGGGAATGTGGACGTAGGCGGATCGGGGATCCATCACGGGCGGTAATCCCTGGAACCCAAACGGCGGAAGATCGGCCAAGCTTCTCTTCGTATCTGCAGGGCGGCCAAGGCGTCGGGACTTCGAAGCATGGTGGACACCCTCATCTTGCTGCTGTTCCTGATTTCAGGGGCAGCCACCGGCTGGCTCGGCGTCGACCTTCTGCCGGAGCAGCTGCTGCTCCAGGTCACGAACCAGGAGGGGCTGCGGACAGTGATGGGCGGGTTCGGCGCCTTCTTCGGTCTGATCGCGGGCATCTTCTTCCAGCAACTGCGCCGGCGCCTGATGGCCCAGGTGCGCAGCATGCCCACCGATCTGCTGATCAGCCGGGCGGTGGGTCTGATTCTCGGCCTGCTGGTGGCCAACCTGCTGCTGGCGCCGATCCTGCTGCTGCCCCTGCCCTGGGAGGTGGTGCTGGTGAAGCCCCTGGCGGCGGTGCTCAGCAACGTCTTCTTCGGGGTGCTCGGGTACAACCTGGCCGAGGTCCATGGCCGCACCCTGCTGCGGCTGTTCAACCCGGCCAGCACGGAGGCCCTGCTGGTGGCCGATGGCGTGCTGCTGCCCGCCAGCGCCAAGATCCTCGACACCAGCGTGATCATCGATGGCCGCATCCGGGGCCTGCTGGCCTCCGGCCTGCTGGAGGGCCAGGTGATCGTCGCCCAGGCGGTGATCGACGAGCTCCAGGCCCTGGCCGACTCCTCTAACAGCGAAAAGCGCGCCAAGGGCCGGCGGGGGCTGAAGCTGCTCACCGAGCTGCGGGAGAACTACGGCCGCCGGCTGGTGGTCAACAGCACCCGCTACAGCGGCAATGGCGCCGACGACAAACTGCTCAAGCTCACCGCCGACACCGGTGGGACCCTGCTCACCGCCGACTTCAACCTGGCCCAGGTGGCCCAGGTGCAGGAGCTGAAGGTGCTCAACCTCAGCGAACTGGTCATCGCCCTGCGGCCCGAAGTGCAGCCCGGCGACGGGCTCCAGCTCAAGATCGTGCGGGAGGGCAAGGAGGCCGACCAGGGCGTGGGTTACCTGGAGGACGGCACGATGGTGGTGGTGGAAGATGCCCGCCGCCGCATCGGCGAGCGTCTGCCCGTCACCGTCACCGGTGCCCTGCAGACGCCCACCGGCCGCATGGTGTTCGCCCGCTGCGACCGCAACCAGGACCGCCCCGGCGAGCGGGGCAACGGCCGGGGGCTCGACAAGCCGGGCGGGAAACCCGTCGCCCTGCAGGAGCACCAGCCTCCTGGCCCCGGCTAGGCTCCTGCCTCAAGACTGCTGGTGAGCGCGGATGACGGTGTCGGCCCCCTACTACGGCGATTCCGCAGTGATGCGCACGCCGCCGCCGGATCTGCCGTCCCTGCTGCTCAAGGAGAGGATCGTCTATCTCGGCCTGCCCCTGTTCTCCGATGACGACGCCAAGCGTCAGATGGGCATTGATGTCACCGAGTTGATCATCGCCCAGCTGCTTTATCTGGAGTTCGACAATCCCGAGAAGCCGATCTTCTTCTACATCAACTCCACCGGCACGAGCTGGTACTCCGGCGACGCCATCGGCTTCGAGACCGAGGCCTTCGCCATCTGCGACACCCTCCGCTACGTGAAGCCTCCGGTGCACACCATCTGCATCGGCCAGGCCATGGGTACCGCCGCCATGATCCTCAGCGCCGGCACGAAAGGGCAGCGCGCCGCTCTGCCGCATGCCTCAATCGTGCTGCACCAGCCCCGTTCCGGCGCCCGCGGCCAGGCCAGCGACATCCAGATCCGGGCCAAGGAGGTGCTGCACAACAAGCAGAGCATGCTGGAAATCCTCTCCGAGAACACCGGCAAGAGTGTCGAGGACCTCTCCCGCGACTCCGACCGGATGACCTACCTCACGGCCGAGGAAGCCATGGCCTACGGCCTGATTGACCGGGTGCTGACCAGCCGCAAGGACCTGCCGACGGCCGCCCCAATGGCGTGACGCACCAGCTGGGCTGAGCCCACCGGAGGGTCCTCTCCGACCCTCACCGACACCCGGCCCCCGGCCGACCCCCTCCACCACCTCTTCACCCCGGCTCCGAACGAGAGCCTTCCCGCCATGCCCATCGGCACCCCCAGCGTTCCCTACCGCCTCCCCGGCAGCCAGTACGAGCGCTGGGTTGACATCTACACCCGTCTCGGGGTGGAGCGGATCCTGTTCCTCGGCCAGGAGGTGACCGACGGCATCGCCAACAGCCTGGTGGCCCAGATGCTGTACCTCGACTCCGATGACAGCTCCAAGCCGATCTACCTGTACATCAATTCGCCGGGCGGGTCGGTGACCGCCGGCCTGGCGATCTACGACACCATGCAGTACGTCAAATCGGACGTGGTGACGATCTGCGTCGGGCTGGCGGCCTCCATGGGCGCCTTCCTGCTGGCCGCCGGCACCAAGGGCAAGCGGCTGGCCCTGCCCCACAGCCGGATCATGATCCACCAGCCCCTGGGCGGCACCAGCCAGCGCCAGGCCAGCGACATCGAGATCGAGGCACGGGAGATCCTGCGCATCAAGGACATGCTCAACCAGTCCCTGGCCGGGATGTGCGGCCAGTCCCTGGAGAAAGTCACCAAGGACACCGACCGCGACTACTTCCTCAGCGCCGCCGAAGCCAAGGAGTACGGCCTGATCGACCGGGTGATCGCCCACCCCTCGGAAGCGGCGGGCGGCTGAGGCCCATGCAAACGCACGCCTGCTGAGGTCCGTGCGGACGCACACCTAAAGTCTGCGTTTGCCCTGCCCGCCGCCCGGAATGGCCCAGCTCTTCTACGACTCCGACGCCGATCTCGGCCTGCTGAACGGCAAGACGGTGGCCATCATCGGCTACGGCTCCCAGGGCCATGCCCATGCCCTCAACCTCAAGGACAGCGGTGTCAACGTGGTGGTGGGCCTCTACGACGGCAGCCGCTCGGCCGCCAAGGCCCGGGCTGACGGCCTCGAGGTGTTGAGCGTCGCCGACGCCTGCGCCAAGGCCGACTGGATCATGGTGCTGCTGCCGGATGAGGCCCAGAAAGCCGTCTACGCCACCGAGATCGCGCCCCACCTCAGCGCCGGCAAGGTGCTGAGCTTCGCCCACGGCTTCAACATCCGCTTCGGCCTGATCCAGCCGCCCGCCGACGTGGACGTGGTGATGATCGCCCCCAAGGGCCCCGGCCACACCGTGCGCTGGGAGTTCCAGAACGGCCAGGGCGTCCCCGCCCTGTTCGCCATCCAGCAGGACGCCTCCGGCAATGCCCGCGCCCTGGCGATGGCCTACGCCAAGGGGATTGGCGGCACCCGTGCCGGCATCCTCGAAACCAACTTCAAGGAAGAGACCGAAACCGACCTGTTCGGCGAGCAGGCCGTCCTCTGCGGCGGCCTCAGCGAACTGGTCAAGGCCGGCTTCGAAACGTTGGTGGAAGCGGGCTATCAGCCCGAGCTGGCCTACTTCGAGTGCCTGCATGAGGTGAAGCTGATCGTCGATCTGATGGTCAAGGGCGGCCTCACCGCCATGCGTGATTCGATCTCCAACACCGCCGAGTACGGCGACTACGTCAGCGGCCCCCGGCTGATCACCGCCGACACCAAGGCGGAGATGCGGCGCATCCTGGACGACATCCAGGATGGCACCTTCGCCCGCAACTTCGTGGCCGAGTGCGAGGCGGGCAAGCCCGAGATGGCCAAGGCCCGCGAACGCGATGCCGCCCATCCGATCGAACAGGTGGGCAAGGGTCTGCGCTCGATGTTCAGCTGGCTCAAGGCCGCCTGAACCAGGAGCGGCCATGAGCAACCGTGCCGCCCTTCCCTCGCTTGTCTGGTTCAGCCAGAGCACAGCCCAGTCCCTCGCCGGGGCCTCAGCGGGCTGGCTGCTCAGCGGTCTGAGCCAGGCGCCGCTGGTCAACGGTCTGCTGCCGGCCCTCACCGCCTCCACCACGCTGTTACCGCTGCGCCCCCGCGCCCGCCTCGGGATGGTGCTGCAGCTGGGTGGCCTGCTGCTGCTGCTGGCCGTGGCCCTCAAGCGCCTCGGGCCTTCGCCGGTCTGGCCTCTGGTGGCCAGCGGCCTTGTGGGTCTGGGCCGCACCGCCAGCCTGCTGCCGCTGCAGCGCTGGCTGCTGGCCCCCCGGCGCCTGAGCCTGAGCTGGCTGCAGCGCCTTGGCGATGCCGGCGGGCTGGCGGGCAGCCTGCTCACCGCCCTGCTGTTCCCGCTGTTGCGCAATACCGCTCCCCAGTTCGCCATGGCAGCGCTGTTGCTGCTGCCCGGCCTGCTGCTGGTGTCCTCCCCGCGCTTCCGACCGCCGCCGGCGGAGAGCACCCCGGTGTCCCCGGTCGCGGCCTCAGGCCTGGATCTTCGCGGCGGCGCCCAGGGCGTGCTGTTCGGTGCCTTGTTCGCCCTGCTGCCGCTGTGGGTGCGCACGATCGGCGGCGGCGACTGCGTGGATTTAGGCCTGGTGCTGGCCGCCTATGGACTGGGCCGGATGCTCACCCTCCCCCTGCTGTTGCCGGGGTGGAGCCTTTATGCCGCCATGGCGCTGCTGCTGCAGGCCACCACCTGGCTGCCCGCCTGGGGATCCACAGCGCTGTTCATGCCACTGGGGGCCCTGGCCGCCGGCAGCGATGGGCGCCTCGCCGCCTCCCGCATCGCCGGGGAAGGGGAAGGGAGCGTCGGCGCTGCGGAGGGACTGGCACGGATCGACCGGTCAATGGCCATCGGCAGCCTGGTGGGAAGCCTCGCCATGGGCGCCGGCAGTCAGCTGCTGGGCCTGCCCCATGCCCGGATCCTGATCGTGGCCGCCTACGGGCTGGCGGCCCTGGTGCTCCCCCGCCGCCACGCCCCCACAGCGTGACGCTGCCCGTGCTGCTGCTGGTGCCGGCGGCCGCCACCCTCGACCGGCTGGTGGGTGATCCGCCGGACTGGTTCCATCCGGTGCAGGCGATGGGGGCGATGATCAGCGGGCTGAGGGGCCCCGCCGAAGCCTGGGCAGGCGAGCGTCCGGGGCGCCTTCGTCTGGCCGGAGTGGTGATCACCCTGGTACTGGTGGGCGGCAGTGGCGCGGCGGGCTGGGCCGTGGAACGCCTGGCGGAGAGCCTGCCCCCGGCGGGGCTGCCGCTGCTGCTGGTGGGCCTGGCCAGCGCCCTGGCGGGCGGCAGTCTGGGGCGGGCCGTGCGGGCCGTGCTGGCGGCACTGCCCGACCTGCCCCTGGCCCGCTCGCGCCTCGCCCGGATCGTGGGCCGCCAGGTGAGCCACCTGCCGGAGGCGGAGATCCTGCGGGCCGCCGCCGAAACCGCCGCCGAAAATGCCGTCGACGGCCTGTTTGCACCGCTGTTCTGGATGCTGGCCGGGGCGGTGCTGGTGCAGCTGGGGCCGGCACTGCCTTCGCTGCACCTGCCTTCGCTGCACCTGCCTGCGTTGCCCCTGCCGGGCCCCCTGGCCCTGGCCTGGGGCTACAAGGCCGCCAGCACCCTCGATTCGATGCTTGGTTACCGCCACGGTCGCCTGCGCTGGCTGGGCACCGCCGGCGCCCGCCTCGACGACCTGCTCACCTGGCTGCCCACCCGGCTGGTGGCCCTCAGCCTGCCCCTGGCGGCAGGCCGGCCCGGGCAGTCGGTCCACTGGCTGCGGGCGGCCCTGCGGGATGGGGCCCCCGACCCGTCCCCTAATGCCGGTGTGTCGGAGGCGGCTTTCGCCCACGCGGCCGGTGTGCGCCTGGGCGGGGCCAACACCTACGCCGATGGGGTGCGCATCAAGCCCACCCTGGCTGCCGCAGGCCGTGCCCCCGACAGGGCCGGGGTCGAGCGGATCCTGGCCCTGGGCGATCGGCTGGAGCTGCTGTGGCTGCTGGTGGCCCTGCCGGCCCTGGCCCTGATCGGTGCCGGATGGACGCCAGGCTGAGGCGCTGGGCTGGCCTCAGTAGGCGCCGCGGTCGCGGGGGTCGAGCATCACGCCGATCGTGCGCAGGATGATGCGCAGATCCATCAGCAGGGTGCGGCGGCGGGCGTAGCGGACATCCAGCCGAACCCGCTCGGGGTAGCTGAGGTTGTTGCGGCCGGAGACCTGCCACAGGCCGGTCAGGCCGGGCCGCACCGCCAGCACCTCATCCATGCGGTTGCCGTAGCGCTCCAGCTCGCTTTTCACAATCGGACGGGGGCCCACCACGCTCATTTCGCCGCGCAGCACGTTGAGGAACTGGGGCAGTTCATCGAGGCTGGAGCGGCGCAGGAACTTGCCCAGGCGGGTGATGCGGGGATCGTTCTTGAGCTTGAAATCGTTGCGGAACTCTTCGTCGAGGTCGGGAGATTCGGCCAGGAGTTTGGAGAGCAACCGATCGGCATCCCGGCGCATGGTGCGGAATTTGATGCAACCGAAACTGCGGTAATCCCGGCCCACCCGCTGCTGGACATAGAACACAGGTCCGCGGGAGGTGACCTTCACCAGCAGAGCCAGGGCGAGCAGCACCGGAGACCCGAGGGTGAGCACCGTGAGGGAAAAGAGGATGTCGCCGCTTCGCTTGACGACGCGATCCCGTTTCGACTGGAAGGCAATCAGCTCTTCAGCGGTGAACACCTCTGCCGGAGCCGTCACGAGCTGGCGAGAGGCGTAGGGGGTCCCGATGGAAGAGAGCATGGGGGACGGCTTCGACACAGGAAGTTAAGGATCAGCCCGACCGGAACTCCATGGTGAAGGGTCACTCAGATCAGAGGCACAGGACGGTGGAGGCGGCGGCGATGCTGCTGCCACAGCGTCTCCAGCAGCGTTTGCATGCGTTGCCGGAAGATGTCCGGGGCGAAGCCCTCCGCCCATTGCCGCTGCCCCTCCGCCGGCAGGGATCGCCACAGCCGACCTGCCTCGAAGTACTCCAGCGCCGCCGCCAGGCTGGCCGGGCTCTGCTCAGGGAACAGCAGGCCGGTGGGGCCAGGCTCCCCCTCCCTGAGGCAACGCACGCTGTCGAGCACCCCGCCCTGCCCGAAGGCGATCACCGGGGCGCCGGCGGCCATCGCCTCCACCGGCGCGATGCCGAAATCCTCCAGGCCGGCGTACACGTAGGCCCGCGCCCGCTCCAGCCAGGCGGCGGTCTCCTGGTCCGGCAGGCGACCGAGGAAGCGGACCTGGGGCCCGGCCATCGCCTCCAGGCGCCGCCGCTCGGGGCCATCGCCGAGCACCACCAGGGGCAGCCCTGTGCGGTTGAAGGCCTCCACCACCACATCCACCCGTTTGTTGGGCACCAGCCGGCAGAGGCTGACGTAGACGTCGTCACGGGGCCGATCCCAGCGGAACCGCTCCACGGCCACGGGGGGATGCAGCACATGGGCACGCCGGCGCCAGAAACAGCGGATCCGGCGGGCGGTGAAACGGGAGTTGGCCACCAGGGCATCCACCCGGGCGCTGCTGATCACATCCCATTGACGCAACTGGTGCAGTTGCAGCCGCACCAGGGGACCCAGGGGTCCGCGGGCCAGGGCGGAACGGGCCAGGTAGGGGTGCATCTGATCCCAGGCGTAACGGGCCGGGGTGTGCACATAACTGACGTGCAACTGGTCTGGGCCGGTGATCACCCCTTTGGCCACCAGATGGCTGCTGCTGATCACCAGGGGGTGGCCCGACAGGTCGAGTTGCTCGATCGCCAGGGGCAGTAGCGGCAGGTACTGCTGGACGTGGCTCACCCCCCAGGGCAGCCGCTGGATGAAGCTGGTCTGGACCCTGCGCCCGCTGAGCCAGCTCCCGGGCCGGCCGCTCTCCCCATCCACCAGCGCGTAGAGCTCGGGCGGAGCTCCCAGCGCCGCCAGAAGCCGGTCGAGTTCGGCCACCACCTGCTCGGAGCCACCCACGGACCGGGGGGTGAACCACTCGTGCACCAGGGCGACTGGGGTTGGGAAGGCCTCCATGGCAGGCAGGGTAAGGCGCCAGTATCACGAAAACTCTCAGCCGATTGCCCAGACGGAGCTCCCTGCCGAAGCTAAGGCGACGACTGGGATGGCGAGAGCCGGGACACGATGGCGATCCGCGAGCTCCTCGAAGACGCCCTGCAGGAGCCTTCCATCGGCGAGACCGCCTGCTTCCGGTGGCATGCCACCTCGGTGGGCATTGCGGCGCTCTGGTGCGACGGCAAGCCGCCACCGGCCCCGCCGTTCGATGTGGCGCTCCGGGAGGGGCTGCAGGTGGGACTCGACCTCAGCCGGGAGGAACGGGAGTTTCACCAGGTGAAATCCGGCCTGGTGCTGCTGTTCCATTCCTGACGCACCCACGCCAGGCATGACGAAACGGAGAGGGTGTCTTCTGAACCAGCTTTGAGAGTGCCTGCAAAAACTAGATTATGGGCGAGGGAGCTCGGCAAATACACCACCATTTGCACCACCACTTTGCCGGGCTTGTGGGGGATGCGCTGGGATCTCGGGGGACGACAAGCCGGATCAATCTTCCCGACCTTGTTCAACGCATGGGACCCGTAAAGCCAGGGATCTGGAGGTCATTCAGCCCGGTTGTCGGTCCGACGGGGCCCCAGTCAATCCGCACCGGATTGCTTGCATCGGACGTTTGAAGGGGCTCGACACTTCCAAGGCGCTGCGGCCGGCAGGGTCATGTCCTCCCTTGCCAGAGTCCATCCGCTCAGCCGGCGTCGAGCTCGCGCTGCAGGCTCTGCCAGTCCTCCGGCAGCTCACCGCTCTGCACCAGGCGCGAGAACACCGCGTAGCAGTCGTTGCGATCGCCGTCCCTGCGCGGGAACCCCAGCCAGAGGATCAGGAGCAGGCGCCGACCCTCCGCTTCAAAGGGGCGGAAGAACAGGCGGTAGCGATCCGGCAGACCCAGGCCCTTGAGCCGGCCATAGCGGCGCAGGGGGCCCGTGAGAGCAAAGCGGCTGGCGTAGGGATCGGCAGCGATCCGCTCCTTGATCCCCTCCATCACCGCCGCCAGCAGCTTCACCTGGGGGTGCTGAACGAACGACTGAGGATCGAGCTCCTGCTTGAGCCGTCTCACCTCGGCCTTGAGCTCGGCGTACTGCCGCGCGAAGAGCTGAGGCTGAAAGGCGATCGTCCAGCCATGACGCACCAGCGGCGCACTCATGCCCCGAGCAGCTCGCCTGCGGCGTCAACCGTCACGCCGGCCAGCAGCTCGTCGTCGTCTGCCGCCATAGCCTCCGTGTAGAGCACAGGGCCTTGATCGGCCGTCAGTGCCTGTCGGCTGAGGAAATCGAGGAACAGCCCGAGCATCAGGGTGTCTTCTTCTGCCTCGTCCTGCTGCTGCTCTTCTGGCTCCAGGCGCAGCAGCAGCGTGCTGTCGTCCAGCACCTCCACCTGACCCGCAGCACCGGCGAACTGGGGATGGTCGCGGTAGAAGGCTGCCGGCAGCCGCAGGCCGGAGGAGTTACCGATCCGGGCCGGGGTGACGCGGTAAGGAGTGACAGCCATGGCAAGCAGCGCCGCACGGCAGGACTTACATGATGTTAGTCCGTTTAGTCGTGATTCTGACCGCCGCCTTGCCAACGAGCCCCAGCTTTGGGATCTGCTTGAGACCCGGACCGGAGGGTTCAGGGGAGACGGCTGAGCCGGCGCTGGTTGGGGCTGAGAGCTGATCCGCAGTCAGACTGACGAGCACCATCGCTGGATTGACCCATGCGGCGTGATCACGCGACAGGAAGGGGCTGAGGAGAACCCTTTCATGGGCAACCGATTGATCATCTCTGACAACCGTGAGGACCCGGGCAACCCGCTGGTGCTCGACGGCGAGGCTATCGACGCTGCGGCGCAGGACCCGCTGGCGATCGGAAAGCTGATGGTGGATCAGGTGTGGGCAGAGGGAACCGACCCCACCGGTGGAGGCCTGTACTACGAGCGCAACAGCAACCAGCACCGCCGGTTGCAGGTCTTCGAGACAGGTAGCGAGGACTTCATGACCGGCGGCTGGGTGCGGGTGCTGGCCAGCGCCGAGCAGGTGCGCAAGGAGCGTCCTGGCATGGAGCGTGCTGCCAAAGCGGGACTGGTGAGGATCCATGGCACCCACCGAGGCGTGCTGCTGGTGGAGTTCCTGGACGTTCCCTGGGGCTGAGCAGGCACCGCAGGGCTCCGGTCGGCGACGGCCGTGCTTCAGCGTGCCACGGCGCTGCCGTGGCGTGCATCGGCCAGCCGCCGCCGCCCTCCGCTCCGGGCCGGTGTGGGGGTGGGCAGGCATGGCCGTTCTCCCGCGGCTGCGGTGGCGGAGCCGCCTCCAGCCGGTAGGGGTTGGGGCGAGGCCCCAGGTTTCCTCGCACGGCTGCGCGGCCAGCTTGGCATTCAACGCTGAATCTGGCGGCCTTGCTTATCAGCTTTCTGATCGATCAGCGGATGGCTTTACTTTGCGTAGATCCATTGCCCCACAGCCGCTCTGCCCGCTCCTCAGTGCGTTTGCACTGGTAGAATAAGAGCTGCGCCAAAGGCCACGAGCCCATCGCCTGCGGCACCTCTCCGAATCAGTAATCCTCGGACAACTTGCCCCGTTCGTTTGCTCTGTAGCCCATGAGCTTGTCCTCTGCTGCAGTGGCCCAGGCCGCTGCATTGCCACTTCCACCTCTCCTGCCGCCGCCGGTGCTGGCCCATCGCTCGGTCGTCATCGTCGCGGCCGATGGTCGCGATCTCTCCTGGCCTCAGGAGCGCATCGCCGCCGCTCTCCTCCAGCGCAGTGCCGGCCGGCCTGTCCATCTGTTGCTGCATGGCGGTGCCCGTGGGGCCGATCAGGCCATCGGCCGTGCCGCCCATCAGCTCGGCTGGCGGGTCCAGTCCCTCGCGGCCGAGTGGCGTCGTTATGGCCGCTGTGCAGGGCCCATCCGCAATCGGCGCCTGCTTGAGCAGGCCCTGGTGGAGGCCCAGGCCCACACCTCCCCAGCGTTCAGCGCCTCAGTGCTGGTGATCGCCTTCCCCGGTGGGCCGGGCACGGCCTCGCTCGTCCAGCAGGCCCGCCGCTGCTCCTCCCGGTCCCCAGTGCCGGTGGTGGTGATGGAAGTGCCGCCGCCCTTCTCGCCGGAGCCGCGCGCCGCCTGAGCGGCGGTCGCCGCGCCGTTCTTCCCGTTCCCTCCTCACATCCCCATCCCCATGGCCGTTCTCACCGCCCCCGCCGTACCTCTCACCCCAGCTCTCCCCCAGGCCGCCGGCCCGTCCTGTTCCCTGCAGCGTTCCGGCTCGCTCTGGAAGCTGGGCATCGAGGCCCAGGATCTCACCACTGCCATCGGCCAGCTCGCCGAGTAGCTGGAAGCCGATGACGACGACAGCCGCGCCCAGGCCCTCAGCGAGCTCGAGGCTGCCCTGCTTGCAGAAGAGGGCATCAAGGCCGCCCTGGCGGCCAAGGCCGATGCCACCTACTGGGTGATCGAGCACCTGCGTGGTCAGGCCGCCTACCGCCAGCAGCACGCCAAGCGGCTCACCGAGCTGGCCTGCTCCGATGCCGGCCGGGCCGATGCCCTGGAGGACTCGCTGGTTCTGGTGCTCACCAAGCTGCAGCCCAGCGCCACCCGCTTCTCGTTCCCCCACCACGAGCTCAGCAGCCGCAAGTCACAGGCGGTCGAGATCGAGAACGAGGCCCTGCTCGATCCCTAGTGGCTCAGCGTCAAAACCACCTTCTCGGCCGACAAGGCCGCCATGAAGGCGGCTCTCAAGGCAGGCCAGCAGATCACCGGCGCCCAGCTCGTCTCCCGCCGCTCCTGGCGCATCCACTGACGGCCATAGGCCGTAGGGGCCATAGGCCCCCTCGCATGTGGGGTTCCGGTGGTGCAGCCGGGCCCCTTCTCCTTCCTCCTCACACCATTGCGTCCACCGTCATGACCGTCGCCGCTCCCTCTGCCAACGGCACCAGCCGCACGGCAGCGCCTCGACCCATCCAGCGGCCGCCCTCGGCTCTGGAGCTGATCCGCTCCGCTGACCGCACTGAGGCGCTCCCTCCAGCCGCGCTCGAATCCGCGTCGGCCGCTGTCTCGGTTCAGCCCCCTGGCTTCTCCCCCGAGCAGCTCGCCGCTCTTTCCGCCCCCCTCGATCGGGCCAACGTTCGCCAGCGGGAGCAGGGCCGCAGCCGCGGGAGCTATCTGGAGGGGTGGCAGGTGATCGCGGAAGCCAACCGCATCTTTGGTTTCGATGGCTGGCAGCGGCAGACCATCGCGGTCCGCTGCGTCGCCCAGGCCGAGCGGTTGATCGGTGCCAGAGGCACGAGCCGAGACCAGAAGCCCGGCTGGGGCGTCACCTACACCGCCCGCGTTCGCGTCACCGTCACCGCCGGAGGCCTGACGCCCCTGGTCCGAGAGGGCAGCGGCGCCGGCCACGGCATCGACATGGACCTGGGCCAGGCCCATGAGTCCGCCCTCAAGGAAGCCGAGACCGACGCCATGAAGCGGGCGTTGATGACCTTCGGGAACCCGTTTGGCCTTGCCCTCTATGACATTCATAGTCAGCGGGAGGTGACCAGCTCAGCGGCACCAGAACGCCCAATGGCTCACCCGCGTCAGGCCCAGCAAGCTCCCCAGCACCAGGCAACGGCATCGACACCGGCAGAGCCCCCGGCTCAGGCTGCTGTCCCTGCAGCCCAGCAGGATCCGGGGCTGCTCCCCCTCGATGCGGCCACGATCCGCACGTTGCACGGCGCCATCCGCCAGCTCCCTCGCCCCCTGCTGGAGGCCCTCACCCAGGGCATCCGCAAGCGCTTCTCCATCCCTGAGGAGGCCACGACGATCGCTGATCGGATCCTGCAGAAGCGTCATCACGATTGGATTGAGGCGTTTTTAGTGCAGCACCAAGCTGGTCATCAGCCCGGTTGAGGTCGTCGGTTGCAACCAGCCCGCAGCCGCATCACGACATCGTCTGTGGCTGCGGGGCGCATTCCATTTCAGATCGGCCAGCCATCCTCAAGGAGGTCAACATCCGGGTCGTTGTATCTCTCGACAGCGGCCAGCCAGTCAGGCAGCTCGTCTTTGATCTGCTGCTTCAGCGAGGCAAACTCCTCGGGCTTGACCCACCCTCGCTCGGCCATGAAGGCATAGAACTTCTTGAGGCTGGCGGCATTGGCCTTGACGGTTGTCTTGTTGGACCACATCGCCTTGTGGATGAACCAGTCGCCAAGAAACTCTCCGACAGTGCCAACCCCTTCAGCTGGGGTCACCGTGTCGGCGTAGAGAAGGAAATGATTCAGGTAGAAGTCCAGGTTGGTGCAATGGCTTCTGATTGTTGTCTCGCCAAGGCCAGCCTTTTTGAGCCAACGCCTGAAGTCACCGAGAAGAGCAGCATTCTCCTGGCGGAGCTGTTGACACCGGCTGTCGTAATCCGACTCATCGTCGATCATCAGAGTTCGCTCATCGGTGCTGGCCATGCCGATGCCGGTCGCATCGGCCCTGGTATTCCATCTCAGCTGCCGTCAGAGCGTCAGCAGCTGAGGTGAGCGTTGCAACAGCCTGCAAGCATGGCCCGGTGGCACCGCGGGGAGGCATGAACAAGCCGATCGCTGGCCAGTCCTCCGGAGTGCCGGACAACACAGCCCAGCCCACTGAGGTCCTGGCCGGCTCGATCGAGCGCGTCACCTTCCACAACCCGTCCAACGGCTTCTGCGTGCTGCGGATCAAGGCCCGCGGCCACCGTGATCTGGTCACGGTGGTGGCCGCCAGCAGCTCGGGCAGCTCGTTCCAGGCGATGCAGGGGTAGTGGCTGTTGGTCTGCTTGACGGGGGCGTGGCGCTTGAGGGAATGGGCCGGATTGATCGTGCAGTGGCCGATGGCGACGGCGTAATCGAGCACCTGGCTGATCACGCCTAGGGAGCGCTTGGCGGTTTCGTTGGAACCGCACTTACCGATCCACGGGGGCACGGCCAGGCAGTCCTGAGCGGTGATGGCATCAATGGCCATGCCGCCGATGGCGGGAAAGATGTCCTTGTTCAGCTTCTTGATGACGTCATCGCTGTGCCGCTCCGTCCAGGTGCCGGCCGTTTTGGTGGCGTGCCAGTCGAGTGCGACGGCCTCAAAGGTGAGCTGGGCATGTTTGCCCCAGCGCTGATCTTTGGTGCGTTTCTTGGCATCACAGGGATTGATTCCGTCTTCATAGAGAAGACGTTTCTGCTCATCGCGAATGTCGCGTGCAGCCTTGAGCGAAATCCTGGGGTAGGGCCCGATGCGCAAATCCTGCCGACGGCCGTCCTTGGTGGGCGGGAAGCGGTGCCGCCATAACCAGTACTTGCCGCCGGCGGGGTCGACCTCAAGAAGCAGGCCGCCGCCGTCCGAGACCCGGTACCGCCGAGATCCCTCTGGCAGAGCGCGAACTTCCTTGTCGGTTAGAGCCAAGACCCCATTTACACCACCACCCCAGTTTTTCACCACCACTTACACCACCACAATTTTTTGCTTGCCTGGGTTTTGCCGGGATGCCATGGGACGCCCAAACAGCAGAAAACCCACTGCAGGGCAGTGGGTCTCGGGAATCAGTGGGACGTCACGGGAACCCTTGGGAATCCCCGTTTTGAGCTCTGAAACGGAGAGGGTGGGATTCGAACCCACGGAAGGTTTCCCTTCAAACGATTTCGAGTCGTTCGCTTTCGACCACTCAGCCACCTCTCCAGGCCCCTGGGCCAGCCTGCATCTTACGGAGCGGTCAGCGCGCCGTTCGGCCCGCTGGCCCGCCAGCCTGGCGGCAGGGAGGCTCCGGTTGGCCCAGGTCCACTGAGCCACACCTGCCGCGGCCCGTGGGCCAGCAGGGCGCGATGGTCGGCGGGCCGGGGGCGGAACCCCAGCCACACAGATTCCGCGGCCCTCTCTGAGGAGGCCGCCGGCAAGCCCGCTCGCCAGCTCGCCAGCGACTGCCGATCAGGCAGCAGCAGCCAGCGCTGACGGCCCAGCTGCAGGCGCAGGGCGTGGCTGTCCATGGCCAGAGCCTCCACCGCCAGCCCCCGGCTCGCCAGCCGCTGCCCGGCCGCCAAAGGGGCCGCCCCATCGCCGTAGGCCACCACCCGGGCCGCCAGACGGCTCCAGCAGGCCGGATCAGCGCCCGCCACCGGATCCAGCAGCAAGGTCCAGTCGAAGCGGGCCACCCCGAGGGCCTGGGCCAGCTGGCCGGCCTGGCGGCAGCTGAACCCGTCGGCGCGGGTGCTGACCAGGGCGGCGCGGCCGCGGTGCCGGGCGAGCACCAGGTCACGGGCGGGGCCCCCCACCCCCTGGTGCACCAGCAGCAGCTGGTCGCCGCCCAGCAGCACCAGATGCACCGCCAGCACCCCGACGCCCAGGCCGGCGGCCAGAAGCCGCCGGCGCCGGCCCAGTCCGGGCAGCACCAGGCCCAGCAGGGCCAGCGTGAACAGCAGCACCAGCAGGGGCAGGGGCCGGCCGCTCTGCCACTGGGCCAGGGGAAGGCCGGCGACGGCGTGGGCGAGCTGGTGGAGTAACCCGGCCAGCCAGCCGAGGGGCAGCAGCAACGGCGCCAGCAGGGCCGGCAGCAGCACGGCCACCAGCGCCAGGGCCATGGCCCCGAGGGTGAGTGGCGTGAGCAGCGGGGCCGCCAGCAGGTTGGCCGGCACGGCATAGAGCGGCACCACACCGAAGTGAAGCAGTTGCAGCGGCAGGGTCCAGAGGCTGGCCGCCACCGGCACCGCCAGGGCGGGCGCCAGCCAGGCCGCCCACCGGGGGGCGGTGTTCGAGGAACCACCAGGAAGTCGCCGGACCAGGGCCTGCTCCAGGGGCCTGGCCGTCAGCACCAGGCCGGCGGTGGCGGCGGCGCTCAGCTGGAAACCGACGTCGTGCAGCCAGGCCGGCCGCAGCAGCAGCATGCCCGCCAGGCTCAGGCCCAGGAGTCCGAGGGGGCGGGCCCGCCGGCCGCTTTCGAGCAGCACCAGGGCGATGGCCCCCATCAGCACCGCCCGCACCACTGAGGGCTGGGCCCCGGCCAGCATCAGGAACAGGGCAATGGCGCCACCGCCCAGGGCCAGTCGCGTCCAGCGGCCGAGCCCCCTGCCGATGGCCAGCACCGCCCCCAGCAGGACGCTGAGATGGAATCCCGAGGCCGCCAGAGCATGGGAGAGGCCGGCAACGCGGAAGTCGGCGCGCAGCTCCGCCGGCAGGGGCACCACGGCACTGCCCAGCACCAGGGCCGCCAGCAGGCCGCCCCGTTCCGGACCCGCCCCGACCACGAACCGGTCGGCGATGCTGCGGCGCAGGTCGGCGATCGGGGTGGCGGGCCGGCGCAGCACCTCCAGATGCTCCACCGCCAGGCGGGTCCAGCTGCCCTGGCGGGCCAGGCGCTCGGCCGGCCCGGCCAGCAGCGGATGGGGGGCCGGCCGGGGGCGCCGCAGCTGACCGCTCACCCGCACGCCCCAGCCCTCACGCAACGCCGGACAGGTGCGGAAGCTCAGCTCGCTGCGGCCCCCCGCCGTCTGCAGCAGGACCCGACAGGGTCCGGCCTGACCGGCGGGGGCGGCCTCGGCAGCCGCGCTGGCCACCGGATCACTCAAGAGCTGTCCCGTCAGGATCGCCGGCTGGGGCCCATCCCCACCGGCGAGCAGCCGCAGCGGATCCCCGGCGGTGGGCTGGAGCGGCCGCAGCTGGGCCTGCAGCAGCACCAGGAGCAGCAGCAGCAGCGGCAGCAGGGGGGAACGGAGCATGCTCCAGGGTTCCCGCCGGCGGCGATGGCCCCCGGCGATCGTGCCCCCAGGGGGCGGTGCCGCCGACCAGGCTGGAGAGACTTCTTTACAGCCTGTACAGGTTGGCGAACCACGCCGAAGCACAGGCGCCACCGTCGAGGCAACGCCGGCACCGTTCCCAGGACCGGCGAGGCGAACGCCTGATCAGCCAGAGGGCTGGCCGGAGGGCGCCAGCTGCCCCTGCTGCCATTTCAGGAACAGGCTGGTGACGATCACCGTGATCAGCACGTAGGAGAGGATCCCGGGAACCAGATCGGGCAGGCCTTTGCCGTAGGTCAGGGCCAGCTGGGCCGCCAGACCCGTGTTGCGCATGCCCGTCACCAGGGCCACGGTGCGTCGCTCCAGTGGGTCCGCGCCGGCCAGGCCATAGCCGATCGCCAGGCTGAGCGCGCAGAGGGCGGCCATGGCGACCAGGCCCACCAGATTCTGCTGCAGAAAGGGCAGCAGCTGCTTACCGCTGAGCACCACCAGCGCCACCATCATCAGCAGCAGCAGCACCGTGGCCAGGCTGCCGAGGGCCTGGCTGCAGCGCTGGGCCAGCTGCGGCTTCCATTGGCCCAACAGGATGCCGGCGATCACCGGCAGCACCTGCACCTTCAGCACCTGGGCCGCCACCTGGGCCGGGGTGATTCCCCACTCCACCATCTCCCAGCCGCGCAGTCCGGCGCCGGTACGGAACACGACCTCCAGCAGCGGAATCGTGACGATGGCCAGCAGCGCCGCCGCAATCTGCAGCCGCGCCGCGAGCTCGGCGGTGCCGCCACTGCTGCGCACCCGGAACAGGATCAACGGGGCGCTGGGACAGGCCAGCATCAGGCCCATGGCCACCCAGGCCGGCCGGCTCACAAGGCCATGCAGGGGCAGCAGCACCAGCGCCAGACCCGCCAGGGGCACCAGCAGGCAGGTGCCGAGCACCACGCGCCAGAGGAAGGCGGGGCGATCCCTGAGCAGCAGGAACGGGTACTGCTTCAGCCCCAGACCGAGGCTGAACATCAGGGTCACGATGGTGGCCGTGACAAGAAGGGAGGCGGCCTGGGGCATGGAGGTCAACCGAGAGGGGAACCGATCACCAGCAGCGCAAACGCGACAACACCGATGAGTGTGAGTGCGATGGCCGTCAGGGTGCTGATCGAACGCTGATCGGCATAGAGAAAGTCGTCACGCCGGATTAGCTTGAGTGTGCGCAGGTGCTGGCGGGTGGCCGCCGCCATCGCCAGGATGCCGACCAGAATGAACCCCATGGACACCAGCCGCACACTCAGGCCGGCATGGGCACTGCGATCGAAGCGGCTGCTGTTGATGGCGCCGATGATCTTGTCGAGGCCGAAGCCGAAGCTGATCAGCGAGAGGCAGGTGCGGATCCAGGCCATCAACGTGCGCTCGGCGGCCGCCCGGTTGCGCTCCTTGGCCAGTTCGTTGTTGAGGTTCGCCATCAGGAATAAGAGGTGTCGGTGGGAGAACCCGGCTGGTTCTGTTGGCGCTGGGCCTCCTCGAACTTCAGCTCCAGTTCCACTTCCCGGCCCAGGAAGATGTTGAGGAAGGTGCGGATCACGGCGATGACTCCCAGTTGGATCAGGTTCTGGTTGGAGGGTGCCGTGGTGGTGGCGACGATATCGGCGGCCAATTGAAACTCCAGGGCCATCGACAGCCAGCTGCCGAAGGTGAGCCGGAGGCTGTTGAATCGCCGCCCCTGGGATTGGCGCCCGTGGCCCAGGAGCTGCGACTGGCGCAGGGTCTGACGAACGCTGAGGCGCAGCGTGGCCGCAAACCCCAGCGCCACGCACACCAGCGACACGCCCTCCAGCAAGACCCGCAGTCCGATGGCGAAGCGGTCGATCCACTCCAGCAGCGGGATGTCCAGCATGGTTCAGCTCCTCACGAGACAACGAAAGCCCATGTGGCAGGTGGAGGTGTCGATCCCCTGGGCCATGCGAGCGGCGGGCCGGTAGCGGCGGCAGTAGCTCGGAGCACAGAGAAAGGACCCGCCCTTCACCACCTTGCGGGGAAGACGGCCGTGCTGGGAGCCGAGATCGATGCTGGCTTGCCGGCAACATCCCCCGGGCTGGTCGACGGTGGCGGCGTGGGTGCCGTACCAGTCGTCGGTCCACTCCCAGACGTTGCCGATCATGTCGAGCAGGCCGTAGCCGTTCGGCGGGAAAGCCCCCACCGGCGAGGTGCGCTCCCAGCCGTCGAGCAGGCTGTTGTGGTGCGGGAAGTCCCCCTGGAAGGTGTTGGCCATGGGCCGGCCGCCGGGATGCAGCTCGTCCCCCCAGGCGAATTCGCCCTGCTCCCTGCCGCCGCGGGCGGCCCATTCCCACTCGGGCTCAGCCGGCAACTGCTTGCCGGCCCAGGCCGCATAGGCCGCCGCATCGGCGTGGGCCACGTGCACCACGGGGTGGTGGTCCCGGGCCCTGATGGAGCTGCCCGGGCCTTCGGGATGGCGCCAGCAGGCCCCCGGCAGGTACTGCCACCAGCGGTAGGGATCACCCGTGCCGATCGGTCCGGGCGGTGGCACGAACACGATCGAGGCCGGCGCCAGCAGCTCCGGCAGGGCGTCGGGATAGGCGGCCGGATCGGCCGGCTGCTCGGCCACGGTGACGTGGCCGGTGGCCTTGACGAACTTGCGGAACTGGGCGTTGGTGACCGGAGCGCGGTCGATCCAGAACCCCGCCACCGCCACCCGGTGGGCCGGGGCCTCCTCCGGGTAGTGGTGGTCGGAGCCCATCAGGAAGGAACCTGCGGGGATCCAGACCATGTCCCGCGCCGGGGGGCGCCCCGGCGTCATGACAGCGGCCTGCACAGTGACGGGCCCCTCAGTGGCCGCCGCTGGCGGCGGAGGCCAGCTTCTCCATCACATCCCCCAGCGAGAAGCTGGCCGCTTTCTGGCGGGGTGGATAGGCCTGGAACGTGGCCAGGAAGCGACCCACGATCGTCTGGGCCGGCACCAGGGCAAAGGCGTGGTCGAGCATCCAGTCCCAATAGGTGTTGGAGGTGACGTCCGCCCGTTCGTAGGGGTCGGTGAGCAGGTTGAAGATCTTCGGCAGGCGCAGAACGATGAACGGCTCGGCCCAGATCTGGCAGGTGCCGGGCTGGCGCTGCTCCATGAACACGAACTTCCAGTTGTCGTAGCGCAGGCCGGTGAGATCGCCGTCGTCGGAGAAGTAGAAGAATTCCACCCGGGGGCTCTTGTCGCTCTGGCCGGTCCAGTAGTCGAGCATGTTGTAGCCGTCCAGGTGGATCTTGAAGGTCTTGGCGCCCACCGTGTGGCCCTCAAGGAGCTTCTGCTTGATCTCCGGTTCGCCAGCGGCCGCCAGCAGCGTGGGCAGCCAGTCGAGATGGCTGACGATGCCGGTGAACAGGGTTCCCGGGGCGATCTTGCCTGGCCAGCGCACCAGGGCCGGCACCCGATAAGCCCCTTCCCAGTTGGAGTTCTTCTCGTTGCGGAAGGGGGTCATGCCGGCATCGGGCCAGCTGTTCATGTGGGGCCCGTTGTCGGTGCTGTACATCACGATCGTGTCATCGGTGACGCCCAGCTCATCGAGCAGGTCGAGCATCTCGCCGATGCAATTGTCGTGATAGATCATCACGTCGTGGTACTCCGACTGCCACCGCCCCGCCTGGCCGACGTCCTGGGGACGGGCATGGGTGCGGAAGTGCATGTGGGTGGTGTTGAACCACACGAAGAAGGGCTCTCCCGAGGCCACGGCATCGCGGATGAAGCGCTTGGCTTCGACGAGGAACTCCTCGTCGCAGTTCTGCATCCGCTGCTTGGTGAGCGGACCGGTGTTCTCGATGCGCTGGGTGCCATCGCCGTTGGCCCAGCTGTGCAGCACGCCGCGGGGGCCGAAGTTCTTCTTGAAGTCGGGGAAGTCTTCCGGCTTGGGATAGTCGGGCAGTTCCGGCTCCTCCTCGGCGTTGAGGTGGTAAAGGTTGCCGAAGAACTCATCGAAACCGTGCATCGTCGGCAGATGCTCGTCGCGGTCGCCGAAGTGGTTCTTGCCGAACTGGCCGGTGCGGTAGCCCAGGGGCTGCAGCAGCTCGGCGATGGTGGGATCCTCGGCGCGATAGCCGATTTCGGCACCCGGCAGACCCACCTTGCTGAGGCCGGTGCGGAACACGCTCTGGCCGGAGATGAAGGCCGCCCGGCCGGCGGTGCAGCTCTGCTCGGCGTAGTAATGGATGAAGCGGCCGCCCTCGGTGGCGACCCGGTCGATGTTGGGGGTCTGGTACCCCATCAGGCCGTCGCTGTAGCAGCTGAGGTTGCTCTGGCCGATGTCATCGCCCCAGAGGATGAGGATGTTGGGCTGACCGTTGGGCATGGCGGGGAACACCCGGCGGGTGAGGAAGTGGGCTAGGAAGAGGGCTCAGGTCCCCCGATGTCACGTGACGGACGCCACGCCTTCGGGGGACATGCCCCTAAAGGATGCACAGAGCGGAGCGATCCGAACACTCAAAAAGTGCGGTTCCGCTGCTCCCGTCTCCCGTTCCATCCAGGACATCGCCCGCCTGGAAGGGGTGCTCAGCAGCCTGCTGCCCGTGCAGCTCACCCAGCTCGCCGGAGGACAGCTCCGTAGCGAGCTGCTGGCCCTCGACCTCGGTGCGCTCCAGGTCCTGCGGCTGCGCTTCGACCGGCCCCTGCACGGGGGTGGGCCCAAACCCAAAGGCCGCCAACTGATCGCCCTTGACCTCGAGGAGAACCCCGGCCAGAGCGTGATGCGCTCCCATGGGCTGGAGCTGCCGGCCACGGCGTTCTTCGGCCTGGCCGCCGGCGGGGAGATCCACCTCACCACCCCCGAACGCTGCAGCCTGGCGTTGCTGAGCCTGGATCGGGAGAGGTTCCTGCAGTGGGCCTGCGAGCTGGGCGCGCCGGGCCTGGAGGAGCCGCTGGAGGGTGTCAACTGGCAGGCGATCGATCCGCGGCGCTTCGAACGGGTGAAGGCCTGCCTGCGCCGGATCTTCCGCCTTGCCGTGCGGTCTCCCGCCCTGATGGAGGATCCGACGACCCGCCGGCGGCTGTGCGGAGATCTGGTGCCCCTGCTGGTGGAGGCCCTGGTGCACCGCAGCGGCCACGGCGGGCGGCTGGCCCGGCCGCCGGCTCGGATCGAGCTGGTGAAGGCCGCCCAGGCCTGGATGGCGGAGCATCCCCACGAGCCGATCAGCCTCGATGGGCTCTGCCGCCAGGTGGTGGCCGGTCGGCGCAGCCTGCTGCAGGGATTCCAGGAGCACCTGGGCATGGGCCCGATGGCCTACCTCAAGATCCGTCGCCTGCACGGCGTGCGCCAGGCCCTGCTGCGTGCCGATCCGCAGGCGACGACGATCTCCCAGCTGGCCGCTCAGTGGGGATTCATGAACGCGGGGCACTTCGCCCGCGACTACCGCGCCCTCTTCGGCGAGCCTCCCAGCACGAGCCTCAGGGCAGAGGGTGCCAACCGCTGAGACGCGCCCGGGCACCGCCGGTGCCGGCGAGTCTGCTTAAGATCCCGTCCATGAATGACCGACCCAGCCGCCTGGTTCGAATCCTGGCGGGCCTGGCCCTGGCCTCGCCTGCCCTCTGGGCGGAGGCCGCTCAAGCCGCACCGGCACCGGAGCGCCCGTCCCAGGCCACCTGGATCGGCCAGGAGCTGCGCCTGCCGACTGGGGCCCCAGCCTTCGCGGCCGCGCCTGAGACGGCCCAGGCCGATCCGGTACCAGGGGAGTCGGCCCCGGCCGTGAACCCCTGGAGCGGCACCGTCGAGCTCTACGGCTTCGCACCCCTGCGCACCCTTGGCACCACCACGATCCGGGGCCAGGAGGCGGAGGTGGACCAGGACCTGGGGGAAGTCCTCGACATCCTGCGGTTCGCCGCCTCCGCCCGCGGCAGCATCGAAAAGGACCGGGTGGGCCTGCAGGCCGACCTCTGGTACACCAGCCTGGGCGACTCGGCGGCGCGCCTGGTCGGCCCCCGGCAGTTGTTCACGACGACGGCCGATGTGGGCCAGACCCTGGGGATCTACGACGTCGCCCTCCGCTACCGGTTCGGCGAGCGGGAATCGGCGATCGGCAAGCCCGGCACGTACTCGGTGATCCCCTATGCCGGTATCCGGCTCATCGATGGCCGCCTGAATCTGGCCGCCTCCCTCGATGGCCCCTTGGGCCGCACCCTGCTGGAGCCCACCCGCAACTTTCAGCGCACCTGGGTGCAGCCCCTGGTGGGCACCCAGGCCACCGTCTTCCTCTCCCCGCGGCTGCGGGCCTTCGCCCGGGGCGATATCGGCGGCTTTGGTCTGGCCGGCCAGCAGGACCTCAGCGGCAATGCCCAGGTGGGCCTGGGCTATGCGATCGGGGACAACACCGATCTGAACCTGTCCTGGCGCTACATGGGCCTGAAATGGAACAACGGGGACCAGCAGGCCAACGGCTTTTCCGTCAACATGAATGGCATCGAAGTGGGCGTGAAGTTCTTCTTCGGCGGCGCTCCCAGGGGCACGGCGGTGGCCAGCACGCCGGCGACCCAGGCCACGCCAACGGCACCCTGAGCCTCAGAAACTCGGCAGCTTGAGCATCAGCTCACACAGCTGGGGGCTGGGCAGCTCCTGACCCAGAAGGGGGGCCACCAGGGCGGCCAGGGGCCGCAGCCGGCAGGGCCAGATGGCCCGCTCGGTGAGGCGGCCGGCCTGGAAGGCGCCGAGCACCAGCACCCCCACCAGCAGGGTGCGCTTCACGCCGCCGGCGGGGTCAGCAGGGGGAAGCCCAGGGCCCGGCGCTCCTCCAGCCAGGCCTCCGCCACCTGCCGCGCCAGATGGCGGATGCGGCCGATGGTGGCGGTGCGCTCGGTCACCGAGATCACGCCGCGGGCCTCGAGCAGGTTGAAGGTGTGGCTGCACTTGAGCACGTGGTCGAGGGCCGGGGCCGGCAGCCCCGCCGCCACCAGATCGGCGGCCTCGGCCTCATGCAGGGCGAACAGTTGCAGCAGGCGTTCGGGGTTGGAGGCCTCGAAGTTGTAGGTGCACTGGCCCTTCTCGAAGGGCAGCCAGATGTCGCCGTAGCTGCGCTCGCCGTTCCAGCGCAGGTCCCAGATGCTCTCCACATCCTGGAGGTACATCGCCAGGCGCTCGAGGCCGTAGGTGATCTCGATCGACACCGGCCGGCAGTCGAGGCCGCCGCACTGCTGGAAATAGGTGAACTGGGTCACCTCCATGCCGTCGAGCCAGACCTCCCAGCCCACGCCCCAGGCCCCGAGGGTGGGGGATTCCCAGTTGTCCTCGACGAAGCGGATGTCGTGATCAGCGGCGTGGATGCCGAGGGTTTCCAGCGAGGCCAGGTAGGTCTCCTGGATGGCATCCGGGGAGGGCTTGATCAGCACCTGGTACTGGAAGTAGTGCTGGGCCCGGTTGGGGTTGTCGCCGTAGCGGCCGTCGGTGGGGCGCCGACAGGGCTCGGGGTAGGCCACCGCCCAGGGCTCTGG
>Ga0247833_1000850_pt1 | contig 53787 bp, 44 predicted proteins | sample LaCruzMarch2015__7_FD_187117 | JGI IMG/M metagenome (GOLD analysis project Ga0247833, IMG submission 187117) | Freshwater microbial communities from meromictic Lake La Cruz, Castile-La Mancha, Spain - LaCruzMarch2015_8m | ecosystem: Environmental > Aquatic > Freshwater > Lake | place: Spain...
AATTAAAATGCTTAATGTATTTCAATGGTTGTTGGACCTTGATTAAGAATATTGTCCAAATCTTCCTTCAAAAAGTTCGATAATTCAGACCTTTGGCCCACTTGGCTGAAAGAGATAGAATGAAATAGCCTCTTTCTACTTACTAATTAGATCGAGTAAAATGTACTTGATGTTTAGTGTTTCTTCCCGTTTTTTGAATTCGCTAATTTCCATTTTTCTTTTTCTTTTCTTTTGAATTCTTTCCATTGGTTTTGTGTTGCTTTAAGTTTTCATTTAATTTCTTTTGGTAGATTTCATATTCAGTTAAATTTTGTTCTACATTGTTCATAATCAGCGGCTCGTTTCCATAGATACAGCGAACATAAAAACCGGTTCGCGTATTTTCTTTTTTAAATAGCATATCATTCATGTTAGCCTGAAAATAGGTGTTGTAACTTGAATAAGCATTGCTTTTAGAATAGCCATAGTAGGTTATGGTATCTCTGGACCAAAGTCCAACTGAATTTCCAATTCCATCAAAGGTCCCATTCAGCAATCGACAACCGCCTGGTAAAATAGACATGCCATATTGATCTTCTCCATTTCCTCCCTCCGACCAAGAATACGCGCTTTTTAATTTTATTGCTGAAACACCTTGATCTTGGTAATTATTAATTCCACGTTTTAAAAAGTTATAAAGAATAGCCCAGTCTATATCATTCGCGACCCTAAATCCTTCTGGTGCCAGGCCCCTCGAATCAGCCATTGCAAACCAATTGTATATTGCTCCGTAGGCATTCCCATTTCGAGCATCATTGTTGTAATAACAGTAAGCAGGAATTCCTTCAGCGTGACAATTTATCCACTCATCGTTGCTAGCAACATAACGGATCGGGTCTCCATTACGAAATTGTTTTACGTTTAAATTTATTTTTGCCCACACTTGTAAATCGATTTTTGTTACGGGCATGTCTTGCCCATAACTAACTGAATGGAAAAGTAAGAATGTTATAATGGCTATTAGTCTCATTACAACTATAAATACAAAGGCAATAAAAGTTACAAAAAGCTTTATTAAACGTATTGGCGTTATGTTTAAAAAAGTAGCTTGTCTACTACTTTCCAAAAACACATTGAGTGTAATAGCCAAAATCGATTAAATTCCATTGTATCGAACGATGCGTTTTAGTATGATGTATCAGCGATTCGCTACGTTTAAATTCATATCCCATCAAAGGGGTATTTAATTTTCCTTTGGTAAATGGCCCTAAAAACCCAAAGCGTAAGTCATATGCTATGAGCTTATTTTCTTGTTCTTTAATTAAACAATAATCATTGGTAATCCGATGAAGATTGGCATTTTGATTTTTACCAACCCACTTCAATTTATTAATTCGCCAAGGGCCTCTGCTAATCGTTTCGGGTGGATCAGTTATACTTGGATTGAAAACGGATCGGTATGCAACCCTATATTGCTCTTCATTTTCTAATAAAATATACCAATAAAAACAGGTGAAAGGCATTGGTGTAGTCATCATACGTTCTACCTTAAGGTGATGCTTTTTAATGTATTGTTGGGCATCCGTCCATACATACCATTTTATAAGTAAACCAAGTATTAAATAGCTCGTGGAATAAATCAACCCAATTCGATTTATAGCTCTGCGTTTTTGATTTTCTTTTCTAAGGCACATAGCCCAAATAAGCAGTGTCATAAATGGTATTGTATATAAAGGATCGATTACAAATACAGAATTAAATGTAATTCGTGTTTCGAAAGGCCATAGAAACTGGGTTCCGTAACTTGTAAACATATCCAATATCGGATGAGTAACAATTCCCCAAAAAAACAATGTCGTCCACAATCGAAATCCATACGTGCGTCTCGTTATTATATTCATTAACCAAGCGAGTACGGGAGACACCAAAACCGCAAATAACAAGGAATGGGAAAAGCCGCGATGAACTAGGGCCGCTTCAATGGGATGAAAAAATGCGCGAAGGAAAACGTCCAAATCCGGAATAGTACCTGCAATTACTCCCCACAACACGGCCTTATTTCCCATCCGTTTTCCGGCTATAAGTTCGCCAATGGCACCGCCCAATACAATTTGTGTTAATGAATCCATTCGCTAAAATTACGATAGTTAGGGTATAAAAAGTACGATTAAACTAAAAACAACTGACTGCATATTTTCATATAATTGATACAATTACGATAAGTACCCTGATATATTTTGCATTATGCGAAAAACGGTCGATTTATTGCCCACTGCGCTCAAATGGATGGCCTGTTCGTCTAGCACCAGCGGACTCGATGGCACTGCATTGTAATGATTGTGCATTTCAGAAACTAATCCTACTTGCCTCCAAATTGATATATGACGAAACATTTTCCAGAAAGACCTAGGTAAGCACTTTGACGGAAAAAATTATTTGCAAAATAGGCACCATATTCCATGCCCATATGAAAATCTTTTGTAAAGTTCCACCTCATCCCTAAGGAACAACCTAATTTACCATATAAATAGCTTCCACCTGCAGTATATTGGTATTCTAAATTGTATAATTCACTGAGGGATTGAGTACTAATTTTCCTACCTATACCCAAACAAAAACTTGGAATAACCAACAAGTTCAACTTTTTACTAACATTTCGGTAAAATATGGGCTCTACACCTAAGTCTCCAATAATCGTTTTAGCAGCTTCTTTATAAATTTTCTCATTTACGGAACTCACCCAATCATAGCCGGAATTAAACCCTATTCGAAGCGGAAAACGCCAAGCGAATTTTTTGCTCTTTTCCTTTTGAAAAAAAAAGTCCACATTGCGATTTGAAGCAAAAAACAAGTCGGGTCGAACCTCCTGCATAAAGTTCGGTTTAAACAATGAAAATAGATTGACACCGATACTATATGATTTATACTCAGTTTTCAATGCTTGAGGTTTTTCTTTGGGTATTTTATCCTCTTTTTTGCTTGTTTTTATGCTCGCCGACTTGTTTTCTTCCTTGCCCAAATTAATCCGAATAGCACCCATTGGAAATACCTCATTATCTAAAAACATGACGCCCCCTTCAAAAGACACGGCAGAACCGTTTTTATTTAGAAATTGAATTCCAACCGGAATATAGCCAACAGCAGCTCCGTATCCCCCAAATCCTCCATAACCACTACCTCCAATGATGTATTGTCCCCCAAAAGCACCACCAAAATAGGGGGCGATTTTACTGGGTTTGTTGCGTTTGCCGAAGTAAAATCGTGCACCTATATGGGCACCGGTCGATAAAAGAACAGACCCTGCACCAACCTCAAGACTGAAGTTATGATTTAAAAAATGTTCATAGTTTATCGACAAGAAATTTGGTCCGCCGATACAAAACCCAAGTCGTCTATTATATTTTAAACGGAGATTCGTTGAGTCCTCAGGCACTTGTTGACTTATACTAAGGAAGACAAACGAAAAGAGGAACAAGAAGACGATTAAATATTTTCGCTTTATTTTCATGATTTTATCACTTTCTGGTTTATCTCCTTATTACAAATTAGCACTAATTTACTCAAATCCTATCCAATCTATCAATAAGGTGAAATCTTCTTCTTCTTTATTCGCAATAAGAAAACTTAAAACTTCGATTTTACTAAAATTGAAGTTTGGACTTTTTAGTTTTTGCCCCCTAAACTGCGGATAAAAAGCGTCAATTGAAAGCTTGATTTCTTCCCACTCTCCGGTCGTACTAAAGGAGTGAACATAGGATTCCTGTTGTGAGACATTACTTTTTAATCGAAATTCGTAGTTTTTACCATCGCCTTTGATGCGTATAACGATGTATTTCTTTTGCGCATCAAGCGTTACGCTATTAGTTAATTGCACAGAAGCAAAACCACCATTATTGGCCAAAGAAACGTGTCCAGAAAACTGGCCATTTCCGGCCTCGTTTAGGGTCATCGAACTATTAGAAATGCCTCCCATCACCCCATCGTTGACAATCCGCCATTCTTTAATGTCGGTTTTACTGGAGAAAGAAAAGATTTTTTTACTGCTTGAACTGCTGAATAAACTGAGGGAAAGCACGATAAGTAAAGGTTTCATTTTATTTTGGTTAACAAATACATTAAATAATTTATTTTGGCTTAGCGGGAAGCATTTATTCTACCGGCTTTCTCTCTTTTAGCTAAATTTACAAAATAATATTTTAACAAGTTTATCTTTATCCAAATAAAACTACACAGCGCTTCAATATCAATGTTATTTAATGTAAATCATAATAGTACGAGGTTGTTTTGGATTTTAGGTCTACTTTTTTCTTTTTATTCTTTTAGTCAAACTAATTGCGAATTCAAGTACCAGAATAAAAAAGGCGGTAACTATCTTTTCTCTATTTACTACGAAACGGATTTAAAAACGCCATTAAATGGCACGTGTGAACGTAGGTACAACGACAATCGAATCTTTGAAAAACGGACTTTTATAGACGGTAAATTGATGGAGGAAATCCTGAACTATGAAAGTGGAAGTTCAAAAACAACTGTTAATTCTAGGTGGAATCCACGCGATACCGTCATTGCAACGATGGAACTGTTTTGGGAAAATGGAAATCGGAAACAAACGAATATATATTATTGGGATAAAAATAAACGGCGTTGTGAAAAATACACCGATTACCATCTCAATGGAAAAATTCGATTTATAAATTTTAACGCCTTTGCGAGATTGTCTGAGATCAATGAATACGATATCAAAAATTATCCGCCTCACACCATTGATTACGATGGATACACCACCTTGCGCGTTCCTTTTGGTTTGGCGCTAGAATACGATGATACGGGCGTTTTGAAGTCGAAAACAACACACAAAATGATCTTGAATGGTGGTCATGAGCATGCCTCAAGAGAGGGTTTATATGAAGACTATCATCACAATGGTAAACTCAAAACAAAAGGAAACTACAAGGAAGGAGATCCAGACGGAAATTGGATAATCTATAATTTTTTAGGTAAAAAAATTGAAGAGCAATATTACCAACGTAACATGAAAGTGGGTACGTGGAAAGGTTGGCACGACAACGGAAAGGACCGTTTTGAATACGTTTACGACACCCTTTCGAATTTCATTTTTCACGCCAATAAAAAAGAATGGAACGAAGCTGGTTTACTTGTTTTTGAACGTTTCATCGACCGAAAAGGATCGGGGTTTGAGAAAAAATGGGATGATAAGGGCACCTTGATGCAGCACCTTGAATTAGTTTACAACTCGAAAGAACAAGGCTCAGAGAAAAATTGGTATCCCAACGGTCAATTGAAATCGTATTTGAATAATCATAGAAATGTAGACACCACTCACGTGAGCTATTTTAAAGATGGGAAAATGGAGGAAATCCATTTGAAAACCAAAGTCGAGTTGGACCAAATAATTTCTACTAAAAAATGGAACGAAAAAGGAGTTTTAATTTCAGCGGTTAACAAGAAATCACGTCCAGAAAATGAGTTTATTGAATTGTATGAATTTTGGGAAACAGGGAAAACAAAATCACACATTAACCAATTGAATGAAACAAGATTGGAAGAAAATTATTTTCAGAATGGAAGTTTGAAATCTGGCGTTCGCTTTTTAAATTCAAAACTAGATGGCAAAACCCAACATTTTGACAGTTTAGGGAACTTGATATTAGAATATAATTACACCAATAATCTACGAAATGGCTGGTGCAAACGCTTCGATAAAACGGGTAAGTTGCTTTTTGCGCAATACTACGAAAACGGTTGTCCGAAAAAGATGACGGGTGAATTACCTGCCAAAAAACGAAACTTTGAAGAACTTTCAAAAGACGAAAGAGAATTGTTTGTAAGCTTTATTTACAACAACTTAAGTCAATACGTTTCACCAAATGAAACACAGTTATACTACACGAAAAAACAGGTGGATTCTATAGCAAGCTATTACCTATATTTATTTGATACATGGTCGAAATACGCTCCTTTTCCTTTTTCTGGACATCAAATCACAGGTCAAGTAATCAGTTTTCGGTTGCCAGCAGTTTATTTAACGGGACTCGTAAAAGGCGATACGACCGATAAATATGTAAAGGAAGTTGTTATAGCCTTTGAGAAAAATGGCTGGCGTACCACTCAATTAAAATCAGAAAGTGGCTATTACAATTGGGACCTAAAAGTAGAAGGATTTTATACCCAAAAGTTTATTCAAAAACACTTTCCTTTACTTCAATCCTTCATTTACATTTCGCCTCAATCAAAAAATGTTGAGCCGTTAGAAACGTTCCATAAAGTGAATCGTTCGCGTCCACTAACAATTGCCCTATATTCAGATTGTGTTGTGATGGCCTCCTCCAGTTCTTATGAAAGAACGTTTCAATTTTTAATTTACTCCGATGGCGAAGTAGATTTGTTGAACGGATCATCGTGGGAAGATGTCAACGATATCAACGATTTTTCAAGAGAATTGCCCTATGACTAAAACAAAATTGCTTTTTTGTCTTTTCCTGCTTTTTTCAAATTTTAAATTACATGCTGACCTGAGACCATGTTATTTGACCGTTTCCTTAAGCGCTACGAAAGTAAAATTCACAACAAATGAACTCGTCCAAATTAATGTCACATTCACCAACATAAGTAATGAATCGCATTCCATTGTTGTCCCTGGAAATCAATCAAAAGGATTTAAGTTAATCTATTTTTCTTGGTACAAAGTCGATGAAAACAACTTCTACACAGAAGTTTACCGCGATTCTAGAATCATCTCGATGGACACAAGCGTAAAAGGATACGTCAATTTTAATCGGCTGGGGGCAAATGAATCAACAAGTATTCCGTTTTTCTTTAACGACACTAAAAATGCCCAAAAACACATCAACTCCAATTACGAAATCCCCAAATTGCCCCCCGGCAACTATAAAATCATTGCCTGGTATTATCCTTGGGATGAAGAACTCGCCAAATATGCCTTCAACAAATACGATTGGAAAGGTCAAGATGAAAATCCAGCTAAAAACACAGAATTATTAGACTTATCTGAATCGGGTACACAAAGCTCCTATTTTGATGTGGAAATTATAACAGAAGAAGCCTTTGACAATACTATTTTTAGCGAAAATTGTCCTAAAAGCTGTTCGCTTTGTCGTGCCATAGAACACGAAAGATGGAACAAAATAAAGCGAAAGATTCGCCGCAATTCACGCCTTGTTACTGAACTTAATATGGGGGTAGACACCAATGGGAATTGGCAAAAAACCCATAGAAACATCGCCTTTTTAGGAGATACTCCCGATGCTATTTTGGCTTCTTTGCCCGCTTTTTTATCACGGGAAATAATCTTTCAAAACAAGAATGGTAATCATTATTTTTACCTTACCTGGCAACTTGGAAAAACAAGCAGAGTCGGTTCTCGCATAAACCAATTTTTCTACCTGATTGGACTGAGAAATGTAAGAATCAGAGATTCAAGGATTAACTATTCGAGATTGAAATATCTGACGGGAATACCGTGATTTTTTAATTGTATTCCCCTGTGAGCCTAGTGTAGATTAGTTCATGTTCCCAGCGCATTGGACATTCCAAGCATAGCACCCAAACTGCTTTGCAGTTTTTTATTCGGGATTATGCTGCGCATGTTCCCAGCGCATTGGACATTCCAAGCATAGCGCCCCAACTGCTATCGCAGTTGTAGGGTTTTTCATTTTCCGTCGCTTATCAAAATGCAATTTGAACGCGCTGTAAAATGAAAAACCCCGACTTATTTAAGTCGGGGTTCTTTTTGTGACCCCGGAGGGATTCTAACCCCCAACCCTCAGAGCCGAAATCTGATGCGCTATACAGTTGCGCCACGGAGCCTTTTTGAGAGCACAAATGTAGTGCGAACTAATGAATATTACAAGGAGGGCGATAATGCAAGATAAATCTTGCTTAAAAAATTTAATTGCCTTAACTTTATTGCCAATTCATCTTACTATGAAATTACTTTTACTCGGTGTCACCTTTCTAATATCAGTTTTTGGAACTTATTCTCAAGGGACAAACTGGTCATCATTTATTGATTCTATCCCTTCACTTTCTTCCCCCAGGGCCTTTGATCTAAATCAAGATGGAATAAAAGACATTATTTATGGCGGAGGAACTGATGGTGTTGCCAGTAACAATGGTATCATGGCTATAAATGGAGCGAATGGAAGTTTGCTTTGGAAAAGACCTTCGAGAAATGAGGTTTTTGGCAGCGCTATTTTTATGGACATTACAAATGATGGGATTCGCGATGTTTTTATTTCGGGACGGCAAGCACAACTGCTAGCGATAAATGGAGCAACAGGCGCCTTGTTATGGGATTACTTTCCTTACAATGTAAATCCAGGAGATAGTGGCCTATATAATTTTTATAATCCTCAATTTATAGATGATGTAACCGGTGATAACAAGCCAGATTTATTAGTCGCAAATGGTGGGGATCACACCGCTCCTGAATGGGAAACCAACAGGCCTCCGGGTCATTTAATGGTAATTAACTCAATGAATGGTCAATTAGTTTCAAAAGCGGTTGTTCCTGATAGTGCAGAAACATATTGTTCAGCGATTGTTGCTGACATTCAAAACAATGGCGTTAAATGGGTACTGTATGGTACCGGCGGGGAAACCTTAGGTGGCTCTTTTTGGGCCTGCCCTTTAACAAGTTTATTACTGAATTCACTAGCGCCTTCTATCGCATTGGCAACAGATACACAAAAAGGATTTATAGCGCCAGCCGCCATGTATAAAACATTGTCTAATCAATATGACATTGTCATACAGTCGTTTTCAGGCAAGGTCACTAAAATAAAGGGGGCTGACTTTTCTACCACATGGACCTATGATTTACCGGGCACACAAAGTAGTGCGGAACCTGTTTTAGGAAACTTTACAGGTAGTATTTCACCCGATGTCTTTTTAGTTCTTTTTAAGGGCGTCGCACCGTCCTATACTGACTATTACCAAGTTATGCTTGATGGACAGAGTGGCCTGGAAATATTTAAAGATAGTTTAGGAACGATGCATTATGCCTCTGCCAACGCGGTCGATTTAAACAATGATGGACGAGACGAAGCCATTATTTCTCTTAATTATTTTGAAAATGGACATTACAAAAACAGAATTCAGCAAATAGATTTTCAAAACAATACCATTCAACAAATTAGTACTACACAGGCAGGCGTAAATATTGGTTCTACCCCATTAATTACCGATTTAGATAATGATAATTTATTGGATATTGTATACTTAGTTAAGCGAGACAGTATCAATCCAGTTGGATGGAAAGGGGTTTATACAAAAAGATACGAAACTAGTTCCATCACACCAAATGCTGGAATTGCGTGGGGGAGTTATTTAGGCAGTCTAAATGATGGTGTTTATACCTATGACCCTATACTTTGTGGGCCAGGCAGCGTAATTTCATCCGTTGCCGTAGTACAGCCTTCTTGCAATGGTCTTGCTGACGGATCAATAACTCCAACTGTAGTTGCTGGAAATGGCCCCTACACGTATGTTTGGACGAATGGCGCAACAACGGCACAATTAAACAATGTTGGCGCAGGTTCATACACTATTCAAATCACAGACGCCCTTGGGTGTTATGAAGTGTATACGGTCATCGTTTCTGATCCGTTTATTATTTCATTTGGAGGTATTGCTGCGCCTACTTGTCCGGGAGGACTGAATGGAATGGCGACCTTAAATTCTTCAGGATGTCCTTGTATGTTTAGCACCTGTACTTTTCTATGGGAAAATGGCATAACAACCAAGCCCAACAGCACCTTAGCGGAAGGATGGAATTCTGTATTCATCACCCATCCAAATGGTTGTGTTGTTTTAGATTCGGTATATATTCCCTTAAGTGCACCTCTTTATGATTCGACATTAATCGTTAATGTAAGTTGCGCAGGATTCGTTGATGGTAGCATAACTGTTTTGTCGAGTGCTCCTCCCTCCGTTTTATATACATGGTCAACAGGGGCGAATAGCAATTCAATTAATAGTGTAGCCGCTGGAAATTACCAAGTTATTATAACAGATGCTCGGCCTTGTACCGACACTGCGATCTTTACAATATTAGAGCCAGCCATCCTCACCGCTCAAGTTATTACGCAAAATGTGGATTGTTTTGGCAATTCTTCTGGTTCATTAGAGATTCTCCCAAACGGTGGAAATGGCTATTACACTTATTTTTTCAACAGCATTCCTTCACCAACTGCTAATTTCTCTCAATTAGCAGCAGGGCAATATTTCGTGTCGGTGAGCGATACGTTAGGGTGTACCTCCGCAATACAAAATATTACTGTTTCGCAGCCACAACAATTGATCTTGAGTTTAAGTTCTACTCCTGAAAGCGCCGCAAACGCACTTGACGGAACTGCGAGCGCAGTTGTATCGGGTGGGACAGCGCCTTACATTATTGAGTGGAACAATCTAGCAATTGGGACACCAAATGTATATTTAACACAAGGATGGTACACCGCCAATATTATAGATTCTAATGGGTGTACAACAACTGATTCTGTATTTGTTGGAGTTACGGGTCTCAATTCATTGAGTGCAGACCAACTTATCGCGTATCCGAATCCCTCAAAAGATCAAATAAATTTTCCTTTTGAAGTGGAGAGAGTTACCATTTATGATCAATCGGGCGCATTAGTTCTAGATGAGAAAAATAAATCCCAAATCAACACCTCTCAACTAGCAAACGGAGTATATTCAATGCACATTGGAATTCAAGGAGATTCATCCATCATTCGCCTAATTGTTTTGAATGAATAAGCTTTTCTATTTTGTTTCATTGTCAACGATATTCCTTTTGTTTGGCGGATGTAATAGCAATAATCCACGTGAAAAAATTGGAAAGGGCAATGTCCGTTATGGTGACACGCTTTGTTTTTTTACACAAAATGCTATTGGGGACCTATTCCCCTTGTTTTCGACCGATATTTATAGCCATCGAGTTAGTTCACAGATTTTCGAAACTTTGTTACAACTAGATCCAACGAGTAGTAACGTAGTTGGAAACCTTGTGAAAAAAGTGGCTACTAGCCAGGACAATAAAAAGCTTACCTTATATCTCCGAGATGATATCTACTTCCATGATGACCCTTGTTTTCAAACACTGCCTAATAAATTGACAGCTTTTGATGTAAAATTCTCATTAGATTTCGCATGTTCTAACAACCTCCTTAACAATAGCGGTCAAGTTCTTTGCGAAAAAATTGTAGGTGGAGAAGAATACTATAATTCTATAAATAATAAAAGTGAAAAGGGCGTTTCAGGTATCAGGGTTATTAATGATTATTGTCTAGAAATAACTTTGAAAGAACCCTATGTCAATTTTCAAAAACTACTAACTAGCAGTAGCTATGGCATCTTTTCAAAAATCGCCTATTCATTTTACGGAAAGGATATTGTGAAGCATCCAATTGGAAGCGGAGCTTTTATTTTTGGGGGAAGAACAGCTGAAAATTTACTCCTTAAGTTTAACCCAAAATATTGGAAAAAGGATCCTTATGGTAACCAATTACCGTATTTAAATGCCATTATCGTTAAAAGTGGGAAAAACAAAAAGACAGAATTCAAACTCTTCAGACAAAGAAAAACAGATGTGGTTTTTGAAGTTCCTTCAGAATCATTAAGCGATCTTTTAGGAACCATTCAAGATGCACAAAATGGCGGGACAATTACACATCGTGTATTAGTAGCACCTGGTACGCGAGTTTCCAGTATTGCATTCAACCTAAAGAAAGGCCCGTTTACCAACCCGAAACTCAGAAGGGCATTTGACTATATCATTAACCGGGTTGAATTATGTAATCGCGTGTTAAACGGAGATGGTGCTCCAGCACAAAAAGGATTTGCTCCTCAATCCAACTATTACAATAACCAAAACATTCCTGATCGAGAATATAATGTTTCAGAGGCGAAGACGCTTTTAGCTTCATCAGGGATGTTTAAAGACAATACCTCCCCCACCATCAAATTATTCGTTGCAGGAAAGAAAGAAAGTAATGTCTATAAATGGTCTTCCTACATTAGTGAAGAATTAAAAATTCATTTAGGAATTAACACAGAAATTATTTCGGGTTCATTTTCTGACCGAGAAAAGGCGATTGCCAATAATGAAGTAGATGCTTGGAACGTTGGTTGGGTCGCTGATTACCCCGATCCCGAAGGGTATTTCAGTCTTTTTTATGTGAAAGATAAAGCGGCGGCTTTACAACAAACTGTTTTTCCATTACTTTCCTCCGAAGAGTATAATCAATACTATTATCTAGCGACCATTGAAAAGAACAATGAAAAAAGAAATTTCCTTTTTAATAAATGTGATTCCATTATTAAAAGTGAGGCTATAATATTGCCGATTTTAATTGACGATTTTGTCGCCATCATTAATTTAAGGGTCCGTAATTTCAAATTAAGCCCATTAGGCCTTGTTGATTTCTCGAGTGTTTACATTAAAGAATTGAAGTAATCACTTTATTGCGTCATTCACCCACTGCCGGCCCCAATTATCCATTTCATCTTGGATCCACAAAGCAGGATAGAAAATTCTTTTTTGAAAACGTGGTGGCAAGTATTTTTGCCAATTGGTGCCCCCCGTTGCGGCAACATCATGTTTTTCTTTGTTAAGATAGCGAACCGCCGATTTATAATGAGCTAAAGGCCAATCAATATTTACATTAAGGTCGTTCATACGAAGAGCATTGATCACCGCTGGCTGAGCCTTTTCATCTTCCGTTAATCGTAAATAGACTTGCCACAAATTATTAGTAGTACAATACGTCGCTAATTCTATAAATCGCGCCTTATACTTCTCCTCAAATTGTGTTAAAGTAAGGGTTTTTTTACCTGTTAACTCTTCTGTAGCGCCTTCTTTCCAATAGATATGCTCAAAAAGCTTCGCCACATCTTTTTCATTTTTTAATGATTCCCGCTTACTTTTATCTACTAAATTTATTAAATCAGTACTAAAAAACTCGATCTCACGATATTGCGCTGATTGAAAACCACTCGCGGGAAGTAAAGACATTCGGAACTTTAAAAACTGATCCCTCTCCATTCCACTTACCATTATTTCAAAACTCTTAATTAATGCTTCGAAATAACGATTTATTCTATTAACACGGTCAATAAAAAACACGGCGTCTATCGTTCTTTTTTTTCCCAACTGCTCAAATTCATTCAATGCTAATTTAAAATACAGTTCAGTAATTTGGTGGTATATGATGAAAACCATTTCGTCGGGAAAACTAGTCTTTGGTTTTTGTAAGCTCAACAAAGTTTCTATTTCAATATAATCCCAATAGGTTGTTACTTCCGCATGCAACAAACCGTCCAAATAGGAGGATAAGTCTTGCCCCAACGCAGCATACTTTTCATTTAATAATTCAAGTTTCTTATTGATTTCTGGTGTAATTTCCATGTTAATGCCGGTTTTCAAGTCGAAATTACTAAAAATAGTAGTCACTTATTATAGAAATTGATGGCCAAGCTATTTTTCAAGCTGACTTGCTTAAAAAAGCGTGGTTTTGGAAACTTTTGAATGTGCCATTAGAATTATAAAGCGACTAGTTTACTTTGCTTTGATATTTTCTATAAGTATAATCAAGCTTTATCATTGGCTCCATCTTTTTGAGGAAAATTATTTAATTATATTTACGCGAAAAAAATAAATATCCATATGATAAACTACAATCCTAAAAGCTGGGCGGCATTAATTTTCTCCTTAAATAAAAGTGATACAATTCGGATTCTTTGGAAACAGTTGATTTATATCGCAATTCTTGCCACCTTAATTATTCTGGCTTTGCATCAGTTGCCAAAGGTCTACCAAGAAATCTTAAAAGGCTTTACAAGAGAGTTAACTGCCATCTATTCATTGATAGGATTTGTGATGTCATTACTGTTATTGTTCCGTACAAATGGCGCCTATGATCGTTGGTGGGAGGGCCGAAAGCTATGGGGAGCAATCGTCAATGATTGTCGGAGTGCTTATATAAAAATTGAAACGCGTATAGAAAAAAAAGAGGACCGAGAGGAAATCGCCCGTCTATTAACCTTGTTTGTTTTTAACGCCAAAAATAATTTAAGATCAAATAATAAGAAAATTAATTATGCCCAATACGAAAATCGATTACACGATAACAGTCCAACGCATGTAATGAAAATGATTTATATTAAATTAAAACAACTGGAAAAGGAAGGGCAATTAACGCAACAAGACTTGATCCAACTAGACGTTAATTTTGTGGGGCTCATTGCCTCGCTTGGAGGGTGCCAGCGTATAAAAAACACGCCAATACCATACTCATACAGTATTTTTATTAAGAAGTTTATCTTTTTGTATGTTATTACATTGCCAATTGTGTTTTATCATTTTGATTATTGGGCCATCTTAATAACCACATTTGTTTTTTATGCCTTAGTAAGTATGGAAGTATTAGCAGAAGAAATAGAAGATCCTTTTGGTACAGATGTTAACGATTTACCCCTTGATCAAATCTGTCAACAAATCGAAAACGACCTAAAAAACTTAGCGTCGAATTAAATTGATATTTGTTGTGAACTTATTTTTCGGTGTAAGAAATTGCTTGCTGCCTCATCAAAAAACGCACTGTTTTCCGATGTATAAAATTCAACACTATTGCCTTTCGTTAGACTACCGTCTAACGTTTTATGCCTAGCCAAATAGTCAACTAGTTTCTCGGAAACAATTTCACCTTGAGGAATGACTTTTACCTTCTCACCAACAATAAGTTGAATGTAATCTAATAATACTGGGTAATGAGTACATGCCAAAACAAGGGTGTCAATCGTTGGGTTTTGTGATAAAAACACTTCAATATCCGACTTAACGATCAACTTACCAGCCTCCGTATTGTGCATGTTGTTTTCAATCAAAGGCACCCACATTGGACAAGCGTGCTGCGCGACGGTAAGAGACGGAAAAAACTTTTTAAGTTCAATGGGATAGGAATTTGAATTAACGGTGCCTTCGGTGCCTAGAATGCCAATGCTGTTTGATTTCGTTACCTGACCAATATATTCAGTACAAGGTCTTATGACCCCTAGTACGCGTTTTTGGGTGCCATAATTAGGTAAATCATTTTGTTGAATGGTCCTTAATGCCTTAGCGGAAGCCGTATTACAAGCGATAATTACTAATTCACAGCCTTGATTAAACAAAAAATTAACGGCTTCAAGCGTATAAGAATAAACTACATCAAAGGATCTGTTTCCATACGGTGCCCTTGCATTATCACCAAAATAGATATAATCATAATCGGGCATTTTCTTCAATAACTCCGATAATATCGTTAAGCCACCATAGCCAGAATCAAATACACCAATCGGTTTTTTAATCATAAACAAAACTACATTAAAAAAGGGCAACCAACGATTGCCCTTCTAAAATTGATGGAATAAAATTATTTCTTCATTGCCTCGGCATCCAAACGTAATAATTCAATTAATACTTTTTTTGTAATGTCCAATTCGTTATTAAAATAAATCATTAATGGTCCGTCAAAAACATAATCTAGCTTTTCTTTTTTCGAAACGATTGCAACCGCTTCACGAATGCGATTCATAATTGGGACCGTTAACTTATCATTCAATTCTTGTAACTCTTGTTGACCCTTACCCTGCCTCTCTTGAATAGTTTGCTCTAATCTCATTATCGATTCCTCTTCGTTTTTTAATTCGAATGCTTTCATAGTACTCTTTTTCTCCTCATAATTGGTAATTTTTTTTGTGTATGCATTTTGCATTTCCATCAATTCATTACGAATCTCCGCGTTTTTTTGAGCTAAAGAATCTTGTGCCTTCTTATAAGAAGACATCGTGTCTAATAACTGTTGTGAATTAACATGAGCTAATTTCATTTGTGCACTAGCAGAAAGCGCTGTGAACATTAAAGCGATAATAAGGATTGTTTTTTTCATTTTAATATATAGATTAAGTTAACTAATTACTCTTTACTAATTCCCATTTCTTCTAATACGATTTCACTGATGTCGTATTCTTTTTCAGCATACACAAGGTTACTTTGATTGGCTTTGTCAAAAACAAATGCATACCCCTCTCGTTTGGCTATTTTTTTCATGGCAGTAAAAACTCGATCTTGAATTGGTTGCACAAACTCCTGTCTTTTCAAAAAATATTCACCATTATCACCAAAATACTGGCTTTGAAGTTCAATTGTCTCTTTTTCCAATTTTTCAATTTCATTTTTCCTCTTTTCTTTTTCCTCGTTTGGTAAAAGAACCTCTTCTTTATTAAAATTATCTTTTTTTGTTTTTATGAAGGCATACCTATCTTCCACTTCTTTGGTCCATTTAAGGGCTAGCTTATCAATTTTTTCTTTTGCTTCTATGTATTCAGGGACATTTTTCATGATGTAATCTGAATCAATAAATGCGTAGGATTGCGCCTTGGCAAAGCCTATGCCAAATAAAAATAAAAAAATAAAAAAAACTCTTTTCATGAAGAAATTTTTGGTGCGTGGGAACGGCGAAGTTAAAAATTTATTGCTAATTACAATCATAATTCACCTAGGTTCATACCAATTGTGAAACTTAATTTAGGATTAAACCCTTTCTGCTGTATAGATTGATCAGAAGTTCCCCCTATACCACTTGACCAACTATCCAACTTATCAAAGCCCAAACCATAATCTAATCCTAACATTCCAAACATCGGCAAGAAAACTCTAATACCAACACCCGCTGTTCTTTTCACGTTAAAAGGATTAAATTTTTCAAATGTTGGATACGAATTCCCGGCCTCCAAAAATGCTAAGGCATAAAACGTTGCTTGTGGATTTAGAGAAATCGGATAGCGGAGTTCTAAAGTGTATTTAGCCACAATAGGATCACCACCCGTAGAAGAAAGTGATTGGTCTTCGTAGCCTCTTAAGGCGATGATTTCTCGGCCTCCCAATTGGTTTACACCTGATAAGCCGCTTCCACCTACTGAGTACCTTTCGAATGGAGTAACCCCTTTAGAACGGTTATATGCGCCAATATAGCCAAAGCCAAATCTCGGCATTAAAATCAACTTTTTATCTGGTGTTAGAGGCACGTACCACTCCCCCGTGAACTTAAAACGATAATATTCAAGGTAGTGATAACGATCTCTTGGAGACATTGAGCTGTAATCCTTGTCGCCGGCAAAAAGAGAATAAGGAGCCGTTGCTTTCGCTGTAAAGCTAAAATTAGAGCCGCTTTGCGGATAAATTGGAGCACTTACTGAACTTCGTTGTAACACATATTTGAGCGCTATATCATTGGCATAACCTTCTGGGAAAAGAGGAAATCTAAAGTCCTTTACCACATCGTAGTATTGATAACTCAACTCGTAATATGCTGTAAAATAATCATCCGGCCACTTTTTTCTGCGCTGTAATCCGACGCCAGTTCCTGTAATGGATAAGCCTGTATAATCGGGATTAGATCGTATTAAACCGTTAGAAGATAGCGCGGTGTTATTAACCCAAAAAGATAGTGAGTTCGCTTTCTTTCCACCTAACCAAGGTTCTGTGAAAGAAAAATTGTACCCTTGATAAAAGCGGCCATTAGATTGGGCACGAATGGAAAGTCGCTGACCATCTCCTGAGGGTAAGGGTGTCCATTGTGATTTTTTAAACATATTCTTAACCGAAAAATTGTTAAATGTCAATCCCAAAGTGCCGATAATCCTTCCAGATGATGTGGGGCCTGCACCGCCGTAACCACCTGACAACTCAATTTGATCGGATGATTTTTCCTCTACGACATACTCAATATCCACCGTTCCTTTTGCTGGATCAGGAATCGGATTAACTTGGAAGCCCTGTTCATTAAAAAAGCCCAATTGAGATAGTTCACGTTGCGTTCTAATGATATCCGCTTTGTTAAATAAGTCACCGGGCTTGGTTCGGATTTCACGCAAAATAACATAGTCGTTGGTCTTATTATTTCCACGAATAGTAATCTCCCCTATTCTTGCTTCTTTTCCTTCTATAATCCTAATTTGATAACTTATTTTATTATCTATCACGTTTGTTTCAACTGGTATTACTTGAAAAAACAAGTATCCTTTGTCCATATATAATGAAGAAATATCCCTTCCGTCACCACTTCCTTTTAATCGTTGATCCAGTAATTCTTTATTAAAAACATCCCCGTTTTTGATTCCTAATACCGTATCCAGGAAACTTGAACGGTATTTTGAATTCCCTATCCAATCAATATCGCCGAACAAGTACTTTTCCCCCTCATTAATGACAATATCAATCTTAAGATTCTTTTCATCAAGTTTATATACGGTATCAAAAACAATCATAGCATCACGCAAGCCAGCCGCATTAAATTTGCCTAACATGGCCAACTTGTCTTTCTCATAAGTTGACTCAGTGAATTTTGATCGTTTAAAAATTCTAAGTATTGACTTTGATTTGGTGTCTTTCATGGCCAGTTTTAGTTTCCATGTCGGCACACTTTCGTTCCCTGAAATTGTTAATGGTTTAATGCCAATTTTAGATCCCTTATCAATTTCTATTAAAAATATTTCCGAGTCATTTATCATGGTATCTTTTATCCGCTGGATATCAACCGCTACTCCGTAAAAAGCTTTTTCCCTAAAATATCCTTTTATTTTACTTTTCGTTTGGAAAACGAGGTTCTCAGTTATGGTTTTACCCGAAAATAATTCGATTTCTTCGCGCACTTTATCTGCTTCCCGTTTGGAGACTCCAATAAACTTAAACCGAGATAGTTTTGGTCTTGGCGACAACTCAATAACGAGATAAATTATTCCTGCCACTTCTTTTTCAGCATAGATGGAAATATTAGAAAATAATCCCTCCTCCCATAGCTTTCGAATGGCTTTGCTGAGTTGATCACTTGGTAATGTAATTTTTTGACCTTGCTTCAATCCCGCGATTAACTTTATTCCTTGATGATCATAATTGTCGGCACCAACAATTCGAATAGGACCTATTTCGTATTCAACAGGTGCGGCATAATTGAAGTTTAGCCCACCAATTGTTAGTGGATCCGTTTGAGTATAGGCAACGAGAGTAAAGAACAAAAAAGAAATGATCGTTATTATTTTCATACTATTCATTGTATTTGTTCTGATGTTTTTCCAAACCTACGCTCTCTCTTTTGATAATCCTGAACAGCTAAAAGCAAATGTTCTTTTCGAAAATCTGGCCAGCAGACACTAGTAAAATGGAGTTCTGTATAGGCAATTTGCCATAACATAAAATTACTCACCCGATTTTCACCACTCGTTCGAATTAATAATTCCGGATCTGGAATGTCTTTCGTGAAAAGGTGTTTTGAAATTAATTCTGGCGTTATCGCTTCCGCACTCATGGATTTTTCATGCAATAAAATAGACTGAAAAGCTTTTGCTATTTCAATTCGAGCACTATAATTTAATGCAAGAATAAGCGTGATTCCCAAGTTGTCTTTTGTTTTATCAATCGCTTGGATCATACTTCGTCTGCAATTTTCAGGAAGGCCATTTATTTCCCCAATTGTTAATAATCGTACACCATTATTGTCTAAACCATCCAATTCTGAAGTAATCGCATTAATTAACAAATCCATTAAGCCATCAATTTCAAGTTGAGGTCTCGACCAGTTTTCTGTTGAAAAAGCATAAAGAGTAAGGTATTTAACCCCCAATTCTTTGGCTGCATTTAAGGTTTCACGAACTGATTCCACTCCAGAGGCGTGTCCGAATAGACGGTCTTTTCCTTTTGCTTGAGCCCATCGTCCGTTGCCATCCATAATGATAGCAATGTGTTGCGGTATATTAAGCAAATCTATAGAAAGCATTGACCCTGATATTTTTAAGTTGCTAAAATAAGGAAACTATTTGCGCAAAAAAAATAAAGCTAGTTATCCTGGTGATTTTTGATCATGAATTCGCTGCCCGCGATTATTCAGCAAGCACGATAGCTGTATCGTTTAACATTTCAAGGACCCCTCCATTAATATCATAAACGCCAATCGATTTATCAGTTGCATCAACAATAACATTTCCGGTATACGCTGCTGAATCACCTGATTTTTTTATCCTTATTTGACCTTTTTTCAAACCTGAAATGATCGCGGTGTGATTATTCAATAGTTGAAATTCGCCATCCATTCCAGGCAATGTTACAGAAAGAACATCTCCTCTAAAGATTATTGCTTCCGGGGTAAATATTTCAAGTTTCATTGTTGTGAAATTAAGCTTCTGCCATCATTTTCTCACCCGCTTCTATTACATCTTCTATCCCTCCTTTAAGGTTAAAAGCTGCCTCAGGATATTGATCATATTTGCCGTCAAGAATGTCGTTAAACGCTTTAATTGAGTCATTTAAATCAACTAAAACACCTGGTAATCCAGTGAATTGCTCTGCAACATGGAAAGGTTGTGATAAAAACCGTTGTACCCTTCTTGCTCTATGAACAATTAATTTATCCTCTTCAGAAAGCTCATCCATTCCAAGTATAGCAATGATATCTTGTAGTTCTTTATATCGTTGTAATGTTAATTTTACTCTTTGCGCACAATCATAATGTTCATTCCCAACGATTTCGGGTGTCAAAATTCTAGATGTTGAATCAAGAGGGTCAACCGCTGGATAAATACCAAGCTCCGCAATTTTTCTAGACAAAACAGTAGTTGCATCAAGGTGGGCAAATGTATTTGCAGGTGCTGGATCCGTTAAATCATCCGCCGGCACGTAAACTGCCTGAACCGAAGTAATAGAGCCACTTTTTGTAGACGTGATTCGCTCCTGCATTTGCCCCATTTCCGTTGCTAAGGTTGGTTGATATCCCACCGCAGATGGCATTCTTCCTAAAAGAGCAGACACTTCAGATCCAGCTTGTGTGAACCTAAAGATATTATCTACGAAGAATAAAATATCCTTACCTTGTTCTTCTCCATCACCATCTCGGAAATATTCAGCAATAGTAAGTCCTGATAAAGCTACACGAGCACGAGCTCCGGGAGGCTCATTCATTTGACCAAATACAAATGTTGCTTTAGATTCCTTCATCTCTTCAAGATCAATTTTGGTTAAATCCCAACCACCTTCTTCCATTGAGTGCATGAAATCTTTTCCGTATTTTATAATACCTGATTCTAACATTTCTCTAAGTAGATCATTTCCTTCTCGAGTACGCTCACCCACACCAGCAAAAACAGATAAACCTCCGTGCCCTTTGGCAATGTTATTTATCAACTCTTGAATTAAAACTGTTTTTCCTACACCAGCACCACCAAACAAACCGATTTTCCCTCCTTTTGCGTATGGCTCAATTAAATCAATAACCTTAATTCCTGTTAGTAAAACTTCTGTGGCAGTCGATAATTGATCAAACTTCGGCGCTTCTCTATGGATAGGCATCCCACCTTCATTGCTAACGATATTTATACCATCAATTGCTTCACCGATCACATTAAAAAGACGTCCTTTTATTTTTTCACCAATTGGCATTTTTATTGCCGAACCAGTCGACGTTACTTCCATTCCTCTTGTGAAACCATCTGTTGAGTCCATTGAAATGGCACGAATAGAGTTTTCTCCTACGTGAGACTGAACCTCAAGTACTACGCGAGTACCATCATTTTTTAATACCTCAAGTGCATCAAAAATAGTGGGTAACGCTACTCCATTTTCGAATCTTACATCCACTACTGGACCTATAACCTGTGAAACTTTTCCTTTCGAAGTTGACATGAAAATTACTTTTTAAATTTGGGTGCAAATGTAGCTATATATTTTTGATATTTTATTACATTATAAGGCTAAAATTATTGGTTTTATTCGATATCATTTACAAGATATCTGGCTGTAAAAAAAGAAAATGCTGTGGCTGTAATTATTAAAACAAATAATACGCTTAAAATTTCTGTGATTTTCACCTCAACAGGAAATGGAATTCCAGCACCTGGAATCGTAATTATTGTATATTTTAATTGCGCTAAGCAAACCCCAAGCCCTAAAAAAAATCCTAACAATATTCCTGTTCCTGCTATTAACACTCCTTCTAAAAAAAAGACCTTAAAAATGCTTTTTTTGGATAGGCCAATACATTTTAATATGCTTACACCTTCTTTTTTCTCAAGATAAATCATAGTAATAGACGCTACAAGGTTAAATGCGGCTAAAAGGAAAATAAACAACAAAATAATTATGACTATAAGTTTTTCGCTTTTACTCGTTTTATAAATTAATTCATTTTTCTGTGCATTTGTTTTAACAACGAAATTGGGGCCTACTAATTCTTGAATTTTCAGTTTAAGGCTCTCGTTATCAATAGTGCTTTTGGGCTGAATATAAATGTGCGTTATCTGCCCCTCTAAATTGAGTAGGTTTTTTACGAAGCTTAGATTAGCCACAACGAAAGCATCATTCGTTTCTTTATTGTAGTTAATTACCCCCGTAACATTAAAGGCTGTTTGAAAAAATGGGTTTTTTCCAAATTTTAATTTAAGGTCATTTTTTGGGGCATAAATAATAATGTTGTCTGGCTCTGTTTTAATATTTCGTAGCGCTAAATTGTTGGCAAGTCCCGCACCAATAAGCCCAAAATCATTTTGCTCTTGGTTATTCCCGGGCAACAATGCTCTTCCCATTATCAAATGATCTTTGTTATGAATATTAATCATCTCTAAAAACTGAGGTTCTACACCTAAAATAGTGGCATTTACCCACTTTTCTTCGTTGCGTAATATCACCGTTTCTTCAACACCTTTTGACATTCTAAATATCCCATCAATTTTAGCTAGCTTCGTCCAAGGAACCTGAGTTTCAAAAATAGTCTTACCCTTACTTGGAGTAATAGTAACGCCCTGGTCAAATTCGGTATAAAGCTCGCCAATCATTGATTCGATGCCATTAAAAGAAGACAAAACAATTATTAATGCCGCTGAAATAACCATTACACCAATAACTGAAATACGCGTAATTATAGTTACTGCTTGGCGTTTGTTTTTCGAAAACAAGTATCTAAGCGCTATGTAGAATGGAACGTTAATTTTTTGGCTTTAAAAGTTCTTCTATTCTACTCGCATATTCTAAAGAATCATCAATGTAAAAAGTTAAAGACGGAATTTTCCGAAGATTCTTTAAGCGTTGACCTATCTGACCTCTAATTTTTCCTTGGTTGGTTTGAATGGATTTTAATACATCTGCTGGGCTTGGGTGAGCATAAACGCTCAAATAACATTTTGCCAACGATAAGTCCGCTGTTATTCTCACCACCGTTACAGACACCATGGCGCCTAAACATATTTCTGCAGAAAGTCGCTGAAATAACACGCCTAATTCCCCTTGGATTGCCGCTTCAATTTTTTGTTGTCTAACACTACTCATAATACAAAGTTAAGAAACTTAGGTGCTACTAATTGAAAAACAACTAGACAAATGTATCTTTGCTGTTAAATTGAATGCCCTAAAACAAATATATAGGTATACCTTCAGGTATAAAGGCGTCGCTCTACTTGTAGTGTTATGCAATTTATTATTCGTTATTTTCAATTTATTATCGCTTGTCTTATTTATTCCAATACTTCAGTTAATTTTTAGAAAACCCGAAGAAATTGCCCGCATTAGCTCACCGATTTGGGACCATTCTTTTGGCGGATTATTTATTTATATTAAAGATTGGTACAATTTCACCATGTATGAGTTGGTGTCTGACAGTCCTAAATCCGCTCTATTATTTGTTTGTCTTACGGTCATGTTGGCCTTTTTATTCAAAAACATATTTCGATACGGGGCGGTTTGGTTTCAATCACAATTACGCATGGCAGTGGTTAGAGATGTTCGCGACAAATTGTTTGAAAAAATTCTTGTGCTGCCTTTATCCTATTATTCGAATGAAAGAAAAGGCGATTTAATGGCTCGCATGAATAGTGATGTTGGGGAAGTGGAAGTTGCGGTCGTAAGTATGTTAGAGCTTCTATTTCGAGAGCCGATTGCTGTTGCAATAAACATCGTTTCTTTAGTTTACCTAAGCCCTGAGTTGACTTTAATTTCCCTGTTTCTATTACCAATATCAGCCTTTGTAATCTCTCGCATTGGCAAAAGCTTAAAAAGGACGGCCAAAGCTGGTCAAGAACAAACGGGTTTGCTGTTTTCCGCGATGGAAGAGGCGCTTTCTGGAATTCGTATTATAAAAGCGTTTAATGCGAATGGTTTTATCTTAAAAGGCTTCAAGAAAATAAATCTCACACATCAAAAATTAATCACGAAAACATTCCGTAAAAAAGACCTTTCTCCTTTGTTAAACGAAACTTTAGGCGCGATGGTAATGCTCTTATTAGTTTGGTTTGGTGGGAATTTAATTTTAGATCAAAAAGGGAATGGGCTGACGGGGGAAGTGTTTATGACTTTTATAATTGTTTTTTCTCAATTATTAAGACCGATACAAGGGGTTTCTTCTTCAATTGCCAATATGACCAAAGCCAACGTTTCGTTGGAGAGAATAAATAATATTTTGGAAGAGGACGAACGGATAATTGAAAAGTCTCAGGCAATCGAAATAAACGATCTAAATGATTCCGTTGAATTCAACAATGTATCATTTGGATATGGGCAAGAAGTCGTGTTAAAGTCGATTAATCTTCGCGTGAAAAAGGGAAGTTCGGTCGCGTTGGTGGGGGAATCTGGAAGTGGAAAATCAACTATGATGGACTTACTAACGCGCTTTTACGATGTCGAATCTGGTGAGGTCTTAATCGATGGGATTAATGTGAAAGATTTAACTATAAAGTCGCTAAGAGGTCTAATTGGTATTGTTTCTCAAGAATCTATTTTGTTTAACACCAGTGTTAGGGAAAATATAGCCTTTGGTGATGAAAACTCTTCTATCGAAAAGGTTATTGAGGCTGCTAAAACAGCGAACGCCTATGATTTTATTATGGGATTAGAAAATGGATTTGACACCGTAATTGGAGAGCGAGGAAACAAACTTTCAGGTGGACAAAAGCAACGATTGAGTATCGCTCGAGCCGTTTATTTAGACCCTCAAATATTGATCTTAGATGAAGCAACATCGGCCTTAGACACCGAATCTGAGCAACTCGTTCAGTCCGCTTTGGAAAGAATAATGCTTGGAAAAACGACTTTCATTATTGCGCATCGATTAAGCACCATCATCAATGCTGAGCAAATTATTGTTTTATCAAAAGGGACAATTGTAGAACATGGAAATCACCAAGATTTATTGAAACTCAATGGCTTTTATTCAAAATTTTGTGCTTTACAAGGTATCAACTAAAATAACCACTAAAAAGTTGCTTAAAAACAACAACGTTTTATTGGTTATTGCGTTAATATAAACAATGCTATTTAATCTACGTTTTTCTTTAATAACCCTGCTTTCTATTCTTCTTTCATCGAAGGCTAATAGTCAATTGGTAACGAATACCGGGCAATCGCCACAAGGACTAGTTCAAAATGTTTTATTAGGGCCTGGTGTTGTTGTTTCAAATATCATGTTCAATGGAAGCAATACGGCAATTGGCTCCTTTTCTGCAACAGGCACAAATCTCGGAATTAACCAAGGAATCGTAATGACTACAGGTACCGTTTTAAATAATGGTTCAGGACCTCAGGGTCCTAACAACCTGCCGAGTGCAGGAATGGATAATAACGTCGGTGGGTCTGGCCTATTGTCAAATTTAATAGGCGGGACACAAACCTATAACGCAGCGATTTTAGAATTTGACTTTATTCCCTATTCTGACACTGTCAAATTTAAATACGTATTTGGCTCTGATGAATATCCTGAATTTGCGCCACCTAATAATTCCGGGTATAACGATGTGTTCGGTTTTTTTATTTCTGGGCCGGGAATAATTGGAATGCAAAATATTGCGCAGCTTCCTAATAATGGTAGCATCGTTTCCATTAACAATGTAAATGCAATCACCAATCCTCAATATTTTAATGCCAATGGTGACGGTAACATGGCGCCCTACAATTCGTCGCCTTTTTATATTCAATATGATGGATTCACCGATGTTTTGGAAGCCATTTCACAGGTTCAATGTGGAGAAACATATCATTTAATTTTAGCAATTGCGGATGTCGGAGATGGAAGTTGGGACTCGGGTATATTCCTCGAAGCAAATAGTTTAAGTTCACTTACCCCGATTACCGTTTCTTATGCATTATCACAACAAGCTTATCCCGATCCGTCTTGGATGGCAGAGGGATGTGTTACTGCTACTGTCACATTACAAAGAAATAATAACCTAAATAGCAGCTTAACTATTCCTATTCAAACAAGCGGTACTGCTCAAAATATCCTCGATTATACTGGTGTTCCCAACAGTATAACTTTTCCCGTTGGTCAAAACACAACCTCTTTCACAATAACGTCTTTGCCAGATGCTTTAGTGGAGGGATTAGAAAGTATTATTATGAATTTTAGCGTCACGGATCCCTGCGGAAACATTACGCCTATACCATTAACTATAAACATTCAAGATGTTGCCCCACTCTTACTCACAATTCCAGATACAAGTGTTTTGTGTCCCGGGGCTTCATTGTCAATTGCACCTACACTCTCTGGAGGCGTTCCTCCTTATGCATACTTATGGAGTAACGGGGCAACAACAAGCTCCATCTCAGTAATTGCCAATACCAATAGTTACATTTTTCTTACGGTTAGTGATAATTGTTCTGGACAATCTGTTACCGATACGGCTATGATAAGCGTTCCTGTATATTCCCCATTAAGCTTAGTTGTTTCAAATGACATTTCAGAGATCTGCCCTTATATTCCGCAAACAATTTATGCGAACGTAAACGGCGGAAGTGGTGTTTATCTTTATTCTTGGACGCAAGGCAATACCTTAATTGGTTCCTCCGATAGCATAATTGTAAGTCCTTCTGCATCTACCAATTACATAGTTACTGTAACGGATAATTGTGGAAACGCCCTGTCGGATACCGTTTCATACACGATAACAAGTCCACCACTTATTGTGACAAACAGTCCCGTAATTCAAGTTTGCCCTGGAGACAGTGCTTATATTTCTGCCAGCGCAAGTGGAGGATATGGAAATTATTATTTTTTATGGCCCGCCACCGGTGAAACAACGAACGGTATTTGGGTGCATCCAACCGCAAACTCGGTATATCAAGTAATTGTTTCCGATGAATGTCAATCGTTCACCGTTAGTGGATTTAGCCAAGTATTGGTTGTTAAGCCAATTGCAGATTTCAGTATCATTAGCCAATCAATTACAGAGGGCTTACCCATCTCTTTTCTAAACCAAACACAAAACGGCTATGGGTACACCTGGTTTTTTGGAGATGGGGGAACATCTAATGACATACATCCAGTTCATACCTATCCAAGCGAAGGAACCTACCTTGTCACTTTATTTGCCACAGATCTTTACGGTTGTACGGATAGTGTCACAATGCCTATCTTTATTCAAGAGGAGCTATATATTTATATTCCCAACTCGTTTATACCGGACGAAAATAGGATAAATGATTATTTTTCGGGGTCATTTGTAGGGGTGGAATGGATTAAGATTGAGATTTTTAATCGCTGGGGAGAATTAGTCTTCGAATCAGAAGATCTTAATTTTGCCTGGGATGGTAAGTATAATGGGGAAAATATTCAAAGTGGGTGCTTTACTTGGAAACTTCGTTATAGACCTAGGCATCTTCAAGAATTACTGATGACTGGCCACGTAAATATAATTCGTTAATAGAACAACTAAATATCAATAAATTCCTAAATCCAAGTTGTGTTTTGTTGCTTTTAGCGTAATTTCGCAATTGTATGAAAAACATAAGGAATTTTTGCATTATTGCACACATTGATCACGGAAAGAGCACGCTAGCGGATCGACTACTTCAAACCACAGGGACGATTTCTGATAGAGATATGAAGGCGCAAGCATTAGATGATATGGATTTGGAGAGAGAGCGTGGAATTACCATTAAGAGTCATGCAATTCAAATGAATTATTCAAAAGACGGCGTTGATTACATCCTTAATTTAATTGATACCCCCGGGCACGTAGATTTTTCATACGAAGTTTCTAGATCAATTGCAGCATGCGAAGGGGCGCTTTTAATCGTTGACGCATCACAAGGAATTGAAGCGCAAACAATCTCTAATTTATATTTAGCTTTAGAACACGATTTGGAAATCATTCCCATTTTAAATAAAATGGATTTGCCTGGGGCAATGCCAGAAGAAGTTTCTGATCAAATTATTGAATTAATCGGCTGTGATATAAGTGAAATTATTCAAGCTTCTGGAAAAACTGGATTAGGGGTGGATGCCATACTTGACGCTGTGATTAATCGGATCCCGGCACCTAAAGGCGATGAAAATGCGCCACTTCAAGCCATGATTTTTGATTCTGTGTTTAATTCTTTCCGAGGAATTATTGCTTATTATAGAATAAGAAACGGTGTGATTAAAAAAGGACAGAAAATTCGCTTCATGAATTCAGGAAGGGATTACAATGCGGATGAAATTGGAATTCTTAAAATGGATTTATCCCCACGAAAACAAGTTTCTGCTGGTGATGTTGGCTATATTATCTCTGGTATCAAACAAGCGAATGAAGTTAAAGTTGGCGATACAATTACCAGCTCCGACAATCCTTGTGAAGTCGCAATTAAAGGGTTTGAGGATGTGAAGCCGATGGTTTTTGCAGGGATCTACCCTGTAGATACAGAGGATTACGAGGAGCTTCGTTATTCCATGGAAAAATTACAGCTTAATGATTCCTCCTTGATTTTTGAACCAGAATCTTCCCAAGCCCTTGGCTTTGGGTTTCGATGTGGCTTTTTAGGAATGTTACACATGGAAATTATTCAAGAAAGACTTGAACGAGAGTTCAATATGACGGTTATTACAACGGTTCCGAATGTTTCCTATAAAGCTTTTATGAAAAAGGATCCGGACAAAATGATGATTGTCAATAATCCCTCTGAATTACCCGACCCTTCTGGTATGGATCGCATTGAAGAACCTTATATTTCAGCTCAAGTTATTACCAAAACAGAATACGTTGGCTCAATAATGACGCTTTGTATAGAAAAACGAGGCGAGTTAAAAAACCAAGTGTATTTAACCCAAGATCGAGTTGAAATTTCATTTGAAATGCCCTTGGCTGAAATTGTATTCGATTTTTATGATCGACTGAAGTCTGTATCTCGTGGCTATGCCTCCTTTGATTATCATCCGATTGGCTACCGAGAATCTGATTTAATAAAATTAGATTTAATGTTAAATGCGGAGCAGGTAGATGCGCTTTCTGCTTTAGTACATCGGAGTAATGCCTTTGATTTAGGAAAAAGGATCTGTATAAAATTAAAAGAGTTGATCCCTCGCCAACAGTTCGAAATTCCGATTCAAGCGGCAATTGGCGCAAAAATCATTGCCCGTGAAACCATAAAAGCATTAAGAAAAGATGTTACGGCCAAATGTTACGGTGGTGATATCTCTAGAAAAAGAAAATTATTAGAGAAACAAAAAGAGGGTAAAAAAAGAATGCGACAAGTAGGGCGTGTAGAAGTTCCTCAAGAAGCTTTTCTTGCAGTATTAAAACTTAACGATTAAAATTATGAATATTCTAAACCACACCCATTCCGGATTAAGATGGATCGCGTTAATTCTATTGATTTGGGCAATCTCTAACGCTTTTACAGCAAAACGCTTTGAGAAAAAACATAAAATGATCAATCTTTTTGCCATGGTCTGTTTACATATCCAATTAGTAATCGGGTTGATTCAATATTTCACCTCCGCGAAAGTGCAATTTACCGCTGGATGGATGAAAGAGCCATTGCTACGTTTTTATGGCATGGAGCATTTGGCCGGTATGTTATTGGCCATTATTTTAATTACTATCGGATATAGCAAAGCAAAAAGAAAAGAAAATGATGCGGATAAATTTAAAGTAATTCGCTTGTTTTATTCGATAGGATTAATCATTATTCTTTTATCTATTCCTTGGCCATTTAGGTCAAACCTTGGTGGAGGATGGTTCTAAGAATTAGTTATTTCTGCTCTTGCTTACTTTTATTGGTAAGCTGCTCTTCATCTGGCGTTAATGTCAAACCTGGGCCAACTGATACCCCAGAAGTAGTCGGTGAAAATTTATTCATTATGCATTGCGCCGTATGTCATGGAGATGACGGTAAATTAGGTGCATCAGGCGCGAAGGATTTATCCAGTTCAACCCTAAACGATGCCGCCATCTTAAAAATACTTAAAGAAGGTAAAAATGCGATGCCTCCGATGAACGACTTACTTGTCAATAATGAAAATATACAGTTAGTACTAGCGCACATAAAAAAACTTAGACATTGACAGAAGGATATGATACATCAGTGCCAAATGAAGAAGCCTGCGTTTTAGTTGGGGTGATTAGCGCTGACATCACCGAAGCAATCGCTATAGAATATATTAACGAGTTATCCTTTTTAGCTGAAACGGCCGGCGCAATCACAAGCAAAAAATTTATGCAACGATTGCCTTTTCCAAATCCAAAGACATATGTTGGCAAAGGAAAACTAGAAGAAATTAGAGAATATATCAAGGCAACAAACATTGAATTGGTAATTTTTGATGATGAATTATCTCCATCGCAATTGCGTAATATAGAGCGGGAATTAGAATGCAAAGTGCTGGATCGACCTATCCTAATTCTTGATATATTCGCAAGTAGGGCCAGTAGTTTCCATTCAAAAACACAAGTGGAGTTAGCCCAGCTTCAATACATGCTTCCGCGATTAACGCGCATGTGGACACATCTCGAACGTCAAAAAGGAGGGATTGGTCTTCGGGGACCAGGTGAGTCACAAATAGAAACCGACCGTCGAATTATTCAAATGCGCATTTCATTAATGAAAGAGCGACTTCAAGATATTGATAAACAAATGACTATTCAGCGAGGTAATCGGGGGCAACTAGTAAGAGTAGCTCTTGTTGGATATACCAATGTTGGTAAAAGTACCTTGATGAATTTATTAGCAAAGTCAGATGTATTTGCAGAGGATAAACTTTTTGCAACATTAGATACCACTGTACGAAAAGTTGTTATTGAGAATCTCCCTTTTTTATTAACAGATACTGTTGGATTCATCCGAAAATTACCTCAGCAATTAGTGGAGTCTTTTAAATCAACTCTAGACGAAGTAAGGGAAGCGGATATACTTGTGCATGTTTTAGATCTCTCACATCCAAACTTTGAAGAGCAATTTAATGTGGTAAATGAGACGCTTCATGAAATTGATAATACAGAAAAGCCAAGTATTCTTGTTTTTAATAAAATTGATGCTTTTTCACCACAAGAACTAGATGGTGATGAAGACGAGACGATTAATAGCATCGAGGTTCTTAAAAAAACATGGATGGCTAAAATGCAAAAAACAACATGTGTTTTTATTTCTGCGACCGAAAAAGAAAATATAGAAGAGTTAAAGTCTGTAATATATGAAGAGGTAAAAACAGTTTTTAGTATTCGCTACCCTTATAGTAATTTCCTTTATTAATAAAACCCGAATCGTATTAAATAAAAAAAGGGGAGCAAGCTCCCCTTTTTCAATATACATTAATTGTTAGATTATCTAACAACAACATTTTTTGTAGTCGTTGCTCCATTTGAAGTAACGGTAACGATGTAGCTTCCTTTAGCAATACTTTCTGTTGAGAAAGATACCAATTGAGAACCTACTAAATTTGTAAATGATTTTGTAGCGATTGTTCTTCCTTGAATGTCAACTAATGAAACTGAAAAATCATTGTTGTTTGCTTCAAAAGAAACATTAACTAAATCAGATGCTGGGTTAGGGAATACATTCAATGCGATTGTCCCCATTTCATTTAAACCTGCAGCGCCTGTTTTAAATACTTTTTGCTCACTATCACCAAAGGTTCCTCCAGAAGCTAAAGTCGCTCCAGATGCATCAATAATAGTATATTCGCCATCACCATACTGACAGCAAATTCCATCGCCCCAAGTATCAAGAATCTCAAATGTATAACACGTGTTTGGCGTTAAATTAGCCTGAACAGGTGTTTGAACCGTTACACCATTAGCTGCTAAATTTGCAAAACCAGCTCCAGAGGCTACCGTTGCTCCTGCAGCATTTTTTATAGTCCATGATGTTTCAGAACCATATCTATCTGTAGTAAGATTTACTGTTACATACTGATTAGAAGCAACTAAAGCTGTTGAAACGGAAGCGTTCACGCCGTTGTTTGCTGCATTTGCATCAGCTGCTGTAGCAACCGTAACAACCAAAGCGCCACCCATGAAACTTGCAATTGGAGTACAAGTAACCGTTGCAACACCGTAAGTAGCTAAGCTTCCTGAATATGTTCCAGTTGAAACTGTTGTTCCACCTTGCGTTACAGTAACAGTTGCAGCAGTTAAAGGGCTAGTTCCATTGTTTTGAATCTTCACCTCTGGAGTATAAGCACCTTGACAGTGAACTAAAGGACTTTCGTAAGAAAGTGCTGCTACGTCTGCAGGATTTGAAGCTGGAGGAGGGCAAGAACCAACTGCTGTATAAATAGCAGCTGCAGTTGCTTGGCCAATCTCTGTTACTACACGGTTCGGACAAATTTTGTAGATTGTTGGGTAATAACCAATGTTAAAATTTGTGTTGATTGTATTTGCTGTAGCCGTAATTGGATTCGCCATCGGGAATTGTATTTGACCTGCAGCATTCGGATTTGTCCAGTCGCCAATAGCACCTGATCCGTCTAACATCGTAGCATCCGCAGTTGCACCATCGCCCTCAATCCAAATAACCATAAGATCATCCGTTGTTGTTGCAGAAACACCTGGTTGTCCTGCTGGTCCGTGTGCAGCATAAGCATCTTCTAATGCACCTGATAAATGATAATTCCAACATGGACCACACCAAGTTGCAGAAACATCTAAAATAACTGTATAACCAGCATCAAGATAGTCATACAATTTGTAAGAACCATTGTTTGTCATTCCAGCGGTAGACAACCAAGGCTGATAAGCACTTACAGTGAAGTCTGGAGCAAGGCTTCCAGGCGCCAACTGTGCAAAAGTTGTAGCGGATGTTGCAGAAAGCAACAAGGCTGATAGTAAAAGTTTTTTCATTTTATAAAGATTAAAGTTGTGGGTAAAATTAACTCCAAATTTCTAGCAAACAAAATTTTTAGCTTATTAATATTAATTTAATAAGAAGGTACTATAAAGAAAGGACGAAAAAAAGTGAATGTGTTATTTTTTCTTGAGTTGTTCTAGGATAAAAAGCTCAATTGCCCCAACCATAGATGGCGCTTTAGGGTGCGGTGCTTTTACATCAAGACGTAAGTTGTGCTTTTCAACTGCCATAGCGGTTGTGGGGCCAAAAGCAGCTATCGCAGTGCTGTTTTGTTTGAAATCTGGAAAGTTTACAAACAGAGATTCTATCCCTCCAGGACTAAAAAAGACTAATAAATCGTAGTAAACATTTTCTAAATCAGAGAGGTCCGCTGCAACAGTTCGATAGAGGATTGTTTTGGAAAACCTTATTTTACTTAGTTCTAAGGTTGACGGTATATTATCTCGCAGTATATCCGTGCACGGCAAGAGGAAGTTTTCTGATTTATGCTTCTTCATTACCTCAACCAAATCCTCAATCGTTTGCTTTCCGAAGAAAATTCTCCGCTTACGATACGCCACATATTTTTGTAGATAAAGAGCCACCGCTTCAGAAATACAAAAATATTTCATCTCCTCTGGCACAGTAAATCTTGATTCTTCAGCAATCCTAAAAAAATGATCCACAGCAACTTTAGAGGTGATAATTACACCTGTATGGTCAACTAGATTTATTTTTTGGGCGCGAAATTCTTTCACAGAAACTCCTTCCACCTTAATAAACGGCCTAAAATCAATCTTTATTTTGTATTTTTTTGCTAATTCAAAATAAGGCGAGTTTTCCCCTTCAGGTTGAGGTTGAGAAACTAGAATAGTTTTTATTGCCAAGTCTAAAAGTTTAAAGTTGTGCTACTTAACAAATGAAGACAGTTTGCTACCAAAGAACACATAAAGAGCTATAATGGGCAAAACTTCAATGGCGCAAAAATACAACAAAATGTAATACCACCTAATTCCCATTAACATTGAGGCGATTATTCCTTTTATTGCACGATTTAGATACATTAGAAAAAACCCTATTAAAAAGACGGAAAACATCATTTCAATTAATGATTTATTTAATGTAATAATAATAGCAATCGTTAAAAAGAAAAATCCTCCGGCACAGATTGCGAAACGCAAGTGATATTTTAATTGTCGTATTATAGGGTGTTTTCCAATCATCGCGTAAATCAGACCTTGCCCAGCCTTCCAATATATTAATAATATGACTGGAATTAAAAAAGCCATTAACCATGTTTTGGAGCCTTCCGCATTCAAATCAATAATTAGTAAAAGTGCTAAAGCAGCACCAATTACAAAATTCAAGGTAAGTAGACGAAATGTAGCCAAACTCATTCTCTCTGAGTCATGATTAAATGAATCTTCTTTTTGAATCCTATAAAACCCTAAGAACACTAAAGGAATCAGCTTTACTTGTCTAGCGGATGCAATGGCTATGAGAATTAGAGAAAAAGAACACATTAGCACCCACCCCAAAGAAATTTGTGGCTCACGAAGATGAAGTGATAAGGTTTCATTCATAATTTGAACAGCTTTTTATATAGCCCCACAAAATTAAATAGAAACTCCATTAAATTAAGTTTTATTTATTGTTTACTTTTGCAGCACCAAAATATACTTGATGAAAACCGATCTTTTTAAGCATCCTGATTATTACAATTTAGATGATTTATATTCCGAAGAACACAAACTAATCCGTGACACAGCGAGACAATGGGTTAAAAAAGAAGTGTCTCCAATTATAGATGAACACTACGAAAAAGCAACTTTCCCCATGCACCTTTTAAGTGGACTTGGTGAAATTGGGGCGTTTGGTCCATATATTCCTGTTGAATACGGTGGCTCCGGGCTAGACCAAATTTCTTATGGTATTATCATGCAAGAATTAGAGCGTTGTGATTCAGGTTTGCGATCTACTGCTTCCGTTCAATCCTCCTTGGTAATGTATCCAATTTGGAAATACGGTTCTGAAGAGCAGAAAAACCGTTTTTTACCAAAACTTGCTTCCGGAGAAATGATGGGTTGTTTTGGATTAACAGAACCTGATTTTGGATCGAATCCAGGCGGCATGCTTACGAATTTTAAAGATGATGGTGACCACGTGATCCTCAACGGTGCTAAAATGTGGATATCAAATGCCCCTTTTGCACAAATAGCGGTTGTTTGGGCGAAAGATGAAACGGGAAGAATTCACGGATTAATCGTTGAAAGAGGAATGGAAGGGTTCTCTACGCCAGAAATGCATGGAAAACTATCCCTTAGAGCCTCTTCAACTGGCGAATTAATTTTTGAAAATGTTCGGGTGCCAAAAACTAATATATTGCCAAACAGATCTGGATTAGGCGCGCCTCTAAGCTGTTTAGATTCGGCAAGATATGGAATTGCTTGGGGAGCTTTGGGTGCTGCTATGGATTGTTACGACCAAGCGGTAAGATATTCCAAAGAAAGAATTCAATTTGGGGTTCCAATTGGAGCTTTTCAGTTGGTTCAGAAAAAACTCGCAGAAATGTTAACAGAAATAACAAAAGCACAACTATTGACTTTTAGACTAGGTCAATTGCGGAATGACGGCAAAGCGACCACAGGACAAATATCAATGGCAAAAAGAAACAATGTGGAAATCGCCGTAAATATTGCGCGTGAAGCGAGACAGATTCACGGTGGAATGGGAATAACAAGCGAGTACTCTATGATGCGTCACATGGCCAATCTAGAATCGGTTGTCACTTATGAAGGTACTCATGATATACACTTACTTATAACGGGTATGGACATTACAGGTATTCCTTCTTTCACAAGAGATCTTCCTGAATTATAGATCGTCAATTATAACCTTATCGCCACGCAACTCCCGAATTTTGTTTCTGGATTCATCGGAATATAAACTGTTAGAATAGTTGAAAAGAAGCTCTTTGTAATAGAGTAATGCTTTCTCTTTATCTTTTATGTAATTCTCGTTGATCTTTGCCAATCGATATATTGCATCATCTCCTAAAATGTCTGTCGGGTATTTTGACACCACCATTTCATAAAAAGCACTTGCTTCTGACCATTTTTTTTGACGTTCCATCGCCTGACCTTTTTTATATAAAATCTCATCGTTTAAGGAATGAAAGGGATAATTGAGTTGAATACTATCGAAGAGATAGAAGGCGCTGTCTACTTGGTTTTGTTCAAGCAACAAGTCGGCGCTTGCATACCACATCATAGCTTGATAATTACTGTCTAAACCAAAATTATCCGTAATCGCAACAGATAATTGCATCGCATCATTTGCAATTAACTTTGATGTAGATTCTTTTAATACACTTAATTGGGATTGTGCAAAATCAAATTCACCATCAAAATAAAAAACCCGCGCATTCTTATACTTTGCCTCATTGCCAATAATATCAAACTTATAATCATTATCAATTTGCATATATAAAATAGAAGCGTCCCAAATTCTTGCATTTAAGACATAGAAGTCGGCGAGCAACATTTTAACCGTTGCGCGTTGCATGTCAGAAAGTCCTGGCGTAGCAATAAATTGCTCAAGGATTGAAATGGCAGCTGCTTTTTTACCAGCATATTGGGCCATTATCTTCGTGTATTCTAATACGACATTAAATGATTTTCGTGAGTTGGCCATCCTATCAATTACCGTTTTATACTCGTTAAGGGTTGTCTCCAATTCCTCATTGGTATAAATTTTATAGAGGCTTAGTTCTACAAAACGCGTGTTTAAGATCGCCATTTCGGCTTCAAAATAATACGGCGCATCAAGGCCCAATTCAACTACATAATTAAAGCACTTTCTTGCTTCATCAAAAGATTCGTTTTCAATGGCCATTTTACCAAGTTCCATAACACGTGCGCCCATGTTTCGTAAACGCTTGTCCAAGGCAACAACCTGTACAAAAGCAGCAGAGAAATTTTTGTTTTGTAAAAAAAGCCAAATTAACATTTCACTAAATTCAAATCGACTGTTTGGCTTTTGTATTTTTTCTAAAAACGCACTTTTAATCGCTTGAAGGTCTGGACCGTCTTCTGAGAAATCAAACTTTTCCTCCAATCCATATTGAATCGCTTCTTGGTATTCTGGATATCTATCCAATAAATCAAGATATGTATCAATAACTTTTGATTTATTCCCAATAGCATGATAATAGTCAGCATAGACTAATTGAAAGGGATAATCAGGCATTTGTTTACTCCCTCTATCCAAGACTTCTTTTGCCAAATCAGATTTGTTCTGCTTTATAAAAGCTTTAAAAACCTCGATGACACTTGTCGGGTTTAGAGCTGTAAGCGCTATTACCTCATTGAACGTTTTTTTGGCTTTGTTATCCTCCTTTATCTTTTCATAAAAAAAACCTAATTGCAATTGTATTTCTAGATCTTTCTTGTTTAATGAGATTTGTTTTTTAATCGTTTTTTCCGCTGTATTAAAATCTTTTGTTTCGATTAAACAATCTAAATATGAATTGTAGACCGTTTTGCTTTGGTCTGAATTGTATATTTTTTCGTAATAGGTAATTGCTTTTTCGAAGTCCCCATTTTGATAATAGTGTTGAGCCAATTTCAAATCGTTTTCTGTCTGTGATAAAGACAAAAAAGAAAAGAAAAGAAAAAATAAAGACAAACTCCTTTTAAATGGCATTTTATTCTTTTTTCAAGGTCCGTGATAAAGAATCTAAACTGGGGTGAAGACGAAAATAAGTTTTCATTGTTTCCTCTTTATAAGAAATATAAGCCTCCATTAACGTAGTTAATTGATTGGTTTTATTTGTCTCAAAAGCAATGTATTCATCGTATTTACCGCGATCTCCTTCCCCGTTTTGAACATCTAATTTTAAGTTCTTTAATGCCAAATGCTCTTCATTTATTCCTTTGATTAATTGACTGTATGATTTTGCTAATGGCTCAAAGGATCTTCGCATTACTTTATAGTCGTCCATTTTTTTACCTAGCTCCATATTAATGGTATCTAAATAAAGGTTCTTTTTGATCCGTAATTCAACTTCCGATGTTGCTAACTTAATTTCGGAAATTTTAGCAATTTTATTCTTCGTTACCTGCCCCTCTAAAGCGCTTATTTTTTTTTGAAGCTCCGTTATTTTAACCAATTGGCCTTTTTTTGCAAAGTCGGAACATGCCATTAATAAAAGTGCGGCGATAAGTAAAAAACCATTTTTCATATTCACACTGTATAAATTATTGGATAATACTGAATCCAGTATATGACTGTAATATAGTTGGGATTGTTATTCCCTCTGGTGTTTGGTTGTTTTCTAATATCGCCGCTAAAATTCTTGGGAGCGCTAGAGCTGAACCATTAAGTGTATGACATAAATGAGATTTCTTTTGAGCGTCTTTATAGCGTAGTTTTAAGCGATTGGATTGAAAAGTATCAAACCTAGAGACAGAACTTACTTCCAACCATTTTTCTTGCGCGGCAGAATAAACTTCAAAATCATAGGTCATTGCTGAGGCAAAGCCCATATCGCCACCACAAAGCCTAAGTACACGAAAGGGTAACTCTAATTTAACTAATAATTCACGAACATGAGCCACCATTTCGTTCAGTGCTTTTTCAGAATTTTTCGGATTTTCTATCCTTACAATTTCCACCTTATCGAACTGATGCAAACGGTTTAGACCTCGAACATCTTTCCCATAAGAACCCGCTTCCCTTCTAAAACAGGGCGTGTAACCCGTTAATTTAATTGAAAAGTCTTCGTTAGGCAATAGAACATCCCTATAAATATTTGTTAGGGGAACCTCTGCGGTAGGGATTAAATACAAATCGTCTGCCGGAGAATAGTACATCTGGCCTTCTTTATCAGGGAGCTGTCCAGTCCCTATGCCACTTGCCTCATTTACCAAAAGAGGTGCGATAAACTCTTCATAACCGGCCTTTTCTGCTTCATCTAGAAAAAAGGAAATTAATGCGCGTTGTAATTTTGCGCCTTTTCCTCTATAAAAGGGGAAGCCAGCGCCGCTTACTTTTACCCCTAATTCAAAATCAATTAGCTCGTATTTTTTTACTAAGTCCCAATGAGGAGAAGCAGTAAAAGCGAAGGTAGGAAAGTCGCCATAACGTTCAATTTGTTCATTGTCTTCCGGTGTTTTTCCCTGAGCAACATCTTCGTGGGGAACATTCGGAAGAGAATAAAGTAGGGCGCTTATTTTTGACTCCATTTCCTCCACCTTTAACTTCAAATTCGTTTCCTTTTCTTTAAGGAAAGTCGTTTCTAATTTGAGTTGGGAAGCTTCTTCTTGATGGCCTTCTTTTAAAAGAAGGCCTACTTTTCGTGATAATTGATTTAATTCTGCGAAAATTGACTCGAGTTCTGTTTTGGAAGATCTCCAAAGACTATCAATATCCAGGATTTCATTAATTGTATTGGTAGCATCAATATTTCTTTTTAAAAGTCCGTTTAACACTCCTTCTTTATCCGATCGTAATCGTTGAATCTCTAACATAGCTTATTGGTAATTTGTACAAATTTAATCAATTGGGCGCTAACTAATCGATAAAAAGAACTTGATTCATTTGAATTTGGTACTAACAATTAAAAAACGCTAAATAGAATCTAAAAAAAATGGATTAATTAAATACTGATAGCTCAACACCATCAAAAGAAGCATAAACGATGTTAGGATGCGATTCTCTGTAGTACATGTTGCCCTTAAAATCAATGCCAATTGCACCAGCGAAACCATCAAACTCTTTTAATTCGTCAAATGATTTTGTAAAAGCTCCTTCAATTGAGTGACCATCAGTAACCCGTGTAACAATCTTTGCCGCCAAAGCACAAGCAACAATATCCTCGCCAACGCCTGTGCAACTAATGGCACAAAAATCATTTGCATAATTCCCCGCAACAGTAGCTGAGTCCGATATCCTGCCAGATATTTCAAAGCCCTTACCACCAGTAGACGTTGCCGCAGCAAGTTTTCCTTCTTTATCTAGAACTACGCAACCCACAGTGCCTTGGCCTGAAGAAATTAATCTTTCTTGATATTCTTGACGACGCTCAATGGTTTCAACATTAAAAAACGGGATGCCCATTTTCACGGCAAATTCATTCGCTCCCTCTCCACCGAGCACACGATCATTTTCAATCTGTAAGGCTTGAGCAACATGAATTGGGTGTTGAATGGACTCAATATTTAAAACTCCGCTAAACTTTTTTGTCTTTCCATCCATCACCGAAGCGCTCATTCGGATTTTGCCATCTTTTTGTATTTGGGAACCTAGCCCTGCATTAAAAAGAGGATTGTCCTCCAATAATGAAACAGCATAAACCGCTGTATCAATAGCGGGGTTTAACAAGAGAAACTGATACGATTTTTGTATGATCTCTTTGAGAGCAGTCTGCTTTAACTGTTTTGTTTTAGCGGTCTGCGTTGACTCACTAAAAAAGCCACCGTGAATTATTAACTTCATTCTAAACTAGGTTTATTATTAATCGTTAAATCACTTTTTTCCAAACAATAAACATCGCCCTGACTCATAACATGAACCACTAAGTTTTTAATTGAGATGGGTTCTCCCAACGCTACGTCCGAAATATTAGAGTCTAAAATTTGTCTGCCATCTACAATAATTACGAGGCCAGAACCTAGCGCATCCATGGAAATTCCATTTTTAATAAGGAGTCCGGTGTCCTCACCTAAACCAATTCCTAAGGTTTTTGGATTACCAACAACTGCTTGAAAAAGCCGCCCAATTCTTCCACGCTGAACAAAATGAGTGTCAATAATCACATTGTCCATAAAGCCTAATCCACTAGTGATTTTAATTTCACCTTTTAATAAAGCCTCCCTACTCGACCCTTGATAAATCATGTTTTTTGAAGCGCAAGCAGCACCTGCCGATGTTCCTACATATAAAAAATCCTCCTCAAGGTATTTTTTTAATAACAAATCGTGAATTGGCGTGCCTCCAAATATGGATGTTAATCTTAATTGATCTCCTCCAGTAAAAAAGATTACATCTGCATTAGATACACGCTCAACTGCATCCAATTGTAGCGCATCTTCCCTATTTTCAACGTTTAACACCCCAACGTTTTCTGCTCCTAAATAGCCAAATGCCCTTGCATACTCAACACCTACAATATCTGGTACTTTGGACGCAGTTGGAACAATTTCTATTCTAGATTTCTTCTGATGTTTAGACTCATCGATGATTCGCTTTAAAATTCCTTTTTCAAAAAAATTTAAATTTTCTTCTACTTGGTCGGCGAAAGTGTTTTCTGTAAAACTCCCTTTATCTAAAGCGCCACCTATAATAATTAACTTTCCTTTTGGCATCATAAGCGACAAATTTAATCTTAAAATGACTATTTTGAAACGTATAGTTTATGAAATTATCAACATAAATAAGGTTTTAAGTCAATTGTTAATTGCTTTGTTGATTACTCCGGTCATTAAACGAATAGTGAGACGAGCTTTTAGTTAATTTTGAATTGAAAAGGAAAGAAGATGAATGTTAAAGTTTTGAATAACTCAAAGTATGAGCTCCCCAATTATGAAACCGATGGTTCGGCAGGGATGGATGTCCGAGCGAATACCCTCGAACCAATTTCATTGGAGCCATTAGAAAGAAAACTTATTCCGACAGGTATTTATTTAGAAATCCCAACAGGTTTTGAATGTCAAGTTCGGCCCAGAAGTGGTTTAGCGTTAAAACATGGAATAAGTGTTTTGAATGCGCCAGGAACTATCGATTCTGATTACAGGGGAGAAATTGGCGTTATCTTAATTAACCTCTCCTCTGTTCCATTTTTAATCAACCCTGGAGACAGAATTGCACAGTTGGTTTTTTGTGAAGTAGCGAAAGCAAAATGGATTGAGCAAGGAGAATTAAACAAGACGGATAGGGGCCATGATGGCTTTGGTAGTACCGGAAAAAATTAATGAGATGAATATAATAATCCCAATGGCCGGCAGAGGCAGTAGATTAAGGCCACACACCTTGACGGTTCCAAAACCATTGATTCCGGTTGGTGGAAAACCAATTGTACACCGATTAGTGGAAGACATTGTCGCTGTATGCGGTTCAGAAATAGAAGAAATTGCATTTGTTGTGGGGCACTTTGGCGAAGAAGTGGAGCGCGAATTAATCGCCGTTGCTGAAAAATTTGGAGCGCGTGGATCAATTCACTATCAAGAAACGCCACTAGGGACAGGGCATGCTGTTTTATGTGCAAAAAACTTGCTAAAAGGGCCTGTGGTTGTTGCGTTTGCTGACACCTTGTTTCATGCTGATTTTAAAATCGGACCAGATGATGATGGAATATTATGGGTTAAACAAATAGAAAACCCAAGCGAATTTGGAGTGGTGAAATTAAACCCACAGGGTGAAATTATTGATTACATAGAAAAGCCACAGGTTTTTGTTTCCGACCTAGCCATGATTGGCGTGTATTATTTTAAGGAAGGGGAGAAACTATTACATGAATTAGAGTATTTAGTAAGCAACCATGTTATAAAAAGTGGGGAGTACCAACTACCTGATGCCCTTCGTCGTTTAACAGAAAAAGGCTGTTTGTTTAGACCCGGCGCGGTCAATGAATGGTTAGATTGTGGGAATAAAAACGTAACGGTTCATGCAAATGGCCGAGTTTTAGATTACGACTTTCAAAAGGATCCAACTCCGATTAGAAAGAACGTCAAAAGCACCCAGTCTATAATAATTGAACCTTGCTTTATTGGTGAAAACGTCGTTATTGAAAATTCTATCGTTGGGCCTCATGTTTCAATAGGAAAAAACAGCCGCATTATTGATAGTAGGATTTCTGACTCGATTTTACAAAATGATTGCACGATTAACAACATGAATATAACTAATTCCATGATAGGCTCACATGTTGTGCTAAAAAGCCCACCCTCTGTGCTCAGCCTAGGTGATTTTTCGACAGTTAATGAATAAGTATTGCATCATTTTATTTTCGACACTTCTGTTGGGGGCTTGCAAAACTTCTTCTGACGTAACTGGTCCAATTAGCAGCGCTAATAATTTTAAGACATCCTTTCATCAAGGGATTAGAAATTATATTACAGGAAATTATAATAAGGCCATTGTCGATTTTGAATCTTGTCTTAAAATAAATCCTTTAGATGATGCTGTTCATTTTGCATTAGCCCAATTATACTTAATAAATCAGCAATTTGACAAAGCTGCGGAACACAGTGAACAAGCAGCAAAGCTCGATCCAAAAAACACTTATTATATAGCCGAACTTGCTTACATGTATTCGGAGATGAAAGATTATAAAAAATCTGCTGAGTTTTTTGAACGCTTAATATTGACCGATCAAGGCAATGCAACTTATTATATGGGAGCCATAAATAATTATGCTGAAATAAAAGAATACACCAAAGCACTAAAGATTCTCAATCGCCTTATTGAACAAAATGGACCGGAAGTTTCTTTGCAAATGGAGAAGTATAAACTTTATGAATTAATGATGAAGCCCGATCTTGCTATAAAAACACTAGAGGACGGCCGGAAATTATTTAATGATGACCCTGTCTTTTTGGCTGTTCTTGTTGATACCTATATGGAGAATCACAAATATGAGCTAGCGTTTAATTTATTGAATGATTTGGTAGAAAAAGATCCAGATAACGGGCTTGCCACCTTATTGTTAGGAGAAATGTACATGGAAAAGAAGGAGTACAAAAAAGGCCTTGCCTTATTGAAAACTGCCGTTAAGAAAGAAGGACCAAGTATTGATCAAAAAATGAATATTCTTATTCAAACACAAAAAATTGAAGGTTGTGGTATTGAAGTGGTTGAGCTTGTTAATTATATGGTGGAAAGATATCCGGAAAATGAAAAGTCGTACACTATTCAAGGGGATTGCTTTGTGAAGAACAATGATATTAAATCCGCCATTGAAGCTTATCAAACAGCAGTAAAAATTAATCCTGATTTATTTCCTGTATGGCAACAAATACTATTGTTGGAATTTCAATCTGAAAACTGGAATTCCTTGTATAAAAATAGTTTGGAGGCCCTTTCATTGTACCCGACGAATACTTTTGTAAATTTAACATCGGGGCTGGCGGCAAATAAACTTAAGAAGTATAATGAAGCGCTAATATATCTTGAATCTGGCCTACAATTTGTTGTCAAAGATGATGGCACAGAAGCAGAAATGATGGCGCAAATGGGCGAGGCTAATTTCGGCTTAAAAAACCCCATTTTGGCTTGTGAATACTATGAAAAAGCGCTTAAAAGAGCCCCTGAAAGCGCAACAATTCATGCCTCATTTGCCTTACAACTTGCGAAAAACAAGTTAACACTCGACCATGCTGAAAAGCTAAGTGATTTTGCAATTTCAAAAGTAACTGACAACGGATTGTTTCTAGCGATTAAAGGATTTATTCTATTAGTAAAATTAAATTATCTAGATGGGCTCTCAATTATGAGGGCAGCAAAGGAATTAGACCCTAATAATTCGCTAATTCTTGATTGGCTAGGCGATGCCTACTATTTTAATGGAAAAACACAAGAAGCAATAATTGAATGGACAAACGCGATAAAGCTCGGATCAACAAACGAACTTTTACCCAAGAAAATTGAATCAAAAAAATATTATGCGCCTACTAATTAATCTTGGTATAGTTTCTATTTTATTCTCGTGCTCAAAAAAATTGAGTGATGTGGTATTGGTGGAACAGGCCCCCGTAATTACAAAAGAAAAAGAGTTGATTCATCGGCTCGATAGCCTTTCTAATGTAAATGTAAAGACTTTTTACTCAAAGTTAAATGTGGATTATACCGACTCATCGCAAGAGTTTTCATTTAAAACAAGTTTAAAAATTATTGGCGATAGTGCTATTAACACCATAATAAGCTATCTAAATATCCCAATTGTTATTGTCCATATCAACGAAGATAGCGTAGCTGTTGTTAACAAGAGAGAGAGATGTTACTCCGTTAAAACCCTAGATTATTTTAAAGAGCTATTTGGACTTAACCTTGAATTGAGAAATTTAGAAGAACTCTTCATGGGACGCCCGATCTATTTTGATACTATAAGGCCAGTGTTTCTTTCTTCAGAAAAACCCGTTAATATAATTACTTCGAAAATTAGTCGTGAACAAAAAGAAAACGATATACAAATCAATTATATTTTTAATAGTGCGTCCAACAATCTAAGCGGAACTGAAATACTTAGCCCGGCAGACGGAACAAGCGTAACAATTAATTATTTATCTCGGCAGTTCGTTAATGGGATAAATGTGCCCTTCGAAACAGAGATTCTAATAATAACAAAACAAAATAGACTATTTATTCGTATGCGATATGATAAGGTCGAAATTAATGAACCCTTAGAGTTAATATTTATAATCCCGGAACAATATGAAACATGTAATTAGCCTCTTTTTAATGTTCGTCATTTGTAATTTTGTCCAAGGACAAGTAAAAAGTGACAAATTACGGAAAGAACAAAAAATAATTGAAAAGAAAATAACACAAACAAAAGCATTGCTTAATAAAGTTCAAAACAACGCTAAGAGCTCCTTTACAGAAATCGCGCTTTTGGATAATCAAATCAAAAACAGAGAAGAACTTGTTCGGATTTATGACGGACAAGTTAGGGTTTCGGAGATAAAGATGATAGAAAAGGAAAATGAAGTTAAGCGATTAATGGAAAAGCTATCCAATTTAAAAAAGCAATATAAGAAAATGATCTTTTTTGCTTACAAAAACAGAAATAAAGCAGGCAAATTAATGTTCTTACTTTCTTCAAGTTCATATAATGAAGCTCAGAAAAGAAATTTATATTTAAAAAAGGTGGCTAATTTGCAACAAAAGCAAGTAGGGCTAATTAATCTACATCACGTTTTAATAAATAATGAAATAACAACAATTAAACAAGAGAAAACATCAAAAGAAATCGCTTTAGACGAAAAGAAAAGTGAGCGGGAACAAATTGAACTTGATAAAAATCTTAAAGAAAATAACTATCAAAAATTTAAAGCGGAAGAAGGAAAGTTATTTGAATTACTAAAAGCAGACGAACGAAAAAAAGCCGAATTAAAAAGCCGAATAAATTCTGCCATACAACAAGAAATTGCTGCTTCTCGAGAAATTGAAAGAAAAAAAGAAGTCATACGAAAAAAGGAAGAGGCGCGAAAAAAGGAAGAGGGCGCGAAAAAAGAGAATAAAAAAGTGGTCCCAAAAACAGATGTCTTGCCTACAGAAAAGAAGACAGAACCTGCAAAGGTGGTAAAATACGAAGCGCCAGTTTCATCAGAAGGATCTATTACTGGAAAAAATTTCGAAGCAAATAAAGGACGTTTACCTTCACCCGTTTCAAACGGAAGTATCACAGAAAAATATGGCAAAAACGCTCATCCTACTTTGGCCGGTGTATACACAAACAACAATGGTATTGATATTACCTGTGCAGGAAACTCGAAGGCAAGAGCTGTATTTGAAGGAGTTGTAAGCGCAATAATTAATGTAAATGGTGCTGGGAAAGTGGTGATTATTAAACATGGAAATTATCGCTCTGTATACAGTAACCTACAAGATGCGAATGTAAAAGTAGGAGACAAAATAAGTGTTAAACAAAATATTGGGACAGTAATGCTCGATGGAGGTTCATTTTCAGTATTACATTTTGAAATACACCTGGTTGTTGGATTAAGCACCCAATCGCTGAATCCATCACTTTGGATTAGTAGATAAATGATGCCTCATATTGAGGGCCACAATAATAGCACATAAAGCAAAAACAGGAACTGCAGCTTTGTCGGTGTCTAAAAAATTGTTTAGAAATGCATGTATAAAATAGGTAGATAAAGAAATAATTATAGCCATTATAATTATTCTTGTTGTCGTTTCTTTTGGAGGTGTTTTATGATATAATTGTATGGAAGCGTAAAAAACAGCAAAAACAAACGCTATAAAAAATATCATTCCTGGCAAGCCCATTTCTGATAGTGTGCCTAAATATTCACTATGAGCGTTTCCTAAATCACCAAAGTTTGTGGATATTATTGTGAGATTCTCTGGGCGTTGAAATCTTGCATACTCAAAAGAATATGTCCCTGGACCGAAGCCTAAAAATGGTCTTTCTTTGAACATTTCGATGGCACATGTCCACCGGTTAATTCTTTCAAGGTTTGATGCATCCGTTGTTACATTTCCTGCACTTTGAAGTCGCTCTCCAAAATCTTCCGTTGTGTGATCCTGCTTATTACGAGACAATTCTAATTGAATTGAATCCCATTTAAAAGTAACAAATAACAATAATAAAATTCCTGCACCGATAATTAATTGTTTTTTTAGCTTAATATGTACGATCAATCCTATAGCCAACGCTATAATAACACTAAGCCAAGCGGCACGCGTATATGAAAAGTACAAGCCTAATAGTAATATTATTGCCATCAAGAGCAATAAAAACTGTGTTAATGGCCGTTGTTTTACTATCAATAATAAAGAAATAGAAATCGGTATGGATAGGGCCACAGTCGCGCCATAAATGGTGTGGTCTTTAAAAAAAGGATACATTACCCAATGACTTTCTTTTTCGCCAAAATTATAACTTGCATGGTGTAAAATAGTGTAAAGTGCTGTAACGGAAACGCCTATTGTTAGCAGGATGAAAAATCTAACTATGTTTTTTTCGTTCCGAAAAAAGAAGGTTCCAAAAAATAAAATTGGTATTACAAACCAACACTTCACCAACAAAAACTTGAAGGAAACTAGTGGGTTTGAACTCGTAACCGATGTGATAAAAACCCAAGATAGTAGAATTAGCCAGGTATAAATAATAGGATGTTTCCATATTTCCCTCCCTAAAAAAGGTGATTTTATTTGGGTGGCACAAAGCAGTAATAGCAAGCCAAATAAAATTGGTTCTGTTGGAATATATAAACCAATGTCGCTTGTGTATTCCTCAATATTTACTGATAATGGGGCAAATAGGGCCAGCGAGAGAAATGCTTTTTCTGTATAAAAAACAATAAAATAAACCGCGGCTAAGAAGGGGGGGATAATAAAAACTATAGGGGTATCGTAAAATACTGAAATTCCAAAAGAAGCGCTTAAAACAACGCCTATAATGAGTAAAATCCAATTTGCTCGTGCTTGCAATGTGCTTATTTTGACAACTCTTTATACTTATCCAAAATGAGGAGGCTAAATATTGATAATACAAATCCTGCAATAGTTGCAATGAATACAATTATCATTCGCTTGGGCTTTTCTTTTCGATCGGCAACCACAGCCCTTTCAACAATAAATTTATGATTGAATTTTGCGTTAGCATCTGATTCCGCTTGTTCATATGAAATTCGGAAGTCCTCTAGCTTAACCGTCTTCTCATTTCGTATATATTCTAACCCATCGTATTTTGCTCCATGCTTCATATTAATCTCTATTTTCTTTTTTAATTCCGCACGATCCGTGGCATCTTTAGAATCTACATAAGCCTGAAATAAATTTGACCTGACGTCTAAAGCAATAACCCCCATCTCTGCTAAACTATCTAGGCAATTTAAAACAGAATCTCTCTCGCGTTCCATTTGCTCTTTCTTACGGCGGTTTACCTCAAATGCCGGGATCGTTCGCTCTGATATCATGTCGTTCTTTACGGTGTCGATAAGATCAACTATTTTATTCGCCATTTTAGCAGCAAGTTCTGGGTCTTCGTCTAAAACTTCAATTTTTATGGAGCCGTATCGTGTTCTTCCAAATGAAAAATGGCCATCATAAGCTTTTGTAAGTTTGTAATTCTTATTAACATCAGAGGCTGCTATTTCATAATGGGCCATTAGGTTAAATTGTTGCACTATTTTATCCCTAATTCTGGAAGACTGTAGGATTTGTACCAATTGTTCTGTTTGTTCTTCTTCTCCAAAATCCATGGCTGCTGATTTAGCGTTTCGCTGTTCAGAAAAAGAAACGCTGCTTGTTGCTGCCGGGAAAACAATGGCTGTAGATAAATATAGGGGTGTCATTAACAAACTTGCTACAACGGAACCCAATGAAATAAGGACTGTTATTATTACAATTGGTTTTCTTTTTGCTAAAAGGAAACGAAGTAGTGTTTGTCTGCTTTCAGCTAAATCTAATTTTTTGTTTTCCATTGACTTAATTATTTTAGGCGAAGTTAATCTATTTTCAAGATTTGTTTTAACTAGTTTCAAGGATAATTATTGGGTGGAGGCCTAAAAAACAATGTTTTTTTAAGCTGCTTTATATCAATGAATGATAATATAAATAATAATGAGCCGCCCAGTAGTAATTGGATAAAGACAATAAGTCCATGAGACAAACCAGCATATAGCAACAAAAGGCTTGTGGCTAACAATATGATTGTCAGCAATATATATTTGTTCATTTCTTTCCAAGCGATACTCAGATGGATGGTATTATAGGTGTAATAAAATTGAACTAAAGCAACAAAAAACTGGGTTATCAAGGCTGAGATTGCTGCCCCTTTAGCACCAATCACCGGGATTAAAAGTGCATTAGAAATGAAATTTAATAAGACTCCAAAGAAAGAAATTAAATTCAATGTTTTCAAATTTCCATTCGCTGTTAATAGTGTACCAAAAATAAAGCTCATGCTAATCGGAATAAAACAAATAATTAATAGGCTAAATGAAATAACAGCACTTTCCTCCACATTTGTATAAATTAATGATAACAACCACTCAGCATTGAATGTTGTTACCGCAACAATAACTATAGCGCCACCAATCAACAAATTTCCCGCTGTTTTCATAAGTAAAAAAACTTCTTTTAAGGACTCCTTTAATAAGCGGGAAAACATGGGAAACAATAAACCTGCGAAGATCATCCCAAACATATAAACGGCATCTAATAATCGATAGCCCTGGGCATAATAACCGGCTTCTATACGACCATTTATATGAAACCTCTCCAAAATAACGGCATCACCTCGATTGTATAATAACATTAGAAATATCAACAGGGCATATGGAAGACTTTGTTTAATTATAGAGAGGCTAAATCTAAAGTCCCAGTTTAATAGTGGGCCATTGATTTTATTCCTCAATAAAAATATGGAAATTAAAAATGTGATTAAATAACAACTCGTTTGTGTATAAATAAACCAATCGATTTTATATGTGTCCTTATGTAGCAAAAATAGAATCGCTCCGGCAAATATTATGAGGAGGGCTCTATCCAAAACAGAAATAATCGCATCCGTTTTAAATAAATGGAGTCCCGCGAAATGACTTCTAAAAAAGGCTATAAACAATATCAGCAATTGATTGATGGCAAGAAATAGCAACAAATAAAATTCTCGCCAAGAGTAACCTAAAACATAAGAAAGACTGAATATAAGTGAGCAATAAATGACAAACAACAAAAGCCTAAACGCCATTAAGCTACCAAAATAAGTGCTTGTCTGCTGTGTATTTTGGGCGATTGTTTTAGTTGTGTAATTATTTATTCCGAAATCTAAAAAAATATTAAAAATTACGGTTAAATTCAAAAGCGTAAAATAAAGACCATATTCTTCTTGTCCCACCCTATTTTGAACTGTTGCGTCAATGGCAAATATTGCGATTGGCTTAATGAGCAAATTCAAGAAAAGTGTTAAAAAGAGATTGGAAAAGAATTGCCGCTGCATTTAGTAAATCTCGCTTTTAGTAATTAACAACAAATGTAACAATTGATTTTCCTTTGTAGGGAGTTTCAGTGGCGTTTTGTTAATTTAAGCGTTCTGTTTGCTGGATTGAATTAAAAAATACTCAATCGCAATGATTGATTGCTTTAATTTAACCTTTGCTAGGGTGCGAAGGATTATCGTATTAAATTAACATGACCTGTTATTATAACTCGATCGTCATTTTCGGGCACTTTAATATTAATAGTATAGGTATAAGATCCTGGTAAAGCATCCGAACCGTCTAATCCATACGAACCATCCCATCCAAAGTCTAAATTATTGGTTTCAAACACAACCTCTCCCCATCTATTGAAAATCAACATGTTATATTGATAAATATCAAAACCAGCAGTAAAAACTGGTTTAAATACTTGGTTGTACATGTCTCCATCTGGAGTAAATGAATTTGGAATGTAATAGATACCTCCTTGTTGAGGAGCTATAGCAATAGATGTACTATCGATACAACCCATGCTTGTTGACGCAATTAACGTGATTTCGAATCCTGCGCCTGTTCCCATGAACAAATGGGCTGGTGAGAATTCAGTCGAAAATTCGCCATCACCAAAATCCCATAAATAAGTGGTTGCGCCTAAACTACTATTTTCAAAATTAACAGTTTGAGATGTTTCCGTAAACAACAAGGTGGATGCATCAAATTCCGCTGTTGGATAGTTTTCTACGCAGATATAGTCAATCATGGTGGAACTATCAACGCAGCCGTTGAGCAAACCAACAACCGACATGTCATAACATCCACCAACGGTATATAATACTTGTACTTGAGAACCCGCACCTGTATAACCATTGGTAGAACTCCATTGGTAAGTTGTTAATGGATTACTCACAGTAGGAGTAAATGTCACATTTAGAGGAATACAACCATAAGTCGTATCTGCTGTGAAACTCATTAAAGGCAAAGGCTTTACTGTTACTTGTCCTGAAGCAACAGGGCTAATACACCCTAATAAGCTATATGTCGCAGAGTAATTTGTCGTTACAGATGGTGTGACATTTATTGAATTCGTTGTTTGTCCAGCTGGTGACCAAAGAAATGCGCCTCCAGGTAGGTTGGGAACTGCTGTAAGTGCCGCCGTTTCACCAAAACAAATAATTACTGGTGCAATAGTAATCACTGGTACGGGGTTTACTGTTACTGTTCCAGATGCTTGTGCTGTACAGCCCGTCAATGTATAAACCACTGAATAGGTGGTTCCCGGAAGCCCTGGATTTACATTAATAGACTGAAGAGTTTGACCGTTGGACCATTGATATGTTCCGCCCAGGAGATCTGGTGTTGCAACGAGCATGGTTGTATCACCATTACAGATGGTATCGCTATTAACCGATACACTTGGTTGAAGATTCACGATAACTGTTGCTGAATCTACTGCCGAACAACCGTTCCACGTATACGTCGCAATATAAGTTGTTGTTTGAATTGGATTTACTGTTATGGTGGTGGCTGTTTGACCAGAATTCCAAGCAATCGTTCCGCCAGCTGGAGAAACCGCAGCATTTAATGTCGTAGACTGACCTTCACAAATTGTAGCACCGCTAAAACTAATCGTTGGTGTCGGTGCAACTGATACAGCTATTGAGGCGGTATCTGTACAACCTTGCGCATTTGTTACAGTTACTGTGTATAAACCCGCGTTAGAAATAGAGGCTGTATTATTGGTTCCGAGGCCGTTATCCCATGCGTATGTTGTGCCTCCACCTGCTGTTACGTTAATAACAGGCGTGTTACAATCAATTATATTTCCTCCTGTATTATTGGTTATCGTCGCAGTTGGACTCGGATTTACAACAACTTGTGTAGTTACCTGAACAGAGCCACAGGGGGAGTTAATCGTACACGTATATGTACCAGATTCTGCAGGTGTAGGATTCTGTATTGTTGGATTTTGTAGGTTGGATGTAAAACCATTAGGGCCCGTCCAAGCATATGCATAGACACCATTTAATGGAATTGCTGGGGTTGGGGAGGCCGTGAGTAAAAGAGGGCTTCCAACACATACTGGTCCAGAATTAGTTGCAACGCCAGTTGGAGGAGCACAACAATTGATATACATGGTAATTCTTCCAATATTATAAAATACTTCTGACCATATATTTGTCATCGGGGCCCCACCAGGAGTGGGACATGATTGCATACCACTTCTTTGTAATGTGGTGTTAAATCCGAGAATACTTGTCACAAAATTCGGTGGTCCGTAGCTATTTACACATGCCCCTCGGACACCATATACACCAATAATTTGACCAGCCGTAACTGGAATATTGCAAGGGATTATTCCATTAGGTGCATTGGTTATGGTGAATAATTGTACAAATGCATTCGTATTACCCGGAAAAGCTGGCGGAGCAGCCGCTGTAAACCGAACAACTCGAATTGTTTGTAATCCATTACTTGCATTGTTAGGCACTTGCAAACCACAAATTGTAAAGTTTGTGGGAGCCGTAAAATGATACCCGCGAATCATGGAAGTAAAAGTGTTTAGCTGATTGCCAACACTAATTGGTACTTGACCAAAAAGATTAGACGTTCCTACAAAAAGAAGAGTTAGGAGTAAGAGGGGTGTAAAGAGATTTTTCAAAATAACAAAGAAATAAAATTAATCATACAAAAGCTTAAGAGCAAAGTTACGCGTATTAAACGTATATTATCAAATGATGGTTGCTTTTTAAGCACAAAACATTTAAAATGATCAATTAGGAGAAGCCTATAGTTTGCGTCTAAAAAAGTTTGGTTTATTTCTAAGAAGAAGAAGAAGAAGAGGTTTGTTTACTTATTATCTAAGTAAATTAACATGTCCCGCGATAATTTTTCGCTCGTCTGTTTCAGGTATTTTTACCATTATCTGATAGGTATATACTCCTGGTTGAGCATCTAGGCCTTCTGTGCCATAGGATCCATCCCATCCTATTGCTACATCATGTGTTT
>Ga0247833_1000853_pt1 | contig 53735 bp, 49 predicted proteins | sample LaCruzMarch2015__7_FD_187117 | JGI IMG/M metagenome (GOLD analysis project Ga0247833, IMG submission 187117) | Freshwater microbial communities from meromictic Lake La Cruz, Castile-La Mancha, Spain - LaCruzMarch2015_8m | ecosystem: Environmental > Aquatic > Freshwater > Lake | place: Spain...
GGAAAAGATAACGCAAAATTCCATGCTCTTCTTTGGCCTGCAATGCTTAAGTCTGTAGATCTTAAATCTCCGGACTTAATCTACGTAAACTCCTTCTTATCAATTAATGGTCAGAAAATCAGTAAAAGTATCGGAAATGTAATTAGACCCAGTGAACTTATTAAAGAATTTCACTCAGATGTTATAAGGTATTATTTATTAAAATTTGGTCCAATAGTAGATGATAACGATTTTTCGCTAAACCAATTAAAAGAAGTCTATAACGGAGAATTAGCAAATGGTCTAGGAAACACCGTTTCAAGAGTAGTTACATTAGCAAAAAGAAACGATGTTAAATTTAAAAAACCTGAATCCTTATATCTTTCTCTAAATGAAGATTTCTTAAATTTTAGACCTGATAAAAGTTTGGAATTAATTTTTTCAAAAATTTCTGACTTAAATAAAAATATCAATGAAAAACAACCCTGGGCAATAACGGATCATACCGAATTGAAAGTATTACTAGAAAAATATCTTAAAGAAATTTATTTTATTGTTCTAAATTTAAAACCTTATATGCCGACTGTAACTGAAGATATTTTAAATTCTCTGGAAAATAATTACGAGAAAACAAATTTTTTCCCAAGAATTAGCTAAATAAACCTAATCTAGCAAAAATCAAAGAAGTAAGTAACGAGATAACAAAAATAAGTAAAATCAGAATAAAATAAAATCTATTTGTTACTTCTTTCTTTGATACTAATTCGTATTCCTCTGTGTAAGTATTCTCACTTGAAACTTTTTGATTTATAATTTTTGGTTCTTCGTTCATAATTTAATTGTAATATAATTACCAAATGTTTATAGATACACACCTCCATCTTAATAACAAAAAATATGAAAACTACTTAGAAGTAATTCAAAGGGCAAAACTTTTTGGAGTAAATAAATTAATAACTATTGGTACTTCAGTTGAAGAAATTCCAGAAATAAAAAAAATTATTCAGAATGAAAATGTGTATGGAACTTTAGGGGTATACCCAACAGCTGATGAAAAATTTTCAACAGAAGATTTGTACAAAATAATATCTGAAAATATAGATAAAAAAATCGTTGGGATTGGTGAATGCGGTTTTAACCAGCCTCTAGAAGAGAGTGATAGAAATTTATTTTCTCAAGAAAATATTTTTAGAATGCAAATTGAATTAGCCATTGAAAAAAACCTACCTTTGGTTGTACATAATAGAAACTCAGATAAGGAAACTTTAGCGGTTTTAAACTCCTATAGAAATAAAAATCTTCGTGGCGAAATACATTGTTTTGTTTCTGATTACGAGTTTGCAAAAAAAATTTTAGACTTAGGTTTTTATCTTTCTTTTAACGGTATAGTGACCTATAAATCAGCAGGGAGCATCCACGAGACAATCCAAAAAATGCCTCTGTATAGAATGCTTTTTGAAACCGATGCCCCGCATTTATCACCTGAAGGGATGAGAAAAGAAAATAACGAGCCAAAAAATATCCCAATAATTGTTGAAACCATATCCAAAATTAGAGGAATAGAGTTTGAAGAGCTATCCAGAAAGGTCTACAGCAATTCTTTGGCTTTATTTGATAAAATACCACTATAAATGATTAAAGAAATGGTTGAAAAAAACGATCACAGACTACAAAGATTTTTAGAAATTCTGCCTGGATTTTTAACTTGGAGCTTACTTTTATCCCCAGTTTGGTTAGGAATTTTTTACCCTTCATTAATAATCTTCTTTTTAACTTTTCTAACAGTATTCTGGCTCTATTTAGGAATTAAGTTTATATATGGGGCTTTTAAGGGATATAACAAATATCAAGAAGAATTAAAAGTTCAGTGGTACGAAGAATTAAAGAGTTTAGATTTTAAAAAATTACCTGACAAAGAAACCCTTCCAGCATCACTTAAAGATTTAAAGCAATTTGTTTTAATTCCAGTTGTAAATGAATCAAGAGAAATTCTTGAAGCTGGATTTAAAAGCTTTATGGACCAAACTTTCCCTTCAAAACAAGTTTTTCTAACTTACACAATTGAAGAAAAATATTCTGAAGAAGTGACAAAAAATATTAAGGATATGATTAAACCTTTTGAAGATAGATTCGAAAAAATATTAATTTTTACTCACCCTGCAGGAATCGTTGGAGAAGCAATTGGAGTTGGAGGTGCAAATAGAACTTGGGGAGCTAAGGGAACAATTGAGTACATGAAAAAAAATAAAATGGATATTAAAAACTATATCTTTTCCTCACTGGATGCAGATCACGTTCTTCACGAAAACTACCTTTCAAGACTATCTCATCTTTATCTTTCAAATGATAAAAGAAACAATAAATTTTTTACAACTGCAGTACATTTATTTAACAACAATCACTGGCAAGTTCCAGTTCTTGCAAGAGTTGAAGCTAATGCAGTTACAATTGGAACAATTTCTGAGTGGGCGATTTCTCATGAATTTAAAGAAACATTTGCCGCATACTCTTGCTCACTTCAAACTTTAATTGATGCAGATTACTGGGATGTAACGTTAGGTGTGGATGATTCAGTTTTCTATTGGAGAGCTTTCTTTAAAAGGGGTGGGGATTTTACAGGTGTATGTCACTGGATACCTTATTCAGCAGACGCTGTGGAAGCTGAAACCACAGTCAAGACATATGTGAGTTTATACAAACAGTTATTAAGATGGGGATGGGGAATTGTTAAATTCCCAATTGCGATAAAAGGATTTTTAACAGAGGCTCAAATTCCACTTAAAACCAAAATTATGTGGACCTTTAAACAACTAGAGAGAGAAGTACTTTTAATTAATACTGTATTCTTAATAAACTTTGGTTTTGCAACTATAACTTTAGTTAACCCTTATGTTAAACAATCCAACTTTGCTTACTCATTACCTGATTTAATTTCTTTTATTATGACAGTTACACTTATTTTCCTACTACCTGGAACATACCTTAGGTTGAAAGTTGCCCCACCTTTTCCAGAAAAATGGGGAATAGTAAGAAAAATTTTAGGATTCTTAGAGGGTTTTGCTGTTATTGTTAACTTACTTACGTTTTCCTTCTTCCCGTATATTGAGGCTCAAACAAGACTTATGCTTGGTAAGAAAATGAAAGATCTGTACCACACACCAAAGGTGAGAAGCTCTGATGTTAAATAAGCTTTTAAATTCAAATTTATTTAGATTTATCTTTTTAAATGCATTGATTGTAGGATTTCAAATTTTTATGATTGGGTTTTTCTTTAACCAGATGGTTGGGGAGATTCCTTTATGGTTTACTAAAAATTGGGGCGAAGGAGTTTTAAGTCCTAAAGTGAATATAATTCTAATACCATTACTATCTACATTAGTTATTATTTCGACAGCAACAATTCAAAAACTATCTAGCAAACTTCATCAATACTACCTAGATAAAATAATCTTTAACTTCACTACCTTAGCAAACCTAATAATAACCTACTCTCTGATGGGTATAATTAAAAAAACAACATTCACAAATCTTTTCTTCTTGGATTATATTGGAAGTGAGCTATTAAACAGCTTTTTTGTTTCACTTGTTATTTCAGTATTCCTAACCCCAGTTCTCATCAATGTTTATAAAAAATACGGCTTAATTACAGACCCTAAAAAACATTTCCACCCAGGAATGATTCTAAAACAACCATCAGCAAGAGGTGGTGGGCTAGTCTTTGCTATTTCTTTTGCTCTAACATCGGTACTTTTCACTAAATTAAATGTTTTAACAGGAGGAATTATTATTGCGTCAATTCTTGCAGCCTTAATCGGAATACTAGATGATATTTCAAATACAATTTCTACAAAAAAATATAAATTCTTAGGTAACCCTGTGTTCAGACTTCTTGTTCTTCTTCCAATTCCTGTAATAATTCTTATGTTAAGTGGGGTGGTTTCTTATTCAATTGGAAATCCTTTTGGTGGAATTTTTGACTTCAATAGCCTATCACTAAACTTTTTAGGAAATTTAATAAAACCGCTTCCATATATCTTTACGTTTATATGGATTTTGTGGCTTATAAATTTACTTTCATGGTCTAATGGTGTTGATGGGCAATACTCTGGAATTGTAACTATCGCGGGAATAGTAATAGCTCTACTTGCTCTAAGATTCGCAAATATTTCTGACTTCGAAATCAATAATTCAAAGATGGCAATGATAGCTGCAGGGGCAGCTCTAGGACTGTTACCATTTACATGGAACCCTTCTAAAATAATGTGGGGATTTGGAGCAACTTCGGCCGGAATAGTTTTAGCCTCGCTTTCAATACTTGCTTCAACTAAAATATCTATTTCAATACTAGTTCTTTTAGTTCCATTTATGGATGGGTTAATTACTGTAATTAGAAGAATAGTTAATAAACAAAACCCATTGAAAGGGGATAAAAGTCACTTACATCACTTACTATTAAATAGGGGCTGGTCGGTTAAACAAATTGCAGTTTTCTACTGGATTTCAACAGCAATATTAGGATTGGTTGGTCTATATTCATCAGATAAAGATTTACCACTCTTGGTTTTAACATTTGGAGGAATAATCAGCTTTGCAATTATTCTTTTGAATTTAAATTTGAACAAAAATAATAAATTTAATTAAAGTTTAATAAAGTATAGAGAAATCAAAATTACTCCTACCTGAGTTAAAATTCCCCAGGGTAACGGTGCTTGAAATTGCATTTTGCTTTGAACATTATTTAATAGTTCTAAAAATTTATTTTCTTTTCCACCGATTATTGTTAAACCTGATAAGGCGTCTGGAAGAACTGAGGCAATACCACAAATGAAGGTTACTAAAGCCAAACTAAGATCTTGCTTTACCCAAAGAAAATAAGTTGTGTATGTAACACCAACAGCAACACCAACAGCTAAGTCACCCATAACAGCTAGAGGTCTCCAACCTTTAATCCGTTCTTCTTTTTTAGTATTAGAATAAAAATCCCAATGAGGAACTTTATCTCCTAAAAAGTGGCTTATAAAAGCAATTGGAATTGCTATGTAGGGATTACTTATATTTGTTGCTATTGCAACTCCCACCAAGGTATGCGGTGTTAAAAGCATGAATATATTATATCAAATAGAGTTATAATATATTGATGATTGATTTGTTTTACCAAATAACTAGGACTGCAAGACCAAGGCAATGGTTAAAAAATATGGCCCTTTTCGCACCTGCGTTAATTTTAGGTGATATAAGTGAAGGATCCCTTTTATATAAACTATTTAACGCCTTTGTCTCATTTTCGTTAATGTCTTCAGCAGCTTATTTTGTAAATGACATTGTGGATGCCCCTAAAGACGCTCTCCACCCAGTTAAAAAGAATAGACCAATACCGTCAGGCAAACTTTCGGTGATAACTGCTTGGGTTGTTGCGTTATTATTAATGGCTTCATCAATAATTTATTCACTTAAGTTTACTGGAAACTTTTTTACAATCATTTTAATAGTCTATATTTTGATTCAATTTTTATACTCGCTACTTCTTAGAAACATAATTATTATTGACTCTTTAACTGTAGCTTCTGGGTTTGTTTTAAGAGTGATTGCAGGAGGAGTTGTTACAAATATCTCTATATCTTCCTGGTTAATTTTAACTACAATCGCCCTGTCATTACTTCTAGCTTTTGGTAAAAGAAGGTCTGAAAAGACTATTCTTTCAGATACAAAAACAGAGGCTGAAACTAGAAAAACATTAAAAAATTACCCAGATACTTTATTAGATTCTATGATTACCATGTCTGCAACTTTCTGCATTGTTGCTTATTCTTTTTTTACGTTTCAAGTCAGTCCCGACTCTTCTCTAACAAATATAAAGAAGTTTCTACCCTCAATAATTGAGTCTCCAAAATGGTTGATGATGACTATACCTCTAGTTATTTATGGTATTGCTAGGTATCTGTATGTAATTTATGAGAAAAAAGGTGGAGAATCCCCAGAAAGAATTCTTCTTTCAGACAAACCTCTATTATTTACTGTGATAACTTGGATTACTTTTGTATTCCTAATGAATAATATTTTATAAAAAAAATTCTAAAATAACTATCTTTGCGATTTTGCACCAGCAATAGCTTGAGTAATTTCGGCTTTAAAATTTAACTCTTTTACATTTAAACTAATTATTAAATAAACTGGAGATAATAATATTGCAAGAAGTACTGCAATTTGAATTAAATCAATTACGAACCTTATTATTGAATGGTCATGGTTTCTCATAAAACAAATACCTCTTCTTCACCCTCTTCTAAACCTTTTCTATATTCAAATTCAATATCTAAAATAAAAAAATACATACCTATCAAACATAAAATTAAAGACATTAATAAAACACTTCCATATATTAAACCTAAGAAATAAAGGAGAAGAGTTATGAAAAGAATTGAAAAATTAAATAGTAACCAAATTAATGTTTGAGAAAATAAGTGAAATGAATCTTGAATTAAAAAACCAACACGTAAGTTGAATATAGATAAAGAAACTTTTGGTGATATATGTGAGTTATGAAAAAATAAAGATTTAGCTAAGCAGTAGGCTAGACCAAAAAAAGAAAAAATTACAAACCCAAAAATTACATTTGAATTAATAATTGTATAATCTGTTTGAGATACTTGTAATGAAAAAATGTTATAAAGATCGGTATTATATCCTAGCATCCTTGCATAATAAGTTGTGATAAGTATTTTAATTACAAGAAGACCGAAGGCAGGAATAGCTGCTTCCTGAATTAGTTTAAAAAGAATTTTAGAATACATATTATCATTAGTATATGAACAAAAGTAAAGAAATAGCAAGAACAAATTTACTTTATCTAACTTTACTTTTACCTATAATTATTTTTCCATATAGTTCTGCAGTATTTGAAATATCTAAAACTTTTAGTATAGGTATTGGGGTAGGTATATTAGGAATTACTTTTTTTATTTTACAGAAACTTAAAGAAATTAAACTTCCTAATAGATTTATATTATTATATTTTTTACTTTATTTCGTTTCAAATTTATTTTCTATAGATAAAAATTTATCAATTCTTGGAAATTTCCCTAGATATAATGAAGGGGATCTAATAAATCTAATTACAGTGTTATTTATAATTTTAATAATTAATTTTGGAGAAAAGTTACAATTATTAAAAATTGCCTTTTATTCAAGCTTTGTAATTACAACAATAGCTGTTTTTGAATCTTTTATTTCTTCTGAAAGAGTAGGTTCTACTTTTGGACAGCCTAATTATTTGGGAATTTTTATCGTAATTACAATTATTTATCAAATTCTAAACTTTGACAAATTAAACATTAAACAGTACCTCAATTACGGATATTTGATTGTACAGGTATATGTACTAATAAAAACTGCCTCTCTAACAGCGTTCTTCTCTCTAATTATAGCGATTCTGTATCTCTTAATAACAAAAAAAGTAGTATTGGATAAAGTTAGGTTGTTAGTTTTAGGAACCTTAATTTCAGTTGTTGTAATTTGGCAGGGAAGTATTCTTTACCCTAAAATTAAAGATATTTATTTTCAACTTACCGATAGAAGCAAAACCACTATTTCAGATAGTCTTTTAATTAGATTTGCTCTTTGGGATACCACATTAAAACTTATTACATCGGATACTAAACATTTTTTTCTAGGATCAGGATCAAATACCTTTATTATTGAATTTGAAAAAAATAGAAATAATAAACTAGATGGCTACTCTGAGTATTATTTATTTTATGACAAACCCCATAATTATTTTCTAGAAATATTGTATTCAAATGGAGTATTTGTATTTGGATTATTTATTTACCTTATTTATAAGTTTTTAAAAAGTAAAAATAATAATAAAGTTTATATTATTTCAATTTTAATTTTTGTATTTTTTAACTGGTTAGATATTTATACTAGGTTGTTATTTTTTACAGTTATATCCCAGTCATTAAAAACTGAAGAAATAAAATTAAAAAATACAAAATTTGTTTCATTAATTTACTTTTTAATACTAACTGTGTCCTCAGCGTTTCTATTTGCCGATTATAGATTTTATTTTAGTGATTACCAAACAGCAAATACATTAATACCATTTAATGATTTTTATAAGTCTGAATTAATAACAAACACCACCAAAAATGATAATGATTTTTTCTTTTTAAACAAAAATCCAATAGTTAAAGTTTCAGGATTAAATTATTATCAGAATTCAAAACTCGAAGATTTTAAAGTACATCTTTTAGAGTTATATCCAGATAACATGCCAATAAAGATTTTAATTGATAAAAGTAGTTCTAATTGATTGTTACAAATTGTTTTGAAACATAACCTTCTGCTTGATTCTTAAGTTTAATCTTAACCCAACCATCTGTTGTTTCAGAAATATATTCATAAGTTTCACCTTGGCTAACTTTAGCAATCTCTTCACCGTTTGGTATTTTTCTAACTCTTAACCACTCATTATTTATTACTACTGCTTTTTTAATTACTTGTGTTGTTGGCAAAGTAGACGCAGGTGCTGTTATGTTTGATGAAAGAACTTCCTTAGAAGGGTTTATTGAAACACTTTGATTTGTAAGAGAAGCAACCTTAGCTGAGTACTTTTCGTCGTTAGATGTTGTTGTGTCTGTTAAATTTACATTTGGGTTAAAGAATAAAAGTGACTTAAAACTTCTATCGTTTAATTTATTTTTATCAACACTCCTCAATAACAGCCCAACTTTCTTTGTTTCTGGAATATCTATTGAATCTAGAGTTTCTAACTGAACTCCATTTCTATCAAAAATTCTTCCATCATAATCTACAAAGTAATCAAAAAACTGTTCTTTAATAACCCCTTGGCTTTTAAGAATAAAACCTTTTTTCTTCGTTACGTATAGAAAATAGTCTAACCAATCTTTTGAGTTGTAAAAAACGTCAGAGTTGTTTGAATAAATGGTATAAATATTTTCGTAGCTTGCAAAATTTTCAACATCTTTTGTATTTGGAAGAGGGGCTAATTTAACTTCAATATTTGTCTTGTACGCTCTTCGGACATTTATTGTAAAAGATGAATCTCTAAAACCAGTGGAAGTAATATTAAATTTATATGCCCCTTCATCCAAAGCTGCAACCTCATCAACTGTTACTTCTTTATCATTAACTGTTACTTTAGAATTCTCAGGATTTAGAAATAATTCAACTTTTTTATCATCAGGTGTTCCTTCCCAAATATTAATTCCTGAACTTAATTCTTTATTGACACCTAGATCTCTATAAAGAATATTCTCTGATTTATCAATTATGTTTAAGGAAGTTGAATAACTGTTCTTGTTTCCTCTAATTGAGATATTTGTTAATCCAGCGCGAATTTCTGAGGAATCAAGAGGGGTGTCTCCTAAGTACTTAGTTCCAACAAATACTTTTGCACCATTCTCAGAAGCAGTGATTGAAATCTTAGCTTTTTTAGCAATTCCAAGTATTTCAGGAATTTCTTCTTGATTCAAATAAAGAACTAGAAATAAAATTAAGGATATACTTCCAAAAATAAAGTATTTCTTGAGGTTGGGCATTCTTTTGGAGGGTCTGATACTAGTGATACTCATATATCTTGATTAATTATAATACCTTATAAACGAATAAGTTTTACCTAAATAAATGATAGAATATGAACATTATTTGGCGCAGTGGCGAAGTGGAAACGCAGCAGTCTGCAAAACTGACATGCGAGGGTTCGATTCCCTCCTGCGCCTCCAAATTAGGTCTATTTAAAGTAGATTTCTGCCAATTAAAAATAAATTTTAGGGTTGTATAATTTACTCGATTAAAAGTATTAGTTTAAATAAGGAGGATAAATGCAAATAGAAAACATAAAACCACTTCATGATTTCGTACTTATTGAACCTGCGGAGCAGGAAACAACTCTTCCATCAGGACTTGTAATCCCTGATTCAGCCAAGGAAAAACCTCAAAAAGGTAGGATTGTTGCTGCGGGAAACGGTAAAACTAAAGATAACGGGGAAATAAAAAAGCTCGTTGTTAAAGTTGGAGACCTTGTACTTTATAAAAAATGGGGCGGAACAGAGTTAAAAATTGAAGGCAAAGATCTTCTTATGATGAGAGAAGATGACATTATTGCCGTAATAAAGGATTAAAGAAAGGATTAAATATGGCAGCTAAACAAATAATTTACGGAGACGATGCTAGAAAGAAATTAAAAGCTGGTGTGGATAAGCTTGCTAGAGCAGTTGTCACAACCTTAGGGCCAAAAGGAAGAAATGTGGGAATTGATAAAAACTGGGGAGTTCCACAGGTTATTCACGACGGTGTATCAATTGCAAAAGAAATTGAATTAGAAGATAAATTTGAAAATATGGGTGCCCAACTTGTAAAAGAAGCTGCTTCTAAGACAAACGATGTAGCCGGAGACGGAACTACAACCTCAACAATGCTCGCCCAAGCAATTATTGAAGCAGGTATGAGAGTTATCTCAACCGGAGTCAACCCGATGACTTTAAGAAAAGGTCTAGAGAAAGCTTCCGAAGCGTCAATATCTGAGATAAAAAAACTTTCCAAAAAAGTTTCAACTAAAGAAGAAAAAGCTCAAGTTGCTATTAACTCGGCTCAAAATGTAGAAATAGGAAATTTAATTGCAGAGGCAATGGAAAAAGTTGGTAATGATGGGGTTATAACTGTAGAAGAATCAAGAGGTCTAGAATTAGAACTGAACTACAAAGAAGGAATGCAATTCGATAAAGGATATATTTCTCCATACTTTATTACTAATCCAGAAAGAATGGAGGCCGTTCTAGAAAGCCCTTATGTCCTAATCACTGATTCTAAAATTTCTTCAATTCAAGAAATACTTCCTTTACTAGAACAACTAATGAAAGTATCAAAAAATTTAGTAATTATTGCTGATGATATAGATGGTGATGCTTTAACAACATTAGTAGTTAATAAATTAAGAGGAACCTTTAACCCAGTTGCAATTAAAGCTCCAGGCTTTGGGGATAGAAGGAAAGAGATGTTGGAAGATTTAGCATCATTAACTGGAGCTACAGTTATCTCAACAGAAACTGGAAAAAAATTGGATGCAGTTTCTATGGAGGATTTAGGAAGAGCCGATAAAATCTCAGTTTCAAAAGATGAAACAGTAATTGTGGGAGGTCATGGAGAAAAGAAAAAAGTAAAAGAACGAATCTCATTAATAAAAAAACAACTTGAAACCTCTGAATCAGAGTACGATAGAGAAAAATTAACAGAAAGGATTGCAAAACTTTCAGGAGGAGTTGCAGTAATATCTGTGGGCGCAAATACAGAAGCAGAACTAAAAGAAAAAAAACTTAGAGTTGAAGACGCTGTTAACGCAACCAAAGCTGCTGTAGAAGAGGGTATTGTTGCTGGAGGTGGTGTAACACTTCTTAGAATCAGAAAAGCGATTGATAACCTTAAACTTGAAGGAGAGGAAAAAGTTGGAGCAAGTATTTTAAGAGACGCTTTAGAAAAACCTTTAAGAGTGATTGTTGAAAATGCTGGAGAAGACTCAGGAAGAATACTTTCAAATATTGAGAGAATTCAAGAGGAAAAAAACAATCATAATATTGGATTCAATGTTATGACAATGGAATATTCAGATATGATCTCAGAAGGAATTCTTGACCCAGCTAAAGTCACAAGAAGTGCGCTACAAAACGCAGTTTCTGTTGCAACTATGATTCTAACAACCGAATGTTTAATTACAGATACACCTAAAGCAGAAAAAGATTTAATGAATCAAAATCTACCAGATATGGGTATGATGTAGTTTGAGAATGGAACCATATGAAAAGGGAGGCAATTGCCTCCCTTTTCAGTTTTTAATTTTATAGAATGAATCTAGGATTCTAGTCGAATGATCCGACTTTAAAAAATGAATAAAATTTTTATTTAAAACTTCAGCACCAGTCCTTACTTTCATAGCTCTTTTTTGAATAAACATAAAAAAACTTTCTATAAAATCTAGAACAGTTAATTCATCAAAATTATTATTCTTAAAAGTATCGTTTATATTTATGTTAGGAAGATACTCGATAATCCATTTATTCTCTGATAAAAATTTAAAGTAAGTATCATTTCTTTGGAAAACTGGTTGCATCATTGCAATCTCATTAGCAATATAGATGTTTCGTTTACCAATCTCCCATGCAAGGTTATGATCAGAAATATAGAGATTAGGGCAAAGTTTTAAATTTGGATTTCTATTATTAACATAAACATTTAATATTTTAAAAATAGATACTAAGACTAATCTTGTAATCCAAAGTCTATTTCTTGAGCAAATTATAAAAAGATCAACATCATCTGTTTCTGAATTAAAGTGGTAAGAAGCTAATGTTCCAGTTACCCCTACCATCTGAATAAAAGGAATTCCTTTAAAAATATAATTTAAATCTTCCAATTTTTTAAAATATTCTACTGAGTCCTGATAATAGTTCTCAACTTCTTTGAGTTTAGTATTATTAAGAAAATATTTATTATTTTTATACTTAATTTTATTTCTTTTTAATAACTCTGAAATTGATTCTTCAATCTCTCTTAAGTCCATAAAAAAACAATGACCATAATAAATAATTTGATAAATACTCAAAGGTTGATTAAAAATCTTTTTATATGAGAGGGTATTTAGAATATCTCTTTTTGGATCGTAAATTTTATTGCTCATCTAGGGATTTATTAACTAACATATCTGCTCTTTTATTTAACTCTCTTCTTATATGTATTATCTCAAAACTTTTGAATCTAGTAATTAGAGAGTTTGCTTTTTCATACAAAACTTTTAGTCCCTCGTCTTTTACTCTGTATAGTTTTTTAATTTGCTTAACCATTAATTCCGAATCGGAATAAATCTTTACTTCATAGATTTCAGACTTTAATAAATACTCTAGGGAGTGAATTAATCCTTCGTATTCGGCTTGATTATTTGTCTTCTTACCTAAATAAGAATAATTTGTATAGATTTCAACCTTATTTTTTAGTACCACAAAAGCACATGAGGAATCCCCAGGATTTCCCCTAGATCCTCCATCTGTAAATACCTCAATCATTTAGAACCCTTTCTTAAATAGTAATAAACTAAACTAATCATAAAACCAAGGAAAAACCCTATCAAAGAGTATAAGTAAACATTTTTTTGAGATTTGTAAGTATTTATATTAGAGTCTAGTAACTCTATTTCAAATATAGCATTACCTTTTTTTAACCTCTGACTAAAATCAATTATTGAATTTTTATAAGTATTAAATTTAGTTTCTGAATTTTCTTTAGAGTAGTCTTTAACACTTAAAGAAAGTAGATTCGGTGTTATTTCTTTAATCTTTGTACCTACAGAAAGACCAATTAAAGGTATGTAATTTATTTCAGTTTCAAGCTTTCCTAAAACAAAATTTCTAAATTCTGGAGCTTCGGAAATACCGATTATATTTCTTGCAAAATTCATATCAGAAGTAACTTCCTGTTTTTGAATAGATGAGTTGACTGGATAAATGTATAAGGTTCCTTCAGTGATATAGGTATCTCCAGAAATAAAAAAGTATAGGATAAAAACTATAAATCCTGAAATTGATCCAGCCAGAATTTGTCTGTAATTCTTTTTTAAAAGTAAAAGTAATTCCACATACTCCATAAAAGCATTATAATATAAATATGCCCGATCTTGCCCCAAAAATTGAAGTTAAAAAATCATCACTCGCACCCTCATCAATAGTATTTTTTGGAGGTAACTACTTAGGATCAAAATTAGTGGAAAAGTTACTCGAAAAAGAAAGTAGGGTGATTGTAGTTGATAAATTCGATTCACAAAAAGAAAACTATTACATAAACCTGAGAAATAACCCAAAGCTTCTTATAGTAAATTGTGAAGTAGAAAAAGGGATCCCATCTGAAATCTCAAGCTGTGATTATGTTTATTTTCTAAACCACCAAGATTATTACAATCCGGTCGACAAATTTAAAATTGTTGAAACAACACAATTTACAAAAAATATAATCAATTTCTCATTAAAATCACAAGCTAAAGTTGTGTTTGTATCTAATGTTGAAATTAAAAATGATTTTTTTAAAAAAACAGTAGATACTCAAAAACTTATAGAAGAGATAGTTAGCGAATCTGAAGAATCAAAAAACCTTAATTTTAGGCAGGTAAGGCTTCCAATTATTTATGGTCCTAGGATGTCACTTGAAAACTCAGGAGGCTTAATAAAAATTTTGGATAACTATCTAAACAAGGATAATATCTCTTTAGACGATGATAATAACCACAAAAACTATTTCTTATTTGTGGATGACGCTGTTGAGGCAATTATTAGAACTATTTTTTCAGAAAAAACCCAACAAGAAGTAATTAGTGTTGTAGGTGGTGAGAATTTCTCAGAACTAGAAATAGGTTCGATTATGAAGTCTATTTCCCCTAGATCCTTAGAGATTAAGTATATTGAAGACAATAAATATCTTAAGTGGGATATTCCAGAAGAGAAAAACCTATTTTTAATTAGTTTTGCTCCAAAAGTTACTTTGAGAAACGGTCTTGTTAAAACCTTAAGCTATTTCGGCCACGAGACAAACACTTATTCATTTAAACCTGAGAAAGTTGCACAAGATAACAATGAAAGTGTATTAAATAATTTAAGAAGATCTATAGAAGACGTCAGGACAAAAGAACCTGAAAAGAAGCCTAAAATCTCATACGAAAGATATAAAAGTACAAAAAGAGTAAATACCTGGATCCCTAAAACAAAAAAAGATTTTCTATACTCATTTCTTACACTAACTCTAACTTTCGCTTTAATTTTTATTATTCTTCCATTAGGTACTCTTTACTACAACTTAACAACAATAAAAAACTCCTTTCAGGGTATTGAGCAAAGTATCAACTCTGGAAATTTAGATGAAGGAAGAAATCAAGCGACTGACTTAACAGAAAAAATAGATGGTGCATATAACAACCTCCAAAAATTTAAATTTATTATTACAACTATTCAAAGTGAAAAGAGTTTTAATGACTATTCAAATACATTACTTTCTATAAAGTATCTTTCACAGGGACTTTCTGAGTTTACTGAAGGAGTTAAGCCGTTTTTAAGTTTCTCAAAAAGTTTGAAAGACGGAAAAGAAATAGATCCAATAGAGTTTAATTCAAGTGTTACACCATTAAATAACAGCTTACAAAACTTTATTAAAGCCCAAAGTTTAATTGAAGATGTGGAAATTAAAAATCCAGAATTTGAAAATTATAAAACCAAACTTCCCAAACTAGTCAAAGTAAATGAAATACTTCTTGCATCCTCAAGGGACGCAAAAGAGTTATTAGGATTTAACGAACCAAAGAAAATTTTAATCCTATTTCAAAACCAAGCTGAGATTAGACCTACAGGCGGATTTATTGGATCTTATGGTGTAGTAGAGCTATCTAAAGGAAAAATACTTTCAATTAAAATCGACGATATATACAACCCAGATGGACAGATAGATGTTAAAAGAATCTCTATAGCCCCACCAGAAATTATAAGATATTTCTTAAAAGAAAATAAACAATATATTAGAAATGCTAACTTTAATTCCGACTTTCCAAGCTCGGCTAAAATTATCAACGACCTATTTTCAAAAACTACAGGAGAAAACTTTCAAACTGTGATTGCTATTGATGCATCTTTTATTAGCAAGTTCTTAGAAAAATTTGGTGGAATATACTTAAACACCTACCAAGAGGAAATTAATGCGGGTAATTTTACAGAAAGAGCTCAATTTCATAGTGAAGTTAACTACCAACCAGGAGTTTCTGAGAAAAAGAGCTTCTTAACAACACTTGGATCAAAGGTTTTGGAGAAATTCTTCAGTTTAAAAGAGTCTGAGATAAGTATCTTTGCAGATTCAATCTATGAGCTACTAGAAAATAAGGATATTCAAATTTATACTGAAATGCCATTTTTAAGCAGATCTTTAGAAAATCTTGAATGGGATGGGGCTCTAATTCCAACCAAAGGAGATTACTTAAAAATAGTTAACTCTAATTTTGGAGGAAACAAAGTGAACTACGTCACTCAAAATAACTACAAATATTCAATTACCTCACTGACAAGGGATGGAATTTTGAGAGGTACTGTAGTTTTAGAATATAAAAATAATGCAAAGAATAACGCTTGGCCGTATGGAAACTTTGTTAATTATGTAAAGGTACTCACACCTGTTGGGGCAAAACTTACCAACGCCAAAATAGTTAATCCTGATGGGAAGGAGGTCTCTATACTTAATAATGTAATTATGGGAAGTGAAAGTATCTATCAATCTTTTGAGACAAGTATAACTATCGAACCTACAGCAACGAAAACCCTTATAATTGAGTACGATCTACCAGAATCATTGGGGATAGTTAAAAATAAAAACACAAAATATAGCTTACTATGGCAAAAACAGTCCGGGGAGGATAATAGTTTTAGTTTTGAATTTACCCCTTTAAATGGATTTAAAGGAGAAGACCCAATTTCTAACAAACTAGTAGGCCAATCAGAAGGGACTTTTATCTCATCAGGGTCTCTTTCAACTAACTTTAAGTTTAGTATTGGGTTAAAATAAACTTAAATTAATCCTTATTTTCCTTTCCTTGACTAATAGGGTTTATAAAGTTAAAATAGGCAATATCCTATGGAACTAAATGCAAATCTAAGACAACTTACAGGTAACCACGCAAAGAAGCTAAGAAGCGAATTCATTATTCCTGCTGTGGTATACGGACTTGGTAACCCAAGCATATCTCTTGAGGTTGCTTATAATGATTTAGTTAAAGTTTTCACAGTATCAGGAGAAACCTCCCTTGTTGACTTAAAATTCGATGGAAAAGTCAAAAAAGTTCTTATTAAAGATATTCAAAAAGATCCTGTATCAGGAAGAGCGATTCATATCTCATTTATTGAAGTAAACCTTAAACAAAAAATTAAAGCTAGTATTCCAGTTATTATTGAAGGAGCTGAAGACGCTCCTGTTATCAAATCAGGAACTGGTGTTCTTAACTTCATCAAACAAGAAATCGAAGTTGAGGCTCTACCTACAGATCTTCCACACGAGTTCCATGTCAATATATCCACTCTAGAGAATATAAGGGACGAAGTCAGAATTTCTCAAATTGAATTCGATAGGTCAAAAGTTGAACTTGTTAACGCTACAGAAGAAGACTTAGTTCTAAACATTGATAGACCTCAAGAAGAAACTACAGAAGAAGCAACTCTAACTGAAGAAGAAAGAATTGCTCAATTAGAAGCTTCGTCTGAAAAGCCTGAAGAAGAAACTACAGAAGAACAAAAATAAACTCCTCATTATTATCAATACATTCTATTAAATAAACATCTTCAATAGATTCCTCTAATAAATTTAACTTATTTAGTATGTTTTTATAAATACTAGTATTCAGGGAATTGTGATTTTGCAATCAAAGACTGTTTATCTGAGGAATAAACTTGTTGCCAAACTTCTTCACTTACAAAAGGCATAAATGGGTGGAGTACCTTTAAACAATCTCTAAAAATATGATTAATTAGAGGTAGTAATTCTTTTTGGTTTTTAGCTTTTTCAATATAAATATCAGCAACTTGATGCCAAACGTATGAGTGAGCCATTTCAGCTACTTCTGAGAGTAGGAATTTATCTAACTTAGAGTTAACTTCTTTTATAAATTCTTTATGAGTATTAAATATTTGGTAATCAATATTCTCTAGGTCTGTATTTGATTCCTCATTTTTTAAATTATAATTATTCTCAGAAAGCATTGATAGGAACCTGGCCATATTCCAGACCTTATTTCCAAAGTTTCTACTTCCAATAAGTTTTGATTCAGAAAAATTCTGATCATTACCTGCAGGCGCACTCATAACTAAAGACATCCTAAGTGAATCAACTCCAAATTTTTGAATAATATCGTTTGGGTTCACAACATTTCCCTTTGATTTACTCATCTTTTGACCTTTAACATCTCTAACAAGTCCGTGTAAATAAATATGTTCGAAAGGAGATTTGCCTGTAACATAAATTCCAAGCATAACCATTCTTGCAACCCAGAAGAATAGGATGTCGTAAGCTGTTTCCATTACTGTAACTGGATAAAATTTCTTAAAATCATCACTATCAGGATAACCAAGTGCTGCAAATGGCCACTGACCGGAACTAAACCATGTATCAAAAGTATCACCATCTTGTTTAAAATCTGTTGAACCACATTCACATTTTCCAGGATTCAAATCTTTAGAAATGATCCATTTATTACAAATCTGACATTCAAAGGCAGGGATTCTAATTCCCCAAACGATTTGTCTGGAAATGTTCCAGTCAATAATATTATCAAGCCAATCAAAATAAGCTTTCTCAAATCTTGCTGGATGAATTTTTATCTCCCTACTCTTGACAGCATTTATAGCTTTCTCAGCAAGAGGTTTAGTTTTAACAAACCATTGTGGTAACAATATTGGTTCAAGTACTGTTTCACATTTATAACAGCAAGGTACTTGATGCTCGTATTCTTTTTTTGATACAAGTAAGCCTAATTCTTCAATTTTTTGAACTACTTTTTCTCTTGCCTCAAGTACTCTCAACCCCTCGTATTCATTTGCATTGTTATTTAATTTTCCGTTTTTATTAACAACTGACCTACCTTCAAGATTATTTCTTTTAGCAATCTCATAGTCTTTAAAATCGTGTAGGGGAGTAATTTTTAACACTCCTGTACCAAACTCTATTTCTACATCTTCGTCTGAAATTATAGGCATTTTTTGGTTAGTTAAAGGGTTTATAACTTGCTTCCCAATAAAATTTTTAAATCTTTCGTCGTTAGGGCTTACACACAAAGCAACATCCACAAAAATAGTTTCAGGTCTAACTGTTGCTACAGTTAAAAACTCATCCATTCCTTCCACTTGATATTTAACATAATAAAGAAAATCGTTTCTGGTCTGGTAGGATACTTCAAGATCGGAAAACCCTGTTCCATGTTTGGTACAATAGTTGACAAGCCTATTACCTCTGTAAATTAAACCATCATCAAATAAATTTTCAAAAGTGTTATATACGGTTTTAATAACTTTCTCATCTAAAGTAAAGATATCTCTAGACCAATCCAAACTAAAACCAAGGGATTTTAGTTGACTCTGCATAACTGACTTATTTTGAAGAACAAAGTTGTAAATGTTGTTATAGAATTCATTTCTTTCAAAATCAAATCTAGATTTACCTTCTTTAGAAAGGTTTTTTTCATATACAACTTGGGTCTCAAAACCTGCATGATCAGCTCCAGGTACCCAAAGAACTTCAAAACCTTTCATTCTTTTATACCTGATTAAAGCGTCTTCAACAGTGTAAAGTGCATGACCGAGATGTAGTTGGGCGTTTGCGTTTGGTGGGGGAAGAATTATCGAAAAAGGAGGTTTTGTTGAACTTGAATCAGCTTTAAAACACTTAGTTTCTTCCCATAATTTAGAAATCTTATCTTCAACCTCTGTAAAGTTGTAATTTTTGTCCATATTATAAGGATTTTACACTATTTTGCTGAATTTAGAGAGCAAGCCTGAACAATAATTTCACTTGACTCAGTTAAAATTTTCGCAGAATTCTGACCAAGAATAGTTTTTATTCCTTCTACGCAAGGTGTATTTCCAGACCTATCAGACATAACAAAAGAGTACATTGAACCTGTTCCAGGTGTCGAATTCGCGGCATCAAGAGCAACACTCTTGAGAATTGGATCGATATCCAATACAGCTGCAAGGTTTTTAAGAGCTGGTAAAGAAGGAAGTCTTCGAACGCTTACTTGTTTAGAATAGATATTTTTAGCACTTTCCTCAGAAGACATGTATTTAATTAACTTCCATGATTCGTTAGTATCCTTAGCTGAAGTAGGAACAGCCTCAACAAAGAATGTTGGCCAGTTCATTGGCCTATCTTGTCTTGAAGAAGGGACAGGAGCAACAGCTAACTCAATATCTTTATTTGCAGATAAAATGTCATTAACTCTCCAAGTAGGAAGAATTGCCATCGAAACTCTTCTTGAAACAAAAGCATTTCCGGAATTCTGGAATGCAGGGTTCCAACCAGTCTGTCGATTTAAAACTCGAACAACACTTTCTAAAGAGTCAGATTCAGAGTTTAAAGAGTCAGGAAACTCAAGGTTCGCGTTTCCAAGTAACAATCCAAAGATATCAGTATAAAATTCTAAATCTTTATTACCAAAAGCAGCTCCTGATCTAATAACTTGATTTGAGGCATCCTTCTTTGTTAGGAAGTAAGCGTTTCTAAAGAATTGTTCCCAAGTTGCTGGAGCTGCCTTATAACCAGCTTCGTTAAAGTGAGAAGTATTGTAAACAAGATTTAGTTGATCGTAATAAAGAGGTACTCCGTATATAAAGTAATTCGAGTTATCTGCGTTTTTATAAACAACTAAAGAGCTTACTGAAGGGTAGTAATTAGAATCGATTGTTTCTTTTGTAAAATAATCTGCTGGTGCGGGAGTTAAGTAATCCTTAAACTCAGGTAACCAACTTACATGGATTCTTATTACATCTGGAACGTTTCTTTTATTCTTCAACCTATCAAGTAGGTCAGCTTTATATGCTGTAATATCCGTAGCGGTTCTATCTTGGAAATCTATTGAGACGTAAGTGTTATCTTTTTTATAGTTTGCAAAAACATCTTCGTAAGTACCTGATTTTTCCCACAAACTTTCATAAACTATTGTGATATCAGATGGTTTAGAGGATAAGAAAGGTATAGTACATCCAGTCATAAAGTATAGACAAAAAGAGAGAATAGAAAGAGTTAGGTATTTGTAATAACTGTTTTTAATTTTATTTTTATTTTTCGATTTCAGCATTATTTTTATTTAATACTATTTTTGGCGATTAGGGAATAGGGAATTATTAGAAATACAAAAAACTTTAGCTGATGATTTGTTAAAAAGAAGTGATCTAACATTGATGCAACCAAAACCACTGATGTTAGCTTAACCAATTCCTGGGGAATCTTTCGGAATGTATAGTTTAGAAATATAAAAAAAGAGATTAGAAATAAAACTCCATATTGCCAAATTAGGGTATTAAATAAATTGTGTGGGGGTTGGAAAAACCTGACAACTTCGTACCGATACAACTGATTTTTTACAATATAAAAGTAGTTGTAGTAACCAGAAATGAGTAAATTTGCAGGATTTTCGATAAAAGAATTTAAGGATAGGTCAAACATATAAAGTCTTCTAAACAACGAAAAATTTCCAGAGTAATCTTTATAACTTAAAGACATAAACATTTGAAGAAAATAAATAATAAGAAGTAGGAAAAGCACCTTAGCAAAACTGATCTGCCTATTAGCTACCCCAGGAATTTTTGTGAATACAATCCAAATTAAATAACATACTAATATATTCAAACTTCCAATTATAAAGAATAAAGCTAGAGAGATAGTATGAAAAAAAATTGAATCTTTTTTAGCAATTCCTAAAAACATAATTGATAGAAGAATAAAACCTCCAAAAATATTGGAATGGCTAAAAATTGCGTATGGAGGAATTAGATCCTCAAACAAAAAACCTTTCTGTTTGATATGGTAGTGATCCTCGCTGTAAGGAAATTCACCAAACAAAGCGTAGTTATTTAGAACTGATTCCTGAAGCCAAAATTGAGAAAATCCAAGTAAAGCCAGTAGAATCATCCAAACTTTTATAGAATTTACAAAAAGACTTAAATTTAGATACGGGGATTTTATAAGGGGAAGTAAGTTTAAAATAAGCAAAACTATAATTAAATTCTCGTAAATCGCTACCAGCTGATACCTAGAAAATACAATTGAAACAACCGAAAATATCGAGAATACTAAAACAACATACCTCACTAATATTTCATTCTTTATTGAATCTAAAATGGGCCTAATTTGAGAGGTTGTTATTAAAACTATAAGTAACTCAGGTACAGATATTTTGAGCATTAAATAGTCAATTATAAAGCCGTCAACATTTGGAAACGGTTTTAGATGTAACTGCTGGTTTAATGGAAATAATACAGTTAGAGCTAACAGTAAAATGTAATTCATTTTATCTATGTATTTAATTTTTATAAGTTTCAATGTATCCACTTTTTGGTCTTATATTTATTTCATTTATAAAAACAATATTTAATACTTATATCTGTGAGTAAGTGTATAACAGAAGTTTTCATTGTCGCATCCCAATTTTGCAATTTATTTTTTGTAGATAATATCTTTTACTTATTTATCAGACCTAATAACCACTTTTAATTTACCTGACAGTTTTTCACCCGCCTCCAATCTCCTGAATATTGTGGATTTCTATGTGTATATCTTTGAGACTTATCCACATAACTTATACAAATAAACTATGTTATCCACATAAAAATATTAAAAATAGGCATAAAAATAATATAGGTTACATTGATATATCAATAAAATGAAGATAGTAGTTTTAGGTAGATTTTTTGAAATTTAGGCGGGGCTTATCTTTTAAAAATTGAATCTTTTAATGTTGAGATATGGGAGTTAATATCGTTAACGCCATCGGAGAGGTCTTGCTCTATTTTTTCAACCCCATGGATTATGGTTGTATGATCTTTTCTTCCTAAGAGATGGGCTATATCGGTGTAATTTAAATCTGTATGCTTTCTAAGTAAGTACATACACACTTGCCGTGGGTAGGCTACTCTTTTAGACCTATCTTGTTTTTTAAGTTCTTCTTTTTTAATTTTAAAATGTGCACAGACTAGATCCATTATTTTTGCTGGACTTAAATTTTCTTCGACTTTAATAAAACCACTTAAGTCTCTTAACGCTTTTAGGATATTTTCCCTATTACCAACCTCTTTGGATGTCTGCAGGGATATCTTAACTCTAGCGTATGCCCCTTCTAGCTCCCTCATATTTCTGTTTACATTGGATACAATAAAGTCAATCGCATCATTTTCTAGTATTAACCTATCCTCAACAGCTTTTCTCTTAATTAGATTGAATCTTAGCTCATAATCAGGATTTCTAATATCAATAACAAGTCCCTGATTAAATCTAGATTTAATCCTATCTGGTAATTGTTTAAACTCGTTTGGATGGACGTCTGATGTTAAGATAATTTGTTTATTTTCTCTGTATAACTCATTAAATATATTAAAGAATTCGTTTTCAGTTCCTTCTCTTCCTGAGATTCCTTGAATATCATCAATTATAAGGACATCAATAGACCTATATTTTGTTCTGAAGTCTTGTTTATTTATTGTCGCTCTTTTTGTTGGAGAGTTGAATGTCTCAAGGAAATCGTTAAAGAAGGTTTCAAAAGTAGTATAAAGAATTTTGTAGTTAGGGAATTTTTTTATAATCTCGATACCAATTGCATTTATAAGATGGGTTTTACCTAAACCTGAATTTCCATATACAAAGAGAGGGTTGAATTGAGTACCTGGTGTATCAGAGATACTTCTTGCTGCTGCATACGCAAGATCATTACTTCCGCTTCGGATAAAACTTTCCATTGTGAACTCTTTTCTTAGATTAGCTTTTTTTATTTGTGAATCTAAACTTTGGTTGGATGGAGATTGTTCGCTAGAGTAAGAGTTAAACATTGGTAAGTCATCTGTTTCAGTTTTAGATTGGATTTTTCCCACATTAAACTTAATATCAAAACTTTGTTGAAAAACTTCTCTAATGCACTCTTCAACAAGAGGTTTATACTCCACCATTTTTCCAACAAGAACAGGGTTCTTTACATAGATGTTTATTAGGTTATCTTCAGTAAGAATTTCGGCAGTAGAGTTTATTATCTCGTTTTGAACTAAGGGACTTCCTCCTAGCTCGCCTGAAATCTTAGTCTTGAATAACTGAGTGACAGATTTCCATTCGTTATTATTCATAAGTGGCAGGGGCAGGATTGAACTTACTAGATTAAAGTTAAATTATTACTTTTAATCAAGCAATAGTTATTTTGGTATTTAGTTTGAAGTTGTTGATATATAAATGAAAAAGGTGAGAAAAAGTTAGAAACTTTTTCTCACCCACTCTCTCTCAGGAACCTTTTTTCTTTTTGTAAAAAGTAATCCAAGATTTTGAGCAGTCAGCGTATGCCCGTAAGATCTGAATTATTCTTACATCATGAATAGAGTAGACCCTATTCCCTCCAAATTCACTGTTTCCACGGACAACTGCGATCAATTCCTCTGAATTTCTGTTCCTAAAGAACTCAATCTCCGGATTCGAAATCCATCTGGATTGTTGAATCAAATCAGAATTTTGTTCCTCAGTACCAAGAAAACACCTCTCTACGCCCAACAGTTTGGAGTCCAATTTACCCTCCTCCTTAAAGTATTTGCTCCTCATTGAGCGATAAAAATTATACCACTTAATTGACTATTGCTTCAAGTTGAGGTATATTGCTCATTGTATGGTTAAAAGAGTTTGGCAACCAAAAAAAAGAAAAAGAGTTAAAAAACACGGATTCTTTCAAAGAATGCTTACAGTTGGAGGAAGAAACGTATTAAAAAGAAGAATAGCTAAAGGACGAAAAGTCCTAGCAAGAGCTCTTTTTAAGAAGTAATTTCTTTATTTAATAGATGCTTTCATTAGAAAATAGACTTACAACTCCATCAGAGTTTTACCAAATTAAAAAATTTGGTAAAAAGATTTCTAACAACTTCTTTAATATTCTGTATATTTTCAATTACAACAAAGAATCAAAATTTAGTTTTACAATTTCAAAGAAGTTTTGCCCTAAAGCTTCAGATAGGAATAGGATTAAGAGGATCTCAAGAGCCCTAGTTAGAGAAAGTTTTGATTCATTTCCAAAAGGAACCCAAGCCATAATTTTCCCAAAAACCAAAATTTTAAATACGCCCCATAATCTATTATTGAAAGAATTTAATACTTTAATTAATGGAATAAAAGCATAAAATCAAATAATGAAAAAATTATTTATCTTACCGATAAAATTTTATAAGAAATTTCTTTCCCCAAGTAATTTTGGTCTAAAGGTTTGTATTTTTGAACCTTCTTGTTCTAAATACGCAATTGAAGCGCTAGATAGGTTCGGGGTTTTTAAGGGTCTTTATTTAGCAACTTATCGTATAATTAAGTGTAATCCGTTTAGTAAAGGTGGCTACGATCCCGTACCAGAAAGATAGAATTATGTTAGATACATTATTAGTACATCCAATTTTAAATATATTAGCTCTGTTTTATAAACTAACTTTTAACTTAGGTTGGTCAATCATAATTTTAACTATTTTCATTAAATTAATTCTAATACCTTTTGTAATCCCAACTTACAGAAATATGAAGAAGCAAAAAGATATAAAGCCTCAACTAGATAAAATTAAAGAAAAATATAAAGGTGACAAACAAAAGTTTGCTGAGGAGCAGATGAAGTTATTCAAAGAGCACGGTATAAACCCTGCTTCTGGATGCTTGTCCCAGGTTGTAATGATATTCGTATTGATTGGTCTGTACCAAGTTGTACAGAATTTTTCTACAGCTCAGTTTCTTTCAGATTTAAATTCTAATTTTTATTTTAATTTCCTAAAGTTTTCTGAAGGGTCACAAGTTAATACAATGTTCTGGTATTTAGATATATCTAAACCTGATGCGACTTATATTCTCCCATTGCTTACAGGATTAGCTACACTTGTTTCTTCAGCAATGATGCTTCCGGAGTTAACGGAAGCAGAAAAAGCTGCCAAAAAAGCTTCGACTGATTTGGAAGATATGGCCTACTCGATGCAACAACAGATGACAATAATTGCTCCTGTAATGACATTTATGGTTTCTCTTTCTTTACCAGCTGCTTTGACCCTATATATTTTCATTTCATCTATTTTTGCAGTTTTCCAGCAATACTTCATGCTAGGAAGTTGGGGCGGATTATTACCTTACATTAATATAATTAAAAAGAAAATAATTAAATAGATGATTTTTGAATGTTTACAGGAATATCTAAATAAAGGATTGGGCACAGTTGTACGAGCTGTACCTGTTAGAGGTTCCTTACCTGTTCTTTCAAATGTCTTAATCACAGCTGAAAGTGGAAAAGTAAAATTAACTGCTACAAATTTAGATACTGTTATCAGTGTAATATTAGGAGCTTCCGTTCAAGAAGAGGGATCAATTACTGTTCCGGCTAAAATGTTTTATGAATTCGTTTCAAATCTTGATTCTGGAAAACTATTAATTAGTTCCGAAAAAAATATTTTAAATATCACTTCGTTTCCTAAATCTAAAGCTAAATTTAATGGTATGTCTGCAGTGGAGTTTCCTGAAATCCCCTCTGTTAAAGAGTCTAGTAAATATATTCAAATTAGCTCAAAAATTTTGTCTAATCTTGTATCACATACCCATTTTTCAAGCTCACCTGATGTTACAAGACCAATATTAACTGGTACCTTAATCAATTTTTCTGATAGTAAACTAAATTTTGTTACAACAGATGGTTTTAGACTTTCTGAAAAGAATCTTCCCTTAGAAGGGGATTTTAAAGAATTTACAGTTGTAGCTCCGACTAAAACTTTATTAGATGTTTCAAAAATATTTTCAAATTCAGTTGATTTGATATCAGTAATTTACAACCAAGAAGATAACTTACTATTTTTTCAATCTGGGGATACATCTGTTGCTATTAGAGTTATTGATGGAAATTTCCCTGACTATAAAAGAATTATTCCTTCAACTAATACATTTAGAGCTGAACTTAAATCTAATGACCTTCAGAATGCAGTTAAACTTACAAATGTTTTTTCAAAAGAAGCTAACTCTCCTGTAAGAATAGAGTTTTCAGAAGAGGGTATTTTAAGAGTTTACTCTAATACCCAAGATTCTGGAGAGCATGTATCCGAATTTGAAGGCATTGTTGTAGGAGGTCCTTTAACCCTATCTTTCAATTCAAAGTATCTAACTGATTTTCTAAATAACATAAAATCCGAAGATTTAATTATTGAATCTAATGGTGGGGTAACTCCGGCTGTTTTCAAGAGCGAGTCTTTGGAAAACTTTATTCATATAATCATGCCAATGAAAATTTAATCACAAAACATTAAAGTTTTGGTTGTTGAGGAGGTTGTTGCCCAAAGTTTTGGGCTGTAAGCCTGAACTCTTCGCCTGGATTTTGTATTGTAGTTTGTTCAGAAGCTATAGGTGTAACAGGGATAACTTTTGGTGTCTCCTGAACTTGAGGAGAGTCGATAGTTATTTTTGCTGACTCTGTAGGAGCTGGTTGTGTTCTTTTCATAATTTCTTCAGGGTTTGTTGTAATCATGGCGTGTTCATCATCTGATGCTTTAACTTGTATCCATACATGGTTCCTGCCCGCAAAGAATATACCCTCACCAACACCTGCTGATAGTAGCTTTCTCTTCTCCCCTTCAGAAAGATTAAAAACTTTTCCAACATTATCAATCGAGGCATCAACTTGTTTGAGCAATATAACAATCGCTGAGTTCGTTATAACAGCAAGACCTTGAGGTGTTTTCAAGAAGTCATCAACGTCTTGGGTGATACAGGTAACCCCTAAGAAGTATTTTCTTGCTCTTTTAACTAGACCATAGAGGAATTTTGCGGAATCTTCTCTCTGCATTAAATACCATGCCTCCTCAACAATTAAGATTCTCTTTTTTAGATTTCTTTTAACTTTAGTCCATATAAAGTCTAGAATTAAAAAGAACGCGAGAGGTTTTAAAACATCTTCTAAGTTTTGAACTGAAAATACTGTCATCTTCGAATCGATTCGAACATTTGACTGGGCATTAAATATTCCACCAAGAGAACCCTTAACATATCTTTCAAGCTTATCTGTTAGAAGTTTTGCTTCTGGCTCGTTTGATCCTTGAAGAATTTTATAAAGATCTTCCATAAGAGGTGGTTCGTTTCTAATTTGAGTTTCAGGATCTTTAGTTATCCCTTTAATTCTATATGTTTCTGTTAGAGATCTATCTAAAACTGCTTCTTCTGATGGAGATAGCTCACCAACCATTATCTTTATCATCGCGTGAAGAATTGTTATTTTTGAATCAAGTACATCTTCATTTTCTTCAATACTTAATGAAAGGTCGAAAGGATTTAATTTATTAGGGGATTTCGATGAGAAGGAAATAAAGTTCCCTCCAACAACATCACAAAGTGCCTTATATTCTGATTCTGGATCAATAATCATAATCTCTACACCTTGAACAAGATACCTTAATGCCTCTAATTTCACCATATAAGATTTACCTGACCCGGATGTTGCAAATACAACAGAGTTAGAGTTTGGCATTGAAAATCTATCAAAAATAACAAGAGAGTTATTTAATTTATTGATTCCGTACATAATTCCATCCTCTGATGAAAGCATAGAAGAAGTGAATGGAAAGGTTGTAGCGATACTTGTTGTATCCATGTTTCTTGTAATCATTAATTTATCTAATCCTTGAGGTATACAGGAAGCGAAAGCATCTTCCATCTGCAAGGAAGCTGCTTTAGGTATAAGTAAAAGTGTAGCAAGACTTTGCATTAAATCAGCTGTAACATAATTCAATTCTTCAAGAGTTTGTGCCGGTATAGTTAGATAAAATGAAAGTTGGAAGAATTTTTCAACTCCTTTTACAAGTTGGTCTTGAAGACTTTGTGCGTCTGAAAGAGCTGCTTCTACAGCTGCATCTGGAATCTTTCCTGCCTCTTTATCAATTGATCTTTGGGTTTCAAGTTCTGTAATTTTCTTTCTTAAATCATCTAGAATATCTTTTGATTTAATAGGATAGTAGAACATTGAAATATCTAAAGAGTGTTCAAAGTTAATGATTGAAGAAAGCCAGTTTGCTCCAACAAATCTAGGGTACCCTGAGATAAATAGGGTTCTGTAATACCATCCGTCAACTATGATATACGAGAAATCAACCTCAATCGCACCTGGAGCAATAGCATCTTGAATATCAATCATTCCTTTAGCTAAATCTAAGGCAGCCTGCTCAGATGCAGAAACTACCTTTTGCTCTTCTTTTTTACCCATTATTGTATCTAGTAAGTTCATAAAGTTGCTGGTTGTACTATTGGTGTTTTATAGTCTTCAAAATTTGTACTTAACCTGGATTTCTCTACACCTTCTTTAAAGCATTCATAATAAAGTTTGATTAACTCCTCAGTACCAAGTTTCCTACAACTAATATGAATTTTTTCAAATTCTCTAACTAGTGTATCAATCTTAGGTGTCAAATCAGCCCTAGCTTTTTGAATAGCACCATCTATGTCTACATAAGCAGCTCGTTTGTTTTGATTTCCAAGAAGTCTTGAGAAAAACTCAAAAGGACCTGACCCTAAATTCTCGTATTCAGTATACCCTGAAGGTATAACTAGGTAGAATTTTTTATCTAACACTTTATTAACAACTATTGTATTTGAAATAAAATTTCTATACGCAATAGCTTGTTTCTTTAAAAGAGGGTCTGTAATTTTTGTTTCTATTTTTTGAAGTTTATTAATATACTTTTCAATATTCATTGCTCGAGATTTTACAACAATCTGAAGAGGAAAATTAAGGGAGTTTAGAATTCCTGCAAAGGAGGAAATAACTGCATCTTGTTCTCTTGTAGATAGTAATTCAAAGTTAATTGAGTTGAGCTGCAAGACAGCTGAAACTTTTCCATTTTTCAAAATAACCATATCATTTTTAACTTCTAAAATATCTAGAAAATCTTGAGTTGTAGCGTAATTATTTGTTGGCATTTATTTTTTTCCAAGAATTTGAATAAGAGGATATGGATATCTCTCAATATTTAAATTAATTATATCAAAATTAAGTCTAAAAATTTCTTGGTTTAAAACTTTAATTTTATATTTACCTACATCAGTTCCTTTAAAAATAAATTTACCTGAATTGTCAGTTCTTGAGTATTTTAATTCATTATTGTTTTCATCTAGTAAAAGAAGAGTTGCGTTAGAAAGAGAATTATTTTCTGAATCAAAAACTAATCCTGAAATAAAATTTGGAGATATTTCCGCGTTTGATGTTACTGGTTGGTTTGATAAATTTTCTTCTTGAGGAATATCAGTTTTGATTTCTCTAACCAAAGTTCTTAGCTCCCTAGTTATTGAACTGATATCTTTTCTTGGTTGTTGTAGTTGTGTATTTCCCATAATATTAATCACTCTTTCCCCTCGAACTGGAATAATTAATTCTTGCTCGGGTTTTGAGAAACTTACAAATTTTCTACCCGGTATACCTACCTCAGAAGTCCTAAGTTCCTCGTGAATATCTATTGGGGTTGTAACTTTAGGTTTAATCATTTCTTGAATTTTCATAGGAATAACTTTTTTAAATTCTGGAATTATTTTCTTTGGGATTTGGAAAGCTGGTGTTGTTTGTTTTAAAACTGGAGTGGAGGATAGGGCGGGGGCTTTTAAAACTACTTCTTGAACAGAAGTAGTCTCTGGTTTTTTAATTTCTTCTTTTAATTCCTCTTTAATTACTTGTGTTTCTGGAGCAGGGATATCTGAGGTAAAAGATGGTTTAGAGATATCGTATGAAGCTGGTTGGATTGTTGTGTCCATTTCAATTGTTGGTGCTATATACGAGTATTTAAATTGGCTAAAGTTAAAATCAAACTCATCTGCGTCTTCTGATTTAATTCCTTTTAAATAGTCCTCGAGCTTTCTTCTTGAAGCCGTGGGAGCTAATGTAATCATTTCACCTTGAACTATTTTTATCGCCTCCATTGATAGTGTTTTTGGAACAAAAGGTGTTTTTCTCCAAACTCTTCTATTATTTGCGTAAACTGCTTTAAAGAAATTTACAATCCAGACATCCATACCTCTATCATCAATTGGTACAAATACTAAAAGAAACCCAAGTAATCCTAAAATAATAATTAAAATAGATTTAATAAATCCTTGAACAGGGGATTGAAATAGAAGATACATTGGAAATCCTGTTGCACAAAGATATGTAAATTGTCTTACAGTAAAATCCCCGACAATTTTAAATTCAACATCCATGAAATTTTGTGGGATTGGGTGCTGCCTAGAAATCTGAGCTTCATTCATATATTTATTTTAACTTATTTAAATTAATTTAGGATTAAATATCTAATTTACTTTTTATCTTTTTCATCGATACCAGTTAAGTTTTTAACAAACTTATCTGCAGTTTCTTCAACCTTATCTGCAAGGTAAAGAATATAAATATAAGCGACCAGCCCAACAATATAAACAATTGTCCATGAAAGACCTCCGTTTCCATAGAGTGCTCCAAAGCTACCAAAGATATTTGCATCATCAGATGTTGTTTCTTGTAGAACTGAGTAAGCAAGAAGTGCTTTTGATCCGTAATTTATAAGGTTCAACATAAATCCAACAGCTATAAACTTAAGCATCTTAGCTCCATAATTTCTAAAAGCTAGCCCGTTATTATCTGAGGGTGATACGCCTCCAACAATTATAAAAGGGGAGTAGATTATATAGATCATTAAATCAAAAATATTTTTTAGAATTAAGAAGTTAACAACAAATATTCTCCATACAGCTGCAGCAATTGCAAATACAATGATTACAATAAATCCCCCATATGTATAGGCTGTAAGTACAGCAACAGCACCCATTAACACAATTGCAGCAGGGAATCCTAACCAGAATTGACCTTCAAGAGGGTCAGTAGGAAGGGATGATGATGTGAATAAGGCTTGGGAAAGGAATGCAGCAAAGCCTTGGATTAACCCTCCACCGAGTAAGGAGGTAAGTACTAGTTCTCCAACCCAGTAGGAACTTGATATTAATACAACAGCAATAACTACTCTAGGTATTGCTCTTTCAACTGTTAATTTAATTTTCCCATCTTTATCTGTGAATCCTCCCATAATATAGATTCCAAGACCAAGGGATGTTAGTAGCAGAATAAGATAGGCTATGTTTCTGGATAATTGCCAAATGTTATAAATAAATTCTTTAATTCTATCCACACCTGTTACTGGAGCTGCAAGAGCTGTTCCTAAGATTGGAACCTCTTTGAAAGTTTTTGCAGCGTAGTATTCTCTATCCATAAGCATTTTTCCTGATGTTGCTTTTTTAGCAAATATCTCCATTTGAGTTGTGAAGGCTGTGAAACCCCCTCTACTTTGTTTTGTTATTTCTTCGTCATTTGGTTGGATATAGGCGTAGTTTTCTTTTTTCATTTCTGGGTTAAACATTGCAATTTGGTTACATGGGTCGTTTAAATCAATAACCGCATTGGCAGTTCCAATAGGATTTGTTGTTTTGTATTTATCAAAGCAAGATCCCATTTTGTCTATAGTAACTCCGGTTAAAATTCCTGGAGCAACTCTAACAACTTGTCCTACTGCAACAGAACATCCTGCTTTAATAATATTTGAGTCACCTTCACAAACATTTGAAGCAACTGTATTTTCGTAATAGTTTGAAACTGGTGTTACTGCAAGACTTGCAGATGACAGTCCTAGAATAAAAGCCATAAATAAATAGAATTTTAGAGTTTTACTCATATTTATATTTTACAACAACAAATTTTTTTTAATACCATTTTATTTCAAATCTCATATTATAAAGTAAAATAGAGTTATGGATAAAGAGCACCCAACAGTTGGATGGTTCCCAAATTTATATTCTAAATTACCTGATTATATCGAGCAGGCAATTCAAAGAGAGATTGCTTCATATAACCTTCCCGCAGAAAAAGCACAAATTATAGCTGATAATGTCTACGCAACAATTTCAGCTTCTTACCAATTTGATCCCTCCTTTACTAGTTCCTTTGCAACAGCATCTCCTGCTGAAAGGGAAACTATAATAAGATCTTTTTTAAGACAGTATATAAAAAGAGAAATTGATATTGAAACTGAAAATATAAAAAGAGAAGTTCATCAAAAAATTACAAATAATTATAAAGAGAATTACTTTCAAGTTTTGGATCCTAGAGGAAAGGATTATAAAAAATATAGGGAAAATGTTGTCGGTTTATTTTTTCCTGAGATTAAAGTTGCTGAAGATGTTGTAGATAGTGACTCTAATAAGAGTAACTATAAGTCAGCTGTTGACTCTGTAATAAAGGATTTTAATGATGGAAAAATTACTCAAGCAGAGTTGGGTACTAGAATTGGTGCAATTGACGCCTCAATTGATACTCATCTAGATAATTCTAATTTTAATTCCACCACATTAGAGTTTCATAATCAAAGAGGATCCTTAATTAGAGCAAGGATTGATGAGGCTATTGCAAATGGAAGTTTAAGGGCTTCAAACTCTAGAGACATCTCTGCTATACACTCAGCAATCGAAGCTGGAGATGTGGAGACATTTAGAAAGTATCTTTCTAAAGGTAAGAAATCAGAAGCCGCAACTTTAATAGGGGGTTTTTCAGCCCCTCATACTAAAGTCACTTTTGAATCAGCAACAAAGGTTTCATCTTCAGGAGATGGTTTTAAAAATTATTTTTCTTTAGGGATGGGTTCTAGTTCTAAAAAAATTGATACAAATCCTTACAAATATATTAAAGGAGCAACTCAGGCGCATCTTCAGGCCAATATAGCGGATTTAGCTGTACTTGCTGCAACAAGTCCTCTAGCTAAGTCGTCTAAAGGTGCAACAGCTGCTCAACTTTTAGAGAAGAGTAAATTGGCTAATGATATTTTAAATGCTTCTAATGCAATGAGGCATGCAGCTAAACTCGATGCTACAGCTCTTTCCAAGTTCAATCTTTTAAAATCAAATATTGAAAAATCAATCAATTCTGGAGTAATGTCTTTTGGATCTGAAGCTGAGAAGGAAAGATTTTTTAATGCTCTTAGAAGTAACGATTCTAGATACTTAGAGAGTTTTGTAAAACCTGGTTTACTAGGAGCTTCAACTTTTGCAAAATTTATTAAGAATACAAACGAGGAAGCTCTTGATTTAGGAGGCGCAACAAACTCAACAGGGCTGACTTCTAGAAGTCTTAACTTTCAAAATAACGAAAGCGCTTTTAAAAAAAGCTTACTTGATCGGTATATTTATGCAGCTCAATTGGCCTATGACCCTGGATATGCTTATAGTGAGATAAAGCAGAGGATTAAAGATAAATTTCAGTTTGCAACTTTTAAGAATTTTGATGTAAAAGCCACAGGTAAAGCGTTACTTTTTAAAACACTTACTAGTATAACTATAAACGGAAAAAAGGTAAGCGAAGGCGACCTTCAAAGCGTTTTAAATTTTTACAAAGACCCGAAAACACAGATTAAAAAATTTTTAAGTAATGGTTTTAAATCTTTTGTGAAAAAAAGATTTGGAATGGATTTAACTGTTAAAAGTTTCTTTGATTCTTATCTATACAAGAAGTTTAGAACAGGTCTAAAACTGAAATTTATTAAGAATGTTAGATACCTTGAGCAATTAGCTAAGTTAGGTTTAAAGAAATTTTCAGGACCTCTTGGAAATTCTATAAAGAAACTATTTAATAAACTTGGAGGATCCTCTGTTTTAATTAAAAAAGCTTTTTCTGGGATTGGGAATTTTTTTGGGTGGTTAGTTGGAGGTAAAAAAAAGGGCGGAACTTTTTTTGATGATCTTAAGAAAGTTGTTTTAACATCATGTTTATTATTTGTAGGTCTATATGTAATAGCTATTTTAGGAGTTATTCAGGTCATTTTAGGAGCTTTTTCAAGCAACTCCTCAACACCATATCTACCTGGAAGTTTCTCGGATATAACTTTTGCAACATATCAAAGTATTAATCCTAATGTTATTGCAAGAGGAGGGTCAATAACTACTTCAGGAAATGTTTGTGTATCTACACAAACATTCGCGATGTATACCCCAAAGAGATCTAACTGGAATAACCTTAAAATATCTGATTTTGAAGGAACTGATAATTCTAATAACTGTAAAATTATGTGTAATGCGAGAAGAATTTTAGGAGGTTTGATGCCAGGTACTGACGGAAGTTTAAATTGTAATTACAACTACCCTGATATGTACAAAACTACAATAAACGCAAAGGGCAATGAAGTTGTTGCAAACAGCCAGCAGTTTTGGTGTACAAATTTAGTTATGGAGGCTCTTAAGGATGATGATCCTTCGATACTTACTTCAGATAATAGATTGGTAATCGGATTGGATAACTATATGAAATCAAAACCTACATTGTATGAGATGAGCGACTTAGCAATTCCAAATAGTGCTTCAGATTCCGCTAATCTGAGTCAATACAACAGTCTTTGTGTTGATAAAGCAAATTTCCAAGCCGGAAACCCGATTATTTTTAGAATTAATACCTGCAACGATACAAGAGAGCCTGGTGGATACAAAACTCTTCTAAATGACGGGGTAGTCAAGCCAATCACAAATGGTCACACTGAGTTAGTTTTAAAACTTACAGATACCCAGCTAATTACTATCTCCGCTAATAATGTACTTAAAAAACTATCATATAATGTTAGTACTTCCGGATGTGCTCCAGGTAAAATTAAGGTTATTGGAAAATCATCAGGATATATAGAAAATCAAAAATATCCTATGTACCTTTGCCGAATGTATCAATATAAAAATACTTCAGGTTCATATACTTGCCCTTCTAGTTGTGATATTCCAGCTAATAACTATTCAGACGCACGTTAGTTTATTATTAATTCGTTAGTTTATAAAAGAAAGGTAACTTATATGAAAACCAAAATAGATAATACTTTCAAGTTTCTTAAAAAATTAGATAATTTTTCTAAAGTTATATTAATAGTTTTAACAGTTGGAGCCATTTTTTTCGTATACCAAAATTTTATTCCTGGAAGTAAAGGATCCTCTCCTAGTAATGTAGTTAAATTAAGAAACCCTTCAACTTTTAAATTAAATGTTGCAAGTTATAGTTTTAATTCTGGATTTAGGGAGAGGCTTATAATTGACGACACTCTAATTATAAAATTAAGCACCGACCTCGATAGAGAAGCTTTTGATAAATTAGTTTTTGAAATTAAACCAAAGGATGATATTAAAGTTGAGTACTTTGATGAACGAACAATTAAGGTTAGATTTGCAAATAAGATGCAGTTAAATAATAATTCAAACTCCTTTTTGATTCTCCTAAACGACGAACTTGTTTACTCAATAGTTTTTAACAATACTACTTATACTGAAAGCTACCTTGAGAATTTGAATGATGGTCCAGTTATAACTGAATAATTTAAGGTGTGCAAGAAGAATAATTTCTAATACAGTTTTCAAGTTTAGTCATTTGATCTGCTAAAGTTGTTGCTGGGTTTGAGATTGCAGAAAGTCCAAGAGCTGGTAGGATTGAATTCATAATAATTATAGCTCCCAATGAAATAACCAAACCCTTTATAGCTGAAGTAAAAGTACTCTTTGCTGTCTCCAATGCTTTTGGATTACTGTAATCTGTAGCTAGAGTCAATGCCCCAAGTATAAATTCAAGAATAAAAAATCCAATTACTAAACTGAATAATATTCCAACTGTTGTATTGAGCAAGTCTCCCCAAAGGATTGTGGGTGTTGGTGCTGCCGCGAGAACTGTAAACATAAATAAATTATACCAGTTTTGATTAGGATTAAAATCCGAATTGAGTTAAAAGTAATTTTAGAATTCGTTCTGCAAGGATTGTGACAATAAGAGCAATAATAGAATTTTTAAGAGTGTTTTGGGCGTCCTTAATCTTATCCTTGTTACCAGCACTTGTTGCAATCCAAAGAAGTCCTAAAACAATTCCTAAAACAGAAAGAGCTACAGCGATTATTGCGATGAAATTGATTACAAGTACAAGTATTCCGTATGGTGATATAGCTACTGTTCTAGCAGCTGAAGGAACAGCACAGTCAACTAGATCTGAAAAAGATGAATTTTGCAGCTCTGGAAGTGTTCTTCCTGTCGGGCAAGCAGCTAGTGCCTTTTTTGAAAACAAGCCTGCTGTTAAAAGCAGGCTTGTTAGAGGTAACATTGATTTAATTTTAGTTAAATCGCAGTTTTTCATTTGATTTAAGGTGTAACTTTAACTGTTGGTGCTCCTGGTAATGTAATTGCCTGAGATCCTCCAAACACGTTTGAGATTATTGTGAGAATTGAACCAATTACAAGCAAGATAACTATTCCAATTAAAGCGTTAGTAAGAGTGCCTTTAGCATCAGTAGCTTTAGTTTTGTCTCCAGCGGAAGTTATATACTGAATAGCTCCAATTGCTAAGAATATAGCAGCAATAATCCATCCGAGAAACAACATTGTCTCTAAAACAGCAGTAAGGTAACCATTGTCCCCAATAATCCCAGTACATTTGAAAGCGAAAGCTCCGCAATCAGTTACAACGGCTGATCCTGCGGTGGGTGTTGATTGTGCAAAAACTTGAAGCATAAATTAAAATCCTTTCTAAATAAATTACTATAAATATTATCTAACTACTCAACATAAATTTCAAGTATCTATTGAATGATTGAATTAAAATAAGTGAGAAGACTGCCTAAAATTAAAATACCAACTAAAGCTATAAATGCATTTTTGAGAGTGTTTTTGGCTTCTTCAGTCTTTTTTTCGTCCCCCGCAGAAGTGATGTATTTAATAGCTCCACTCACTATCATGATTATAATTACTAAGACAGCAACTCCTAAAACAAAATTGATTGTAGATACTAAAACCGAAGTTACTGTCGAACCGCTTGAACCAAAATTTAAAATTCTTTGACCCCAATTTCTTTCTCTGGCGCCATCATAGGTACTTGTAGAAACTGTGGTTCTTGTAGAAGTTAATTGAGCTGAAACTTGTTTGATAAAAATATTAAAAACCGAATTCATTGTTGGTAAATATTATAAGTCCTGATACTAATAATAAGAATACCATACCTGAGATATTATTAAATAACAGGGCCCTAGCTTTTTTAAGGTTGTCAGGGCTTCCTTGTGATCTTGTATACATCATTCCAATTCTTAAGAAATTAATCACAAAAAGAAATACAGCTAGATAAAAAAATAAATTGCTTAATGTTTTGATAAAGGCGACAGGGGATTGTGGTTTAACTTCTGGGATGCTTCTAAGCTGGACTCCAGAAACTGGGTTTAAATAACAATTGTATGTTTTGTTTCCGGTACTCCAAGCAACAAAATCTCCTAACACCCCGACAGTTCCTAAAAGATTTGTTGTACATTTACACTGAAAAAATTTAGTTTCTGCTGAGCAATAACTATTTGTCCCAAGAGCATTATTGTTTCTATTTAAACTACTTTGAGCAAGATTAGTTAGACAGGATTTTGCGTCTGCGAGTGAGACTGTATTAGTATTAAAATTTATTCTAGTGTTTCCGGTTCCGTAAAAAACTCTATCCTCAATAGCTGGAATACATCCGTATTTTTCTATAGCTGCATTACTACAGCTTAGAACGTTGTCATAGGGTTGGACTTGGTTTATAAAGGGACATCCAAAGTCTAATATCCCACATTTTTGTGCGTATTCTGTAGCAATATAGAATTTTCCATTTATATTTTTACAACTATTCTTAGATTCATCTGCAAAAGCCAGGTTGGCTAAGTTTAATACTAATATAAGTAAGAAAGTTATTGAAACTACGCCTTTTTTGATTACCTTTGTATATACCATAATAGGTGGTAAGTATATTATAGGTTGCGTATTATTTCAATCTTTAAGCTTAGAACCCGACAGCAGTCAGTCTTGCGACTAGGTAGTTAAGAAGAGCTCCAACCAGTAAGATGAAGACAAATCCTCCAATTGAATTTGTGATTTTAGCCTGGGCGGCTTTTAAAGCTTCAGGCTCTCCCTTTGATTTTACATATTGTAGACCTGCTAGAAGGAAATTTATTATAAAAATAACAATTGCAGCATAGAAAAGGAAGTTGCTTAAGACTTTGATGAATGCAAGTGGGGAGCTAATCACTACGGTTTGAGTACGTGCTGTTGTACTAAAACCTGAAGGTGTAAGGGAGCATATTTCCGTGCAAGGATAACTACCAAGACCTCTAATTGTGCAAAGAATTCCAGATGTGTTTGGCTGACATCTACATCTGTAGAAATTAGAATTATCATAGGTACTGCTGGTTGATCCGGAACCAAAAACTTCATTTATACATTGCTTATCAGTTTTTCTAGTTGCAGCGCAACTCAAAAATTGGGTTCTTTTAGATTCTTCTTGGGTAGCGGTAAATTCTGTTTTGATACTTGGTGGTAGTAATAAAAATAAGTTGTTTTTCTGTGTTTCAGAACATTCCAAATCGGATGCAATACTTGTAGCTGTTTTACATGCGTCTAGTGAGCTATAACATCTGCTGGTTGTGGGGCTATAAAATCTGTTAGTGTTTTCATCAAAGCATCTGTTTTTTGCTGCATTAAAAGCAGCTGCATCATATCCAGGTACTCCCGGAGAACCTGGTCCTACGTAGTAACTTCTAATTATTGAACCATCGGGACCTTCAATAAAGACATCCCACGCTACCCTTGCGTTTGTATTAGTAGCACACGAGCATCTAATGTCTGGGTCTGTACCCAAAATACTATCTTTTCGTACAAGATTTGTCTGTCTTCCTGAACTTGGTGAGGCGTAATAACAACCCCCGGTTTCCAATGTTCCTCCTGTGCCTGAAGTAGATTCTGAATCAACACAAGCTGCTTGTGTTGCGTAGAAATCATTATTGGTGACGGAGTAGTATTTTTGAGTAATACTGCTCATACAAGCGTCTAGTGAAGTATAACTAGTATCACTAGGGGAGCGGCAGTCGTTCTCATAACACCTAAATTCTGAACGAGAGCCGGCATCTTTAATTGGGTAGTAAATTTTTCCTGTTGCTAATACTAGGGTACGTCCGGATATATCGTACTTTGGAGCTTCAACACATACTAAATTATAAACTCTAGATCTAGTTCCCACCGGGACAAAGTAGTCTATATAGGTTCCACCTGTATAAACTATTTCTAGAGAACTTAGAGTTACTTTTTCTCCAGGTGTGGCAAACTTACATGTTGATCCTGGTACATCCTCAATTATCGCATTTACTTTAAATGGTAAAAGAAAGAAAATGAAAACAATTAAAATTTTGTTATATTGATATAATTTTTTCATGGGCAAGTTATTCTCTAACTCTTATATACTAAGATATTTTTTGATACTTGTTAATGTTTTTATTTTCTCAGCTTATTTTCTAGACTTTGTTTCAGCAAAAGACGCCTGCGAATCAATTTCAAATCTAGATGAAAAGCTGTCTTGCTATGAAAAAAAGAAAGAAAGTTTAACTAAATCAAAAAATGAATTCACAGACCAATTGGAAGAAATTCTTTCTCAAAAAGATGCTGTTAATTCTCAAATAAATAATTTGTCTTCACAACTCTCAACTACTGTTTCTCAAATTAATCAAATTGAAACCACTCTGAATAAAATATCTACTGAAATTACAAAAATTGAAAAGAATTTAAATGATAGAAGAGATGCACTAAATCAAAAATTTTCGTTAAGAGATTCAGTTATTAAATCTTATTATTACTCTAAATCTTCAAACGATATCGAGTTTTTAATAGGTGCTGGTAGCAATTCTTTTTCACAGATTTCTGTCGAACTTACTGCTCAAGAAAAAATAAACTCACAGATTGTAGATACTATTAAGATTTTATCCAAAGAAATTATTGATTATGAGAATAATAAAAATGAAGCTGAAAAAGCCAAAAAAGATTTACAACTAAGTTTCCAAAAATTTCTAACTGTTAAAACAAAGTTAAATTCTCAAAAAAGTAATCTTTCAGGAGAGTTAACTGGTTTAAAAGAAAAACAATCGGATGTTGAGGATGAGTTAAAAGACATTAATGCTTCAATTCAATCTTTGTCTGATAAACAACAGGCAATCTTAAGAGAGAAGAACGGAGATGATGTTTCTGGATCTATTGGTGACTATGCACCTCCAAGCTACTCACTTCCGACACCTCCATATACCCCAGCTTTTGCATTAATGTCTTATGGAGCATTCACTCACTACAACGGAATGAGTCAGTATGGAGCTTTAGGAAGAGCTAATTCCGGTCAAAAATACAAAGATATTCTAAAGTACTATTACAAAGTCGATGTTGTAGAAAAAAAAGATTTTCCAAAAACTATATCTGTTAAAGGGGTAGGAACTTTAGATTTTCAGTATTATTTATATGGTATTGCTGAGATGCCTAGTGATTGGCCATTAGAAGCTTTAAAGGCTCAGGCTATTGCCGCAAGATCTTACGCTTATAAATCATCAAAACCAATTTGTATTACCGAGGCTTGTCAGGTGTATAACGCGTCAAAAGCTAAAAATGTTCCAAGTAAATGGAAGCAGGCTGTTGATGAAACAAAAGGCGAAATTTTAGATAATCCAGTAACCTCCCAATATTCATCAACAACAGGTGGTTATATCAATAAAACTGGGTGGGATACAAAAAGTGGGTCCTGGCCTGGAGCTTCATATGAAAAAGTTGCTGGATCTCCCTGGTTTTATAAGGCTTGGTATACCCAAGGATATTCGTCAAGTTCAAGTACTTGTGGAAGATCAACACCATGGCTTTCTGAAAAAGAGATGGCTGACTTGCTTAACGCTTGGGTAGTTTGGAGAAAAGGAAACTCAAAGGATAAAGATAGAATTTCTCCGTCGGTTAATAACTGTTTTGGTGGAAACCCTTACTCAACTGCAGCGATGAAAGAAAGAGCAGAAGAGCTTGGTGAGAGCTATTCTTCTGTGAGTGATGTTTCTGTTGATATAGGAAATAACGGCCAAACTTCGCTTGTAAAATTTCAAACTAATAGAGGATCTGTCTCAATTGAAGGAAATGTGTTTAAAACTGTGGCAAATTTGAGAGCTCCTGGATATATTTCATTTAAATCAAGGCTTTTTGATATTGAAGTGAAAAAGTAATGTTGAGTTTGAAATTCTAAGATATAATCTATCCAGTATGATTAACGATAAAAGAACAGAACCATTAAGTTTCTGTACACAGAATTCAGATGAAAAGGTTTTTAAAATCCTAAGAAGGGGTTTTGTTTTGGAGCTTCCTTGGTTAATTTTATTTGTATTATCAATTGGCTTATTAACTTACGCAGGGCCTTTAATTTCTGATTTTTTTAACAATAAAGAAGTTATTTCTATAATAGACTTTGTTAGAGTATGTCTGATAATAATGGGATTAGCTTATGGGTTGAATAGATACTTTAACTGGTTCTATTCAGTAAATATTATTACTAATCAAAGACTAATTGATTTTGAATTTAATGAGTTAGGTATAAAGAGTATAACTGAGTGCCAAATTAAAAATATTCAAAGTGTAAATATTAAAAATGAAGGATTTCTTTCCTTTTTATTCGGTCTTGCTACTTTAAATATTTTAACTTCGGGAGATAATCCAAATATTGATTTTGAATATATTTATAATTCAAACGAAATTCAAGATTTAATTTCAGATATAACTAGAGGAACACACGCAAAATAACATGGATATAGTTACTTCTTTTACAATTGAAAATGTTTTTAGAATTATTAAAATTGTGGTTGCTATTTTTACTTTAATTTTTACTTTATTTGTTTTAAGACATTTATTTGATTTACAATACAATTACAAATCAAAAGCTTTCCCAATTTTTATTATTTTAATTGGAATTTTAATTTTTATCTCAGGAAGTTTTTTACTTCAATTCTTTTTAAATTAAATTGCTAAAATATATTTAATAATATGAAACACTTACTTGATTTTCGAACTCAAATCTTTTCGCCAAAATTACCAGAAAAATTAAATAGATTTTCAGGTGTTGAGGTTTTAAACTTCCATGAAGAAGATGTTGACCTTCCGCAAATTTTAATTGTCTACGAATTAAACTCAGAAGAAATTTTTGAAAGCAGATTAGTTTCTCAACTTATCAAAGATGTCTTTCATGATTACTTTTTCAAAAAAGAATTTCAATCAAACAATCAAGTTGCTGAAGAAGCAATTTTAAGTATTAAACATAAACTGATTAAAATCTTAAAAGCTTCTGAAAAAAATAAGCTAGATTTAAATTTAATTTGTGGAATATTTTTTGAAAATAAACTCTCGATTGTGAGATACGGAAAAACATTCGCAACTTTAGTTAGAGATGGTGCTATTAAAGATTTAGAATTTGCTTCGGAAGGTTATTTCGGAAGCACTCAAGGAAATGTTAAACAAAGTGATGTTTTGATTTTTTCTACAGAGAAATTCTACGAAAAGTTTATTAACCAAGATCTACTTTCTAAAAACTTGAAAGTGGAAGAAGAGGATTTAGAACCAACTAGTAGCTCCCTTATTTTTATGTTTTTCAAAGGTGCGACTCAGGATGTTAAAGCAGCTGTTGGAATTAAATCAAAAAAATACGCCAAGAGAACTTCTAAATTTGTTTCTAAAAATATAAATTTTATTTTACTGGTATCTTTCATTTCCTTTTGTTTTTTTGGGTATAGGTATTATCAAGGATATCAAGAAAGGAAAAATTTAGAGTACTTTAATGGTCTTATTTCAGATACTAATTTAATAATTGAAAGTACTTCAGATGACCAAGAAATTTTTAGTGAAAAATTATTAACTCAAATTCAAAAAGTAAATGACTCTGATTTAAATGCGAAGGAAGATTTAATCACAAAATTAAAATCTAAATATAATCAAGTCAATAATATCAAGGAAGTATCCTACAAAATTCTTTATGATTTTAAGGAAGTAAATCCTAGAATCAAATTAAATTCTTTTCTAATTTTTAATGATAATTATTATATTTTGGATCAGGATACATCTAAAGTCTATTCTTCTAAATTTTCAGAAATTAAATTTGATTCTTATGAAACAAAAATTGATAAACCATTTCATATTGATAACTTTACTAAAACTTTAACTGTTATTAATAATTCGAATATATATTATTTTGCTCCTGATATGAATAAAAACGATACTGAAATTAAATTAGGTGAAATTGGTATCCCTAGAGTTTATATGGGGTTTATCTATGAATTAAAAGATAATAAGATAAATAGAATAGATTCAAACTCTGATGCTCCTGCTAGAGAGTTGTGGACGGAAAATGACAAAATTAAAGACGCTAGAGATTTAGCAATTGACTTTGATATCTATGTTCTCGATAAAGACTCTAAACTTTTAAAATTTACAAAAGGAATTTTACAAGATATAAAGTTTAATAATACAAAGTATTCTTTTAATAAAATGTTTATTGACTCAAATCTTTCGAATAATTATTTTATTTCGGAAAACAAAATCTATCAGTACTCTAAAGATGGGGAATTGAAGAATATTTATTCAGACCCTTCTTTTAGCGAAAAAATTACTGATTTTGTGGTTTTAAAAGATAAAAAAATAATCTTTATTTCTAACTCTAAATTAGTAGAATTGGATCTATGATCATCTTCACAAACAAAAAAGCCTACTTTGAGTACCAGATTTTTGAAAAGTATACTTGTGGAATCAAGCTTTTAGGGTATGAAGCAAAAGCACTTAGGGAAGGTAAAGGAAGGCTTGAGGGTTCTTACGTTAATGTTATTGATAAGAAACTTCAAGTCATAAATTTTTATATAGGCAGGTACTCAAAATTATCACAAAAAATTGAAGATCAGGATCTTTCAAGAACAAGGTTGCTTTTACTAAATAAGAAAGAAATATCAGAGATTGTTTCTGAGATTTCTCAAAAAGGTAAAAGCTGTGTTCCTTTAAATCTACGAATGGAGCATGGTCTATTTAAGCTAGAGATAGCTATCGTTAAAGGTAAAAAGGAGTATGAGAAAAAAGTGGTGACAAAAGAAAGACAGCTTAATAGAGAACTTGAAAGAGAGAAAAAACAGGCAGGTACTTGGGTCTAAATTTTGATTTTTACCCATTAAAACAGTATAATATAGATCTAAAGAGGGGATGTATTTGGCTTTGACTATTTATCAAGGTAGGCTAGCAAGCAAGGTTGATAATACCTTTCAAAAATATCAAAAACATAAATGCAGATGAATACGCATACGAACCAACTTTAGTTGGTGCTTTAGCTTAATTAATAACAGCTAAGAGTCTCTAAGCTTTTACCTTAAGAGGGTTTAGTAAGGCTTAATAAAATTAAGGTGCGAGAATTAAATTTGCTTTTGATTTAGTTTTTTACTCCCGAAAAAGGGAAAAATAAAAAGCTTTGAAGTGTAAATAGGAATTGTTAGTTATTCCTACTTCGAGACAACTTAACTACCAAAGCTTGTAAACTGGTTTATTGATTGATACTTAACACGCGAGTTCGATTCTCGCCATCTCCACCATATATAATCATCAATGAAGAAAAGGGCTCCCGCAAGGGAGTCCTTTTCTTTGCATTAAATCCTCAAATTCCCTTACTAAATAATATAGGTTAATTAAGTATAAATAATATAGGTTATGTGTCTATTATAAATTGATACACAGGTGTTTTAGAGATTGTGGATAAGTGTAGGATAACTTATGGATAACTTTGCGAACTTCATAAATGGGCTATGTTACATATGCCTTAAAAGAGAGGAGGTAATTTGCAATAAATGTTTTTCTAGACTAATTGCTTTTAGAAATGAGGATCCTAACGAGATCTCGATTTATAGATATAACGAGGTAGCCTCAAAAATACTCTTAATGTCTAAGTATCCTCCTTACAATTTTTATATCTTAAAACATTTAATCAGGCGCACCACTCTTGATTTTAGATATCCCCAGAATACCTTGCTTTGTCCGATACCAATAAGCTCACTAAAAATGTTTGAAAGGAAATTTAATCAAGCAGACTTAATCTCTACAGAGTTTTCAAAGAAATTAAATATTAATAGTCAGGAAATTATTAAAAGAGTTGCTGATACGAAGCCCCTATTCTCTATGGGAAGAAAGGCAAGAATTAAAGAGTTAACTGGTATTTTTAAACCAAAGTTACTTAGTAAATTTCTTATAAATAAATTTCCGAATATTGTTCTAGTTGATGATTTAAGGACAACAGGGGAGACCTTACTGCAGGCTAGAAGAGTACTAATTCAATTAGGATACAAAAGTGTGAGCTATCTGACTCTTTTTGGAACTTAGGTTGATAAAACAGTGATTTTTGTCGTATAATTCATCATAATTGGTTTGATTTGGAGAGTTGGCAGAGTGGTAATGCAGCGGATTGCTAATCCGTGACGGGGAATACCCGTCCACAGGTTCGAACCCTGTACTCTCCGCCAAATTAAATTACAATATAGATATGGATATTAAAAAATTTACAGATTTACTAAAATTAACAACCCCGTATGCTGATGATGTTACAAGCAAGGTTGTAAAAAGTGACGAAGAGGTTACTCCAGAAGATACAGATAAGAGAGTAAAACAGGTTCCTCAAGAAGAGCTCTTTAATTGGGAGGTAACAATCGCTCCATATAAGATGCCAAAAAGAATTATTAGATCTGCAATGGTTTTTGTTATTTTATTTGTAATATTTTTAATCCTTGTTAGAGACTGGATGTTTCTATTCTTAATTCTTGGTTTCGCATTTTTATTTAATCTAATTGTAAATTCTCCGGCTAAAAAAATTGATTATAAAATTTTTAGTAATGGTTTTGAGTACGACGGTATGTTTTTTGGATGGGGTGAGTTTAATCATTTCTTTTTCTATGAAGACAATCCAAATTTAATAATCATAACAACAAAAGATACTATTCCAGGTAGAGTTTATGTTTACGTTGATGATACAAATAAATTTAAAATTGATGAGATGTTAAATAAATACTTAGATAAAAAGAATTTCCATCCTAAAGATTTTTTTGAAATTATAATTTTTAAATTAAAACCTTATTTAAATTTAACTGACGAAAAATAACCTGCTAATTAATTTTAAGATGTGTCCGTAGTTCAGTTGGATAGAACGCAACTTTGCGGAAGTTGAGGTCGCAGGTTCGACTCCTGCCGGACACACCATTTATTTATTCTTTGTCGATTTCTTTTTGAAGATCCTCCACTGAGATTGCCTCAACAGCTTCCTGCATGTTTTTTAAAGTTACTTCAGCATTTTGATTCATAGCCTTAGCTGCTTTAACAAGAGTTTCTGTTGTTATGGTGTCAGTTGATCCCATATCATTTTCATACATTTTACATCCACAATTTAAACACATATTTATTCACCTCCTTTAAATTTATAATTTTCTTTCTATTTTTTTAAACTTACTACCAATATCTTCAATACGATTTCTTGTACCTCTTCTTTCGTTGATTCTATTTGAATTATCTAGAGTAATGTTTTCCATCATTCGACCCATAGCTTGAATAGCATATGCGGTTTCACTTAGAGACTCTGTGGCTCTAGATAATTGCGTCGAAAATTGGTTATATTCTTCGGTTAAATTTTGAATTTCTATTTTTATCTCTTCGTTATCTTCGGAAGCCTCTGATCTTTTTAATTGATCAATTGCCGCCCCAACCTTTTCTCTTACTTCAAGTACCCCTTTAATTGATGCCACATTACTTTCTAATTGCTCTATAAGCCTATCCCCGTCTATCTCATTTAGTCTATTATCTACAGATGACGCGATTTCACCCCAATCCTGCATATTTGCTTGATTTAATTCAGTCACAAGCCTATTTATTTGGGATACATTTTCAAGTAAAGAGTCAAGATTCCCCATCATAGATCTCTCCTGATTCTTAAAGGACTCAACAACTCTTGCAACGTCCTCTCTTTCCCTTCTTAATTCTTCTTTTTTCCTTTCAACTAACTGCTCCCTATCCCTAGCTGAATCGTCAATTATATTTTCATTGGTCTCTGAATTAATTTTTTGTTCTGATAGATTTTTGACTTCTTGGATCTCAGAGATTAAAGTTTCTAAGTTTTGAACTATCTCTTGATTTACTTTTTTTGCTTCTGAATCTAGGTTTGGATCTTCAGATCTATTTCTAGCTATTTCAAGTTTTGCTAAAGCTTTTTCTTCATTATTACCCCAAACATCTAATATATTTTTTAGAGTTTCATCGTTCTTTATTTGAGATTCTTTTCCTGATACGTAATCTAAAACATGTCCTTTCATTCTTCCGATAGCACTTAGCCTATCCTGACTTTCAACTAGTTCTGAAGTTAAGTTTTCTTCCTTCTTCTCTGGTGCAATTGTGTTTACAGTTTCGGGATCTTTTGGTTTATTTTGAGCATCCTGAGTATTTTCACTTTGAGTTTTTTCTAAAGATGCTTCTGAAGCCTTCCCCTTTTCATCAGGAAACCTTACAGCAAAATTTTCATAGTTTGAATCCTCTTTTTTCTCAGGAAATCTAACAGGATCTTGCTTCCTGACCTCTTCTTGTGTTTTTTTTGCTAATTCTGGACTCATTCCCCAAGGCATAATGTATATTACACACAATTATATTTTATTCTCAACAATTAATTCTTTAAAAGAATCAGGCCTCTTGCTTGGGTCCATGTCTAGACACTTTTCTAAAAACCTTAATTTAGTTTCTGGAAGATTAATTCCTAATTTTTCTAATCTATATTTTAAAGTTATATTTAAAGAAGCATTGTTTAGGAATCTTTTAGTTTTGTTCTTAATTTCTTTAGTTTTAAGTTCATTAAGATATTCCTCAAAAGTTATGGAAGAGTCTCTTCTATTGTCATACCACCTTCTTGCTTGTTCCTGATTATTAGGATTTTGCAATTCTTTTTCTGCTACCTTTGTAACATAATTGGTTATTCTATCTCTAATAGATTCAATATAATTTTGGTATTCGCTTCTAATTTCTTCTGGAAGTTCTTTTTCTTCAAAATCTGTCTGGGCAATATCCAAAACCCCGGTTTTATCTGATATAAAATCCAACATAGTTTGCGCCCAATTATACATTTCATTTTGTTTAAGACTCACCAAAGTATCTGTAATTTCATAACCTAAAATATCTGGATAACCTACCTGTCTAAATTTAATACCTTTTTTAATTTCCTCTTCATTTGTATTACTAGAATCAACACCCAGCTCAAAATCAACAACTTTACAGTCTTGACCTTCATTGTTTACTAAAAAAGTTCCTTTATTTATATCTACCATATAGATACCTTCATCGTGTATTTTTTGAAGAGACTCAGCTGACGAAGTTATTACGTTTGCAAACACTGAGTTTCGCTCTTCTAACTTAACTTCTAACCTATCTAAAGAATTACCGGATATCTTTTCTGTAACCAATCTAACCATTTTTTCATTTGGGTAATTCTTTATTTGAATTACTTTTGGAGTAACACCTGTATTTTCAAGACGACTTAAGATCTCTGCTTCTTTTTTCATACCTTCGAGATTATTCCTGACCCCTGATCCATCCTGATAATTTGCAAATTTTGCAAATATTTCTCTACCATCTTTTAATTTATAACTGATGTTTTTCTTTTCTCTGTATCTTTGAATTACTCCAGTATAGTCTTTTCTTTCTATACCCATTTTTGTTGTTGATTGATTTTCAATACCCATATATTGATTTTAGGGTATTAATAAATAAATTAAAGATTATTAATTTAGAATTATTGATAGAATTTTGCCAGATACAAAAATAACTTTTGCAAAAGATTTTTCTTCAATTGTTCTATTAAATCTTTCGTTTTGTTTTGCGATTTCGATTGCTTGTTCTTTTGTTGTGTCTTTTGAAGTTTCGATTGTACAAATTAATTTTCCATTTATTTGAACTGGCATTATAATTTTTTGAGACGCGAATACTGTTTCATCAACAGTAGGGAATTCGCTAATGTGGATTGAAGTATTTTTTGAGAACTTTGTTTTGTTTATGTTTTGGTATAACTCTTCTGTGATATAAGGAGCAAGGGGCGCTAAACATTTTAAGAATTTTATAAATACTTCTTTTGAAATCTTCTCATCGTTTTTGATATTATTTACAAAAATCATAATCTCAGAAACAGCTGTATTAAGTCTTAAATTTTGATACATCCCTGAAATATTTTTTATTAAATTATTAATATGTATTTCTTGGGAATTTATTTTCTCATCAACAACTTTTTCAGATAAGTTCCAAACATTATTAAGAACTTTATTGCAAGCTTTAACACCATTTTCATTCCATGGGAAAGAGTCTTCGATTGGGCCCATAAACATAATACCCATCCTAATTGCATCAGCTCCGTATTTATCGGCAACTGGTAAAGGATCAACAGTATTGCCTAATGACTTTGACATTTTCTTTCCATCAGACCCAAGTACAAGTCCCCCATTCATTCTCCATTGATATGGTTCTGAGGTTGGGACCAGATTTATATCGTAGAAAAATTTATGCCAAAATCTTGAATAAAGGAGGTGCATTGTAGTGTGCTCTGCTCCCCCAAAGTAATTGTCGACAGGTAACCAGTATTTTAATTTATCAGCAGAGGCGAATTCATTATTATTTTTAGCATCGATATATCTTAAGAAATACCAGGAAGATCCAGCCCAGTTTGGCATAGTGTTGGTTTCTCTTTTACCTTTTTTTCCGTCAACTTCTAGATTTACCCACTCTGTATTTTTAGCAAGAGGGGATGATGCGTCGGATGTTGGTGTGTAATCAGGTACATCTGGAAGAACTACCGGAAGATTTTTTTCTTCAATAATTGTTCCGTCTTCTAGATGAATAAGAGGGATTGGTTCTCCCCAATATCTTTGTCTTGAGAAAACCCAGTCTCTTAGCTTGAAGTTTACTTTTTTATTTCCAATTTTATTTTCGGTAACAAATTTGATTAATTCTTCTCTGGCTTCTTCGGAAGATTTTCCGTTGTAGTTTTCTGAGTTAATTAATATTCCATTTCCGGAATTTGGAAGTGTTTCAATTTCGTTTTTTACAACTGGAATTATTTCTAATTTAAATTTATTTGCAAATTCAAAATCTCTCTCATCATGAGCTGGAACTCCCATAATTGCTCCAGTCCCGTAACTCATCAAAACAAAATCCCCAATATAAATTGGAACTTCTTTTTTGGAGATTGGGTTAATCGCGAATGTTCCTGAAAAAATTCCAGTTTTTTCTTTTTGTAGTTCTGTTCTTTCAAGTTCTGATTTTGATTTAATTGAATCCTTATATTTTTCTAAATCTGATTTATTATCTAGCGGAACTATCGTATCTAATATTGGGTTTTCGGGGGATACAACTAAAAATGTAGCACCATAAATTGTGTCAATTCTAGTTGTGAAAACTTTAATTTTTTCGTTTGAATTTTTAACATCAAATAAAACTTCAGCTCCTTCAGATTTTCCAATCCAATTAATCTGAGCGTTTTTAATTGCTTCTGGAAAATCAGTTTCATTTAACCCATCAATTAATTTTTGTGCATACTCTGGAATTTTTAAAATCCATTGTTTAAGATTTTTTCTAACAACAAGGTGCCCTCCTCTTTCAGAAATTTTATTGCCCTTAGAATCCTCTAAAACTTCTTCTTCCGCAAGAACTGTTTTTAATTCGTCACACCACCAAATAGGCATTTCTTTATACTCAGCTAGATTGTTTTCGTAAAATTTTAAAAATAACCATTGAGTCCACTTATAGTATTCAGGGTCGATGGTAGAGATTTCTCGATCCCAATCAAATGAAAATCCCATATCTATAAGCGAGCTCTTCATTGTATCGATTGATTTTTTAGTAGTTATTTTTGGGTGAATTCCTGTTTTAACAGCATAGTTTTCAGCAGGCAGGCCAAAGGCATCCCACCCCATTGGAAATAAAACGTTATACCCACTCATTCTTAAAAATCTGGAATAGATATCTGCCGATGAAAACCTCATCATATGTCCCATATGAAGTGCAGCTCCTGATGGGTACGGAAATTCGGAAAGGATATATTTCTTTGGTTTTTCAGAGAAATCTACAGCTTCGTAAACTTTTTGTTCGTGCCAAGCTCTCTTATATTTATTCTCAATTTCTTTAAAGTTTAATTTATCCATAACTGCCTATTGGTATTTTACTATAAGAATTGTTTTTTAAATTGCTAAAAATGGTTTTTTGCTTTATTTGACAATAAAATTTAAAGGGTTGTAATATCTGAAAATTTCTTTAAAATACAACTTCCTGCCCTATAGTTTTTAATTAAGCCGCAATTTTTGTGGCACCAGAATAAAAATATGAATAGAAGAAGCTTTTTAAAATTAATAGGTGTTGCATCTGTGGCTGGATTAACTGGTTTGTCTAAAGATAAAGTAATTGCTGAACCAAGACCAGCCTTTGTTCCAGTACCAAGCCCAACTCCGGACTTAAGAAGTGAAATTGTTGAGGAGATTAAGGTTCTCAAAATTGTTGATACTGCTCCAGAATTTACATCAACTCCAGAAGCTAAAGAATTAAAAGAAATGTATATTGAGAAATCGCCTTCTTTTGAAAAGCCCTTCAAATATGAAAATGTTAATGAAGTTATGCAGGAGTTAGGTTTAGATTTAGCTGATTTAATAGATCCAACTCAAGAAAGAGTGAGAACTTTTGAAAAAATCTCTAAATATAATGAAATTCTTCCTATTTTTTCTCCGGAAGTAGTTAAATGGTCGGATTTAGTTTCAAGAGTTTGTTTCGAATATAATGTTGAACATCCTGATAATAAGGTAAATCCTAATATGGTTTTAGCCTTAATCACAATGGAGTCTAGAGGAAACCCTGAGGCACTGAGTCCAGCAGGAGCTAGAGGTTTGATGCAACTTACTTCTTGGGTCTATGCTGAAGGATTTTTTGGAACATATAACGGGACTCAAATTCTAGATCCTGAAACAAATGTTACTGTTGGCGTCGCGTACCTCGGAGACTTAATCAGAAAAGGCAAGTATCTAGGATTAGAGCAATTAGAGTCAACTCAGTATGCAATGATGGAATACAACGGAGGCCAGAAAAACGCTTCAAGGTTCTTTAAAACTGCGCAAGCTATTAAATTAAATGGAGCAGATAGCGATATTTTCAAGATTGATTCTGATGAGAAAATTATCGGATTCTTAAAGAGCTTTTATGGTAATGCTAAGGATTATTTTATGTATGGGACAAACTTAGTAAAGAAAGAGACTTTGTTTTACAAAGAGAATTTTACAAGATTCGCTGTTGTTGCTGAGATTGCGGCTAATCTTAGAGATAAGGGATACTCCGATGGTCAAATAACAGCAATGCTTTCCGAGTCAGATTTGTTTAAAACTGCATCAGCCTTTGCCTACAAAGCCAAGAAGGAGATAAGGGCAAGAGACGGTGCTGTTAGTTATTTTGAATTCAAATCAATTTTAAATTTAATCACTTCAAGAGAGTTAGATATTTCATCATTACCTTTAGTGAATAAATATACGGATAAAAATACTGCAAATTTAATGATGGATGTAATTTACTCTTAATTACTTAAGAGTTACTCCCGAATAATAATCCCAGAATAATTGCTTTCCTTTTGAAATCTTAAAATAAATTAAAGATAGGATCATTGAAGGAAGAACAAACATTAGAAATAAGTTTAGAATAATTACAGTTACACCTATAAATGAACTTTCTTTAAGCATAAGTTCGTTGAAGAAACTATAGATAGCGTTTTGACCGAAAAGACTAATTGAAACAAAAACTCCATAAACAGATAAAATTATAAGTAGTTCTCTAATTACCATTCTAAAAGCTTTACTTAAATGTGTTTCCTTTTTACTTTTAAACTCATATCTTTTGAATCCAAATAACTTTTGAGCAAAACTAGCTTCAAAATTATTTTTTGGGTAAAGAGTTGAGAAGGTAAAGAAAAAGTTAAAAGTTGTATAGATAAAATAAAATATTGAGAAAGATAGAACGGTTATGAATAGATTATTAAAAATACTTGTTTCGTAGCTAAAAGTATCTTCTG
>Ga0247833_1000855_pt1 | contig 53677 bp, 46 predicted proteins | sample LaCruzMarch2015__7_FD_187117 | JGI IMG/M metagenome (GOLD analysis project Ga0247833, IMG submission 187117) | Freshwater microbial communities from meromictic Lake La Cruz, Castile-La Mancha, Spain - LaCruzMarch2015_8m | ecosystem: Environmental > Aquatic > Freshwater > Lake | place: Spain...
TGCCGCAGGCAAGCCTTACCCATCCCTCCCCCCGAACGCCTGCCGCGGCGAGCGGTGCCGGGTTTGGGGGCGCACAGCCCCCATCAAACTGGTGCTTTTTCACCCACAGATTTTTGTGAAGAGCCGTAAAATGAGCGGAGCACAAAGATGAGGCCGATGATGAAGAAGACGACCCCGATTCCGGTCGCGAGCATCCGTTCGGAATTCACGGCGATTTCCACGGCGAGAATTCCGAACAGCGTGGTGAACTTGATGATCGGGTTCAGCGCGACGGACGACGTGTCCTTGAACGGGTCTCCGACGATGTCGCCGATGACGGTCGCATCATGCAGGGCGCTGCCCTTCTGCTTCAGCTCGACCTCGACGATTTTTTTGGCGTTGTCCCAGCACCCGCCGGCATTGGCCATATTGATCGCCATGTAGAGCCCGAACATCGCAATGGAGATCAGGTAGCCGACAAAGAAGATCGGGTCGAAGCAGGCGAACGCGAGGGTCAGGGAGAAGACGACGGCGAAGATGTTGATCATGCCGTGCTGGGCGTACTTCGTGCAGATTTTGACGACCGCGTTGCTGTCCTCGGCGGACGCCCGGTCCGAATTGCCGAGCTTGATGTTACGCTTGATGTAATCGACCGCACGGTAGGCGCCGGTGGTTACCGCCTGGCGGGATGCGCCGGCGAACCAGTAGACGACCGCTCCGCCCATCATCAGGCCGAGAATGATCCGCGGGTCCACGATGCTGAGGTTGGAAAGGTCCGTCCACCCGAAGTGGTTTTTGAGCATGAGGATCAGCGAGAAGATCATCGTGGTCGCCCCGACAACCGCCGTTCCGATCAGCACGGGCTTCGCGGTGGCCTTGAACGTGTTGCCGGCCCCATCGTTGTCTTCGAGCAGGAGTTTACCCACCTCGAAATCCGGGGTGAACCCGAAGTCGCGTTTCACCTCTTCCTTGATGCCCGGAATCTGCTCGATGGTGGAGATCTCGAAGACCGACTGCGCGTTGTCCGCCACAGGACCGTAGCTGTCCACGGCGATGGTCACCGGCCCCATCCCCAGCATGCCGAAGGCCACAAGGCCGAACGCAAAGACGGCGGGGAAGGACATGAAGTCCCCGAGGGTGGAAAGGCTGGTGAGGTAGGCGATCAGCATGAGGAGAGCGAGGGTCAGACCTTTCCAAAAGCAGGAGAAGTTGCCCGCAACCAGGCCGGAGAGGATCGTCAGCCCGGCACCGCCTTCGGTGGTCGCATTGACGACCTCGTGGCAGTGAGCGCTCCGCGTGCTCGTGAACACGCGAGTCAGTTCGGGGATGATCGCGGCTGCCAGCGTGCCGCAGCTGATGATGGTTGAAAGCTTCCACCAGAGGGTCGGGAACTGCGGGGCGAGCATGAAGTAGCTGACGATGTAGCTGACCGCCACGCACATCAGCGAGGTCAGCCAGACCAGGATCGTGAGAGGGTGCTCGAAATCAAAATGGCTGTGCTTTCCGAAAACGCCTTTCGTGATCCACGTGTTGATCTTCCAGGAGAGGATCGAGGTCGGAATCATCACGATGCGCATCGCGAAGATCCACACGATAAACGTCCACATGTACTGGGGCAAAACGGCGAGAAGGATGAAGGTGATCAGCGCCACGCCGGTGACGCCGTACGTCTCGAACCCGTCGGCCGTGGGGCCGACGCTGTCGCCGGCATTGTCTCCCGCGCAGTCGGCGATCACGCCCGGATTCCGCGCGTCGTCCTCTTTGATCTTGAAGACGATCTTCATCAGGTCGCTGCCGATGTCGGCGATCTTGGTGAAGATGCCGCCGCAGATTCTCAGCACGCTCGCGCCGAGGGACTCGCCGATGGCAAACCCGATGAAGCAGGCCCCGGCGAGGGCCGGGGGAACAAAAATAAGGATGGAGATCATCAGCAGCAGCTCGGTGCTGATCAGGAGAACCCCGATGCTCATTCCCGAGCGGGTCGGAATCTCCGAGACCGGCAGCGCCCGTCCGCGGAGCGCGGCAAACGCCATGCGGCTGTTCGCGATGTTGTTGATCAGCATGCCGAACCAGGCGACGGCAAAAGAACCGCCGATGCCGACGAGCGACCAAAAGATGATCAGCGCCACGGTGGCTGGCGCCATATGCTTCAGGAAGCCGAAATAGTAAACCATCGTCGCCCCGATGAACACCTCGAGCATCAGGAGCAGGCGGCCCTGCTGGAGGAGGTAGGTTTTGCACGTCCCGTAGATCAGGGTGGAAACATCCAACATGCTCTTGTGCGCGGGCAGCTTCCGGAGGCTCCGGCATTCCGCCCAGCCAAAAAGCATCCCGAGCAATGCCACGCCAATCCCGATCCAGAGGATCATCTCGCTCGGAAGCGCGAAACCGGGAAACTGGAAAACCGCCGATCGGTCGGTCGGCAGGGCGAGGTCGGATTCACCCGCCCGGAGCAGTGACGGGCTGAGCAGCATCGCGATTGGAATAAGGCGGGTTAATTTCATGGTTTTTTGTTTTGGATCGGAGTGGATAGCGGAAAGAGTGCCCTGTGAGGGCCAGACGTCGCCCGAAGGCGGGAACGAGAAAGAACGGACCCTCCGCTACGGGCGGATTTGTTCCAGTCTTTCATAAGATAAACTTATGTTAACTTGATAAAGCAGGTCAACAAGTATTCAGGCCCCAGAGACTGCGCCGGAGCATCTCCTGCAATAAGGAACGTGCCATGGGCATCTTGCCCATGGCTGACTGGATTACAGCTGCTCCGGGCCTTCGAGGAGCTCGGCGACGCGCTTGAGGAGGCGGCCTGCGGCGCCTCCATCCAGGACGCGATGGTCGAAGCTGATGGTGAACATGGCCTCGACGACGGGGATGAATTCCTCGATCGCGGGGTTCCAGAACGGGACCGTCTGGCCGGCCCCCATGCCGATGAGGAGCGTCTGCTCGGGCAGCGGGATCGGGGTGGCGAGAGTGAGCCCGAACGTCCCGTAGTTTGTGACGGTCGCGATCGATCCGCCGGTATCCCCGGCGGGGAGGCGGCGCTGGCGGGCGAGCTCGACGAGGCGGTTGTAGCGGGGGACCAGATCGTCAAGGGTAGACTGGTCGGCATTCCGGATCACGGGGACCAGGACCCCATCCTCGGCCTCGACGGCAAAACCGATGTCGATCGACGGCGGGTGGACGATGCGCTCGCCGATCAGGCGGCCGGCGGGCGCACTATTTTCGCCGAGCGCGATCGCGAGCGCGCGGAGCGTGTAGAGCGCGGGGCCCGGCTTGGAGGGGTGCTTTTTCCGGTGGGCCAGAAGGTTGTCGAGATTGATCGGGCGGAAGACGGTGGCGAGCGGGCGCGACCAGCTCCGGATCATCGCGTCGGCGACGGCCTTGCGCATCGGCGAGGCGGGCGTGGTTTTGTTGCGCTCGATCCCGGCCATAAAGCGCTCGAGATCCTCGATGGTGACGCGGCCGCCGGCTCCGCTGCCGGGGATCCCGGAAAGGTCGGACGCCCGGAGCCCGAGCTCGGCCATGCGGGCCTTCATGCGGGGCGAGAGGTAGCTGGCGCCGCCGGCATGGGCCGGAACCGGGAGCCCGCCTTTGACGGTTGGCTCGACGGCGACCGGAGCGGCGGGCTTTTCAACCCGCTTTTTTTCCGGGCGCTTGGCCGGCTTCTGCTCGTCCTCCTCGACCCCGAAGCGTTTGGCGTCCTCCGCGCTCACCTCGATGTACCCGAGGACGGTGCCGACCGGATAGCTCGTGCCTGCCTCGGCCAAGATCTCGCCGAGCTTTCCCGAGCAGGGGGCCGTGACGCCCATCACCGCCTTGTTGGTCTCCACCTCGATCAGGTCGCTATCGGCCTGGACCGCGTCGCCCTGTTTGAGGAGGACCCGGACGATGGTGGCCTCGGCGATGGACTCGCCGAGCTGGGGCATGAGAATGGGGACAAGGGCCATGGTGGATATTAGATGTGTAGCAGACGGAGGGCGGCCTCGGCAATCGCGCTGGCGGTCGGACGGTGGACGGACCAAAGATCGGGATGATACGGGACAGGGGTATCCTTGGCGTTGAGCCTCATGGGAGCGACGTCCAGAAGGCCGAAGCCCTCGGCAGTCACGCGAGCGATCACTTCCGCCGAAACTCCTCCCCACGGCCACTCCTCGCTGACGCAGAGCAGGCGGCCGGTGCGGGCGACCGAGGCAAGGATCGTGTCGGTGTCGAGCGGCTTGACCGTGCGCAGGTCGACGATTTCCAGCTCATAGCCCTCCTCGGCGACCTCGATCGCCGCCGCCAGCGCCTCGTGGAGCATCGCGCCGTGGGTCACGATCGTGGCATCCCGGCCAGCCCGCGCAAGGCGCGCCTTCCCGATCGGCAGGGCGGACTCCGGCAGGCGCTCGGACTTCAGATGGTAGTAGAGGAACTTGTGCTCGCAGAAGATGACCGGATCGTCGAGGGCGACCGCATCCAGGAGCATGGTGTACGCGTCCTCAACCGTGGCGGGCGTCATGACGACCAGTCCCGGATAGTGCGCGTAGAGCGCCTCCATGCTTTGGCTGTGGAACGGGCCGCCGCCGGATGTTCCGCCGGAGGGAAGGCGGACGACGATCGGGCACGGGACGCCGGTCCGGTAGTAAAGCGTCGCCGCGTGGTTCACGATCTGGTTAAACCCGCACGTCGAAAAGTCGGCGAACTGCATCTCGACGATCGGGCGCATCCCCTCGATCGCCGCCCCGACGGCCATCCCGATAATCGCGTCCTCGCTCAGGGGGGCGTCAAAAACCCGCCCGGGAAATTCTTTGGCCAGATTTTTGGTCGCCTTGAAAGCGCCGCCGAAGTTCCCGACATCCTGGCCGTAGAGGAAGACCCTCGGGTCGTCGGCAAGGGCTTTTTCCTGCGCCAGTCGAATGGCTTCCAGATAGGTGATCGCGCTCATACTCCGGCGTAGTGTTCGGCAAAGGCTGATGTGGAAAAGGCGGCCCAGTCGTCGTCCTCGGGATTGGGTCCGGGCTCGCGGCGGACCTTGTCAACCGTCGCGTTCACGTCGTCCTCCGCCTCGGTGCGCCACCCGGCACACTCGGCAGCAGTCGCCCACTTCTCAACCACGATTTTTTGTTCGGCGAGGAGGAGGCAGTCGCGCCCGACAGCAGCGGCCTTGAGGGCGGGGTCGATATAGTGCCCGTCGTCATGTTCGCCGTGCCCGACCAATCGGAGCAGGCTGCCCACGACGAGCTGGGGCCCGCCGCCCTCGCGGGCCGCACGCACCGCTTTGCGCAGGGTCGTCAGGCAGGCATGGAGGTCGGTGGCATCGACCGCATGGCCGGCGACGCCGTAGCCGATCGCCTTGTCCACGAGGTCCTCGCAGACAAACTGGCGGGTGTTCGGAGTCGAGTACGCGTACTGGTTGTTCGCCACGACGAGGACCAGGGGAAGCTTCTCGACGGCCGCCGCATTGAGCCCTTCATGAAAGGCTCCGGTGGAGGTCCCCCCATCCCCGATGCACGTCGCCCCGACCATCCCGCTCTCGCCTTTCATCCGCCGCGCCAGGAGCGCCCCGGCCACCGCAGGGATCATCGCGCCGAGGTGGCTGATCATGGCATAGTATCCCTCGCGCGGCCGCCCCCGGTGGATGTTGCCGTCGCGCCCGCGCATCGGGCCGAGCTGGGACCCCAGGTATGTGCGCAGCGTGTCGAGCACGGTATCCCCGAATGCCATGCGGCCGGCCTGGTCGCGGATCAGCGGAGCAAAAATGTCGCCTTTGCGAAGGTGGATGCCGACGGAGACGCTCAGCGCCTCCTGTCCGCGCCCGAGAAAAACACCGCCCTTGATCGCCCCCCCGCGGTAGAGGCTGGCCAGCTTCTCCTCCAGCACGCGGGCCAACAACATCACCCGGTAGGCCTTCACGAAATCGGAACTGGTTACGGGGACGTCCCCCTTTGTTGTAGGCATTAGAAAAAGTAATACATGCGGGCTCGACAGCCTGCAATACATTCTCGATTTTTACATTCCCGATTTTTTCGATCCCCCCCCGCCGGCCGACGTGCTTCAATGGCCACCGAATGGCACTGCTGATCAAAAATGGCGAGATCGTCACCGGCGACGCACGCTTCGTGGCGGACATCTGGTGCGAGGGCGAAACGATCACACGGATCGACGAAAAAATCGAGCCGCCCCCGGGAGCGACGGTCTTCGATGCCACTGGCCAATGGGTTTTTCCCGGGTTCATCGACCCGCACACCCACATCCACCTGCCTTTTATGGGAACCCGCGCAAAAGATTCCTACCTGACCGCCACGCAGGCAGCGGTCGCCGGCGGCACGACGACGGTCTTCGATATGTGCTGCCCGTCGCGCGAGGAGGAGCCGGAGGACGGATTCGCCACCTGGCTGGAAAAGGCCGAAGGAAGCGCCTGCTGCGACTACTCGTTCCACATGGGGGTCACAAAATTCCACGCCGGAACGGCCGATCAGCTCCGGCGGATCGCCGCCGCCGGAGTCCAGTCATTCAAAGTTTTCCTCGCCTACCAGGGCGCGTTCGGGATCGACGACCAGGAGCTCTTCCAAACCCTCCGCCTCGCCCGCGAGCTCGGCGTCATCACCACCGCCCATTGCGAAAATGCCACGCTCGTCGCCGGGCTGCAGCGCAAGTTCCTCGCGGAGGGCAAAACCGGCCCGGAATGGCACCACGAAAGCCGCCCTCCTGACGTAGAGGCCAGCGGGGTCCACCATCTCATGGCCTTTGCCAAAGCCACAGGAGCCCCCGTCTATATTGTGCACCTCAGCTGCCAGGAAGCCCTGGAAGAAGCGCTCCGCGGCCGCCTCCGCGGGGTTGACGTCCGGGTCGAGGTCCTCATCCAGCACCTCCTCCTCGATAAGTCGTACGCCGAACGTCCGGACTTTGAGGGCGCTAAGTTTGTCATGTCCCCTCCCCTCCGGGCTCCCAAGCACCAGAAGGCGCTCTGGAACGCCCTCCGGCAGGGGCAGGCAGAAACCGTCGGCACCGACCACGCTCCCTTTGACTTTGCATCCCAAAAAACCCTCGGGCGCAGCGATTTCACCAAAATCCCGAATGGCATTCCCGCCATCCAGGAACGCATCGCACTCCTCTACACCCACGGGGTCTGTACCGGAAAAATCGACCTCCAGACGTTCGTCCGCTCGGCCAGCACGAACGCCGCCAAGATTTTTAACCTTTTCCCCAAAAAGGGGACGATCCAGCCAGGGAGCGACGCCGATCTCGTCGTCTTTGACCCCGAATACCGCGGAAACCTCTCGGTTAACTCCCAAACCTCTGCGGTCGACTATAACGCGTTCGAAGGATGGCCCGTCCGAGGCCGACCATCGGTCGTGACCCTCCGCGGCGAAATCGCCGCCCGTGATGGCCAGTTCACCGGACCGATCGGCCGCGGACAATTCCTTCGGCGACCTCTCTCGCAAAGTAGGTCAGGATCATGTCCGCCCCGGCTCGCTTGATCGCCAAAAGCGACTCGTCCCGCGTTCGCTCGTAATCCAACCAGCCCAGCCGCGCAGCCGCATGAATCTGCGAATATTCCCCGCTCACTTGATATGCCGCAAGGGGGATTTGTGATTTATCGCTAACTTCGCGAATAACATCAAGATAGTAAGAAGCTGGTTTAATCATGACAATATCAGCACCTTCTTGTTTATCTAATTCGACCTCAATCCCCGCCTCACGGCGGTTTGCGGGATCCATCTGGTACGTGGCCTTGCTGATCGCATCCTTTCCGATTTTGCTCCCGACGGCCTCCCGAAACGGGCCATAAAGTGCGGACGCGTACTTCGCAGCATAAGACAGAATGGCTGTTTCCTGATGGTGGGACGCGTCAAGCATTTCGCGGATTACGCGAATTCTTCCATCCATCATATCGGATGGCGCGACAATATCAGCACCGGCTTCGGCCTCAAGGACCGCGAGCTGAGCCAGAACCTCGACCGTGGCATCATTGTCCACAGTTCGTCCATCCGCGGAGAGAAGTCCGTCATGGCCATGGGAAGTATAAGGATCCAGGGCGACATCGGTGATGACGAGGAGGTCAGGGAAGCGGGATTTGACCGCACGCACGGCCGTGAAAAGCAGGTTATCCGGGGAGAGGCCGTGCGATCCCTGGGGGTCTTTGAGTGAGGCGTCGATGCAGGGGAAAATGGCGACCGCCGGGAGTCCGAGTTCTGCCGCCTCGCCGCAGGCGCAGAGGAGCGATTCCAGCGAGTGGCGGAGGACGCCGGGCATCGAGTCGATCGCGGACGGGGTTGGCGCGGCATGCACGAAGAGCGGCCAGATGAGGTCGTTGACCGAGAGGCTGGTCTCGCGGACGAGGCGGCGGATGGCATCCGAGCGGCGGAGGCGCCGCGGGCGGCGAAGGATCGCGTTCATGGGATGCGACCGTACGCAGAATTTTGCCGGAAGGGAAAATCAAAGATAGTTGAGATTGCGCCGGAGGGTCGGCACGATTATGAACCATGGCAGGAGAATGAAGATCTACATCGACGGAAAATTTTACGACAAAGAGAACGCGAAGGTATCGGTCTTCGACCACGGCCTGCTGTATGGCGACGGGGTTTTTGAGGGGATCCGGTTTTACAACGGGCGGGTCTTCCGGCTCGACGAGCACATCGGCCGGCTTTTTGACTCCGCGAAGGCGATCTGCCTGGACATCGGGCAGTCGCCGGAGGAGGTCACAGAGGCCCTGCTGGAGACGATTCGCCAGAACGGGCTCCAGGACGGCTACGTGCGGCTGGTGGTGACCCGCGGCTGCGGCGACCTCGGCCTGAACCCGTCGCTGTGCCCGCGAGCGACGGTTTTCATCATCGCTTCAAAAATCACGCTGTACGCGCCGGACAAATACGAGAGCGGGCTGCATGTCGTGACCTGCGCGACCCGGCGGATCCCGCACGGCGCGCTGAGCCCGATGGTGAAATCGCTCAACTACCTGAACAACGTGATGGCCAAGATCGAGGCCCAGATGGCGGGAGCCGGCGAGGGCCTCATGCTCAACGAGCAGGGGTATGTGGCGGAATGCACCGGCGACAACATCTTCATCGTGAAAAACGGGGCGATCTTCACACCGCCGATCTCTTCGGGCGCGCTGGCGGGCGTCACCCGCGCGGTTGTCTTCGAGATGGCCGCCGAAGCCGGCCTCCCGATCAGCGAGCCGCAGATGACCCGCTACGACATCTACACGGCGGACGAATGTTTTCTCACCGGCACCGCCGCCGAGGTGATCCCGGCGGTCCGCCTGGACAACCGGGTGATCGGCGACGGCCTGCCCGGCCCGGTCACCAAGCAGCTGATCGCCCGCTTCCACGAGTTGACAGCCGCGAGCGGTGTGGCGATCTATAAGTAACTATGCAATGTGACGTCTGCCATTCGAAGGAAGCCACGGTCTTTCTGACCCAGATCGTTGAGGGCAAGATGCAGAAGGTCAACCTCTGCGAGGCCTGCTCGAAGGAAAAGGGTGTGAACGACCCGACCGGCTTCGCGCTGGCCGACCTCCTCATGGGCCTCGGGGCCGCGGAGGATATCGAAAAAAACCCGGGCTCGCTGAAGTGTTCGGTGTGCGGGTTCACGCAGGCGGACTTTAAGAAAACCGGCCGCCTCGGGTGCAGCGCGTGCTACGTCGTCTTTGGCGAGGGGCTCTCGAGCATGCTCAAAAACATGCACAAGGGGACGACCCACACCGGCAAGGCCCCGGCCGCCCTCCAGGAGCGCCGCGCCCGCGGAGAACAGCTCCGCGCGCTCCAGGATAACCTGAATACCGCCGTCGCCGCCGAGGAGTACGAGCTCGCCGCCGACCTCCGCGACCAGATCCGCAGGATGGAGGCCGCCACCCCGGCATGAAATTTTCGCGCATCATCGCCAACTCGGGCGAATGGCTTTCGGGCGATGGCCCGCATCGCAACATCGTCGTCAGCAGCCGGGTCCGGCTCGCGCGGAACCTCCGCGAAAAGCCGTTCCCCGGCTGGGCGAAGAAGGCCGAGCGCCTGGACGTGATGCGCCTGGTCAAGGATGCCGTGGAAAACCTGCCCGAGATGGCGGACTCGTATTCGGAAAACCTGGAGGCCCTCTCGCCGCTGGAGAAGCAGGTCCTCGTCGAGCGGCACCTGATCAGCCGCGAGCACGCCGCCAAGGGCGTGGGCAGCGCGGTCGTCATGAATGCCCCCCAGACGCTCAGCGTCATGATCAACGAGGAGGACCACCTCCGCATGCAGGCCATCTGCTGCGGGCTCCAGCTCGACAAGGTTTTCGGGATGATCAACCGCGTGGACTCGGAGCTCGAGGACCTTCTCGACTACGCGTTCGACCCGGGGCTCGGATACCTCACCGCCTGCCCGACAAACGTCGGCACCGGGATGCGCGCCTCCGCCATGCTCCACCTGCCGGGCCTCGTGATGAGCGAGCAGATCAACAAGATTGTCAATTCGGTAAACAAGATCGGCCTCGCGGTCCGCGGCCTCCACGGCGAGGGCACCGAGGCGATGGGCAACCTCTTCCAGGTTTCGAACCAGACGACGCTCGGCGAGACCGAGGGCGAGATCATCGGCCGACTGAACCGTGTCATCGAGCAGATCCTCGAGCACGAGCAGAACGCGCGCGCCCTCCTCGCCCAGCGCAAATCGGTCACCCTCCACGACCAGATCGGCCGCGCGTACGGGATCCTCTCCCACGCGTATGCGATGAGCTCGAAGGAAGCCCTCAACCTCCTCTCGGTCATCAAGCTCGGCGTCGACCTAGGGGTCTTCCCGGAATCGTCCCGCTTCCCGGTGGACGAACTCTTCATCGAAACCCAGCCCGCCCACCTCCAAAAGGGTGCCGGAACACAAAAAATGTCTGCTGACGAAAGGGACTCCTTGCGCGCCGCCATTATCCGCGCAAAGTTAAGCCATGTTCAGGAGCCGGATATCGCCCGACTGAAGGCGAAAACCCCGGAGCCTGAGCCAGAAGAACATGATGAATAACTTCACTCCCCGAGCCCAGCAGGTGCTCGCATTGGCCCGCAAGGAAGCCGACCGGTTCAACCACAACTACGTCGGGACTGAGCACCTCCTACTCGGACTCATCAAGCTCGGCCAGGGCGTCGCCGTGAATGTCCTTCAAAAGATGGGCCTCGACCTCGAGACCGTGCGCATGGAAGTCGAGAAGCAGGTCGGCTCCGGCCCGGAGACCAAGATGGTCGGAAACATCCCTTACACCCCGCGGGTGAAGAAGGTGCTCGCCCTTGCGAGCAAGGAAGCCAAGAGCCTCCAGCACTCCTATGTCGGCACCGAGCACATCCTCCTCGGACTCCTCCGCGAGGGCGAAGGCGTCGCCGCACGCGTCCTCAAAAACCTCGAGATCGACATCGAGCGGACCCGGAACGAAATCCTCCGCGAGCTCGACCCGAATTTTGCCCCGCAGGAGGAGGGCGACGCCGTCCCCGCAGAAGCCGGCGGCTCCGGGAAAAAGGACGGAAAGACACCCGCGCTCAAGGCGTTCGGACGCGACCTCACCGAGATGGCGAAGAAGGGCGAGCTCGACCCGGTCATCGGCCGCGCCGACGAGATCGAGCGGGTGATCCAGATCCTCTGCCGCCGCACGAAAAACAACCCGGTCCTCATCGGCGAGGCCGGCGTCGGAAAGACAGCGATCGCCGAGGGGCTCGCCCAGGAGATCGTCGCGGGCAACGTTCCCGAACTTCTCCACGACAAAAAGGTCATCACGCTCGACCTCGCGCTCATGGTCGCCGGAACAAAATACCGCGGCCAGTTCGAGGAGCGCATCAAGGCGGTGATGGATGAGATCCGCCGCAACAAAAACGTGATCCTCTTCATCGACGAGATGCACACGCTCGTCGGGGCCGGATCGGCCGAGGGCGCCATGGACGCCTCGAATATTATCAAGCCCGCGCTCAGCCGCGGCGAGCTCCAGTGCATCGGGGCCACCACGCTCAACGAGTTCCGGAAGTACATCGAGAAGGACGCCGCGCTCGAGCGCCGGTTCCAGCAGGTCAAGGTCGAGGCCCCGTCGGTGGACGAGACCATCCTCATCCTCAAGGGCATCCGCCCGAAATATGAGGCCCACCATAAGGCAAAAATCCTGGACATCGCGCTCGAGATGGCGGCCAAGCTCTCCGACCGCTACCTCACTGGGCGGTTCCTTCCGGACAAGGCGATCGACGTCATGGACGAGGCCGGCTCGCGCGCCCGCATCGCCGCGATGACCCGCCCGCCGAACATCAAGGATGTCGAGGCCGAGATCGAAACCATCCGGATCGACAAGGAGGCGGCGATCAAGTCGCAGGATTTCGAGAAGGCGGCCGCCCTGCGCGACAGCGAAAAGCAGGCAAAGGACAAGCTGGATGGTATCCTCGCCGAGTGGAAGGCAAACAAGGACGAGAAGGAGGTTGTCGTCACCGACGAGGAGATCATGCAGGTCGTCTCGAAGTGGACCGGCGTCCCGCTCTCCCGCATGGAGCAGCAGGAGACCGCCAAGCTCCTCGCCATGGAGTCCGAGCTCCAGGTCAAAGTCATCGGCCAGGAGGAGGCGGTCATCGCAATCAGCAAGGCGCTCCGCCGCTCGCGCGCCGACCTCAAGGACCCCCGCCGCCCGATCGGATCGTTCATCTTCCTCGGCCCCACCGGCGTCGGGAAGACGTTCCTCGCCCGAACGCTTGCGGAATTTATGTTCGGCGACGCCGAGGCGCTCATCCAGATCGACATGAGCGAGTACATGGAAAAGTTTACCGCATCCCGCCTCATCGGCTCGCCTCCGGGCTACATCGGATACGAGGAGGGCGGCCAACTCAGCGAGGCCGTCCGCCGCCGCCCGTACTCGGTCGTCCTCTTCGACGAGATCGAAAAGGCTCACCCGGACGTCATGCACCTCCTCCTCCAGATCCTGGAAGAGGGGAAAATCACGGACTCGCTCGGACGCAAAATCGACTTCCGCAACACGATCATCATCATGACCTCGAACGTCGGGGCCGAGCTGATCAAAAAGCAGACGACGCTCGGGTTCGGCGCGCCGAAGCTCGACGACAACTACGACAACATGCGCGGCAAGATCCTCGAGGAAACGAAGCGGGTCTTCAAGCCCGAGTTCCTCAACCGCCTCGACGACATCATCGTCTTCCACACGCTCACCAAGCCGGACCTCGTCAAGATCGTGGACCTCGAGATGACAAAGGTCATCACCCGGATCAAGACGAAGGATATCCACCTCACGCTCGACGAGTCGGCCCAGGAGTTCCTCATCGAAAAAGGCTACGACCCGACCTACGGGGCGCGCCCGATGCGCCGCGCGGTCGAAAAATACCTCGAGGACCCGATGGCGGAAGAAATCCTCCGCGGATCGATGAAGCCGGGCGACCTCGTCACCGTCAAGCGCGACGGGGACAAGCTCGCGTTCTCGGTCGCAAAGTCCGAGGCGAAGCCGGTCACCGAACCCGCGTCGTAAGAGCGGAAAATCACCGGCCCGATCCGCCCTCCGCCGCCCCCCTGTCAATGGGGGGTGGCGGGTCGTGAAAAACGGGCGTCGGGTCGGACAGTGCCGCTGCCAACCAAGCCACTTCTTCCTCGTACCGCATGTGCGCCCGGATGAAGTTTTGCCAGGCCCCCTCGCGGTCGGCCAACAGTTGAACCCCGGCCGCCTCCAGCCTCCGGCAGGCCTCCTCGTACTCGCGCCGCTCCACATGCATCTGCGCAGGACTTCTCTGCGGGTTGATCGGCGTCCCGCGCATCGCGGAATGAAAGTTTTTGATCGCATGCACCGCACAATCCAAGCAGATCTCCACCGCCGGGCTTCTCCTCGCGACCGTCGTGCTCTCCAGAGCCATGGCATCCAGAAAGGCGCCAAACGCGCAGACCCATGACTCGCTCGGATTCAGCGGGCGGATCACGCAAAGGATCGGCAAAAAGCTGCGCGCCTGGGAAAGCTTGCGGAAAAAGCCCTCCCACTCTTCAAAAACGGTGTCCATCTCATCGCCCCGCCCGCTCTCGTAATACCAAAGCAGCAGACCCACTCCGGAGGGCATCGGTCCGGTTCGGGCATAGATCCATGCCACCCGGTCCCCCCGATTGCTCACCAAATCCAAGAAACCCGGAAGAAAAGTAAAGAGATAGACGATCAGAAAAAGCCCGATCGCCCCCTCGATGATCGCCATCACCTGCCCGGTCAGGCTGTCAGGGGTCGAGAACCCCAACGTGCTCAGGGCGGATCCGCTGGAAATCATCGCCTGCGTCAGGTCCTTGTCTGCCCGGAATCCCCAGTTCAGCAGCCCAAACCCGACCATGACCAATAGGAACCAAACCGTAATCACTGAGATCAACGCGCAGGGCCAATACCACGTCAGAATCTCGCTCCTCCGCAAATCCCCGCGAGGAATCCTCCACATCCGCCACTGAAACCCCCGCAATACCAGCCGCCCAGTCCAAAATGCGAGGGGATCCTGAAAGCGCTGGTTCAAAACCCCAACCCGAATCAGGGACTTGAAAAAATAGAAAACAAAAAATGCCCCGGCCAAGCAAGCTAGCGCCCGGACGGCAACCTCCCACCCTCCGGGGGAAATCTGGATCGCAAGGAACGTCATTTAAAGGGGTTTCTTTCAGCGGCTCTCGCGATTTCTGTCAGGGCACCTTTTCCCGCCTCGAAACATCGGAGAGGGTTCATCGGGGCCGGGCACTTTTCCGCAGACATGAGGAGGCTCCCGCCACACCTCATGCGGCCGGCTTTTGAGGGGGTGCTTTGAAGAAGAGGCTGGCCGCCGCAGCGAGAACGACGGACCCGATCAACCACACCATCCCATGCTGGTAGATCGTAAACATCCCGGCGTGGACGCTGGAAACCGCCTCCTTGCTGGCGGAGGCCAGCGAGGTGCCGATAACGGTTTGGAGGATTGCGCCGTGCACGAAGGCGGCCGTGACCACCAGCGACGTCGCCACGGCTGTCGCGGCCGGGGGCAGGTGCGCGTAAAGGACGGAGAGCCCGAGAATCGAACCGGCCAAGCCGAACCCCATCACCAGTATCAAAGAGGTCGCATCCCATCGCGGAAGCGGCAGGAGGGCCATCACCATAAAAACAATCACCGACAGAACTCCAAAGGTCCGCGCCGGCAGCACGAAACCCGCCTTTTTCGACCACGCTCCCGCAACAATGCTGCCGACGGTGATGCCGATGGCAATCATCGCGTTCATCATCGCGGACTCCTGCGGGGTATTCCCGAAATAGTTGATCTGAAACTGAATGTTCCAAAGATTGGCAAACGCCAGCATCGTTCCGAACAGGCCCGCATAAAATATCAGCGCCATCCAAAACTGGAAGCTCGCCACCGCCATTTTTAGAGCCTCAAAAAACGGAGTGGGAGCCGTCTCTTCCCCTGCCCCCGAAGTTGGTCGCCTGCGGATCAAAAGGAACTGGACCGCCGCAACCCCGATCAAACCCACCGCCATCACCTGAAAGGTCAGCCGGAAATTCGACAGCCAGGGAGTCAGGCTGGCCAGGATCGAGAGGCCCGCACCGGCAATGTTCGTGATACTTTGGCTCAGCGAGGACATGAACGAAAAATTCGCTGCGAAGTCCCGGCCGATCAGAAAGATCAACCCGACAAATGTCCCGGACAGCCCCAACCCGAGAAGGATCTGCGCCAGAAGCGCCGACGAATATCCGGAACTCATGGAGAGCAGGAAACACCCCGCCCCTCCAACAGCCGAGCCCACCCCAAGGATCCACTTCACATTCCTCGACGAAAGCACCACCCCGAGCAGCAGCTGCCCGGCGGAATACGCCAGCGTGTAGAGGCCGCTCAATTGCCCGAGCTGAGCCTGCGTCAGGCTCAGCTCTTTGGCAATCGTTCCGGAAAGAACCGCAAACAAGATGGCGACCGCGACGCCAGCGGTAAAAAAAAGCTCGGCGGCGGCCCATCCGGCGAAACCACCGGAGGATTTTGGAGCACCCATAGGATCGGTCAAACCGCCAGGTTGACAAGCTCCCGACTGTGCCGGTTGTGCTCCTCGACAACCTTGGGCAGATCAACGGTCACACACTGGCCGTCCTTCACGATCACACGCCCCTGGATCACCGTATGCCTGGCCTTCTGAGGGGCGCAGAAGACCGTGGCGGCCACAGGGTCGTGCAGCGCGCCGGCAAAGTCGACCGTGTTCAGGTCGATGCTGAAGAAGTCCGCACATTTTCCGGTTTCGAGCGAGCCGATATCGTCACGTCCGAGCACCCGGGCCCCGCCCAGCGTGCCGAGCTCAAGCGCCTCGCGCGCGGTCATCCATTCCGCCGCACGCTTCGGGTGCGACTGCGAAAGGTTCATGTATTTGGCTGGGCCCTCCGGCGGCAGGAGCCCCATTTTAACCCGCGCCAACAGGAAGGCCGTGCGCACCTCGAGCATCATGTTCGAGCTGTCGTTGCTGGCGGAGCCGTCCACGCCGTAGCCAACCTTCACCCCGGCTGCCATATATTTTTTGACCGGCGCAATCCCGGATGCCAAGCGCATGTTGGAGGACGGACAGTGGGAAACCCCACAGCCGCAGCGGGCCATCTGCGCAATCTCCTCGTCGTCCACGTGGATCGCATGCCCATACCAAACGTTGTCGCCCAGCCAATCAACCGTCTCCATAAGCTCGATCGGGCGCATCGCAAAGTTGTTGAGCGTGAACCGCTCCTCGTCAAAAGTTTCGCAGAGGTGGGTGTGCAACCCGACCTGATACTGGCGCGCCAGTGCGGCGGAGTCCTTCATCAGCGAAGTTGTCACAGAAAACGGCGAGCAGGGCCCGAGGACGATTCGCGTCATGGCCCCGTGACCGGCATCGTGGTACGCTTGGATCGCCCGCTCGGAATCCTTTAGGATCGCCTTCTCATCCTCGACGCAGTCGTCGGGAGGGAGCCCGCCCTTGGACTCGCCAAGGGACATCGAACCGCGGCTGCAATGGAAGCGACTCCCGAATTCCTTCGCCGCATCGATCAGGCAATCGATCGTGTTCCCGCTCTTGAAGATGTAGGAGTGGTCGAATACGGTCGTGCAGCCGCTCAGCGCCAGCTCGGCGAGACCGACAATCACGCTGGTGCGCGAGGCTTCGGGCGTCGTGTTGGCCCAGATCCGGTACTGGCCCCGCAACCACGGAAAGAGATTGTTATTCTGGCTGCACGGCAGATTGCGCGTGAGCGTCTGGTTCAGGTGGTGGTGGCAGTTCACAAAGCCGGGCATCACCACCTGCCCGCTCATGTCCACCACCGTATCCGCCGTCTGCGGAAGCTCGGATGCTGCTCCAATTTGCTTAATGATGCCGTCCTCCGCGTAGAGGCTGGCGTTCGGGATTTCCCGACGATCCTTGTCCATCGTTACAAGGATGTCGGCATTTTTGGCGAGCAGGGTCTTCATAAAGTGAAACGCAAAAAAATATGAGGTTGGGAGGAAGTTTTTAGGTGGGAGCGTCACCCAATCAGGCTCACCGGGAGCAACCTGATGCCTTTTTCCTCGCTAAGGCAAGGCAACTTTCTGCAAAACGCATAAAAATCGTTCATCGGTCCGCCCCTTCGCCGGAAAGCGAAACGAGAGGGAGGCCGACTTCAGCTGTCGCGTACCCAGGCGCACGGCTCGCCCTGCGATTTGTCTTGCCATCCCACATCGGACTCGACGAGGAAGTTCCCCACATTCGCTGCCTCTTCTGTTCCCATGTTTCCTGTCACAACCCTCTGGCTCCGGTTGGCTGCCTCGGCCGCTCTGACCCTGACGCTTCAGGTTGCCGCGCTTGCGGCTCCAGCGCAGCCCCCCGCTTCCGACCTCCGACAGCCGGGCGCCAGCCCGATCAGCGGAAACGAAGGCGCGGTGAATTTCACAACGGGCGATGGGTTCCTCCAGGGCCTGCTGAAGGTCCCAAGGGATTCCGGCATCCAGTTCGGTGGGATCTGGCTCGGGGACTACAACATCCTGATTTCCGGCGGGGAACAGCCGGGGAAATCCAGCTGGAACAGCCTCCTCATCGCCTCGATGCAACTCGATGCTGAAAAGCTCGTCGGCTGGACAGGGGCAGATTTCGGTGTCCAATTTCTGCAATTCAATGGGGAGGACACAAACGGGGAGGCGGGCAGCATCCAGGGATATAATGGACTTCCCGGACTTCCTCCGCTGGACCGATCCGAGCTTTACCAGGCCTGGTATCGCCAACGCCTGTTGGATAATCGCCTCATCATCCGCGTTGGGCGCACCGTGCCGACCTACGACTTCAACAATGTGACGCGACCGGTCCAAACAAAGCAGGCTGACCTCGAGATTCCGGCAGTCAGCGGACTCCTTTACACGCCGATCTTTGTGAATCCGACCATGCTCGGAGCCCTGCCCGGATACTACAATTCGGCGGACGGACTGACGGCAACATTCGCCCCGACAAAAAACACGTACATCAGCTACGGATTTTATGACGGCAACCTCGCCAACGGGGTTCAGACCGGCATGGTGGCGCCCCAGTTCAACGGTTACTTTTTTCAGATCTGGGAGGCCGGGGTGGACTGGGTGGTTGCAGACAGGTACCCCGGACAGTTTGGCGCGGGACTTTGGTATCAGAGCGGACTCCTCAGCGGGCCGGAAAATGTCAGGCAAGATGGAACAGGAGGCTTTTACCTTTTTGGAGGTCAGAGGGTCTGGGGCCAACAGGCCACCGCGCCTACCCTTCGCGACAAGGACGGCAAGGCGGTTGCCCCGACGGATAAACCAGAGCAGGATTCCTCCGTTTCGGTCTTCTATCAGTTTGGGGTCAACGACTCGCAGACCCTGCCGGTCAACCAGTATTTTGGCGCGGGAGTCACCGGCTTCGGCCTCATTCCGAACCGCCCTTCGGATTCCATCGGCTTCGGGATGGCCTGGTCCTGGCTGAACCCCCGGATCTTCAATCGCTCCAGCGAGCTCATGTTTCAAACCTACTATCAGGCGCATATCTTCGGGGGCGCGTTCTTTCAGCCGACCTTCTCCTACATTCCGACGCCCGGCGCCTCATCTTCGCTGGGCGGCGCCTACGCGCTGACCCTGCGGTTCACACTCTTGTTCTGAACCGAATAACAGGCACGCGATCCGCGTCGAAAAATCCGAGGCCAAGCCGGGCAGCGAGCCCGCCTCCAGAGCCAAAATTCCCGAAGCCCCCGTTGACCCGGGTGCCTGCGGGTGCTAGGGGGAAGCTATGAAAGTTCATCTGCTGCAAATCCCGCAGGGTGAAACCCTCCACCTCGAGGGCGAGGACGCGGCCGAGGGGCTGGATCTGGAGGCGGCCGGAGCGACCGCTCTCTCCCCCCTCGCCTGCTCGCTCGACATCGGGGTCAGCGAAGGCGGGCTCTTCGCGACCGGCCGACTGGAAATCCGGGTCCGCATGCGGTGCGTCAAATGCCTCGAACCGGTCGAAATCGACGTCGTCGTGGACCCGTTTTCGATGCAGATGGAATTGACCGGACGCGAACAGATAGACTTGACCCCGTTTGTTCGGGAGGATATTCATCTCCTCTTGCCCCCGCATCCGAGATGCGATGCGGGAGCAGCGTGCTCTGCCGCTGACGTAACCATCGTCGGCCAGTTGCCGCCCGAAAGGGCCGCTTCGGCATGGGACGTGCTCGACAAGTTAAAATCATAATCAGAAGAAATTTATGGGAGTTCCCAAACGCAAAACATCGAAAATGCGGCTGCGCACGCGCAAGGCGGCGAACCGCTGGCGTGCACCGAAGCTGAGCAAGTGCCCGCAATGCGGCGCCAGCATCCTTCCCCACATCGCCTGCCCCTCCTGCGGATACTACAACAAGCGGCAGGTCCTCACGATTGGGGCCGAATAATTCGGCGGGCCGGGTTCTTCCCGCATGAAAATTGCCCTCGATGCCATGGGCGGGGATTTCGCTCCGAAACACCCCGTCGAAGGTGCCGTGGCGGCCCTCCGGGATTTTCCGGACATCTCGATCATCTTTGTCGGCGACGAACAGCTCGTCCGCAAGGAGCTCGCATGCCATGATACCGCGCGCCTGAACGACCGGATCTCGTTCCTCCACACCACCCAAGTGGTCGGGATGGAGGACAGCGGGCTCGACAGCGTCCGCAAGAAAAAGGACTCCTCGGTGAGCCGCGGGGTCGATCTCGTCAAAAAAGGCGAGGCCGACGCCGTGGTTTCGGCCGGCCATACCGGCGCGCTCGTGACGGCGGCCACGATCAAGCTGCGCACGCTGCCCGGAATCGACCGGGCCGGGCTCGCCGTGCTCATTCCGGCCGAGGGCGGCGTCTTTCTGCTCATCGATGGCGGGGCAAACCTCGACCCGTCCCCGGAACATATCGTCGGGTTCGCCGTGATGGGATCGATCTACTACCGCGAGCTCCTCGGCTGTCCGGACCCGCGGGTCGGGCTGCTCAACATCGGGAGCGAGGCGTCGAAGGGCACCGAGTTTGCCCAGGAATGCCACCGCAGGCTCTCCGCCTCCCCGGTCCACTTTGCCGGCAACGTCGAGGGCCACGGGATCTTCCGCAAGCCGGTCGAAATCGTCGTCTGCGACGGGTATGTCGGGAACATCGTCCTCAAAACGATCGAGGGGCTCGCAAAATCGTTCATCTCGTGGCTCAAGGACGAGCTGAAGCGCTCGCCGATCCGCCTCCTCGGCGCCCTCCTCTCCAAGGGGGCCTTCACCGCCATCAAAAACCGGACGAGCACGGACGAGTACGGCGGCACCCCGCTCCTTGGCGTCAATGGGATCTGCATCAAAGCCCACGGAAATTCCTCCCCGCGCGCCCTCCGCAATGCGATCCGCGTCGCCCGCGCCGCGGTCGAGCAGCGGGTCAATGAGCGGATCATTGAAGCCATTCAGTCACACCATGAAAAAATTGCCACGGCCGAAAACGTTCCAGCCTAACCGCACCGTCTCCATCATTGGCACCGGAAGCTACGTTCCCGAGCGGGTCCTCACCAACGCCGACCTCGAGGCGATGGTCGATACCAACGACCAGTGGATCATGGAGCGCACCGGGATCCGCGAGCGCCGGATCGCAAAGGAGGGCGAGTTCACCAGCCACCTCGCCGCCGCCGCCGCTCGGAACGCGCTGGACAACGCCGGGGTCACGCCGGACGAAATCGACCTCATCCTCGTCGCCACGATCACGCCGGATACGTTTTTCCCCTCCACCTCGTGCCACGTCCAGCGGCTCATCGGCGCAAAAAATGCCGCCTGCTTCGACGTCAACGCCGCCTGCTCGGGGTTCCTCTACTCGATCGAGATCGCCCAGCAGTTCATCGCAAACCACACGTACAGCACGGTCCTCGTCATCGGGGCGGACAAGCTCAGCTCGATCGTCAACTGGCAGGACCGCAACACCTGCGTCCTCTTCGGAGACGGCGCCGGAGCCGCCGTCCTCCGCAACCGCGCAGGCTCGCACGGGGTCATCACCACCTACATGGGAAGCGACGGGAACTACGGCGAGATCCTCCACATGCCGGGCGGCGGCTGCGCGATCCCGATCACGAAAGAAAATGCCGACCTGAAGCTCAACACCCTGCATATGAACGGGCGCGAGACGTTCAAGCAGGCGGTCATCTCAATGATGAAGGCCGCCCAAAAGGCGCTCGAACAGAGCGGCCTTACCACCGACGACCTGAAGTGCATCATCCCCCACCAGGCCAACATGCGGATCATCGAGGCCATGGCCAGCCGGCTCGAGGTCCCGATGGAGAAGTTCCACATCAACCTCGACCGCTACGGGAACACGTCGGCCGCCGCCGTCGCGATCGCGCTCGACGAGGCCAACCGGACCGGGCGCTTCGCCGTCGGCGACTACATCCTCCTCGTCGTCTTCGGCGGCGGCCTCACCTACGCCAGCTCAGTCATCCAGTGGTAGGGCCGGTAGCCTGCAGCGCCGCGTAAACGGCCGCGCACCCCAGGCACGTTCCCCGTTGTAGCGGCCGTCTGTGACTGCCGCACTTTTCTTTGCGACAGTGATACACAGCCGCTGCGGTGTCGTAGCGGGTGGCGCGATGGAACTCCCCAGCAATTTCGGATAAAATGATGAGATCATGGCGTGGGGCGAAGCGAACAGGGTCTTCAATTGCCTGGGTTGGCGCGCAACAACCGTCTTGTCGCCCGCTTGGGCAAAGCCTTCGGAGAGCTTCACGCAGAAATCAAATCCGAAGAAAGGCCAATGTCCGCGCGCCGCTTCGAAGACTTTGAATATCGCACACGCAAGAGCTGGATCCGTGCCCGCCGGGTGGTGGCAAAAGCCGAGATCCTGGACAAGGGCCAGAACCCGCGCTTCATCGTCACCAACCTGAGCGCGGAAGAGAACGCCCGGTTTGAAGCGGGTTGTCTTTACGAAAAGTTTTACTGCGCACGCGGGGAGATGGAAAACCGGATCAAGGAAGCGCAGCGGGATCTTTTCGCCGGCCGCACGAGCACTGCCCGGCGCAATCTCCCCCCCCAGCCGCGCAACATCAAGTTCTCACCAGCCCAACGGCGGCCGATGGTCGGGTCTTCCACCCCGAAGGAGCGCGCAGCTTCGCAGCGCACTGACAGGGGCATCCTGCCCAGTGTGCCTAGAAGCATCGCATCGGCAGGATGCCGAGGCCACTTAAGCGAACAACGTATTGGCTAGCCTGCTACGCGGGCTTTCTGTCAGCCGCGGATCGGCACCACGATGACCGGGCAAGCGCTGTGCTTGAGGACGCCGGTGACGACGCTTCCGCTGAACAGGTGGTAGAGCGCCCCGTGGCCGTGCGACCCAAGCATGATATACGTGCTGCCATGGATTTTTGCTTGGTCGAGGATCTCATCCACCGCAAGCCCGAGGACCGCCTTGCAAGTGATCTCGAGACCTTTTGAGCACAGCGGTCGGGCCAGCTGTTCGAGGCGGGCTTTTGCGTTTTCCAGCTGCGCCGGATCCAGATCGGGCGGGGCGGTAGTGATGACGTCCATCGCGGCCCCGACCGGCACGTACGATGCCAGCGGCTCGATGACATGGAGAAGGGTGAGGGATGAAGGCAGCTGGGAGGCGAGCGACTCCGCCTGCGCGAGGACTTGGGATGCACTGGCGCTGGTGTCGAGGGGAACGAGGAGATTCGGCATCATACCACCATACGGCATCGCGTCTTGGCTTGCGAGAAAAACCAGCGATAGTCGTCGAGTGGATGACTTTTTCCAGGAACCCCAGCCAGCGCTCCCGCCGGACGCCCCTCTTGCAGCGCGGATGCGCCCGCGCACGCTGGATGAATATGCCGGGCAGCAGCATATCCTCGGACCTGGCAAGCTCCTCCGCCGAGCGATCGAAGCCGACCGGATTTCATCCCTGATCCTGTTTGGTCCTCCCGGGACAGGGAAGACGACGCTGGCGCAGGTCATTGCGGGAGCGACAATGGCAAAATTCGAACGCCTCAGCGGGGTCGAGAGCAACGTGGCCGACATCCGGCGCGTCATTGCCGGGGCCGCCATGCGCCGCGCCCAGGCAAAGACGATCCTCTTTGTCGATGAGATCCACCGGTTCAACAAGGCCCAACAGGACGTCCTCCTGCCGGAGGTCGAAAGCGGACAGATCCGGCTGATCGGCGCAACCACCCAAAACCCGTTTTTCAGCGTGAACAGCGCGCTCCTCTCGCGCTCGCAGGTTTTCCAGCTAGAGCCGCTCGCCGAGGCCGACCTCCTCGATCTCATGCATCGCGCTCTCGCCGACTCAGAACGCGGGCTCGGAGGGAGAGGGATTACAATCGAGCCCGACGCCGCCGCCCACCTGGCGAGGCTCTGCGATGGGGACGCGCGCAAGTGCCTGAGCGCCCTAGAAATTGCTGCTCTCACAACCGCGCCAGGAGAGGATGGGACCGTAAAAATCACGCTGGCGGCGGCGGAGGAGAGCATCCAGCGCAAGGCCGTCGTCTACGATGGCACCGGAGACGAGCACTACGACACGATTAGCGCGTTCATCAAAAGCATGCGAGGCAGCGATCCCGACGCGGCGCTCTACTGGCTGGCCAAAATGCTCCAGGCCGGCGAGGACCTCCGGTTTATCTGCCGGCGCATCGTGATCTGCGCGAGCGAGGACATCGGGATGGCCGACTCGAACGCGCTGGTCGTGGCGATGGCCGCGCAGCAGGCGGTCGAATTTGTCGGCTTGCCGGAGGCGAACCTCATCCTCGCCCATGCCACGGTGTACCTGGCCACCGCACCAAAGAGCAACCGCTGCACGGTCGCGATCGGTAAGGCCGCCCAGGAGGCGCGCGACGGCCGCACGCTGGCAGTTCCCGTTCCCCTGCGCGACGGCCACTACAAGGGGTCCGAGCGGCTCGGCCATGGAAAGGGTTACCAATACTGCCACGACTTCGAAGGCTCGTACGTCCCGCAGGCATACCTCCCCGAAGGCCGCACCTACTACGAACCCACCGAAAATGGCCTCGAAAAGCGCATCAAGGAACGCCTCGCCCACTGGAGGAGCCTCCACGAGGCCAAAGCATCCGTCACCGATCAGAGGGAACAGTCCAGCGCGCTAGACCTGAAGAGGTCATGAACATGACCGATATCTAAACTAGGGGTCGGTAGTCAAATCTTGACAAAAAGCGAAAGCCCTCGCTTCAAACTCTCGCCTTCCTGAGAAACTTAAAAAGGTCCGGGGGAAGCTTTTTTTCAAGGTCGCTCCACGATATCCTGCGCAGGGCTTGGCTGACATTGGCCGGGCTCCCCATTGCCAGTCGCCGGGCAATCCAGCCTTGGGAAACGGTCGTCTTTTCCCAGGCCAATTTCGCCAGCGCGACTTTCCTAGCGTCGTTTCCCATCAAAGCCTGAAGCTGAGCGGTATCGAGGCCAGCAATCCTCAGGCCCTCGTCGACCCATAGTTCCGCTTGCTTCTCTCCATGCGCCAAGGTCTGGACGCTTCGCCGGTACGAGCGCGCGCGACTCTTCCCCAAAAGCTTTCCTGAAATTTTCAACATCTGCTCCCCGAACTCCTGACTTCCCCAATACCAACCCCGCCGCAGGTGGCTCATGCGTGCATCCACTTCCGCCGGAAGAGGCACCAGACCGCAGCCATCGCCCTCCTCAAGGATTCTGCGATCCAACCGCTCCACCATTTCGCGACGCCCGGACGTGCAGTCTTTCAATCCCATCACTGACAGTCCTGCAGACGCAGAAAACCATTTTGCCCGCTTTTCTGGGGGAAGTGCGTATCCGCCCGCCAGGCTGCTCCACCGATAATCCAGAATACTCTCCCCTTTTTTTGCAGTTACCCAGTGTGCGCGGGCAGGATTCAAATGGATGTAATCCAGAAGGGTCTCGAAATAATACGGCTGCTCACCCTCGACCAAGATCGCTTTATAGCGATCACCAAAAAGGTGGCCCCACTTCTCGTGCCGGATGTTGAACCGCCTTGCCACAGTGACCTGCAACCATTTCATGCCCGCCACAAGATTCGCTTCCGGGGTTTCGAGAAACAAATGGTAGTGGTTGCCCATGAGCACCCACGCGTGAACCAACCACCCCGTCTGCTCGCACGCCTCTGCCAGAGCTTGAAGAAAAAATCGACGGTCGTCATCATCAAAGAAGATCGCCTCCCGGCGGTTTCCGCGCGCCATGACGTGGTAATAGGCCCCGGCATACTCGATTCGAATGCTTCGTGCCATTGGTGAGGCTTATGCAATGTGAGGGCAACTTGTCAAGATTTGACTACCGACCCCTAGTTGGCATTCCGGCAATCGTGACATTGCGCAAAGTTTTTTTTCTGGCATGAGTTGTGGAGATGTTGAGATGGCTTGGACGGGAGACGCTGCGGGTGGTATCGGGACTTGGCGATTATGCGCTATTTTCCTGGGCGTCGTTTCGTTGTGCGGTGGGGTCGAGGCGGCTGGGGCGCCGGGTGGCGCGGGCGGTTTACGAGCAGGGGGCGCTCTGCCTGCCGGTGATCTTGATCGTCGGGATGTTCACCGGCTTGGTTCTGGGTCTCCAAGGGTACTACGTGCTGAACCGCTTTGGTTCGGAAAGCCTGCTGGGGGCGCTGGTTTCTTTGAGCCTGGTCCGGGAGATGGCTCCGGTGCTGGCCGCTCTGATGCTCGTCGGGCAGGCGGGGTCCGCCCTGGCGGCGGAGCTGGGGATCCAGCGGAACTCCGAGCAGATCGTGGCACTCGAGACGATGGGGGTGAGCAGCCATGGCTACCTGATCGCGCCGCGCCTGATCGCCTCGCTGATCGTCTTTCCTCTGCAGACGGCGCTTTTTGTCGCGGTCGGGCTTTGGGGGGGCAGCTTGTCCGGGTCCCTCCTTCTGGGCGTCGAGTCGGGCGTCTACTGGTCGGCGGTCGAGCGGGCGGTGGGATCGCGCGACGTGCGGGAATGCTTTTTAAAGGCCGCCACGTTCGGGATTTTGACGATCAGCCTCTGTGCGTTCCACGGGTTCAACGCGCACCGATGCCGGTCGGCGACCGGGGCGCGGGCGGTGAGTGCCTCGACGACCCAGGCGGTCGTGCAGTCGAGTATCGTTGTCCTGGCGGCCGACTACATCATCACCTCGTTTCTTGTCTGACCATGAAGCCCGTGCCACCAGACGTCATTCTCCGGGTTGAGTCCCTTCACAAGCGGTTCGGCGAGCATGTGGTTCTGGCCGGGGTCGGGCTCGATGTGCGGCGGGGCAGCGTATTTACCGTGCTCGGGCCGAGCGGGGCGGGGAAATCGGTTTTTCTGAAATGTCTTGCCGATGTCGAGCAACCGGATGCCGGGGAGATCCGATTTGACGGGCGACTGCTCGGTGCGGGAGATCCGGGCGCGCGGGCGGATTTTCGCCGCCGGTGCAGTTTCCTCTTTCAAAGCAACGCGCTCTTCGATTCATTAACGGCGTTGGAAAACGTGGCGCTTCCGCTCGAGCAGACGACCGGACTGCCGGACGCAGAGATCCGAGCGCGCAGCCACGAAGCGCTGAGACAACTTGAAATGCAAAATTACGGTGATCGATACCCTGCCCAGCTCTCCGGGGGGATGCAGAAGCGGCTGGCCTTGGCGCGAGCGATCGTCACGCGCCCGGAGCTCGTGTTTTTTGACGAGCCGACCGCCGGGCTCGACCCGCTCCGCCGCAACGCGGTTTTTACGATGATCGCGAAATACCAGCGGCAGTTCAGGTTTACCGCGCTGATCGTGACCCACGATGTTCCCGAGGCCCTGGTCGCGAGCGACCGGGTGGCGCTCCTTGAGGGGGGGCGGGTCTGCTTTGAGGGGACCCCTGCCGAATTTTCTGCATCGCCGCAGCCGGTCGTGAGCGCGTTTCGCGACAGTGCCGAGGCACTTGGCACCGCCCTTGCTGCCATCCGCCGCGGGGAGAAGATCCACTCCGACGACGCATGAAAAAACCCAAGCTCGAGCTCTTTGTTGGAATTTTTGTCCTGATCGGGATTGCTGCGGTCGCGTACCTCTCGATGAAGCTGGGGTCGGGCTCGATGATCGGGGGCGACACGTATCTGGTGGAGGCGCGGTTTGCGAATGCGGGCGGCCTCAACGCCGGGAGCAGCGTGCTGGTCTCCGGCGTCACCGTCGGCCGGGTTGAAGGGGTGTGGATGGATCCGGCGGACTACTGCGCGATCGCGACGCTCCGCCTCCCGGCCTCGCTGCGGATCCCGTCCGACTCGATGGCCTCGATCAAGACGACCGGCCTGATTGGGGACAAGTATGTCGCCCTCGCCCCCGGCGCCGATGAAACCTCCCTCGCCCCCGGGGCCAGGATCACGATGACAGAATCCTCCGTTGACCTGGAGTCCCTGATCGGAAAGATGGCCTTCGGCAGTGTCAACAAGGACTCAGAAAGCCAACCCGCACCATGATCCTCCGCACGTTTCTCCTCATCCCGCTGATGTTCCTTTGCGGAACGGCCTTTGCCTCGACGGCGGAGGCGGAAAAGCGGCTTCAGAGCGCCGTGACCGATGTCCTGGCGATCGCCACGACGGCCCCCGACCGCGCCGCCCTGCAGACCAGCCTCAGGCCGGTTTTAAAAAAACATTTGAGTTTTGAGGCGATGACCCGCCGTGCGGTGGGCCCGGGCTGGCGTCAGTTCACGCCGCCGCAGCAGGAGGAGGCGGTCCGGCTCTTTACGACGCTGATCATCCGCACCTACAGCGACAAGTTCACACCCGGCGAACATCCGGAGATCTTGTTCAAGGCGGCGACCTCCCCGGCCCCCGGTCGCGTCGAGGTTCCCACGACAATCCTCTATCAGGGCGGCCGGTACAGCGTCACCTACCGACTGGAGGAGGCGGAGTCCTGGCGGATCACCGACGTCGTGATCGAGGGGGTAAGCTTGGTCGCCAACTACCGGACCCAGTTTGATGCGGAATTTAAAAAAGGTGGAGCTGGTGCGGTCGTTGGCGCTCTGTCGCAATCTGTTGAAAATCCCAAATGAAATCGAATCTCCTCGTTCTTGCGGCCGCCGTCCTGATCTTCACCAGCTGTTCTTCCAACCCTAAGAAGCCAGCGCAACCGGCAGCGGCCTCCGTGGGAGACAAGTCCGACGGCAAGTCAGTCCGGGCCGCTAGCGACCTTGACGAGTACCAGGTCGAGACGATTGCGGATCCGCTGGAGCCTCTGAACCGCGTCACGTTTTCGCTCAACCACGGGCTTTACACGTACCTTTTCCGTCCGATTTCAAAGGGATACGAGTGGGTAATCCCGAAGCTGCTCCGTCAGGGGATCCACAATGCCTTCGAAAACGTGAAGTATCCGGTTCGGGTGGTGAACGACACGCTGCAGGGGAATTTCGAGCGCGCGGGGCTGGAGACCGGCAAGTTCGTGGTGAATACCGTCGTCGGTGTTGGCGGCCTGGGCCGTCCATCCGACCACATCCCGGCCTTGGCCGATGTGCCGGCCGGCGAGACCGGGCAGACGTTCGCGAAGTGGGGGGTCGGCCACGGGGCCTACCTCGTCCTCCCCGTGCTCGGACCTTGCAGCCTGCGCGACACCGTGGGGCTGGCCGGCGACTACGCCCTCAACCCGGTGAGCTGGGTGACGATCTGGTATGGCGGGTACGCCTGGACGCTGGCGATCCCGTCGACCAATACCGTCCGCGCCATGCCGAACCAGATGAAGATGTACGAAGCCGCCACCAAAGACGCCCTCGACCGCTACCTGGCCGCCCGCAGCTCGTACGTGCAGTACCGCAAGGAAGCGGCGCTCAAATAAGAGGCGTTTGCGCATGCCTGAAAGTTGCAGAAACGGGCGCCTCCCTGAGGGTTCTTGTTTGGAGTTCCGCCTTCAGGCGGTGCTTTTTGGCAGCCGCCTCACCCGCCAGCCGCCTGAAGGCGGAACTCCGAACCCGGGAAGCCCTCCGCCTGACAGACGTGCAATTTTCGGAGATGCGGGCAGAGGGGCGGTTAATTTTCTGTGATATCAGGCCCTGCTGTGATTGATTGGCGGGTCGTATGACCGACCTTGAGCGAATCCGCCACTCCTGTGCCCACGTCCTGGCCACGGCGATCCTAAAAATTTGGCCTGAAGCCCAGTTTGCGGCCGGACCGCCGGTGGAGAACGGGTTTTATTACGACGTCGAGCTGGCGCACCGGATTTCGCCCGAGGATTTCGGGCGGATCGAGGACGAGATGAAGCGCGAGGTGAAGGCGAACAACGTTTTCGAGCGGGTCGAGGTTTCGCGCGGCGAGGCGGTTGCGATGGCCGAGCGCGGCGAGCTAGCGGCGCTGGGCGCGCGAGGGGAGGCGTCGAAGTTCAAGCTCGACATCGTAAGGAACATTCCCGACGGCGAGGTGATTACGCTCTATCGGAACGGCGCGTTTACCGACCTCTGCGCAGGGCCGCATGTGATGCGGACCGGAAACATCGGGGCATTCAAGCTGACCCATGTGGCGAGCGCGTATTACAAGGGGGATGAGAACAACCCCCAGCTCCAGCGGATCTACGGGACGGCGTTTAAGAACAAGACCGAGATGGAGGCGTACTTCACAATGCTCGAGGAGGCGAAGAAGCGCGACCACCGGAAGCTGGGCGCCGAGATGGGGCTCTTCACGATCGACTCCGAGTACACCGGTCCCGGCATGCCGCTCTGGCTGCCGAAGGGGACCGTGCTGGTCGAGGAGCTAGAGAAGCTGGCCAAGGAGACCGAATTTGCGGCCGGGTACTCGCGGGTGCGGACCCCGCACCTGGCCCGCGAGAAGATGTACCTGACCTCCGGGCACCTCCCGTATTACGAGGACTCGATGTTCCCGCCGATGGAGGTCAAGGAGGACGGTCTCTCCTGCGAAAAATACTACCTGAAAGCGATGAACTGCCCGCACCACCACCGGATCTTTGCGGCCGAGCCGCGCAGCTACCGCGAGCTCCCGCTGCGGCTGGCCGAATACGGGACGTGCTACCGGTACGAGCAGAGCGGCGAACTCTTCGGCCTCATGCGCGTGCGCTCGCTCAACATGAACGACGCGCACATCTACTGCTCGGAGGACCAGTTCGCCGAGGAGTTCCGCGCGGTCAACGAGATGTATTTGAAGTATTTCGGGATCTTCGGGCTCGGTAAATACCAGATGCGGTTCAGCACGCACGACCCGGCGAAGCTCGGCAAAAAGTACGTCGACGAGCCGGAGCTCTGGCTGAAGACCGAGGCGATGGTGCGCGAGGTCCTGCAATCCAGCGGGATCAACTTCATCGAGGTCGCCGACGAGGCGGCCTTCTACGGGCCGAAGATCGACGTCCAGGTCTGGAGCGCGATCGGGAGGGAGTTCACGATCGCCACGAACCAGGTCGATTTTGCGGTGCCCTCAAAATTCGGCCTCCTGTACCGGGACAAGGACAACGTCGAGAAGACGCCGCTTTGCATCCACCGGGCGCCGCTCGGCACGCACGAGCGGTTCATCGGGTTTTTGATCGAGCACTTCGCCGGCAACTTCCCGCTCTGGCTGGCCCCCGAGCAGGTCCGCCTGATCACGATCGGCGACGAACCGGACGTCCTGGATTTTGCGCGCGCCCTCAGCGCCGAGCTCCGCTCGCACGAGGTCCGCTCGACGGTGGACGGGTCGAACGACAAGATGCAGGGAAAGATCCAGAAGGCCGAGCAGCAGAAGGTTCACACGATGCTGGTCGTCGGCCGTCGCGACATCGAGGCCGGGGTCGTGAGCGTGCGCGTCCATGGGAAAGGCAACCTCGGTGCCAAACCCCGCGCCGACGCGGTTGCGGAGATCCTGGCTGCGATTCGCGGGCGCCGGAGGGAGTGAAGTGGAGCGCATGGGCAGGATGCCCATGCCACGCAGAGCCGGAGCCTCGGAACCTTACGTCCCCGTAGCAGGAGCATCTTGCCCCTGCCTCGACAAAACCCCACATGGGCAGGATGCCCATGCCACGCAGAACCGGAGCCTCGAAACCTTGCTTCCCCGTAGCAGGGGCATCTTGCCCCTGCCTCGACGAACCCCACATGGGCAGGATGCCGATGCCACTTTGGATCAAGGGGAGAGGCGGGAGGTTGTCCAGACGCCGGCGGATTTGCGATAGAAGATCCTGTCGTGGAGACGGTCGTGTCCGCCCTGCCAGAATTCGATTGCATCCGGGATGACCCGGAATCCCCCCCACCCTTCCGGCTTCGGGACCTCGCCATTTGCGAACCGGGCTTTGAGTTCCTCAAACTTGGCGAGGAGGATCTGCCGCGAGGAGATGACCTCGCTCTGGTCGGAGACCCAGGCGCCGAGGCGGCTTCCGAACGGTCGGCTCATGAAGTACGCGAGCGATTCGGCGACCGAGATCTTCTCTACGGGGCCGGAGATTTCCACCTGGCGGGCCAGGGGCACCCAAGGGAAGAGCAGCGAGGCGTGGGGGTTTTCCGCCATCTGCCGGGCCTTCCGGCTGCCGTAGTTGGTGAAGAAGACAAAACCGCGCTCATCGTAGGCTTTGAGGAGAACCGTGCGGCAGGAAACCCGGCCTGAGGCATCAGCCGTCCCGAGCGTCATCGCGTTCGGTTCCGCAATCCCGGACCTCCGTGCCTCGTCAAACCACTGCCGGAACTGGCTCACCGGGTCAGGATCGAGATCCGCCTCGAGCAGCGGAGGGCGGTCGTAATCTTGCCTAAGGTCGTGGAGGGTCTCGGGCTTTTCGGCTGACCCGAATGTCGCTAACATATAATGGTGTTTTGGGATGCTGCCCCTACAGGGCAGGGACGCAATTTCTCCAAGACCCAAGGCGGCGCAGGCACTTGCCCTGGGCTATGGGATGAAGCCCCCTTCGGGCTTAAGTTAGCGCCATCCTCGGCTGACACCTTATTTCCCGAACGAGCGCTGCTCGAACGCGGGAGGTGGAAGGGTCTCCGGCAACCCCAGCGGCTCGACAATTTCCTCCTCGTCGTCGTTCTGGCGCACCGGCTGCCCTTCGGCATCCATCAGGCGGGCGGTTACGAAGATGATGAGGTTGCGCTTGATCTTCTGGTCCACGTCGGAGCGGAAGAGGCGTCCGGCCAGCGGGATGTCCCCAAGAATCGGCACCTTGTCCTGCGTCTTCTGCACGTCCTCGCGGATCAGGCCGCCCAGAGCAACCGTCTGGCCGTCCCAGATGCTCACGCTCGTTGTCACTTTGCGCGTCGAGAAAATCGGCTGGTTGATGACGTTTTCTGTTAATGTCGTTTGGATGATGAAAGGGACAGTAAATGGATCAAACTGGGCGCCAAGAATTGGCGAACCGTAGTTGATAAAACCCTCAAACTCAACAACCTCGGGGGAGAGATTCAAATCAATTGTGTAGTTATCGGGCCCGACGACGGGCTCAACCTCTAGAGTAACACCGAGATCTCGCGTTTCGAACGCTGTCGGCGTCGTCGGAGTAACTATGCTGCCAGAAATGATGGAGCCATCTGGAACATCAACGGCCGTTGTTGAGCCCGTGCCGGTCGTTTGCGGTGGCTCCGGGGGGTTAAACTCTGTGGGGTAGGGAAAATTCCTCACAACCTTGATCACCGCCTTGTTGCCGCTCTTTGTCGTAACCTTGGGAGCCGACATCAGGTCAACCCCTTTTTTTTGATTTAAGGCGCGGATGACGACCTGAAACTGAGGATTCGAAAAAATTCCAGAGAGGCCAAAGATCCCGGGAGCCGCGGCAAATGAACCAGGCTGAATGCCCGCTAAAAGCGCATCGATTGAATTGGCGGTAACAGCTGCGTCTGGGGAGGTTCCCACTCCGGAGCGAATACCACCCGTGACGGGATTCTGACCAATATCGCCGAAGGGATAGGTCGTTGCGTTTACTCCCTGGCCGTAGCCCTCCGTGCCGCCTGCCCCGTAGACACCACCACCGATGGCAAGCGGGCCGAGCAGCCAGTTAAACCCGAGCTCCTTCAGGTTGTTTTGGGTGATCTCAAGAAATTTTGATTCGATTTCGACCTGGGTCGGCTGGACGCCCATGGCCGCATCGACCAGCGTGTCGATCAGATCCAGAGCGCTCTGGGTGTTGCGAACGAACAGCTTGCTGCCGGCCGGAACGTACTGGGCGAATGCCCCGGCGGGGAACGGAACTCCCTGGTCCTTAAGAAATTGCAGGGCGTCCGAACGTCCGGTCAGCCGCGCGTCGTTCAAATTCGGCCCGGACCCTGCCACCGGAGTCGCAGCATCGGGCGCCCCGGCATTAGCCGGAATGAATCCCGGCGGCACACGGTATTCTTTCGTGAGCAACTCGTCCGTATTTTCCGTGATCGGCACGATCGAAACCGCAAATGGCTCAACCTTGTACTTGAGCCCGGCCAGCTCGGTCAGGTAGCGGAGCGCCTCGATGAGCGGAACGTTATTGAGCGAGAGGTTGATCTTGGTATCCGCGTTTGCCACCGGTGTTGCCGGCGCGGCATCCGGGGACGGCACGGCTGTCGGGTCCGTCGCAACTGGCGCCGGGGTCACCGGAAGTTTGAGCACGATGTTCACGCCCTTTTTAAGCTTCGGATCGTCCGTCGTGGTATCTAGGTCGCGGCTGCGCTGCTTGAGAAATTCGACCGCTTCGCGGACGGTCGTGTCTCTCAGGTCGATTTTCGGGATGATGATCCGGTTGAGTTTTGCCGAGATCGCCTCGGTCCCCGCGCCCGAGATATTCCGGGTTTGGCCACTCGAGCCCGTATCGCGGTTTTTAAATTTCCTGAGCGGACGCTCCCAGGCCCTATCCACGAGCCAGAGCATCCGGCTGCGGGTTTCGTTGTAGGCGCTCGTGCCGTATTTCGTCTTCTGCTGGTTGACCTTTTCCATGCCCATGCGGGCCGCATTGTTGTAAGGATCGATACCGAGGACCTGCTCGTACCGCTTGATCGCAAGGTCAAACCGGCCCGTGGCGTAATAGCCGTCCGCCTCGACGAGTAGTTTGACCACCTCATCGCGCTGGGCGGCAAACTGCGGGGTCACGGTTTTGTTGTAGTAATCCGACTGCTCGAGGTTGGAAAGAAATTGGACAGCTGGCTTGTAGCCGGGGTTAAACTGAGGGAGGAGGATCGTTTTCGCCACCTGCTCGGCATCCGCATAGCGACCGTTCTGGACCAGGAAGTTGGCGTAGGCAATTCCGGCGCTGCTGAATTTTGCGAGAGCGGGCGCGCGCTGCGCCTCGGTTGCGGATCCGGCCGGCATGCGATCCAGCGCGTCCAGGTAGTTCACGTAGGCCTCCTCAAACTGGCCATCCTTGAGGTTTTTGTCGCCCTTCGCCATCAGTTGCTGCGCGACAACGATATCTTCCTGACGGCGGACGATCTCGCGGTTTGCCAGCGAGGCGACGTCTTGGGCCTGGAGCGGGAGAAGGCAGAGAAATAGGAGGGAAGAGGGGTGAAGGATGAAGGTGCGCAGGCTGCGGGGCAGGCGGGCGGCCAGGTTCACAGAATCAGAAAATCTTTGTTTCATGGAAAGGAACGGTCCGGATTATTGGGGAAGAGGAATGGTGCTGGGGTCCCCGGGAATCGCCTCGGCGGCAATACCCGCAGCATCAGGGATGGCGACGACCTGCCCTTCCTCGTCGGCCCGGATCAGCGGCTGACCGGCCGGATCAAGAAGGCTGGCGGTCACGAACATGATCAGGTTGCGCTTCACATGCTGGTCGGCGCTCGTGCGGAAGAGGCGCCCGGCCAGCGGGATGTCACCCAAAATCGGGACCTTGTCCTCAACCTTCTGGACGTCCTCGCGCATCAGCCCGCCCATCACAACCGTCTGGCCGTCGTACACCGAAACCTGAGTGGTTACCTCGCGCGTGGAGAAAACCGGCTGGTTGATGACGTTGTCTGTAACGACAATGTTTCGGCTGATGGCCGGAAAACCCGCTACCGTAACGACCGTGCGAATAGGACTCCCGTAGTTGATAAATCCGTCAAACTCAATGACGCGAGGAGCCAGGACAAGGTCGATCGTATACCCATCCGGACCGACCGTCGGCTCGACCTCCAGGGTGATTCCGGTAGGCTTCATCTGAAAGGCCGTTGGGGTTGTTGGGGTGGCTGGCGTATAGATTTGCCCAGCAGTGCCTGAGGCTTGGGGAAGGTCGTACTCGGATGGGTACAGGAACTCACGGACGATCTCGATCGTTGCGCGCTGGCCGCTTTTTGTAGTGACTTTGGGAGCAGAGACCAGATCAACCCCCTTAGACTGGTTGAGCGCGCGGAGAACGACCTGAAACTGGGGGTTCGTAAATACCCCTGCAAGCGCCAAGACGGCTGGAGCCGGGCCAAGCGGGGTTGGGCCAAAGAGGAGGCCGTCGAGCGCATTGACGCTGATCGCACTGGTGCCGGACCGGTTGCCAGAAGTGATCGGGCCGGAACTGGTTCCGCTCGATCCGACCGGCGTTCCACTTGCATTCTGGATTGGCCACCCGGAGGCCGGGATGGTCGCGCCGGCCGGGGTGGTTCCGCCGCCGCCATAGACGCCGGTCCCGAACGGCATCGCAAACTGGCCGAGGAGCCAGTCAAACCCGAGCTCCTGCAAGTTGTTCTGGGTGACCTCGAGGAACTTCGACTCAATCTCGACCTGCGAGGGAGGAGTCGTCATGGAGTTTTCCACCAGCGTATCGACGAGGTCGAGGTTCGACTGTGTGTTTTTGACGATCAGGCGGGATGTGGACGCGATATAGTTGGCGCTGGCACCATCCGGGAACGTAACCCCCTGGGCCTCGAGGAACTCACGCGCTCCGGAGCGGGCCGCGACCGACGACTGAGAACCGGCGGCAACGCCGGCGACCGGTGCCGCTGCGGCAGCCGTGGCTGGCAGCGAGGAGATAAAGCTGGGCGGAACCTTGTATTCCTTGGTGATGAGGACGTCGGTTGGCTCCGACTGGGGCACCACGACGACAGAGTAGGGCTCAACCTTCAGCTTGAGGTTCGAGGCGCGGGCGACGTAGTCGATCGCCACGCGGAGCGGCACGTCCGAGAGAGAGAGCGAAAAGGGAAGGATCGTGCTCTCCTGCTCCGGAGTAAGCTTCAGGACGATGTTGATCCCCTTGCGCGCGGGATCCTGCTCGTCGCGGTCTGCGGTGGCGGCGCGGCGCTTGAGCTCGTCGAGCGCCTCACGGACGGTGGTCTCGTTGAAGTTGATCGAGGGGAGGATGATGTCGTCGAGCTTGCGGTTGATCGAGGCAGTGCCGCGGGTGTCGATCGACGGCTGCTCGATGATCTGGGAGGCGACGCCATCGAACCGGCGGACCGGAAGCTCCCACGCCTTGTTGACCTGTCGGAGCATGTCCCCGCGGGCTTCGCTATACGAGGTGCTTGCAAACTTCTGGCGGGCGACGTTGACCTGCTCCATCCCGCGGCGGGCGGCGATGTTGTATTTGTCCACGTTGAGGACCTGCTCATACCGTTTGAAGGCGAGGTCGTAGCGGCCCGAGGCGTAGAACCCCTGCCCTTCCTGCAGGAGCTGCTTGACCTCCTCCACATTGGCGACAAACGTGGGGGTCATGGTCTGGCTGGAAAAGCTGGTGGGGTCCTTGAGCTCCGAGCTCAGCGCGAGCGCCGGCTTGTAGGTCGGGTTGTAGCGGTCCTCGAGGACCACGGCGACCGTGGTCTTGGCGTCCTCAAAGCGGCCCTCGGAGACACGCTGGCGGGCCAACTGAACGGCGGATTGCGAGAACCCATCCATCGCCTGCTGGCGCAAGGCGGCGGATGCAGAGCCACTGGCTGGCAGCATATCGACAGCGCTTTTATAGTAGGCGAATGCGCTTTCAAAATCCTGCGACTGGAGCGCGGCCTGGCCCTTGGTCACAATGGTCTGCGCATACTCGGCCGTCTGCTCCGAGCGGCGCACCTGGCCCTCTGCGGTCCCCTGGACGCCGGGGTATTGGGCAAAAGATGGGGCCGAGAAAAAAGCGAGGAAAAGAACAGCTAGCGGCAGGCAACATTGTTGCACGGGCAATTTGGCCATGGCGGCGGAGTAGGGAAACAATTTCATGGTGGGTTCTGGCAGCATGGAAAAACCGGGCCGTTGGTCAGTCGGCCCTCCCGATTCGGAACTTCTGTCCCGTCTCAAGGTCCTGTATTTGGGCTTCTTGCGCGGAAATGTCAATAAGTTTGTATTTCCGCGACGTCTCGGGAGCGAGTTGAAATTCGTCGTCTTTTTTGACCCGCAACGTCGAGTTGTCGTACAGGTAGAGAAACTCGCCATACGAGGTCGGATCATCCGACTCCTTGTTAATAACCAGCAGGATCTTCTGGCCGTTTTCGGTATTTTCGATCGTGAGGACCGAGGCATCGACCTCCATGTCGTTCCGGTTTTCAGATTTTTTCTCGTAGCCGAGGACCTTGTATTTGGTCCCGGCGATCATGTCTCCAAGTTTGAGGAACTGGGTGCGCGCCTTGGCGTCGCGCGCGTTGAGGATGAACGTCTCCCCGTCGCCGGAGTCGCCGCTGAACTTGAGCCGGAACGGGACCGGGTCAAATTTCGTGAGGCGGAGCTTGAGGTAGTACGGTGGGACCGACTTGTCGCTGGTCGGGTCGGTCTGGGCGAGGAACTCGTCGAGGTTCGAAAACCGGTCATTGTCGGGGTCCTGGTCTTTGATATCCGGGGCGGAGTAGTCGAGGTTGTACTTCATCAGCCAGGCATTTTTGATTGGCTTGTGGAGGTCCTCCCCTCCTTCGACGGGGTCAAAAAGTTTGCCATCCTTCAGGACGTACGGGCGCGAGACAAATAGGGAGCCTTCGTGGGCCGACCAGAGGCCCGGATTTGAAGCCGTTTGCGAGGCGGAATCAACCGACTGCACGTTCGGGGGCGCGATCGTATTGTCAGGCTTTTTTGAGGTGTTCCGCTCGGCAAACCTGGCGGAAAACCCGTTGGCATCAAAGGCCAGCCATCCGGCGCAGGCGATGAGCCCAAGCGCAGCCACCCCGAGGAGAACGCGTTCGTAATTTTTCTTGATCCAGTCCATGGCGCTTACTTTTTCGCGACCTGGGGCTCAGGGAAGTCGAGCATTTCCAGGTTCAGTGTCACTTTGAGAAGCTCGCGGCCGAGGATGACCTGCAGCGACTTCTTTTCGCCGTCCTTCGCATCGGCCACCGGGGCGAAGAGATTTGCGGCGGAGTTCGTTGCGGCATCCTGGGTGACCTTTGGCGGGGCTTGCGGGCTGGAGTTCTGAAGCGAGACGGAGCGGACGATCAAAAACTGCTCCGGGGCGAGCAGCGAGTTGTAGGCGACGCGCAGCTTCGCCGGGTCTGCGGTAAACGAGACGCTGAACGGCATGCGGATGAACGCGGCGGCGGCCTCCGGCTTGTTTGGCTGAGCGGGCGCGCGCGCTGCCGACTCCTCGGCGATCGGCGGCCGCACGACGGCGTCCACGGAGGCGACCTTAAAATCGACCAGCCGCGAGACGAGCGATTGGATGACCCGGAACTGGCGGTAGAGCGCAGGGGCAGCCTGATCGGTTGGCACCTGGGTTTGGTATTGGTCGAATCCGAAGTAGAAGTTTTCGGGGACCTTGACTCCGTTGGCATCCGCCGACTTCCGCAGGTCGTTGACTGCCGTGCGCAGGCCGTCCTGAAACTGCTGTGGGGTTATCTTCTCGTCCAGCGGGATCTCCATCGAGGAGAGCTGGCCCTGGAGAGCGGCGATGCGGGCGGAGTAGCCCTCGATGTTTGCCTGCATCGCCTTCAGGTTTTCCTGGCTCGGGAACGGGACCTTATTCTGAAGCGAGTGGAGCTTGGCGACGGCCGCTGTGTACGATTCGGAGGCGGCCGCGTAGGTGGAGGCCGACTGAAAGATCATGTAACTGAGGGCACCTGCAGCGATCAGCGTGATGACGGTGAGGCCCGCGAGAAAGGGATTGTCTTTGAACCAGCTCATGGGAGGGGAATCGGTTTGCGAAGCGGCAGGACGAGCGTGTAGCCGTAGGCCCAGCTTTCCCCGGTCGGGGTTGTCCGCTGGGTGACGATCTTGGCCTTATCATCGGGAAGGTCAAAAACCGGCGAGGATTTTAAGTTGTCCACAAATTCATCGATGATCCGCGCTTCCTTCTCATTTGGAGGGTTATCCAGGTAGAGCCCTTTGACCTGCAGGCCGGTGATGCCCGAGGGACCTGCCGCGGCAGCGGGCTGCCCGGGACGGGCTGGTGCGGCAGGTTTTTCGCCGGCGGCCGGCTTGCCGCCCGATGAGATCGGCTCAACCTCGGTCACCCAGATAAAGCGGGACGGAAGCTTCTCTCCCAACTGGTCGAGGATCGCAACCCATGCGGCCCGTTCGGAGGCCGCCAGCAGGAGAGGAGCCGCGAGCGAGTCGAGCTTCTTTTGCTCGGCTCCCAGCTTGTCGATCTGGCCGGCAAGTCCCTCCAGGCGCGTGACGTCCCCCTGAACGCCAGCCAGAACCTCCTCCGTAATGACGGTGGCCCGGTCGAAGTACAGCCACCACGTCGTGAGCAGGAGCAGCAAGCATACCGCCGCCGCAATCAAAAATGGCTTCCTGCGGGCAAGGTCCTGCTCCTTGACAACCGACTGAGGGCGGAGGTTGATCTCCAGGGGGCAGTTCCCGAGCGAGCGCAGGGCGACTCCGACCAGCTCCCCGACCGTGTGGGCCTTCGCCGAAAGGGTCTCCGCGACGGCCGCGCTCGTCACCGTCACGTTTTTTAATGGGTTGAAAAACTCGATCGGCGTCTGGAGTTTTTCGCTGAAAAATTCCACCATGTACGGGAGGCTGACCGTTCCGCCGCAGAGGATGACCCTCACCGGCTGGCTGCCGGACTGGCTGGTTCGGTAGAAGCTGATCGAGCGGGCGATCTCCGCATGGAGACGGGTCATCGTATTGCGGACGACCTTGGCAATCCGGGCTTCTGTCGGGTCTGTCGGCTCGGCGTAGGCGCCTCCGAGACTGACAAACCCTTTCTGGATCTTGAGCTTCTCCGCGACCGTGATGTCCTGGTTGAGTTCCTTCGCCACGGCGGCGCTGATCGAGCTCCCCCCCACCGGGATGCTCCGGCTGAAAACCCGGCCGCCCTCGGCAAAAATCAGGTTCGTCGTCCGCGCCCCGATGTCGATGAGGAGCGAGCATCCGCTGGCCTCAGGGTAGTTAAAACGAAAGGCGTTAAAAACCGCCATCGGGGCCAGATCGATCACGGACGGTTTGAGTCCGCCACGGGATACCGAGTCGGCGACCTCCGAGAGCTGGTCGGACTTAATCGCGACGAGCGCGACGTCCCAGTTTCCATCCCGCTGCTCGCCCATGATCTGGTAGTCCCAGACCACCTCATCAATGGGGAAGGGGACGTTCTGCTGGGCCTCGAAGGCGATAATCGCGCTGACGTCCTCGGGCGACCCGCCAGGCAGCTTCACAAACCGCGAAAAGACCGATTGCGCCGGCAGGCAGAAGTTGACCGGCTGCTTCGCCGGCACGCGGAGCGCCTCGCGCAGCTCGCGCACCGCTTCCTGGATCTGCGCCGGGCGGGTCGCGTCGGCGGACGGGTCGGCGATGAGCTCGGATTCTTGGAAGGCGTGCAGGCTGAGCCCGCCGTCGGGGAGCTTGTGGAACTCCGCCAGACTCACGGTCTGCATCCCGAGATCAAGAGCGAAAATGCGCGCGTTTTTAGCCATGAAAAATCCCGTGGGTCAGTTGGAAGACTTGGGTTTTACAGGCTCAAAATAGTCCCATTCGAGCGAGGCGAACGGCGTTTGGTCCTTGCTGAGGACGAAGCCCGGAACCGCGGTGAAGGAGCCTGGAACGTCCCACCAGCCCTTGTCGCCACGAACGCCAGCCGGCTTCGAGGCCGCGAGCGCGAGGAGGCCGGACTTGCCGCTGATTGTCACGCCATAATCGGTCAGGGCCTGCTGGGCATTGACCGGCACCTTGTCGTCGAAAAACTTGGCGAGGGTGCGCGGGCTGACATAGGCGACCGCATGCAGGCCTTTTTCCTGGGGCGTGTGGGTGTGGGTCACCGTGCCGGTGAGGAGGTTGGGTTTCCGATCCTCGGTCACGGACTCGTTTTTCAGGAGGATATAGTAATTGAAGGTGAGGTCGTCCCCGTACTTCGGGGCTTTCGGGTCTGCCGCCCGGTCGAACGTCACCTCGAACTCGAGCCACTGGCCGGGACGGCCGGAAGATTTTTTCGCGTACCCGCCCGCGAGTTTCGGAGAATCGACAAATGTCGCCTCCAGCTTGGTGATCTGGATCTCGGAGTTGAGCGGAGCGGTTTGGCACCGGGCCGGGGAAATGAGAAGAGGGCCGGCCGCCAGCAGGATTGTCAGAGGGATTACAGAGGGGCGCATACGAAGGGAAACCTCTAAGTTATCCACAAGGTAAAGTAAATAAAGAAAAGCCACGCAACACAGAAAGTTGCATGAGGTGGGGGATCACATCCGGAACCGGATGTCCCGGACGACCCGTTTTCCGAACCGGGCCTGGAACTTCTCCAAGATGTCACGCTTCCACGTGCGGTCGAGTTCGTAGCGGACGCTGGGCTGGATCACCTGGACCGTCAGCATTCCGCCGCTCAGTCCGACCGGCAGCGAGTGCTTGGCGAGAAAATCTCCGACGACCTCATGCCAGGCGCCGAGGACCTGCTGCTCACTCATCCGGTCGGAGAGCCCGAGCTTCGGCAGGATTTTTTTGAGGAGGTCGCCGACGGGCAGGCAGCGATCGGCCTTTGCCCGGGGCTCGTCGAGCCCCCGCCATTCAGCCAGCACGCGCCGGCGCAGAAAATCGGGCTTCATTTCAACCTGAAACCGGAAAAGAGGCCCGCGAATCACGCGAATCCCCGCGAATAGGAAGTGCTTGCAACATCCGCATAGAAACACAGTTTTGGAAGTGGCCGCCCATTTTTATCCGCTGGAATTGATTTGCGTTTATTCGCGTGATTCGCGGGCGAATTCCGGCATCATTTCAAGCCGTCGAGGGCGGCCTGCACCTCCGCAGCATGCTCCCCGGTTTTGGCATTCGGGGAAATCCAAACAACCCGACCATCCCGGATCAGGAACGACTGGCGCTTGCTGACGGGCAGGCCCAGGATTCCCCCGACCCCGAAGGCCTCGGAGACTTTGCCATCTTTGTCGGCAATCAGCGAGAACGGGATCTGGTATTTTTCGCGGAATTTTTTCTGCGCCTCCGGCGTATCCCGGCTGACCCCGAGGATCTGAAGGTTTTTTCCCGTGAGGGAGGCGAAGGAATCCCTGAGCGAGCAGGCCTGTGCGGTGCACCCTGGCGTGTCGGCCTTCGGGTAAAAATAGACGAGCGTCGTCCCCTTCGCATAGACGTCGGCGAAGGCGACTGTTTTTCCATCCTGGTCAACCGCGACCGCATCGGGGGCGGGTGAACCGACTTCGAGGGCGGTCAGGCGGGGAGAAAAGAAGGACATCATGGCGAGCATCAATACGGTTGCACGGGCGGGCATGAGCAGACCATATTCCAGCCCGACCCCCGCGCAAACGATAATCCTTCACGTGAAAAACTTTTTCCTGACCCTGCTGGCCGCCTTGGTGGTGACAATCTGCCAAGCCGTGCCGGAGACGTTCGATCTGGCCGGAACCGTTCGGCACGTCGGGGCGGGGAATCTTGGCGCAGGTGGGGCTAATGCCGTCTGGGCGCTGACCGCGCGCCTCTTGGGGTGGGGCGCAGCCGGCGCCGCACGGGCGGCCTTCTCGGCCTGGCCGTGGTTCGTATTCATCCTCATCCTGTTTTTTGCGGCCCGGCGGGTGACTCCGGCCTGGCGGCGCCCTGCGGTCGCGGCGGCATGGGCCATCGCTTTCGCCGCGTCAGTCCATGGGCTCTGGTCCGCGTGGGTGGCGTGGCCAGCCCGCGTGGACGACCTGCGCCTCGTGGCTCCGGTCGGCCTCATCGAATCGGTTGGCAGCCAGACCCAGCGGATCTTCATCAACCCGTCGGCCCGGATCGCCGTTGCGGCGCTCAACCCCGGTCTCGTGGAGCGCGGGCCAGCCGAAGCAGCGCCGGCTGACCTCTTGCGCTCGCCCGCCCAGTGGAGGGCGGAAGACAGGCAGAGACCGTTTTCTGCAGTGCTTCTCACCGGCCGACTCGCCGAGGCAAAACCCCTCATCCAGCACCTCTCGGACTCGCCGGACTGGTTCCTTGCATCGGTGGACAACCAGGGCCTCCTGTTTCTGCGCGGAGATGCCAGGCCCGAGCCCGAAGTCCGGGTCCCGGATTTTACCTCCGCGCGCGACCGAGCGATCTTCCATGCGCAGGCAGCGCTCTCACTGGATGCCGCCGGCCTTAAAACCCGGGCATCCCGCGCGGCCGATGAGGCTCTCGCCCTTGCGCCGGACGACAGCGAGGTCCTCATGCTGGCCGCCTCCCTGTCCGCATCGCAGAACCGGTGGGAATCCGCCAAGAAGCTGGCGCTGAAATCCCTTGCGGTGCGGCCGTCGGGATTTGAGGCGACCTGCCTCCTCGCCTGGGCGGAGCTGGAAACCCGCTCGGCCGAAAACGCGTTTGAGATCACCTCCGGGCTGGCCAGAAAATATCCCGACGATCAGGCGGTCATCCTCCTCCACGCCCGCGCCGCCCGCGCCTCAAAAAATCTGGTGGTCGAGACCGATGCTCTGGAGCGCCTGCTGCGCCTCGCAAAAAATGATCCGGAGAGCCGCACGAGAATCCACATCTACCTCGGCCAGGCGTGGGCGCAGCGGGGCTTCCCCGATCAGGCTCTGCAAAACTACCGCCAGGCCCTCGCGGGAAGCCTCTCGCCGGCGGAATCCCGCGAGGTGACCGATGCCATGGAAATCATCCAGGCCAAGCGCCTCCCGACCGGCGGGTGATCATCACGGCGGCGCGCCAGCGTCCAGCGGGCATCCATGCCCGCAGCCGCCAGAGGACACCTCCGTCTGGATCGTCACGTGCCTGATCCCAAAATTTTCGTGAAGCCCGTGCGAGAGGTCATGGAGGAAACCGTCATGGTCCGGTGCGGATTCCACCTGGACATGAGCGCTCAGGGCGGTCTTGTTCGTGCTCAGCGGCCAAACGTGCAGGTCGTGGAGCCCGACCACACCCGGACGGGAAAGAATCCAGGTTTTCAGGGCATCCAAATCAACGCTTTTTGGGGCTGCTTGGAGCGCCAAGTTCAGAGATTCCGCGAGCAGTTCCCACGAACTCCAGAGGATCATCAGCCCGATCGCAATCCCAACCAGCGGGTCGATGATTGTCCACCCCGTCAGGAGCACGATGGCCCCCGCAACCACCACCCCGAGCGAGACGCCGGCATCGGCCGCCATGTGGATGAATGCCCCCCGGATGTTCACGTCTCCTTTACTTCCCCTCATGAACAGCAGGGCGGTTCCGCCGTTGATCAGGATCCCGATTCCCGCCACAACCATGAGCACACCGCCCGGAACCGGCTCGGGCCGCGCCAGCCGGCTGAAGGATTCCCACAGGATGAGTGTCACCCCGGCTACCAGAAGAAACGCGTTGATGACTGCCGATTGGATGCTCACGCCCCCGAATCCATAGGTAAACCGTCCAGACGGTTTGCGGCTTTGAAACCAGTAGCCAATCCCCGCTAAAACGAGGCTAATCACATCCGCAAAGTTGTGAGCGCCATCGGCCACCAGCGCCATCGAGTCCACGCGGAGGCCGATAACCACCTCGGCGGCGACGAAGGCGGCATTGAGAGCGATCCCGATGATAAAGGCGGCTCCGAACGACGCTGTCTCCTCCGCGTGATGATGGTGGTGATCTCCCATGGACGCAACTGAATAGGCCGCGAACGATCCTCCGTCAACAGGGACTGGCCATCACTCCTTCCACTTCATCTTTTTCGGGACCGTCGTCGGATTGGCATACTCCCCGATCTGCTGGCCCTCTGCGTTGAAGGCTTTGAACCAAAGCCCGACCACCTTGTCCTTTGCGCTCGCCCTTGCCCCGTCCGTAAAATGCCACCCGGCATCGAGGGACTCTTGTTTCAGCTCGAGCGATTTTGTCTCAAATTCTACCGGTTTACTGATCAGAAGGCTGGAGAGGGTTTCCGAGCCTGCGATGACCTTTACGGCCGCCTCGTCCTTGCTTCCAAGTTCCACGTCCTCGTAGAAGACGTTGTATTTCACGGTGACATTCTGGAGTTCCTTAAAAGCGCGGCTGGTCACCTTCACGCAATAGGTAATCTCTTTTGTTTTTTCTGACGAGCTGCTGTCCAAGCGCTTCTTGTCTTCATCCAGCTTTTTACGGGACGGCAGGATCGTGACCTCATCGAGAGCGAAAACCGCTGTTGGCAGGAGGACCAGAGCAGCCAGGAGATGTAAGCGAGAAGTTTTCATCATGCGGACGGTGTATCTTCGAGCGGTGGGTTTGTCGAGGTTCTGCCAAACGGAATATGGTTGCCCGGTCAAGTGGAGAGGATATGAATCGTGCTCCTATGATCATCGTTCTTCGCCCGCATTCCCCCCAGGCCGCCATTGATGAGGTGATCGCCGAGGTGTCGAAGCTGGGCTACGAGCCGGCCCCGATCCACGGCGCGACCCAGACGGTCATCGCGGCCATCGGGGACGAGCGCACGCACCAGAACCTTGAATCCCTCACCGCCCTCCCGCAGGTCGAAAGCGTGCTCCGCGTTCAAAAGCGCTACAAGCTCGCGAGCCGCGAATCGCACCCGTCGGACACGGTCGTCGATGTGGACGGGGTCAAGATTGGCGGCGGGCACTTTGTGCTGATGGCCGGCCCGTGTTCGGTCGAGAGCGAGGAGCAGCTCCTCTCCACCGCGCGGGCGGTCAAGGCCGCCGGGGCGACGATCCTCCGCGGCGGCGCCTACAAACCCCGCACGTCGCCATACGAATTCCAGGGGCTTGGAAAAGAGGGCCTCCGCCTGCTTGCCCTCGCCCGCAAGGAAACCGGCCTCAAGATCATTACCGAGGTCCTCAGCGAGCGGGACGTCGAGCACGTCGCCGACTCCGCAGACATCCTGCAGATCGGCGCGCGCAACGCCCAGAACTTCCAGCTCCTCATCGAGTGCGCCCGCTCGGGCAAGGCGGTGCTCCTCAAGCGCGGCATGAGCGAGCGGATCGAGGAGTGGCTGCTCGCGGCCGAGTACATTCTGGCCCACGGAAACCCAAACGTCCTCCTCTGCGAACGTGGCATCCGGACGTTTGAAACCTACACGCGGAACACGCTCGACCTCGCCGCCGTCGCCATCGCCAAAAAGGAATCCCACCTGCCGGTGATCGTCGATCCTAGCCAGGGCTGCGGGCGGGCCGACCTCGTGCTCGCGATGAGCTGCGGCGCGGTCGCCCTCAAGGCGGACGGCCTGCTTGTCGAGGTCCACCCGAACCCGGCCGAGGCGATGAGCGACGGCCAGCAGCAGGTCGACTTCGCCTCGTTCCGCGAGCTTTCGGAAATCATCAAACCCTTCCTGATCGCAACCAGAAGAGCGGGCTGAACCCGCCCCGCAAGGGGCAGCATCGCTATTCCTCAAACATCTCGCGGAGTTCGTCTGCCACGATGCTGCGCTCGATATAGATCCATCCGTCCTCGGTGCGGAGGAGGTCGATCCATCCGACGAGCTGGAGCGCGACGAGGAGCCGGCGAAGCTGGCGTGCGTCCGGAAAGATCGCCCCCAGTGATGTCGCCGGGCAGCGCCGCTGCTCGTGGAGGTGCCGCAGAAGGTCAAAGGCGGCCAGCTTCTCCTCATGGCTCAGCCGGATGATCGCCGCCAGCTGGTGTCCGATGCCGAACGTCAGGCGGGCGGGAAGGAGCACGACGTCGCCGAGGAGATGCCACCCGATCAGCGGCCGGTCGCCGCACGGATGGTAGCGCGTCCGGTGCTCGTCCACCGCGGCCCATACGAGGGTGGCCAGCGCCACGCCGAGCGCCGAGGGTTGCAGCCACGATGGCAACGACATGACCTCCTCGCCCATCACGACCGCTTGGCCTTGGGCGACAGTGAGCACACCGAGCGCAACCCCGGCCAGAAGGGCGTAAGCGAGGCTCCACAACAGGAGCGCCCCGGCCAGGCTCATTCCGGCCGCAGCAAGCGCATGGCGGTTGTGCGACGCGATCCGGCGCAGGAAAAGCGGGCTCATGGAGAGCGATACCCGGAAGGGTCGATCTCAACGTGCTGAAACCCGACTTTCCGCAGTGCGCCGCACAGTTCCTCTTCGCGCGACGCCAGGCCCGCCATCTCGTCGGGCGCAATCTGCACGCGGGCGCCCGGCCCGCCGGGGCGCTCGACATACCGGACCCGAAACACCCGGAACCCCATCGCGCGCACAAGCAATTCTCCGCGCTCGATCAGACCCAGCGCCTCGCCGGTGACACGCGTCCCGTGCGGGATCCGCGACGACAGGCACGGCTGCGCCGGGGCATCGTGGGTCGGCAGGCCCAGCGTGCGGGAAATCTCCCGCACCTCAGCCTTCGTAAGTCCGGCCGCCTTCAGCGGGGCCAGCACGTGGAACTCGGCGGCCGCCCGGGACCCCGGACGCAGGTCGGCCGGATCATCCGCGTTTTCTCCATAGGCAATCGCCCGGAATCCACGGGCGCGCGCCAGGTTTTCCAGGGCAGCAAAGAGCTCGCCCTTGCAAAAATAGCAGCGGTTCGGGGGGTTCGCCAGATAGCTCTCGTTGTCGAATTCCGCCGTCTTGAGCACCTCGACCTGCGCCCCGATGCGGGCGGCATTTTCCAGCGCGGCGTCCAGCGCGGCCCGGGGTAGGCTCGGACTGTCGGCAATGACCCCAAGAACGTTTCCTGCGGCAGCCCGGTGGGCCAGCGCCAGCAGGCACGTGCTATCCACTCCCCCAGAGTAGGCGATGATGAGCGGCAATTGCCCGCGGATGATCTCGCCGACACGCTCTGCCTTCGCCTCCGCACTCACAGGCAGAGGCGCCGGTAAAGAACGTCGAGCGGCATCTGGATCCCGATAAAAAATTCCCCGAACTCCGCGTAGACCGCGCTCACCTCATCAAACCGCATCTCGTAGATGATCGCCTTGATCTCCGAGGTCGTGCGGGCAAAGAGCGTGACCCCCCACTCGCCATCGTCGAGCCCGGTCGAGCCGGTGATCAATTGCAGCACCCGGCCGGAGTACGTCCGCCCGACCCGCGCATGCCCGCCCATGAGCTTTTTCCGGGCGGCGAAGTCGAGCGCGTACCAATTCTGCCCGGGAACCCGTCGCTTGGACATCGGATAAAAGCACACGACCGGCCAGTCCGGTAGGTTCGGGTGCAATCGGTCCTTGAGATATTTTGCCATGCGGGTCCGGAAGGCTTCGAGCTTTTGAACATGCTCCGGGGTTCCGGCGGCGAGGCCCTCATCGGCCGCGAGGGAGGCGGCGTATTCGTCCTCGCTGGTCGTGTATTCGCTGCTCTCGGTCATCGAGAGCCAGCTGAACGTGGGCGTCAGGATCCCGGCCCCGAGCGAGAGGCCAATCCGCTTGCTGAACGCGTCGGCCTGCTGGAGGTCGGGGGTCAGCAGCATGAATCCCAGATCGGCCTTGGGCGTGACGACGCTGAAGACGAGCATCTGGGTCTCCGGGGTCGCCCGGATCTCGCTCACCAGCCCGGCAAGCGAGGTCATCGCCTCCAGCTTTTCCTGCGCGTCAAGGATGCTCCAAAGCGAATGCTCAAGCTGAAAGAACAGGTGGACGACATGGCGTCCCTCGTGGGGTAGAATCTCTGTGGAAGGCGGCATGGGCAGGGAAATTATGGAAGTCCTCCTGAAAAAACGATTGCAATCTCCCGGCGAACAACAGATTTTGCAAATCCACTCATTCACTCAAATGGCCGACTCTGCAAATAAATACAGCGAAAACGCGAACGGAAAATTCTACGTGGACGACCAGTGCATCGACTGCGACCTCTGCCGCGAGACCGCTCCCGCAAATTTCATGCGCAACGACGACGGCGGCCACAGCTACGTTTACAAGCAGCCGGAGACCCCGGAAGAAGAGGCGCAGTGCGTAGAAGCCATGGATGGCTGCCCGGTCGAGGCGATCGGCAGCGATGGCGAGTAACCCATTTCCCCTCCGTAAAAAAGGGCTCCCGGAATTCCTTCCGGGGGCCTTTTCTGCTTCTACCCGGTCGTGCGCAGGCCGCTGGCGATCGCGTTGATGCTGAGCAAAATCTCCGGGAGCAAGGCCTGGCCTTGAGATGAGCTCGCTCCGCCCAAGTCGCGCCATCGCTTCAGGAGCTCGGTCTGGTGGATGTGCAGCGCCCGGAGCGCCGCATCCCTCAATGCCAAAGTTTTAAGCATGCGCGGCCGCCGGGCCTCGAGCGTCCCGCCGAAAACCTCGGCCAGCATCGTCCGGGTCACATCAAATTCTTCCAGGATCATCCCGCGGATCGTCTCCCGCGCGGAAACATCCTCCACGAGCCCGGCATAGAGGCAGATCATGTCGCGATCCGCGCTGGCCAGGTTGGTCTCGACGTTCGTGAGTACGTAATAAAGGAACGGGCTCGCTTTGAACGACGTTCTCAGGCGCTCAACCCCCCCGGGGTCGTCGGACTTCAGCTGCCGCAGCGCGGAGCCAACCCCGAACCAGCCAGGGAGATAGTGCCGGCTCTGATTCCAGCTGAAGACCCACGGGATCGCCCGGAGGTCGGCCAGCGTGCGCTGGCCGGTCCGGCGCGCCGGCCGCGAGCCGATCCGGCTTGTCTCGAGCGCATCGATCGGCGTCGCCTGCGCGTAGTAGGACATAAATTCCGGGTGGCTGATCAGGCCGACATAGGCAGAGCAGCTGGTCCGGGCAAGGGATTCGCAAACCCCGGTCAGGGCCTCGTCTATCGTGGGCGGTCGCTCGCCGATCGAAACCCCGGCGACCCCGGCTTGCATCAGCTCGAGGTTGTAAACAGCAGAAACGAGGTTCGCGTACTTCTGCGGGATCGTCTCCCCCTGCTCGGTCAGGCGCAGGTCGCCCTGCACAGAACCTGGCGGCAGCGCGTCGAGAAACCGGTGTGTTGGGCCCGCGCCGCGGCTGATCGTCCCCCCCCGCCCATGGAAAAACCGGATCTTCGTCCCCTCCCGCTCGCCGGCCGCCGTGAGCGCCGACTGCGCCTGGTGCAGCCCCCATTGGCTCGCAAAAATCCCGCAGTCCTTGTTGCTATCGCTGTACCCGATCATGACCTGCTGGACCGGCCGATCCTGCCGGAGGGAGAGGACCTGGATCCGCTCGTTCTGGTGGAGGGCGAGGCTGCGCACGGTGATCGGCTCGGCAAGGAACTCGCTGAGGATTCCCGGCCCCCTCTCCAAATCGTCCAAGGTCTCAAAGAGCGGGACCACCGGCAGCTCGCAGAGAAGTCCCTCCGGAGCCCACCGGGCCAGCCCGGCCTCGCGCGCCAGGACATAGACGACCAGCAGATCGGAGAGCCGCTTCGTCATGCTCACAATCAGAGACCCAACCCCCTCGCGTCCGTAGCGCGTGATGTGCCCGCGCAGCACCGCGTAGCAGGAGAGCACGGCATCCGCATGCTCGCCGCACTTCGCCCCCACCCCGAGGAACGGCCTCGGCGACAGCAGCTCCTGCCGCAGAAATGCCAGCCGCCGGTCCTCCGGCCACTCGGAAAACCCGGTGTCGGGCAGACCGCTCGCTGCGAGCAGTTCGTCCATCGCCAGATCGTGAAACCGGCTGTTCTGCCGGATGTCGAGCGCCGCGAGATGAAATCCGAAGACATCCAGCGCCCGGCGGACCGGCAGGACGGCGGTGTCCGCGAGCCGGCCGGCCCCGACCGAATAGAGCGATTCCGAAAGCCTGGCCAGATGGTCGTCCAAATCGAGCGGGCTCCGGTAGTGGAGGCCCTCATCCTCCAGCGAAAAATCATCGCCTGCGGTCGTGCCCAGCGGGAGCTTCGCGATGAGGAGAAGCACGTACTGGCGCCAGGGCTCATCGGAATGCTGGCGCGAGAGGACCTCGGCCAGCGCAGGGTTCTCGGACCAAAGCTCGACCAGAATTTTGTCGAGCGCGGCAGGGGGTTCCTGGAAATTGCTTGAGAGCGGAAGCTTGGACGCAAGATCTTCGAGCTGGCGGCGCATGACGACCAGCGCGTTGAGCCGGAGTTCCTCGAGCGTGCCGGCCGTCACGTCGGCGGTCACGAGCGGGTGGCCATCGCGATCCCCACCCACCCATGTCCCGAACCTCAGCTTGGGCCAGACATGCGGGTCCTCGAGGAGTGCGGGATTTAACCCGCTCGCCTGCCAGGCCTGGTTGAGCCGCTTGTCGAGCTGCGCCAGCGCAGAGGGAAAAACCTCGCGAAGATAAAAGAGGACGCCCCGCCGCTCGCTGGCCACATCGGGCTTTTCCAGAAGAATTTCGCCGGTCCGCCAGAGGCGTTCGAGAACGACCTTCATCTCATCGCGCAGCGCGGCCTCCTCCATCGGCGTCATCTGCGAATCATCCCGCGAGGTCAGGAGCTGGTAGATCCGGCGGTGCTGCTCGAGCACGGCGGCCCGCTTGGCCTCGGTCGGATGCGCTGTCAGCACCGGCTCGATCCGGACCTGGTGTAGGGAGTCCGCAATCTCCTCGGCGGAGAGACCCGCCTTCGCCAGGCGCCGCAGCTCCTGAGCCCAAAGCCCGGGCTCGTCGGCCGGACCGTTTTCGATCTCGCGGAACCGCCGCGTGCGCGCAGACGCTCCCTCCTCGACCATATTCAGAAGCTGAAAAGCCATCGAGCAGGCCTGCTCGAGCCCCTCCACGCGCCCCTCGCCTGTCCCGATCCACGGAAGCCGGTCGGCCACGTCGTTCTCGCCAAGCTCTAAAAGAACCTCGCGCAGACAGCCCATCAGAAAATCGAGATCGTTGCCGATTTTCTCAAACCCCGAAGCGATATATTCCCCAGTCGTCTTCACCCTGCCGGGCATCCTTTCCATTTTTTCCCAAATTGCAACTGCCGTGTTCAGGGAATCTCTGGGTCCGTCCAAAGCTTGATCTGCCCGCCGGGATCGGAGAGGGTGCCGGGCACGGGAATGAATCACAATATCCGCAGAAGTTTCAGCCGCAGGGATGCCATGTGCGCGAAGCAGAGATGCGCTCACTTCTTCCTCGCGGCGGCCGCCGCCCTGACCATTTCCGGATGCCAATCTTCCCGCCCGGCGAGCAACCCTGGCGCCGCAATCCGATCGGCGCAGGCGGTTTTCTCCGCCGCCTCGAGCAGCCCGCAGGAAATCGCCGCCGCTGAGAGTCAGTATGCCCTGGCCGTGGGAACGCTGCTCTCAAACGGGTCGCCAAATGCCCAGCCGGCCCGCCTCGTTTTCGACCGGCGTCTTTCCCCGGCATTCTTGTCCTCTCAGAAGCTCTCGGACGTCTTCCCTGCGCGGAGGCCGCGCCGCCCCAATCCCGCGCTGGAGCGTCCGGGCGTCGGGCTGCCGGTGGTCGCCGCGATCGGGCGCGGCACTCCCAACGCCCCCTCATTTGGATACCGGATCCCGCTCACCCTGCTCGCGGAGGCCGCCCCGTCCGACCCCCGGGCACATGCCCGAAAGTTGCACGTCTGTCAGGCGGAGGGCTTCCGGGTTCGGAGTTCCGCCTTCAGGCGGCTGGCGAGTGACGCGGCAGCACAAAAAGAAGCGCCTCAAGGCGGAACTCCAAACAAGATCCCACAAGATGAAGCCCGTTTTTGTAACTTTCCGAGATGCTCCTCCACCCCCCCGGCACTCGTGCCGGCAGATCCGCTCCGCGTCGAAGACGTGCGCTGGGGCCGCCGATCCCTGCCGCTGGCAAGAAATTTGTATGCCCCGCTGCGCATCCTGGAATCCAGCGGGCCCCGCCTGGAGGCTGGCATCATCAACCTCCTCCGGGTCGACCGGTTCACCGATCCCCGGCTCATCTTTCTTCATCCGTATGACCCGGATAAAATCCCGGTCGTCCTCGTGCACGGGCTGGTCTCGACCCCGCGTATGTGGGGGGAGGTCGTGCGCAAGCTCTGGGAGGACCCGAAGATCCGCCACAAGTTTCAGTTTTGGGTGTTTTACTATCCGACCGGCCAGCCGGTCCCGCTCTCGGCGCTGCAGCTTCGGGAGTCGCTGGATGCGGCCAGGCGGGCACATCGGGTCCGCCAGCCGATGGTCCTGATCGGGCACAGCATGGGGGGAATCCTCGCGCGCGCGCAGGTGGCCGGGATGTCCGAGGCCCAGGCGGAGGAACTCCTCCCGGGGGTCGCGGCGCTGCCCCCAACAAGCCTCGTCCGCCGCGCAATCGTCTTCCAGCCGCGCACGGACGTCGCTCGCGTCATCTACATCGCCACCCCCCACCGGGGCAGCCCGAAAGCCGACGCGTGGCCAGCCAGGATCTCCCGCGGTCTCATCAGGCTCCCTGGCTGGGTGCGCAATGAACTCTCCAATTTCCTCGATACCGAGATCTTCGGCGGAACCGGCCGCATCCCGACCAGCCTGGACGGCCTTTCCCAGCGCTCGCCTTTCCTGGGCGCCCTCAACCGCGC
>Ga0247833_1000872_pt1 | contig 53122 bp, 44 predicted proteins | sample LaCruzMarch2015__7_FD_187117 | JGI IMG/M metagenome (GOLD analysis project Ga0247833, IMG submission 187117) | Freshwater microbial communities from meromictic Lake La Cruz, Castile-La Mancha, Spain - LaCruzMarch2015_8m | ecosystem: Environmental > Aquatic > Freshwater > Lake | place: Spain...
TACAAGTTGTAAAGGTTCTTCTTCAAAAATTTCTTGATCATATTCAGAATCCAAATTTTCATCTAAATCATCTAAATTATCAAATTTTTGCTCCACTTTTTCTAAAAGTGGATCTAAAAGTGGATCTTCAATTTTTAAAACCTTTACATTTATAGGTTCAGAATCAGAATCAGATTCAGAATCATCGTCATCCAAGTCTTCACCAGAAACTTCATCATCATCTTCTTCGTCTAAATCATCATCTGAATCATCATCTGAATCATCGTCAGAATCATCGTCAGATACTTCAATTAAATGATTCTGTTCTTGTAAAATATTGAAAGGATGATTATTTTCTGCTAAAGATGGCCCTCCACCATTAAATCCATTAAAGGCTATTTGATTAAGTCCCATTTTAACATTATTTAAATCTTCAGCTAAAGCAGAAACAACACTAAACATAGAAGTAATTTTGTGGTTTTGTTCTCTTGATTTGCTTTCAAAGTATACGACTAGAATTGCAATTGCAAGAATAAGAATTCCTAAGAATACTAAAAAGGATACACTAAATAATTCTGACATAGACGTTATATTAAAAAGAGAGTATATAAATTAATTGTTGAATTAACGAATTAGTTTATATTATTTTGATTTTATTGGTTTTAGTGTATCTCTGAAAGAGTTCTATCTATGATTTCTTTTGGATAGTTCAAGTCAGTCAAAACATTAATACCACCTTTAACCTCAGAAATTCCTTTTTCCATTTTATATGTATAAATTAATTTTTTATTTTCATTCCTTTGTGTTACCATTTTATAATTTTGAATGCTTTTTGTTTTCTCTAAATTTTTACAAACTTTCACAAAATGTGTAGTTAACAAACTAGAAACTAATTTATATTTTTGTAAGTAAAGCATGAAAGATGTCGCGCTTGTTTCAGCTTCTTCCGGATTTGTTCCTGAATATAATTCATCAAAAACACAAAAATGTGACTCTTCTGGGTGTTCAGTAATGCAATTTAAAATCTCTTTACATCTGCGTGCCTCTGCTTGAAATAAACTATCGCGACCAGAAGTATCTGGTATATTTAAGTAACAATGAATATGATGAAAAGGTCTTAATTCTGCTGAATCATAAAATCCACAACCGAATTGTTGAGACAATATAATATTAATTAATGTGGATTTGAGAATAGTTGTTTTACCAGATGCATTTGGACCAGTAATAATTATATTTTTCTTTAACTTAATAGTATTTTTAATTGGTTTTGATCCTTCTTTACTTAAACATGCATAATAGTTGTTCTTAAAGATGTTTTCTTTTTTATCCTTTTTACCTTTTTTATCCTTTTTATCCTTTTTATCCTTTTTATCTTTTATAATAAAATCAGCAAATGATATTTTTCTCTCTTTAATATTTTGTTGTAACCCTTCCAAACAATCAAGGTAACCATTAAAACCTAATGAATAAATAATTGCATCATTATATGTATCATCCGTGTGTAATTCATAAAAGTATTTAAAAATATTTCCTATTTCTTTGAATTTACTAAAATTATACATACTATATTCAGAAATGCTAGATAATTTATCCTTGATATTTTTTAAAATCATACGTTTTTGAATTACTATTTCATTAAATTTATTATGTGACTCAAGATCATTTGAAAATAGTAAATAATTTTCCATATTTTTTATTGTATTATCTAAATAACTTTCAATATTAGAAAAATATTCATGAATTTTTTTCATATTATTATTAAATCTAATACATACCATAAGATTTTGATAAATAGAGAATAAATAAAACCCAGCAGAAATAAGAATATAAATTTTTTCTTGTGTATGTATTTCATTAAAATTTGTTGTAAAAAGTTTTCCAATAGAATTTGTTTGTGCAACAATTTTCAAAACATCAAAGTATTCACTTATTGTTAATGACAACCCTCTCATTCTAATAATAAAAAATGGAATAATTAGAATAAATATTGGCATCATAAGAGAAAATATAGGTGAAAATAAATTATAAATGCTAATAAATTGTAAAAATATTTCTGATCTATTTAAAAATTCTAGTATTTCCCAGTCAACATAATAATACTTCTCTCTAAAGCCTTCATCAAATTTAATATCATTCCAAATTTTTAGAATATTTTTATAGATATTTGTATCTTTATTTTGTAAAGGCACATATTTTTTTAATAATTTTTGATTATCTTCTAAAAAAGTAGTATCTGTAGTATAATACTTTACAACTTGTTTAGTTACTTTTTTTGGTACATCCTCTTCATTGTTAAAATAAAAAGAATAAATAGGAATACCTGAAGGATCAATTGGCTGCACTAATTCTAAATCTATTGCAATATTTTCCTTTAGATCAACCTTATCTTTGTTATAAAAAATAGGTATATTAAAATGATCATTAATTTTATCAATCACACTAATAATAGGTTTTTCTTCTTTTATTTCTTCTTTAACATTAGAAAATAGATTCATTATATCTAAATGGAGAAATATAATGAATGTATTTTACGAATAATTTATAACTCAATATCTTCTTCTATATCATGTATAGGATTTTCTATATCATGTTCTAAATTATTTTTATTTAATATAACACGTACATCAAGATGTCTATTTTTATAAGCATAATAACTTCTCATACATAAAGCGATAATGTCTAAACAAATTAAAGGAATATAATTAAATAATAACGCATTACTATTTATTGTAATTGCATAACTTAAACCAAAAGTTGAACCAGAAAGCATTACAATTTTTTCAAATACATTATATAAATTAGCATTTTTATTTACATAATTTGCATAATACTCTGGTATATAACAAATAAAAAAAAGAACCGACGCAGTATTCATAAGATAGTCATTTGACATTAAATAAATTATTAATTTTATTTTTATATTATTATTTTATTATTTATACACTTCATCTACTAATCCAAATTCTATACATTTACTAGCATTTAACCATAAGTCATGTTTCAACATTTTTTTTAAATCTTTTTTAGGAATATTTGAATTTTTAACATATAATTTAATTATTTTTTTCATAGTTTCTTTTAAATTTTTATACTCATCTTCAATTTCACTCATTTTTCCCCAAAGTTCACTACTTAATTGATGAATTAACATATATGCATTTGGACGAATATATCTTTTCTTACAAATAATGCTTATCAAAGTTCCAGCAGAAGCAGTTGCTCCTTCAATAATAGAATATACAGGAACACGACATGAAATAATAACATCAATCGCAGCAAATGCATCTGAAATTATTCCTCCTTTTGAATTAATATGTAGATAAATAGGAATATCAACATTTAATTTATAAGAATTTAAAACACAATATTCTTCTGCCTCTCTAATAAATCCAATTAATTTGAAAATAGTATTTCTATCTATTTCACTATAAAAATAAATATGATTATTTTCTCTTGAAATATTTGAGCTATCAGACTCAGAATCAGAATCAGAATCAGAATCAGAATCATCTTTATTATTTTTACTATTTGTAAAGTTCATTTATATTATGAATATGAATACATTTAAGTTGTTTCAAAAAAATAATTTTTATAATACGTGTTTCTCTAAATTGATGACAAAATGGAAAGTTCTCCAGGCATTTCCTTAATTTGAGTTGAATAATGTTCTTCAATTTCCTTTAATTTAGTAACATCTCTCCTAGTAATAAAATTAATACCAACACCCTTTCTTCCCCATCTACCGCTTCGTCCAATTCTATGTAAATAAGTATGAACATCTTTTGTTAGATCAAAATTAATTACTACACTAACTTGTTGAATATCTATTCCACGTGCAGTAACATTAGATGAGATTAGAACACGCGAGTTGCCATTTCTAAAATCATTAAAAGCGCTTTCTCTTTCTGGACGTTCCATGCTACTATGAATGCGGCAAACAGGGAATTCATCTTCTATCATGGCTTCATATAGATCTTGTACTCGTTTAATACTATTGCAATAAATAATACATTGTGATACTGCTAGAAAAGAGAACAGATTTTTAAGAGTTGCATATTTTTGACGATCATCGTCAACTGCAATATAATATTGTCTAATCCCTTCAAGAGTGAGCATTTCTTTCTTTACACTTATTCTAACAGGATTATGCATAATTTTATCAATTATATTATTAATACCATCTGGTAATGTTGCACTGAATAATGCAACCTGTATATCGCTACTTAAATATTGAAAAATATTATATACCTGTTCCTTAAATCCTGTAGATAACATTTCATCTGCCTCATCAAGAATGACAAGTTTGATTTTCTTAGATGAAATTTTATCTCGTCGCATCATGTCGTAAACACGACCGGGACAACCGCATATAACGTGAGGAACATTTTTATTTGAAAAACTACTACTCTCTTCTATAACAGAACCACCATAAATAGTTTGAACCCGTAGTCCATCCATCATACAACCCAAACTCACAAACACTTTTGCTGTTTGTGAAGCTAGTTCTTTTGTTGGAGATAAAACAAGTACTTGTGTAGTATTATCGTTTACATCTACATTTGCAAGGGCACCTATAGTAAATGTTCCTGTTTTGCCTGTTCCGGATTGTGCTTGAGCTACAATATCTTTCTTTAAGACGAGAGGTTTTATAGCTTGTTGTTGAATAGGACTTGGTTTTTCAAATCCATACGCAAAAATACCTCTTAATAAATTTGGGCTTATTTCTAATTCATCCCAATTTTGTATTTCGTACGAAGAATTGTTAATTTCTTCGTTTATAGCAGGGTTAACTTCAGAGTCCAGAGTTGACATTATACTATAATATCATGTTATTTGTTTAAGTTTATTTATTATTATTAATTATATTTTTAAAAAATTGATATAAATAATACAATACATACTATAATACATAAGATTACAGATGACGACTCAGACAATGAAATATACATTAAGCACTATTCAAGATATTCTATTTCAAGGTTTTGATTTTATATTGCCAGAAGAAACATTAAAAATTATATCAGAGTTGGCATTACAGGTTGGATCTCCAGATTATGTAAAAACACCAGTATTTCAAAAGAGGGAAAATCCTATGAAAGTTGAACCATCTAAAGAACTAACTAATGGTTTTAAAAAAGGTGGAAGACGTAACAAGGCAGTAGAAATTATAAATAATGAAGATTGGGATAATATAAGAAGTTTTCAAACTACAAAAATTGAAGAAAAGGTTGGATTAGATGCACAAATAGATTTAATTCGTGGATTATTGAATAAAATGACAGATAAAAATTATATTGATATTCGTAACAAGATTATTGATATAATTGATAATTTAGTTAAAGAAAATATTAGCGTAGAAGACATGACGCGTTTAAGCTCTACTATATTTGAAATTGCGTCAAATAATAGATTTTATTCAAAAATATACGCTGATTTATATTCAGATTTGACTACAAAGTATGATATGATGAAATCAACATTTGAAAACAATTTGGCATTATTTACTAATTTATTTGATAAGATTGAATATGTAGATCCAAAGGTAGACTATGATAAATTTTGTGAAATTAACAAGACAAATGAAAAGAGAAAGTCGCTTGCTGCATTTTATTTGAATTTAATGTACAATACTATTATTTCTAAGAAAACTATTATGACAATCACAAGAAATCTTTTGTATCAGTTGTATTCTTTTATTTCAGAAGAAGAAAAAAAGAATGAAGTGGATGAACTTACTGAAACGATCGGTATTCTTTATAAGAAAGAATTATATGAAGATGATGAAGGTGATGATTATACATTAATACAAGGATACACCATTACGGAAGTTATTGAAAAAATAGCAAATTCTAAGGTGAAGGATTATAAGAGCTTGACAAATAAGTCTTTATTTAAATTTATGGACTTGATTGATATGTAATTCCACCTTTTCCACCTTTAAGAAAGGTGGAGCCAAACCTTACTAATTTTATTTATAAAAATAATTATTTTTTAATAATTATTTTTTTAATTTATTGTTTGAAAATATTCAAATATGTAAAAATTTAAATAAAAAATATATTTATATTATATGCCACATTCAAGAAAACAAATAAATTCAAAATTACATAGTAATACAAATTCAAAAAATCATATACCATCCCCACCTTCGCAAAGTCCTTCTCCACAAAGTGTCAATATTGTATCACAACAGCCTTCAATGACAGATTCTATGAAACAAGGTTTTTCATTTGGTTTAGGTAGTTCAGTTGCTCATAATGTTGTAGGTTCATTTTTTAAACCTAAAGATATAAATAATAATATAGATACAAATAGCCATATAGATACAAATAGCCATATAGATACAAATAAACCAAACATAACAACCTCAAAAATGTATGAACTATATAATAAATGCATTGAAGAAAATGATGTTAATATAAAATGTATTCATATTTTGGAAAATAAATAATAAAGTTTGATATCAATCAGTTATTTTTACTACACGAGTTTTGTTGACATTATCAAAAAAGATAGTTAATATTTTAGCACCTACAAACTCACCAGTTGCACCAGTTACTGCATATTCAACAAATGGTCTTTCTGTAGCAAACCCAGTACCACCATCGTTGTATATTGCTGCAGAACTAATATATCCTGTTTCTGTTTGAATAATAGTGGTTTCGTTATACAAAGAATAAATGCCTAACTCAGTTGCAGGTGTTCTATAACCAATAAAACATATGATATCCTTATTTGGAACACCATTTGAGTTCATCATAAATCTATTTTCTAATCCACTATATGTACTTTGTTTGTCTATAAAAGGAATAAAATCAATAACAGATGCGTTTGATTTTCTGGTTGATTGATTTTCTGGTTGATTAATTCTATAATAAAGGGTGCTTAATATATTTGATGAATTATTTGACATTTATAAAACTAATGAATATTTTTTATTTTACAAAAAATATTATTTAAATAATAAACATCTATTTAAATAATAAACATCTATTTAAACAATGTCTAATTTACAAGATAACAATATTAGTTTTTCTTTACATGAAGATTCAAATGCAAATTCAAATTTTGACGAAGAAAATAATTTTAATATAAATGATTTTTTAAATGAAATGGAAAAGGATGAATTACAACAAGAGTTAATAATTCCAAATATTATTCACTATCATGAAAATTTTACTATTAAAGAGTTATTAGTTATATGTGATTATTATGGTATAGCTAAAGAAATGAAGACAAATAAGTATAAAAAAGATACAATCGTACATATTTTGACAAACTTTGAAACGAATTATGAAAATTTTGAAATAGTTTCTAAAAGAAAAAATTTATGGTTTTACATAAATGAATTAAAAAATGATAAATTCACAAAGAAATATATATTATTCTAATGGTAAAATAAAAATATAAAAATAATATAATAAAATATATATGGTATTATCAAGAATAAATAGCGATGTTAGTTATCCTGAACTTAAAAGTGTAGATGCAACTGATTTAAATATGGAGGCAAACTTATATCAATTAGAAATTAGAGAGATTGATGTAATTATTGCCATTGGTAATTCAAAAAATACGTTTGAGGATAAAAATATAATTTATTTTCCTATTTATTTAGTTAAACATAATAATAAAGTTATTCAAATTGGTCTATATGAAATAAAAGCTTCAGATTATTTGTCTTATATGGATGAATCTAACAATCTAGATATAGAAAAAATGGATGATCCACTGATTTATTCTTTTGCAAAAAGTGCATTTATTAATAAAATTCATTTAAAACCCGATGTACCTTTGCGAAGAGTTGAATCTGAAGAAGATACCAAGAAAAAACCTGATAAAGAATCTGATAAAGATACGGATTCTGAGTCCGAAGAAAAGGTTGCAGAATATAATGAACATTACGAAATACCACCAGAACGTGTTGATATTTTTATTATGACAAAAGGTATACCATTACCGCCTTTATTGCATGAAGAAACCAAAAAACAAGCAAAAGATTATAGAGATAAATATCATGAGGGTCCCAAAGATTCTTGGGTGCAAAAATTTATGAAAAATAAAAATTATACAACCATTGATAATGAAGGTGCAGGTGATTGTTTATTTGCTACAATTCGTGACGCTTTTTCAAGTATTGCTCAGCAAACCGCTGTAAATAAAATTAGAAAGAAGCTATCTAGTGAAGTAAATGATAAAATTTTTATGAATTATAAAGAACATTATGATATGTATAAAGGTTCTATTCTTAAAGATACTAATAAAATAAAAGAATTAGAAGGTGAATATTTATTATTAAAGCAACGTTTTGCAGAAATATTGGATCGTAATGAGCAAAAGATGATTTCAACTGCTGCAAAGGAAGTTAAAAAAGAACATGACAGACTTGTAGAGGAAAAAAAAGTATCTGCGCAAATTTTGAATGAATATAAATTTATGAAAGGGGTTGACACTCTAGAAGCATTTAAGAGTAAAGTCAGGTCTTGTAACTTTTGGGCAGACACATGGGCAATTTCTACATTAGAGAGAATTTTAAATATTAAATTTATTGTTATGTCAAGTGAGTTATATAGAAGTGGTGATTTAAAAAATGTAGTGCAATGTGGTCAATTGAATGACGAAATTTTGCAACAACGTGGAAGATTTACACCAGAGTTTTATATAATCATAGAACATACAGGAAGTCACTATAAATTGATTGGTTATAAAAAGAAAATGATTTTTAAATTTACAGAGATACCTTATGATATAAAAAAGATGATTGTTGAACGTTGTATGGAAAAAAATGCAGGTCCCTTTGCTATTATTCCCGATTTCCAAAAATTTAAAGCTGGAGAAAATAAAGGGAAATCCGTAGTACAAGAAGTAGATTATGAAGATCTAAGTGAAAGCAAACTACGCGGACTATATGATGATAATATTGTGTTCCAATTTTATTCCAAGTCTATTGACAAAAAATTGCCAGGACAAGGAAATGGAGAGAAGATTCCAAAAGAAAGAATGAAAGATTTTGCAGAATTGGCTACAATACCTCAATGGCGTAAAAAACTATCCAACTTTTGGGTTCAACCATTTTCATTAGCGAATCATCAATGGGCTTCTGTAGAACATTATTATCAAGCTTCAAAATACAAGAAAACTTATCCTGATTTCTTTTTGAGTTTCTCTCTAGATTCAGGTACGGACTTGTCAAAAGATCCCACATTAGCAAAAGCAGCTGGAAGTAAATCGGGTAAGTTTAAAGGTGAATTACTAAGACCTGCAGAGGTATCACAGGCTGATTCAGATTTCTTTGGAAATAGAAGAAAAAAAGAAATGTATGCTGCACAATTTGCAAAATTTACGCAAAATGAAGACCTAAAACAACTTCTACTAGCTACACAAGATGCAAAGTTAACACATTTTGCAAGAGGTCAACCACCTATTGTATTTGATGAATTGATGTTGATACGTGATAAGTTGAAGAGGGAATCCATCTTTTGAAAAGGTTCTGCGGAGCTAAGAGCCAAAATTGAATAAATATTTATAACCTTGAATAAATATTTATATAGAATCGTTTGGCTCTTAGCTCCGCAGAACCTTTTCAAAAGGTGGATTTACATAACAGAACAACATACTTTGGGTGTCTCTAAAATATGTGAAAAATTTAATAAACTTACACATGAATCTATTAATTTATCTATTTGTATTAAAAAATCATTTTTGTTTTTATCTTGTATTATTTTTCTCTCCTCTACTAAAACATGAATAATAAATTTTAAAATATTAGCACTGAATTCAGATCGTTTTATTGGATTTGATGAAAAATCTTTTTGGGTAAATATTCTTTCATAAAGTATTTGAAGAATCAAAATAAAGTGTGGGATATCACTTGTGTCTATTTTATTGTCTTTTGTTATCTCTATAAATATGTTTTCAATATTATTTAATACAGACGGGTTACTATCTATTATTTTTTGTGTAAGATCAATTATATCTTTACTTTCTTGAATACCAATTTTATTAAAATAGTTAATTGCTTCTTCTTTTTTTTCATCATAAGTTTTTATAATATTTAAAATAATAGTAGTCAATGATTCTTCTAGAGTATTTAATTCTACTTTAACAATAACTTCTTCAAATTCGGTAGTATTTTCTTCTACGACATTTTGGACTTGTACTGATACTTCAGGTTCTTCTACGACATTTTGGACTTGCACTGGTACTTCAGGTTCTTCTACGACATTTTGGACTTGCACTGGTACTTCAGGTTCTTCTACGACATTTTGGACTTGTACTGGTACTTCAGGTTCTTCTACTTTTGGTTCAATAATAATAGTTGCTTCAATAGGAACAAGAAAGTTGTTTTCATCTATAGTAGACATTTTATATATTAATTTAAAGATTTTTAATTTTACATATTTTTTTATTTTATTAAACAATTACTACCAATTTCATCAATTTTTGCATTAATATTATTGGGACAACAACCGTATCTAGTACCAACACAACCACCGATAGGATGAGGTTTATAAATAGGATGAGGTGGTGGAGGTAAACGATGAGGTGGTGGAGGTAAAACAGGTTGAATAACAACTGGTGTAGGTAAATATCCTGGTCCAGGAACATAACCAGGACAATTTGTTCCGTAAAAATTAATTTTGGAATCCATACCATTAGGACAACAACCGAACTCAGTTTGTGCACAAGATGCTGATGAAGAAGTTGTTATAATAGTAGTATTTTGATATTTATAATAGTTAAGTATAATAAAAGCAATTAAAATAAATGCTAAAATAAGAATGATAAGAGACTCCATATGAATTCTATAAAGATTATATATTTTTTCTACTTTACTTTCTATAAATAGTTTAATATAAAAAAGTAATAAAAATAAATAATATATTATATTAAACATGAAATTATCAGATAAAAGCAGAAAACTTATGTTATTTTTTACTAAAAATAAACATATTAATCAAGTTATTCAGACAAAAAAAACAGATGATATTTTAAAAAAATTATATTATAATATCTTTGATGCATACAAATATTTAATGCAGTTAAAACAAAAAGAAACATCATATTTTACATTCAATATAAAAAAATTAATAAATGCAAGTCAAATTACACGACCACAAAATTTTAATTCTAAAAGTTTTCCTGATATTGTTCGTAAACATATTGACCATTTAGCTATGTCTGAACTAACATATACTTTTTCTCTCTTCGGGCGTTCTATTAAAATTATTTTTATAGTAGAAGATGACAATATAGAATTAAAATTAGATTTATATCATAAATATGTAGATACAATGATTATGTGGTTATATATATTAAATCAATATGCGTTAAAAACTTGTTCAAATACATTAGTAGTATATTTATACTTTACTTCTCTAGAAAAAAAATTACCTAGTTCTAATATTTTCATATTAGACGAAATAAATGTGAATACCGCATTTACAACAAGTTGTCAAAAAGATTCTGAAATAGTAGTTTTCCGTAAAGAAGAATGGTTGAAGGTATTTATTCATGAAACATTTCATAACTTTGGTTTGGATTTTTCTGATATGAATAATGATGAAGCACATAAATGCATACTAAAAATATTTAAAGTAACATCAGATGTAAATTTATTTGAATCCTATACTGAGTTTTGGGCTGAAATAATGAATGCATTATTTTGTAGTTTTTTTTCAATAAAGGATAAAACAAACATGGAAGATTTTTTAGAACATTCTGAGTTTTTTATTAATTTTGAGAGAACATATAGTTTTTTTCAAATGGTAAAGACGCTCCAGTTTATGGGTCTCACATATAATGATTTATATTCAAATACTTACCATAGTCAAATGATGAGAGTCAATTTATATAAAGAAAAAACAAATATATTATCTTATTATGTAATTAAATGTATTTTAATGAATAATTATCAATCTTATCTTTCATGGTGTAATACAAATAATTTCTCTCTTTTGCAATTTAAAAAGACTATTTCTAGTCAGAGAGATTATTGTAATTTTATAGAGAAAAACTATAAAACTAGGTCTATGTTGGATTCTATTAAAGAAACTACTATTTTTTTAAACTCAATAGATAGAAAAAATAAAACAGCAAATTATAAATATATTCTCTCTAATTTGCGTATGAGTATTTGTGAATTATGTTAGAGGTATAATTTAAATTATAGATATATTTAAATTTATACAATAATATATGGAGCATAAAATTACAGCCCAGCAATTAGAAATTTTATCAGAAGTTGATTTTTTAGTTCCTTTAAAACAAGTTGGGTTAATAACAAGGTCTGTATTAGAGGCTTTAGAATTATTTTATAAGCCGCGTAAAATTATCGTTGTTACATCTAAAAAAGAAGCTGATATTTTAAGAAATCTAACAATTCATTGGGATATTAATCATTTAGAATTAATTCATGAAGAAGATTTTTTCAAACCAAATTTTAACTTATCGTTTGAAGAAATTATTGAAGAGTATGATATAACAAGAGGTTTTCAACAGAGAGAACCCGGTTGGTGGATACAACAGCTAATAAAATTAGGAGCTGCTACTCAAATAGATAATCTATCTCCAACATACATCGTATGGGATGGTGATTTAGTTCCTACAAGACGATGGAAACTTTGTGATTATAATGATAATAGAGAGAAAATATTTTATTTTGCGATTCTTCAAGGAGAAACAAGATCAGAGTTTAATTCATATCAATATGCATCTTGTATGAAAGCTCTTATAAATATGATTCCAGTCGTACCTAATGAAGGCGGTACATTTGTCTCTCATCATATGATATTTGAAAAAAAACGTGTGACCGAAATGATAAATCTTATGATAGAACATACGGGTTATCTGAATATCCCTTGGCCAAAATTATTAATGTCTTTTTCAAGAAAATTCTATAGATTTAGTGAATACAAAACATACTCTACTTTTATGATAAATAAACATCCTGAAGAGTTTCATTATCATTTATTTAATGATTTTGGAGAAGGTGGTTTAAGATTTAGAGAAGCCGATGAAATAATAAAAAAAATTTTACTGAAATGTCCTATAATAAATGGAGGAATTCCTTATAAAGAAATAAAATTATTTTTTGATGAAAACTGGAATATTCTTCCTGGTGCTAAGAAAAATGTATATCCTGCTTATATACAACTAGATCATGTGTATGGTCTTGAAGGTATTGAATTGAATATGGGTAAGTAAAATTTATAAGTATTTGAATATATTTATAAAGAAATTATAAATATATTATTATAAATAGTTTTTGATACTAGTTGTTTTTGTTATTAGTTGTTTTTGATACTAGTTGTTTTTGTTATTAGTTGTTTTTGATATTAGTTGTTTTTGATATTAGTTGTTTTTTATTTACATAATTATCTATGTAAAATTGAAAAAATAAATAAACTAATACAACAATATATAAATTAGAAAAAATTATAATTGAATAATTCCACCATTTTTCTACTGGAGGATAATAATATACAATACTATAAATATTACCAAAAATAAGTTGGACTATTTGACCTGTTGTTATAAATGGTTTTAAATATGAAAGTCTTATTTTAAATAAAGATAATAAATAATAAGTATACATAATGGTATGAATACCCGAATTTAAAGTTGAACCTATTATGATTGCATCTACTTTATAGAAATAACATAAGTGCCAACATATAACAGCACCTATGTGATGATATTTTTGTAAAAATATTGGTTTTTTATTTTGCATATACAACAAAATTGTATCAAAATATTCATAGTATTTTGATATATAAAACCAAAAAATAAGATTATCATATTTTGTTACATATGTATTATTTAAATATATCATATGACCAAATTGATTACCATCATTGTATAATAATCTAGTTAAAGACATACATGTATATCCACTGAAAACTGCAAGAGCTGTATTATGAAAAATAGATAAAAAATATAATAATGTTGAATTTATACGAATATGTTTTGGCCAATTTACATAAAAATATGTGCCTATAATAGGTAACAAATGTTGGTACATATAATTTATAATTAAAACATCTTTAAATTATTTAATTATATTAATATTCTAGATATTTAATAAAAGATTTATATGATTCATATAAGGTTTCTTTATGTACATAAGGTATATTATTTTCTTTACAATATTCTTGAACTATTTTAGATACTTCTGGATAATGAATATTTGACATATTTGGAAATAAATGATGTTCAATTTGGTAGTTAATAGCGCCAAAAATACGCGTCCACCATAAATTTTTCATTAAAAAATTACCACTATTACATATTTGCATTTTTGCCCAGTCATTTCCATTATATCTGTTTTCAATTTTTGTTTCATAAGAAGAATGATTTGGATATAAATATAATATTCGTAAATCTAAAAATCTAAAAATGTTATCATATTGTATTTATTTTTATTTATTTTTTCAAATGACACTTGCAAAAGTGTTCACCTGCTAGACATTTTCTCTTGCAGAATTCACCATTTTTATTCATTTTTTGGCATACATAAGTGTAAGTGCAATTTGGTCCACGTTTTTTGTTAGCCTTCCACGCTGCAATGGAGGCATCAAAATCAAATACGAATTCTAAAAGGGTTTTCATTTTAGTTTGGCTTCTAGTCTGCATCTTGAATATAGTTATGCATTTCATAAAAGAGAGAAAAAGGATTTCAATTTTTTTTATAGGGAACCTTGGTTCCCTATAAAAAAAAATTGACATATTTAAATCTGAATATAAAGATAAGTAAAAAGCTACACGTATGGGTATTCGTTATTTAAATAGATTCTTTCGTGAGAATGCATCAGACGCAATTAAAATAATTTCTCTTGCAGAATTATCTGGGAAAAAAATTGCTGTAGATATTAGTATTTATATGCACAAGTATGCAGCAGAAGATTCATTAATTGAAAATATGTATTCAATGTTGTCAATGTTTAGGTATTATAATATTATACCTATCTTTGTTTTTGATGGTAAACCGCCTACTGAAAAAAAAGAACTACTATTGAAAAGACGGGAGGATAGGAGGGACGCGTTTGAAGAATATAATAACCTGCAAAATGTTCTTAAAAATAATGATAATATGGAAGATACAGAAAAACAAGAAATTTTAGGACAGATGGATATATTAAAAAGAAATTTTGTAAAAATAAAAAGAAGCGATATTGAAATAGTAAAAAGTTTAATTAGAGCTTATGGTGGTACTTATTATGATGCTCCTGGAGAAGCAGATGAAGTTTGCGCTCTTCTTGCTACAAAAGGAAAAGTATGGGCTACACTAAGTGAAGATATGGATATGTTTGTATACGGGTGTCCTCATGTAATAAGATATTTAAGTTTATTAAATCATACAGCGGTTCTTTATGATATGAAAAATATTTTGCAAAATCTAGGACTTACTCAAAAAGAGTTGAGAGAAATTTGTATATTATCAGGAACAGATTATAATAGTTTGAATGATGATATTAAAGATTCGCATAACTTGAATTCCACATTGAAATTATTTAAAAAGTATTTAAAAGAAAAGAAAAAAACCAATAATAATAATATAGAATTTTATAATTGGTTATTTGAAAACACAAACTATATTGAAGACTATAATTTGTTAACAAAAATTTATGATATGTTTGACTTAAGTAGAAATCATGTAAAAGTACAAATATTTGATTCTATTCGCATTGCAAATGGTCCTATTTTAAAAGAAGAAATACAAAATATTTTGAAAATGGATGGGTTTTTATTCTAATCCACCTTTTAAAAAGGTGGAGCCAAACTTTCGACAAACTTTTGACAAACTTTTAATTTTAAACTTTTTTATTATATATTTTAAATTTATAATAAAATGAAAAGGTCTAAAAAAGTATTTGAAAAATATTACGTAAAATGATGTATAATCCTGTAAAAAAATGTACATAATTCAAAAAAAGTTAGAAAAATAAATTAATAAAATAATAAAATAAATAATGGCTTACCTGTATCTTACTCAACTTCGTATAGAATGTTGATCAAAATCTTTTTATATTTTTAAACATTTTTATATTTGGCTCCACCTTTCTTAAAGGTGGAAAAAGGTGGATTTTAAGCAGTTGTTACAGGAGCAACAGGGGCAACAACAGCAACCTCAGCCTTAACAGCCTTGGCAAAGTGAGGAGACATGTACTTCTGTAAGTTAAAATAAGTGAGTTCATCAGTGGTCTTAAGCTTCAAAAGAGTAGCAAGCTTCTTATCAGGATTAATCTTGCGGCCATTGCTGGAATCCTGAAGCTTGTTCTCACGGATGTAAGTGTTAATCTCACGGGTAACATCAGTACGAGCCATCTCAGTTCCCTTGGTCTTACCAAGAAAAGAAGCAAGCTCATCAGAAATTTTGGTTGGCTTGACAAATCCAGAAGGAGCGCGGTTTCCAGCCTTTCTCTTTCTGCGGTTGGTCTGCTTCTGGGCAGTCTTAATCTCGCGAGACCACTTCTTCTCAAGGGTTCTGTACTCAGACTTTAGTGCAGAAATAGAAACACTAATATGATGGAGCTTGGCCAAAAACTCATTGGATTGCTCAGCAAGAGGAACCTCCTCTACAACAGAATCAACAACAGGGGCATCAACAACAGGAGTAGAAGAAGCTGAAACCTCAACCTTAGGGGTCTTAGGTTTTCTAGACTTCTTCTCAACAACAACAGGGGTAACAGCAACGACAGGTTCAGTCTCTTTGACGGATGATTTCTTTGGCATCTTATTATACTATATACTAACAACTACTTTTTAAGTGATTTTAAGCAAATAATATATATTGTTACGACAATATGGTAATATTAATAAATGCGTTATATAAAAAGTTCTCTATACTTTAATTAAAAATGTTCAAAACTTTGAAAAAGCCAAGGAAGAGATGTAGCAGCTTCTGTATTTACTAATGTTAAGGCGCCTAATATGTAATAGGCACCCAAAGATTTACTATCATTGTTTATACCACTATTGACAAATTTTTCCATCAACTCTAAAACAATTTTTTTTACATTAAATAACTCAGCTTCAGTCTGAATATATTGAATACTTAAGTAACGAAATGGATCACCATTAGGTGGACAAATATTTCTTTTAACTTCATTACTTAGTTGAGCACGATAATTCCAAATATCATTCAATTCTTTCACGAATTTTACTATTTGAATTCTATTCAAAGAGAGAAACCATTGATAATTAGAATAATTACCAAGAGCATCAATGTGTTGAAATAATTGTAATGCTCTTAATTCTAATGCTTTTTCCATAGAAAGATTTTGTGTATCATCTTCATAATGTAATTTTATTTGTATTTTAAAAATTTTACTCAGACGAATAATGGTTTTAATTGTTCTAATAACAGCCTCTGGAATTAGATTTCTATTATAGGGATTTTTTACTGATGTAATATCTTTTGATTTTAAAAATAAATTATGGAGAGAAATTATATCAAAACCATATACAAAACCATCTGTGTCTTTATAACTTAAAAATTGATGGAAATTAATTTCTTCCACAGGTTCCATTGTAACAAAGTCATCTGCATTTGTGCAGATTTTCCTATTCATAGATGCAGGGCCATGATAAGCCTTGTATTTTTTTACTAATAGCCCACGAAAGTTTTTTTGAATTTTAATAATATATGACGAAAAATATAAATAAGAAAAAATTCTTAATACTAGTTGAGACTTGTTTCCGCTAATTTTTAATTTATATTCTTTTGCAATCATTTTCAATTGTGGTAAACTATAATTATATCTAGTTATGTCATTATAGCTCTGAATTGTAGGAATAACAATGAATTCATCTGTTATTTTAATTGCCTTTTTAACTATAGGTATTTTATGTTCTGATTTTTTAGAAATGCAATCCATATATTCATCAATTACCTCTTTGCTTGACTTTTTAAAAGATTCCATATATATATTAATAATACATATTTTCTTTTTAACCAAGTTTTTTATATATTATTAAAATAATATTAATAATTAAAATGCTTACCATGTATCGTAAGACTATTTTAATCTTTTTATTATTTTGCATTTATAATTTAAAAAAAAATTGATTTAAAGATATCCCTGTTATATAAAGTATATTATAACAAGATGGCAAGCGCAATTCTAGACGGAACTAATATTGATACCAGTGTATTCTCTTACTCTGCTCCAAAGGCCAATCCGGCCGGAGGAAAAGTAGTGAATCTCTATAATAAGAATTTTAAGGAATCTCTTACTTTTAGTACACCATTAATTCTGACATGGGGTGCTCAAGAAGGAAAGGATCAACAAGGAAATTTTACTGGAAAGTGGACAATTTCACTTCAGTTTCCTAATTCAGAGTATCCTAATGCGGATTGTGAGGCATTCTTAAGAGAAATTAAAAAAGTTGAGACAAAGATTAAAGAAGATGCAATTATTTATTCTAAGGATTGGTTTGGTAAAGAAATTAAGAGCATGGAAGTAATGGAAGAAAAATTTAATATTATGCTTAGATATCCTAAGCTAGAAAAAGGAAAGGATGCTCTTGACTATTCTAAGCCACCTACTCTTACTGCTAAGTTGCCATGTTGGAAGGGAGTTTGGCAGCCAGAGATTTATGACGAAGAAGGTACTCAATTATATGTCAAAGGAAAGACACCTGCTCATATCACACCTCTTGAGTTCTTGAAGCCAAAGACTCATGTAATTTGTTTGTTGCAGTGCGGTGGTCTTTGGTTTGTGAATGGTAAAGTTTCTATTACTTGGAATTTGAAGCAAGCAATTACACAGAAGCCAAGATCATCTGCTATTACTGAGGGGGTTTGCTTCTTGAAGCCAAAGGCCGAGGATGTTCAGAGACTCAAGGCGCAAGCTCCACCTGAGGATGAGGTTTACAATGATGGTGTAGTAACCAGCACTATTGTTGAAGATTCTGATGATGATGAAGAAAGAGAACTTCCTCCTCCTCCTCCTTTGGTAAGGGAAGAGATAAAGGTTATTCATGAGGATCCAGTAGTTGTTGAAGAGCCAGTAGCTGTTGCTATTGAAGAACCTAAGAAAAAGAAAATTGTAACTAAAAAGAAGTTAAGTGTTGAGAATTAATTAAATAATCAAATTTATAAAAATAATCAAATAATCAAATTTATAAAAATTTTAAATATAAACTTTTTTCATTAATTATTTTTTTTATAAAAAATAATTAAATACTTATGAAGAATAATATTTATGTATTATATAATGAATATTATTTATGTTATTATTTTTATTTTACTATCATTTTATATAAGTTATAAATTATGCGATGTTTTTTCAGGAAATATTCCAAATGGTAAACGTCAAACTTTTTGTAAGTATCCTGTTTTATATGTATTTTTTATTATTTTAATTTTTCTTTATATATATTTTTTTACAAGAAGAAAATAATAAATTTATATGATATTAATAGTAACAATAATGTCTGTCTTTTCAGATACATCATAAATATCTTTTTTTGGTTTTGTTAATCCTTCATTTTTTATTCTATAAATTTGTTCTCTCTTTATATATAAGAGAGAAAGAGAAATTTCAATTATTTTTGTATCAATCGTTATTGAGATAGGTTTGTTCTCTTTAAATAATTGAAACAAATCATTCTCCAAATTTATAATAGTTTCAACACAAATATTATTGTCATCATCTAACGTGATACCAGGTGGCAAATCTGGTTCGCAAAATACAATAATTTCTCCTCCTAAAATGCTATCAAAATAGGATTCATTATGCCATAATGGTACTAAAAATAATTCTTCATTGACATATAATTTATATACATTATTATTGATTAGATCATGAATACTTGGATTTAACTTATAAATTTGAACATTATCATATTTTTTTATTACAATATCGCGTATTATTTCAAGAATCTCTCCAGTTAAATGAAGTGTATTACGATTTATAGAGAGAAAAGAATAAATATGCATTGCAGTGTCTTTGTCTAAACCATCAAATAATTTTACTGATAAACTCTTACCTGCAATTAAAATATCATTCACTATTTTAGATAACATTTCATTGTATGTTCCTTCAAACATTGTCTTCATAAACTCCTTTAAAACATCAACATAGAGAGAAGAATTATAATCAGAAACATTTTCTTCGTTAAATTCGTCTGAAGATATTTCTCTCTTTAAGTAATCATACGCTTCATTTATTTGTTTAAATTTTTCATTAGATTCTATAGAATTACCATTTTTATCTGGATGATTCTTTAATGCCAACTTTCTATATTGCTTCTTTAAGTATTCTTTTGTTATATCATTATAATTAGTTTTAGATAAATCAATTTCTAATATTTCAAATGCGTCCAAAAACTTGGATGTATAATTCATGTAAAATATCTTGTATAAACTTTAAGTAATAACATGATTTAAAATTATTGTATCGTAGAAAATTTTATATATTTGGTTTATATATAAATGGCAATTCACACAAGTGCAATTACTTATACACGAGGTATTCCAAAAGGTTACAATAACTTTTTCTTTATAGCACAAGCAAATAATACTATTATTCAACCAATGAGTCTATATTTGAGAGGTTATCAGTTCTATAATAGAAACATTACAAATGTAACTAGTGGCAGACTTTCTTTAGTGTGGAATAATTAAAAATTATCAACTTTTAGTCTAGTTTCATTTTGTATAGTATTTATTTTAAAAATGATTGATTATTTTTGCTAAATACAGAAAATAATTTTCAACATGATAAATTGGTCTATAATTATTATTATAATATTGAAAAAAATGATACGTTTTTATTAATACATTTGAAATATCTTCTCTCTTTATTTTTTTTTGTTCAATGAGTGAAGAGAGAATATACCAAATACAATCTGATATATCTAAATTGTAAATAAATATATCATATAAAATATCTCTGAACTTTAAATATTGTAACTCATTTATATTTATTAAGTTTTTAATTATCTTATTGCATATAATTTTATATTGTATCATTAAATCTTCATTATATGAATGCAAAATTTTAATATTTGTTATATTTTCAGGTTTTAGAGTTTTTGGTAGTTTTTCATTAATACATTTAATGTAAGCTGTTTTTGTTGGTCTTGGAACATTAATGATTTCACATGCATTTAATATGTTGTCTGGAATAAAACTTATCTCTTCTGTTATAAGAATAAATTTTAAATCTATAGATGTTGCATTGTTTTGCTGCATATAACTATAAAAGTTTTCTAATAATTCGCTATGAATTTCATGAAAATATTTACAAACAATAATGCCAAATTTTTCCACTTTTGCTGATATAACATCAATTATCTGTTGATAAATGTCATGCCAAAGCAACTTTGAATTACAACCCAATAGAGACATGTCTATTTCATAATGTATATCACTTATTTTGAAAAAATATTGTTGCTTATTAAATGTCAAACTTATTTTTTTTTCATATTTTAATTCTGTAGGACTATACTTTTTTATAGATTTTAACATTTGAGTATATTTACCACAACCATTTGAACCAAAAAATATTATATTTTTAAGATCATTTATTTTTTTTGGAAATTTTTCAAATATTTTTTCTAGCTTAGGATGTAAATTTATTCGTTTACTTTCATTTATGTATTCTTCAAAATGTGTCTCATGAAATTTCATAGATGATATAATAATATATTCTTTATTTAAATATATAATAATAAACATATAATAAAAATAAACAAATATTAAAAATAAACATATAATAAAAAATGTATTGAGAAATAACAAAGTAAAATATATAACTTAAAAACAAATCAAGAGATATACTAGTTTTATATAATGAATATTGTTAAAAGACTTGATCAATATGATGATAATAATATTTTTTTTTGTGAACCAATTAAAAATAATATTATGAACGATGGAAACTTTATTAGAATATTATATTCTTCCGTAAATTTCACGTTGAACGGCATCTATTTGCTTATTAATATTTATGATATCATATGTGAAAAATATTATATGAAATATAAATGTACCTTTAATGTTTTTAATCATAAAGATATTATTGATAATTTAAAAGTAATTGAAGAAGATATTTTGAAAAAATATGAAATTAAAGAGAAAGTTGCACAATTTAAAATATATGAACAACTCAAAAATGGTAATATTAAAATTTTTTCTGAATTAAACAATAAATCATCTGCTTCTTTTATACTTAAAATATCTGGAATTTGGGAAACACATACTAGTTATGGTCTTACATATAAATTTATTAAAGTGAATTAAACTTTTATTATATTTGATATAAACCCATCTGTAGTAAAATATTTTAATATAGTCCTTATAATATTGGTAGCAATACCACTTAAAACTGCAAGTAATAAAAGTACACTTGTTGTTACACTTGTAATACCTGTATCATTAAAAGTTTTACTGGATACTACTGAATATATAATATATGTTTGAATTATTAATAAAATAATAACTATATTGCTAAAAATCTTAAATCCAGAGGATAATCTATCTTCAATAATTTTATCCTTATATGTTATATTAAAATATATTTGTGTAGAAATAACACTTAACATAATTAAAAATGGTAACAGACTTATTGCAATACTTCCTATAGACATAGTACCCTCTTTTTTTGTTTGTATATTATTTAATAGCTGAACTAATATTAAAATAATAGATATTGCAAGGGCAGCGTAACCAGTGTTATAACAATTAAGAGACATTTCACCAGTTGTAGTCATACCAAGTATAAAAACAATAGATGAAACACATATTAATGACTTATAAATACTACTTTGAAATTCGGAAAAATCTCCTAACATATATATATATCCACCTTTTAAAAAGGTGGAGCCAAATCTACATTTTTTTAAGGTAGAGACACAATTTTGCTAAAACCATAATAAAAAGTTGTAAAATTGGGTTTATATTTGGCTCTACCTTTTCTAAAGGTGAATCAACGCATCTATTTGTTTTTGCATAGCATTTATTTTTGCTACTAGTAATGGTATTAATTCAATATAATTAATTGTCTTGTAACCATTTTCACTATTATTTACCAACTCTGGATATATTTTTTCAACATCTTGTGCTATAAATCCATAATGTTTTTTCAAGGGTGTCGTCTTATATATAAATTCTTTTGGTTCTAAATGTATAAAATCGGTTATTTTTAATTCAGATATAGGATATATATTATCTTTTAATTTTTGATCAGATGGTATTCCTAATGTTCCATATATAGGTCCATCTACATATAAACTAGTTGGAATATATACAGGTATAGCACTATTAATTATTTTAGTAACTGCAGGTGTTAAAAGTGTTGTATTTAATGGCAGAGTAGATATTGCACCAACTGGTATAGTAGAATAACTTACATTTTTCCATATTGCTAGATTACGCGGAACACCGCTAACAAAATGTTTTATAAATTGTTTAGAGTCTCCTATTGAACCACCATAATTTGCAACGGATGAAACACTACTCATAATAATAATATATATGAATAGTTTTTTATTATTTAAAAAAATATAATAATTATTTTAAATAAAATGTATTATAATATAAAAAATTTGTTTATATTATATATTATGAGTCAATATAGTGATTTTCAAACTCCTAGGATTTTTAATACAAATACTACCCATCCATTAATACAAAACTCTCAAGAATATATTTATTATAAAAAATATGTATCTATACATTCAGAAGATAGAAATATTTTAAAATATCAAAATTCTTCTGAATTTGAAATAGAATTGCCTGAAGATTTATTAAATGTAGTTTCATTACGACTTGTTTCATGGACATTTCCTTCAAATTATAATACCTTTTCTATACTAAATGAAAATATAGCAATGAGTTTTAAAATTAATAATCCATATAATCCAAATGATCATGGTATAAGTGACTTACTTTCTCTAAAAATTTATGAATTTTTGGTGTATAACGAAGATACTAACTTTGGTTTTTTAATTGAGACAGGCTTTTATAATCCGGATCAAATGGTTACAGAACTTACTAACAAGTTTAATACAACTGTTACTCTTAGAATAAATCTTTATTTTATATCTCAATCAACAAATCAATCACTTACACCAGCACAGCGATCTGAATATTTGCTTGCAATTAATTTATTAAATTCTAGCGGAGGATATAATAATTTTGTTGTTGTTTATAATAACATAAGTCAAAAAATGTGGTTTGGAAATGTATGTGATGGTTTTATTTTAACCAATCAATCACAAATTACAAAACAAACAACTGAATCCAATTTTATTTGTGCTACAAGAAATGCAGCTCCTGATTTTAGTAATTGGGGTTTACCTGGTTATCTAGGATTATCGCGTTGTGATACAAATTCGGTAAGTGGTGCGACTGTTAGCGATTTTACAGAATCAGCGTTATATAATGGATCTATTGTTCCCAGATTTTATTATGGCGATGTCAATTTAGGAGATAATGGTTATTGGTTACTTCCAAATCCTGCTTTTCCTGGATCTATTGTAAATTGGGTAGAAGCAGATTATAAAATAAATTTAATGGGTCCTGCTTATTTTTATATGGAAATAGCTGAACAAAATTGTATTGATGAAACACAACCTTATAATATTAGTAACTTTACTATTAAAACAAATTCAACAAATGGTATAGTTAATTCAGCTTTTGCAAAAATAGCAGTTCCAACTACACCTATTTCACAATGGTTTGATCGCGATTCACTACCTTATAAATTTTATTATCCTCCTGCAGAGAGAATACGTAAATTAAGTATTAAACTAAGATACCATAACGGTCTACCAGTAAATTTTGGAATATTTAATTATTCATTTGATATTGAATTTACTTTGCAATTACCACAAATTTTAAGAAACACAAATTCTCAAAGTACTTCTGTTTACTAATAAAATTATATATCATATTTATCTGATATCCATGACTTTAAAATATCTATGTCACATATTTTATAGTCTTCACTTAACTCTGTTATAAATGATTTAACATCATAAAATTTAGGCTTTTTCATGCGAGACGTTTTATAAAATAAGTAATCACCTTTTGGTCCCTTTCTTATAGATACATTTGGATTTATTTCTCTTACAAAATTACTACCTTCATTCAAGTATTTTTTAATTTCAGCAAAGGTTATATTTTCTATTGGTCTATTTCCAAGTTCTTTTAGAGTCTTTGTGTTTTTATCCCACGTTATGTACAACCCAAATTTACCTTTCTTTAAAATAACGTCATGACCTTCATGTTGTCCCAGATTATAACTACTTTTAGTCTCCGACTTCTTGTCATTAATAATGTCTTCAATTTGTATAGTTCCCTTTTCTAAAGTAGATATATCCACATCTTTACGTACTGATTTAAAAGTCGTTTTTTCTTTTCCATCTGCTTGTTTTTCAGTACATTTTATAACAGGACCATATTTACCTACCATATATGTATTATTATCATCTATTTGGATTTCCATCTTTCCCTGTGGACCTATTATTTCAATTAACTTGTCAATTTGGTTATTACATTCACTGCATAATTCATGCCATATATAATTACCCTTTGCAATTTTATCAAGAATATTTTCCATTTGACATGTATAATTGTATTCAAATAATTGTGAAAAATGTTTTTCTAGAAATTCCATAACTATAATACCTAATGGTTGAATAACTAGTTTTCCTTTTTCATTACCAAATTCTCTCTTTGTTTGAATTTCGGAAACTTCACTATTTTCCAATTCATAATCAGAACAAACGATTTCTTTACCTTTTACATCTTCTTTTTTTACGTAACCACGTTCTTGAATCTTATCAACGAGAGAAGAAAAGGTAGAAGGTCTACCAATGCCTTTTTCTTCCAGCATCTGTACAAGACGAGCCTCTGTATAATGAGACTTTGATCCTTTCATTGTTACACGTGCTACTATTTTTTTATAAGGAATTGGAAAGTTTTTCTTGATGATTTGTAAGTATGTATAGGTTGTATTCTCTCTTTTTATTTCTTCTACATTTTTTTTTGATACTATTTTCCAACCAGGAAAGTCTACTTGTTCACTCTTATAAGTAAATTTATTATTTTCAAACGCGGTTATTGATGCAGTAATTTGGGAAAATGATGCCGGTGACATACAGCTTTCCAATGTATTTTCCCAAATTAATTTATACATACGACGCTTCTTATTATCCAATTCAGAATCAGACAATTCTCGTAAAAATATATTAGTCGGTCTAATTGCCTCATGAGCATCTTGGGTAACGGCTTTTTTTTCTTTCGCCGTTTTTTTGATATCATTCGTCGGTATAATCGTGGTATCAAATTGCGAACCTATATATTTAGAATCCATACCATATTCAGTCACAATATATTTTGCAACATCGTCTAAAAACCCGCCACTATAGGTCTTTGAATCGGTTCGCATATAGGTAATAAAACCGCCTTCATATAGGGTTTGACATAGACGCATTGTTTCTTTAGGACTATAATGCAACTCATTAGATGCCACTTGTTGAATTCGCGATGTAGTAAAGGGTTCTGGTGGCGCTTTATAAATCTTTTTTGGTTCAGAACATGTATATATGTGTTCAAAGACTTTTGAACCATCTAGAAAATCTATTATATCATCTTCTGATTCATATTCTTTTGATAATTCAAATGGCAAATTGGAATTCGTAAAGTATCCAGTTGTATTATACAACTTTCTCTCTTTGGCTTCTCTAATATCTTGTTCATTGTCGTAAATAAGTCGCAGCGCTGGTGTCTGACAACGGCCTGCGCTTAATGCATTATCTTTGCTAGGAGTTACTATACATTTCCACAAGATAGGCGTCACTTTGAAGCCAACGAGGAGGTCCAAAATCTGTCGTGCTTGCTGAGCATGTACTATGTCCATGTCTATGGTTGTCGGATTCTTGATGGCGGACTGTATTGCCTGCTCAGTGATTTCATTGAATATGATACGTTTTGTAGTAAGAGGCAGTTTGAATAGTTCTATAATTGTGTGACCAATTCCCTCACCTTCTCGGTCTGAATCGCTTGCAATTATAACTTCATTTGCCTTTTTAATCTCTTTTCTTATTAACTCAATTTGTTTTTTCTTTAATTCATTGTTAGAAATCGTATAAGTTGGATGAAAATTATTTTCTATATCTACATTTTTGAGAGAAGGTAATTCACGCAAATGTCCATAAGATGCGACACATTTATAACCTGGTCCTAAATATTCTTCTATTTTCTTACATTTTGCTGGTGACTCCACAATGACAAGAGATTTTGTTATTTTTCCATATTTTTTTGACATATCAGTATATACAATTGTATATACAAATACATTTATGTCATTTACACTATAAATTTACAAATTAAAAGATTTTTATTTATTCATCCTCTTAAATTGCTTCCAAGATATGTTATTTTCAGCACTTTTAGGATGATTTTGATTATTTTTTTCTGCTTCTGCATCCAATTTTTCAGCTTTCTTCAAAGCACTATCCACATACAATTCTTTTAGTAATGTACCAACTAAAAATGATCCCTCATGTTGATCTAATTGACCATCTTCTATTTGTCTTAATACATCTAAAAATTTATTTAAAATATGAATATCTATTTCATCCTTCTTTACTTTATTAAAAATATCAGTGTAATAAGTATATAAAAAACCACATTCATTAATACATTCTTCAGTTATCTTTGCTTCATTATCACGATATTTAGCTTTAATTAAAATCATGTTATTGATTTCATTTCTAAGTACTTGACTATGCTTCAAATTACGTATTAAATCAGTTTGATCTTCAACATTATTTACTTGAATCATATTTGCTAACTGGAGCCTTTGTTTATCGTCCATTCTATTTATACTGGATATTCAATAATTTCTTTTTAAACATAAAAATTCGCTATTTTTTAAAATATATATATATAGTAAAATGCCAGTAAAACTAGATATTCCTCAACAAACACACACACCTTTACAACCTGGTGCAAATTCACCACAGCAATCTGCTGTAATGAAAATTGACAATATGAATCAAACACAAGCGGCAATGAATCGTCTAGGAGGTAAAAGAAAAAAGAGGGGAGGTGGTACAATTGAAATACCTCCTACAAATGAATCTTCCTTTAATGCAAATGGTACTGTAAGAGATAATATGACTAGAAATATAATATCACAAGTAAATGGTGAATATGATAGTGGCGCATTCAAAGGAGGAAAGTCAAAAAGACGAAGAACTAGACGCAAAAATAATAAAAAAACTAAACATACAAGAAGACGTAGACATCGTCGTCATTAGACATTAACACATTTTTTATATCATTTTTGCAAAAGCAGTAAACAAAATGAATAATTTTATATTTATAATATAAGTTATGCCTTCTGGAAAAAATTGGTTCAATTTTCTTTATATAAATGTAGCATTTGTATTGTATATTTTAGGGGTATTTTATTATAGTAAAATTGTAGAGATAAAGGAAAACTGGCCTTTATATCGCTGTAATCCTCTCTATATGCCTTTAGCAGATAATATTAATGAAAATTTTATATATTGTATCCAAACCATGCAAAGTAGTTATATGGATTACTTATTGCAACCTATTATGTATATAGTAAATATCTTAGGTAGTACAATTGGCGGTTTAGTAGGACAAATAAATGCTATTCGTGCTATGTTTGATAAAATTCGCACATTTATTCCAAATATTTTTAGTTCTATTTTTAGTTCCTTTTCTACATTAATTATTGAATTTGAAAAAATTAGTATTGGAATAAGAGATATGTTGGGTAAAATTACAGGTGTTATGGTAAGTATTATTTATATTTTAGATGGAAGTGTTAAAACTATGACGTCTGGATATAACTTTGTTTCAAAAATAGGTAAATGTTTTCATCCAAATACTCTTGTTAAATTACAAAATAATGAAATAAAACATATGAAAGATCTCAATTTAGGAGATGTCTTAGAAAATGGTTCTATCGTTGAATCAGTTATGAGAATAAATAATAAAAATAATGAAATACCATTTTATGTAATCAAAAAGGCTGGCGTAAACGGATCAGATATTTATGTTACTGGTTCACATTATATATATGATATTAAATCCAAAAAATATATTCCAGTAGAAAAATATTCAAATGCAAAATTAATAACAGACGTAAATTCAGATTGGTTCAGTTGTTTAATTACAAGTGATCATACAATAAAAATAGAAAATGAAACTTTCTGGGATTGGGACGATTATTTAATTAAATAAACTAGTTTAGATATTATACTTTTAAAATGCATATTTTTTTAAAAGTATATTTATATGGATAGTAATCCTGGATTAACTAAATTAGTAAAAATATATGAAAAATTAGGTTATATGGATCAGTATGGTGGATCTGTTGTTGTATTTATTTTTATTACTATCATAATTTTTATTATTTTTTCTTATTGTATTAATGCAAGTAATGCTGAGATAATTGCTCAAGACTGGCCTAATCAACGTTGCAATCCTGTAATTATACCATATGCTGGTTATATAACTCATCCTGAGGGGGTAACTGCTTTTGAGTATACTCAAGAGAATTTTAACTATTGTACACAACAAATATTATCTAGTATTACAGGAGTAGCAGTAGAACCTTTCGTTTATATTATTCAAATATTTGATACTATTGTTACTCAATTAAATGATGCGGTCCAAGCTGTTCGTTCTATATTTGACAGAATAAGAAGCCTTATAGAAGCCGTTATTAGAAATATTATTAACAGATTGATGAATATCATGGCACCTATACAAACTATAATTTTAGGAGCACAGGATATTTTAGGTAAAATGCAAGGTACTATGGTCACTACATTATTTGCTGCATTAGGTAGTTATTATGCTTTAAAGTCATTACTTGGAGCTATTGCACAATTTATTGCTAATATATTAATAGCGTTAGCAATCCTTATTTTTATTTTATTTATTATTGGAATGCTTTTTCCTCCTGCTGCAATGACGGCTGGTGTAATGACTGGAATATTTTTATTAATGTCGATACCATTTGCTATATTATTAGGATTCATGGGTGAAGTGTTGGGTATTTATGGATATAATATTCCTCGTTTGAAATGTTTTGATAAAAATACTTCTATTTTATTGAATGATGGAACAATCAAAAAAATTTATGAAATTCAAGTAGGTGATGTACTAGAAAACAATAATGAAGTTACCGCATTTATAAAAGTAGAAACGAAAGGTTCTACTATGTATTACTTAGATAGTGTAATTGTTTCAGATACACATATCGTAAATTACAAAGGAAAATGGATACCTGTTTCAAAACATCCTGATTCAATGAAATGTGTGGAATATAATGAACCTTATTTATATTGTTTAAATACATCCAACAAAACTATTGTTATAAATAATATTGTGTTTACAGATTGGGATGAAGTTTTTCAAGGGGATGAAGTTTTTCAAGGGGATGAAAGTATTAAAAAAGTAATGAATAATGAATATATCAAAATAAGTAAACTAAAAGACATTCATGTAGAATTAGATAGTGGGTTTGAAGAATCTACTAGAATAAAACTTTATAATGGCAAATATAAACAAATTAAAGATATTGTTATAGGTGATGAGCTACAAAATGGTGAAAAAGTATATGGTGTTGTGCTAATTAATGGTAAAAATTTAAGTGAACAATATAGATATATTTTAGGAGAAAAACTAGTAATAAATGGAGGACCTAATTTAGTCATTTGTGATGAAAAAATATGTTTTTCATCTACATTAGGTAGTTGTAATAAAGTAAATTTGGAAGAAAAATATGACAAGCTATATCATTTATTAACAGATAAAAAAACTTTTACTATTGAAAATATTCAATTTTACGATTATAATGCGGCAATTGACATATTTTTAGAAAAGAAGGATGAAAAATTATTATCTATGAAATATGTATAATATGAATATTTCCTTATTTGGCTATAAGATGAATATAATTACTCTTATTTTTGCTGCCATTGTTATAATTTTAGTAAGTCATACATATTGTGGTTGCCACGACCCTTATGCATTAATAGAGGGTGCAGATACGATGGGTATGGATGCTAGTGGTAATAAAACTAATGACACTGATTCTACTCCTAAACCTGGTGATGGGGCTGCTAATCCAACAGAAGGTTTCACAGGTGCTAATACCAACTATGGTGAATCATCAGTTTATAGTTTAACAATGGACAACCCTATTGATACTTCTTCTTGGATGGCTCCTAATATGGTTGTTACTCCTGGTCAACCACTGAATCCCGCAGAAAAAGAATTTTTAGCTAGACCAAAACAACCAATACCTCTTCCTGAAGGACAGCTGGATTTATTTTACAATACACCTTTTAAGCCAGAATGCTGTCCTAACACATATAGTAATAGCCAAGGATGTGCTTGTATGACAGGCCAACAATATAATTACCTAATAAATCGTGGTGGTAATAATGTCCCTTATTCTGAATACTAATTAAATATATATAACTATTTTTATTTATATATATATATATATGCCACATACAAATAGAAAAATTAAAAGAGCAAGTAATGGCACACAAAAAAATAAAATGGTTATTTGCCCAATTGGGTTAAAACCATTTGAAGAAAAATTTAGCAAAAAAATAAATGGTAATAAAAAATCTATAGCAGTAAAGAAAAAAGAATTTGTAAAACAATTGCTAAGTAAATTTGCACCAAATAGTATTAAACCAAAAGATGATTTTTATGACTATATAAACTATCAATGGTTAAAAGATGTTAGTGTAGAACAACAGCAAAAATATATTGTTCAAGTAGATGATTTCCGATTAACTCAAGATAAAGTTTATAAAGCATTAGATGAACTTAATTTAGAATATATAAAGACATATAATAATAAATTAGCAAAAAATCTTAAAAATTATCGTAAATCTGTTATTGAAATGAACCCAAAGGCTTACTCTAGAAAATTAGCGTTAGAAGCAGTCTCAACTATTGATGCATTATTTGAAGAAAATAATCCTTGGAAATTATTAGCTTTTTTTAATAATGATGAAATGACATCTACTAGCGCGCCATTAGTATGGTCTTTGCAACCTGATGAGAAAAATACAAAACTTTATACATCATATGTTACAGGACATAATTTTGAAATTGTTGATATAAGCGTTTATTTTGATGATGGCACAGAAGTAACATATAAGAAAAAATATAGGGAAGCATATAAAAAATATATAAAAGATATTTTTAACGTTTTGTTAGGTAAAAATGATTATAATCCTCAAGATATTTTTGATATAGAACTTGAATTTATTAATGCATTCGCATGTCCAGATATTAAAGTAAAGGATCCAAATTCATTATATAATAAAGTGACTAGTAGTGAAGCATTAAAAACATATGGCTTTGACTGGGCTGAATTTACAAAACATATGGGGTTTAAAACAACACCTGATAGTTTCATTACAAGTAATTTAAGTTATTTAAAATGTACTACTGGTAACTTTTTAAAAAATTGGAAAACACCTAAATGGAAAACATTTTGGTTGTTTATATTATTAAAGAGAATTGTTCGCATCACTCGTGATTGGGAAGATATAATTTTCAAGTTTAAAGGTGAATTTGAACGCGGACAAGAAAGAATAAACAAAAGTGATTCTGTTAGTGCAGCTCTTTATATGTCAGTTCCATTTAATACTTTTTTTACAAATGAATATGTGAAAAAATATGAGAATCAAGGAGAAATGCAATATGTTAAAATATTATGTGAGGATTTAAAAATTGTATTTAAACGTATATTAGAAAGAAACACTTGGTTACAACCTTCAACCAAAAAATATGCATTGAAAAAATTAGATCATTTTAATTTTGTTTATGGTAAACCAGAAGGATTGAGAGAAGACCCTGATCTAAATTATGGTACATTACTATATGATAACATGCAAAAAATAAATGAATGGAGACATCAACGTTTTATTGAGTTAGTTGGTAAACCAACTATTGATATACCACTGATGGATTGGACACAATACCCAGTTAAAATGATTGGAACACAAGCCTATATTGTCAACGCTTCTTATACACCTGCAAAGAATTCTATTTATATCAATTTGGGATATATACAAAAACCATTTGTTGATTTAGATGAACGTGGTATTGAATATAATTTGGCACATCTTGGCAATACAGTTGCTCACGAATTATCTCATGGTTTTGACGACACTGGTAGCAAATATGGTTGGGATGGTAATTTATATGACTGGTGGACGCCAGAAGATAAAAGAAAATATAAGATTATTCAAGAAGATATTATAAAACAATATGAAGAATTTTGTAAGAGAGATGGTATTACGTATGACGCTTCTATTGGTATCGGAGAGAGTCTTGCAGATATTTCCGCATTAGCTATTTGTGATGAATATTTGAGAGATTTCCAAGATAAAAATGAAGATCTTATACCTATTCGTTATTTGTCATACGAAGGTTTTTATACTTATTTTGCTTTCCAACAAAGACAAAAAGTTGGAAAGAAAGCACTTAGAGCACAATTAAAAACAAATCCTCATCCTCTAGATAAATATAGATGTAATGTTCCATTATCTCGTTCAGAAATTTTTAAAGCAATATACGATGTAAAGAAAGGAGATGATATGTGGTGGCATAATACAAATACAATATGGTAATCCACTTTTAGAAAAAGTGGAGCAAAACCTACTACTTTAATCCACTTTTAGAAAAAGTGGAGCAAAACCTACTAATTTAGTTCCATATTATTTATATTTTGGCTCCACCTTTTCTAAAGGTGGATTTCCATATTATTTATATTTTGGCTCCACCTTTTCTAAAGGTGGATTTCCATATTATTTATATTTTGGCTCCACCTTTTCTAAAGGTGGATTTCCATATTACTTATATTTTGGCTCCACCTTTTCTAAAGGTGGAATCAATTAATACTTCCTTTGCAACTTTTTTAATGATTTTTTCTTCTTTTTCAAAATCATTATCTCCTGCACCTCCCATGGACTCTATAATAATTGCATTGAACTGGTCTGACACTTTGGATGTACTTTTTTTCCAATCAGGATACAACTCTTTGAACTCAGAAATTAAACCTATATTTTTATTAGCGACTTTTCTTACCATTTTATGCAATTTAGCTTTCGTTTCATCCTCCTTTTCCCATTTATCTTCATCTTTTATATACATTGTTTCTCTCTTTTTATCAGTACAATGAACCGGTCTTAAAGTTACATCTAATGCGTTCAAGTTCTTCACAATAATATTAGAAATACCTTCAATATATCCCAGTTCTCCGACTTTTTCCAAGTCACTCAGTTGTAGTTGAATAGAATTAACAAATTCTGTTATGTTCATTGCATCTTTACATGTTTCATTTAAAAAGAATTGTAAGTTGAATGACTTGTTATTTGAATTATTATTAATTATATTATTACTATTATTAATAGAACCATTTTTTAATGCTTCTAATATTAAGTTTTTAAATTCTGAATTTTCCTTCATTAAATATTCTACAAGTTTATCATTATTTGTAGAATTTAATTCTTGTGAATGAATACATTTTTTTTTATGATTAAATAGACTTTGTCTATGTTTATAATTTTTACCACAATTACATGTAAATGATAAGGAACTTTTTGAACCTTCAATATCAGTATTTGTCAGTAATTTGTCAGTATTTTGATGTTTTGGTGTCAATAAATGTCTGTCATATTGACTTTTTCTACTTGTTATATAGTAACACTTTTGACAAATAAAATTAGCGGAACTTTTTTTCTCTAAAATGTCAGTCATTTGTCAGTATATTATACTGACAGAAAAAGTTCCTAAACCCTTTTTTTAAAAAAATAAAAAAAAATTATGCAAACACTTTTATAATTATTTTTTTGGTAACCAGACCATAAAATTCAATTATGGTCACAACGGCCGCCCTTTTGAGCAAAGTATTCTGGCTTTTTGAAAAATGGACAAAAATAAATGTCCATTTTTGAATTTCTGGAAAAACTTTCCCAAGAAAAAATGAAAGAGTCGGCCTACATGAGTAGGAAACTTTTTTTGCCCATTTTCGCAGAAAATCTAGGATTTCCTTACATAGTGTAGAGAGAAACAAGACCCATTTCTTTAAGTCCATTCTATATATTGATTTAAAAACAACTTAAAGCCGGGTAAATTCACAGAATTTACAATAAGAAATACTCGTTGATTCATCTGGATTTATATCTATAACATCTTCAATAAATTCATGATTACAACTATTTTGAATGTTTGCATTACACAATTCTATTGCATGTAAAATATTTTTTTTTCTCTCTATAAAAAATTCTTTATTTTCTTCAATAGTAAAAATAAAAAATTCTTTATCTTGATTAGTTACATATTCTTTTGTCTTATCAAATTCATCTATAATAGAATTTATGTAACTTAAAATATTATTGTAGTTACATCTCAGTAATAATAAATAATTTATATCCATTTATTTATTATATTATCTAGTATTTATTTTAAATAGTTTTAAATGTACATACTTCCTATGGCACAATAACCATCACCTTCCTTTTTAATAAGTTTATCTACTACATCTTTTGTAACTTTGAATGGAAATTCTACTTTTAAAGACATTTCACCTTCAAATAGATTAGATCCTGGCTTCATTAGTCTATATAAATTTAACTTTGTATGAATAATCTCTAGACAACGTTTTAAATTTCTTACACCATCTTCCTTATTACAATGCGTTTCAATAATGTGACTAATTACATCATCTGGTATAATAATATCACCTTCATTAAATCTTACCTGTTCTCGTATTTTTGGCAACAAATAATTGTTGGAAATACTACTTTTTTCTTTTCCACTATAACCCTTTGTTTTGATTCTATACATTCTATCCTTCAAAATTGGATTGACCTTTGATTCATCATTATAACTAAAGATAAACAAACATTTACTTAAGTCAAAATTAATTTCTGCAAAATATTTATCGTGAAATTGTGAATTTTGAGATGTATCTGTCAAGTGTGTCAATATACCCACAATTTCTTCACCTCTAGGAGTGTCACTAATTTTATCTAACTCGTCAAAATAAAAGACTGGATTCATAGACTTACTATCAATCAATGTTTGAACAATTTTACCCCATGTTGATCCTTCATAAGTATATCCATGACCTTCTAGAAAACTACTATCTGTAGCACCACCAAGAGCAATAAATGCAAATGGTCTGTTTAAAATTTTACTAATTCCTTCTTTCACTAAACTCGTTTTACCAGTACCAGGTGGTCCATGAATAGCAATTGCAGTGCCTATTGCCTTTGGATTGGTCAATAGCTGGCCTAGCATTTGCATAATTTGCATTTTTGCGTCATTGAGTCCATAAACGGCTTCATCCAATGTTTTCTGAGCATTTTCCATAAAATCATGACATTTATCTACACCATCTTCAATAGATAATGGTAAACTATCATAGTTTGTAAATGGAATACGCATAAAGGTATCTACCCAGTTCTTAATTTTATAAAAGTCTCCACTACCAGGATCCATATATTTTAATGAATTAATCTTTTTCATTGCTGCAGCTTTAAATTGGACTGGAATAGTGGATTCTAGAAGTGTCATTCTATATGGTTTTTCAATACGAGTAATTTTATTTATCTCTCGTAGCTCTTTGATAAGTTTCTTTTGTATTTCTATGTCTAATTTTTCGTAAAATGCAAAATCATTCATTGTATTTTTATCTTTAATAATTCTTCTGAAAATTCGCAAATTTTTATCCTTTTGCTTGTCTTGTTTTTTTATTTTTTTTTCTTTTTCCTTTATTAATTCTTCTTCATAAACATCAATACATTTTTGAATAGATTTATCTTTCGGATTTTTTTCTAGTAATTCTTTTAATTGTACAAGAGCTTCTGTAGAAGTTTCAGATGTTTTGTCTGTTTTGTCTGTTTTTTTTTCAGTTGTCTTAGATTTTTTCTTAACAATTACTTCATCTTCATCGTCTGAATCTTCTTCTGATTCATCAGAGGAAACATCTTCATCTTCATCTTCTGTTTCATCCTCATCATCTTCATAGTCCTCGTAATCAGAATCATACTCATCGTCGTCTTCATCTTCATCTTCATTTGCTCCACCAATAGTAAATATGATATTTAATTTTTTATTACTAGTAATTTCCTCTTCATCATCTTCGTCATCAGAAACAACAATTTTTTTATGTTTTTTTGAGAATTTTTTATATTTTTTTTTTGTATCTTCCTCATCTTCCCATTCTGTCTCATCTTCATCGTCTTCTGAATCTGATTCAACAAGTTGTTTTTTTGTTTTTTTAGATTTCTTTTTAATAATTTTTTCTTCTTCAGAATCATCATCGTCATCATCATCTGCAACTTTTTTTAATTTTTCACCAGCTTTAATTTTTTTTGAAAGATGCTTGGAAGGAAATATTTTAGATAAGAATTTGCGATATTCATGAACATCCATTTCATCATTCTCAGTATCACTACCATCATTGCTATCACTATCTGAATCAACAATTTTTTTCTTTCTTAACTCTTCTTTTTTTGAAACTTTATTTTGTTCTTTTTTAGATAATTTGGTTTGATTATCACGTGGCATTCTTGTATATTGTATCTTATAATTTTATTTTTAAATCAAAATCAATTTTTTTATTCAAAATAAATAATTTTATTTTTAATAAAAAGTATACTTAAACTTAATATGTATATTTTGAAACATTAAACCTTGAAAATTTTGTATACAATATAAATTCCTATTGTAACAATTATAATATCCGAAATTAAAGTATAATATTTTTCCATAAAGTAAGCAACATTATCATTTAATGGAATATCTAAATATTCAAAAAAGTGATCCACAAATATGTTCAACATGCTAAAAAATAAAAAGAAATAAATTTTTAAATTAAAATTTATATTAAATAGTAAAAAGATAGATAGTAATATAATCGGAACATCTAAAAATGCTTTAACATACATGTACTTATCATATATCTTTTCAAGTTTTTCCGGATTTTTTGTAACATACAAATTGTAATTTGTAGAATAAAAAAGATCAATAATTGTTCTTAAAGTAATTAAAATTACAATAATAATAATAATCCAAAGTTTACTTTCAATATCCATTATAAATTATACGAATAATTTTTTTTTATATTATTAAATAAAATTGATATACAAAAACAATTTAAATGTATTATACTATATTATAAGAGATGTCTAAGTTCGCAACTTCCAATAGTAAACCTGTTAATTGTTCTAAAGTAATTGGAATTCAATTTAGTATCCAATCACCAGAAGAAATTAGAAAAGGGTCTGTTGCTGAAATTACCAGTCGCGATACCTATATAAATAATAGACCCGTGATTGGAGGACTATTTGATCCGCGAATGGGTGTTTTAGAACCTGGACTGATTTGCCCAACAGATGGTCTTGATTATATGCAAACGCCTGGATATGCAGGTCACGTTGAATTGGCAAGACCAGTATTTTATATTCAATATTTAAGCACTATTATGAAATGTATGAGATGTGTTTGTTTCAAATGTAGTAAACTTTTAATTAGTAAAGATAAATATAAACAAGCGCTAAAAATACAAGGAGACGCGCGATGGAAGTATGTATTTTCCTTATGTAGTAAAGTCAAACGCTGTGGTGATGACAGCGAAGATGGTTGCGGAACATTGCAACCAAAATCTATTCGCAAGGAAGGTCTAGCAACGATCTTTGCTGAATGGAAAAATGAGGGTCCAGATGCAGAACCTATTATTATAAAAGTGACTCCTGAAATGGTGTTGAAGAACTTTAAACGCATATCAGATGACGACGTGACCTTTATGGGTTTCAGTCCAGTGTTTTCCAGACCGGATTGGATGATTTGTCAGGTGATGTCTGTACCTCCACCAGCAGTTCGTCCTTCTGTAAAACATGATGCTCAGCAGCGTTCTGAAGATGATTTGAGTCACATTTTAGTAAATATTATAAAAACTAATAAAACGTTGCAAGAAAAAATACAAAATAATGCACCGGCAAATGTAATTGACGATTGGACAACAGTGTTGCAATATTATGTGGCAACCCAGGTAGACAATAAAATACCTGGCGTGGCTGCAGTTGCGCAGCGATCTGGACGTCCTTTAAAGTCGATCAAGGACCGCTTGAATGGAAAGGGTGGGCGTATGAGAGGCAATTTGATGGCAAAACGTGTAGATTTTAGTGCACGTTCTGTTATTACTGCCGACCCAAATATTTCTATTCGGGAATTAGGTATTCCTTTGAAAATTGCCAAGAATATCACCAAACCTGTAGTAGTCAATAAGATTAACAGGGATTTCCTTACCAAGTTGGTGCAAAATGGCGCAGATGTGTGGCCAGGAGCGAAAACTTTAGAAAAGAAAAATGGTGAAGTGATTACACTGCGTTACTATTTGGATAGGAATTCAATTGGTATTGAAGAAGGCGACATCGTACATCGTCATATGATGGACGGCGATGCAATCCTATTTAATAGGCAACCTACACTACATAGAATGAGTATGATGTGTCATATTGCTCGCATCATGACGCGAGGTGATACATTCAGAATGAACGTGGCCGATAGATTTTGTGTCGGCAACAGGAGGCGTTAAAAGCGTGTTACCTCCTAGTGTCCACCTTTGGGAAAGGTGGAGCCAAATATTTGGTTCTAATAATCTCAAAGGTGGATGCAACGTCGCCAAATTGCTGGAAGTTCCTATAGAGCCTTCACTACCACTCACATTTGGAAACATTTGTGAGGATCTCGGTTAATTGCCGAACCCGATGGTAATAATGTGAAGGATTGGATAATCAGCAGCCAAGCCCCTAACCTCGTTATGGTAAGAGTATGGGGAAGGTCCAGAGAGTAGACGACGACGGGTCTCAAATGATAGCTTGACCAGCTTGATGAGGCACAAGGTGTATTCCGGCCTTACCAGAAATGGTAAGGAAAGTTTTGACAAAACCTTACAATGCCGATTTTGACGGGGATAGACATATGTAAAAGCATTTTGTCCCCAACAGGGAGCGTGAAAAGCGTGTAACTCCCTAGTTAATTGATTCTAATTACAAAAGCACTTAAATATAAATATATTAATAATATAATATGGAACCATCAAAATATTCAGAACTGTCAAAAATTATATTAGACGACCCAACCAAAAGATATTGCGAAATATATAAAATAAATAACCTTTCAAATGGTAAGATATATGTAGGACAAGCTGTTTCTCATATATTGAATCATAAAAGGTATAGACCATATGGACACGAAGGTAGATTTAGATGTCACATATCAGAAGCATTTTCAACAAAGAAAAATCAATCACACTATTTAAATAATGCCATAAGAAAATATGGTGTTGCAGATTTTGTGGTTGAATTAATTGAGTGTTGTGAAATAACAAATGCGGATGAAAGAGAGATACACTATATTAAAGAGTTTAATAGTTTATATCATAATGGATATAACTTGAAAAACGGAGGAAGTGTATTTACTCATAGTGATGAAAGCAAGAAACGTGTCTCTAATGGAGTATTAAATTATTACAAAGATAAAAAATCTGAAAGGTTTAAAGATGTCAAACAAATAGATGACGACATTGAAAAGTATATTAAACCTTTAAAAAAATACAATGAGCAATATGGTTGGTATGTCTATATAGACAAGATTAAAGCGGATTTTGGTGGAGTTCATATTTCATTAGAAAAAAGCAAAATAAGTGCAATAGAATTTATTCAGAATTTAAAGAATCAATTAGCAACGTGACCAAACTGCTGGAAGTTCCTTAGAGCCTTTACTACCACTCACATCTGGAAACATTTGTGAGGATCTCGGTTAATTGCCGAACCCGATGGTAATAATGTAAAGGATTGGATAATCAGCAGCCAAGCCCCTAACCTCGTTATGGTAAGAGTATGGGGAAGGTTCAGAGAGTAGATGATCACGGGTCTCAAATGATGGTTTAACCAACCTGATGAGGCACAAGGTGTATTCCGGCCCTATTGGAAACTTTAGGGGTATTCATGGAAATGAATTTACATATGCCACAAGATCCAGAGTCTGAGGCAGAATTAAGAAATTTGGCTGCAGTACCATATCAAATAGTCAGCCCAGCAAATAACAGCTCCATTATTGGAATTTATCAAGATTCCATGCTTGGATGCTACCAATTTACGAGACCCAATATAAAATTTAATCCTCGCGATGCAATGAACTTACTGATGATGTTTAATGGAATAAATGAACGCGAATTGCTAGAAAACATTAAAGAGAAAGGTGGTATAACTAACTTTGACATTTTGAGTCAAATCATGCCACCCTTGTCCATGAAATATAAGACCAAAGCATTCAAAGACGATAAAGATGACATAAAAACATCTAATGCTGTACTTGAAATTAGAAACGGAAAATTCATTCGTGGACAAATAGATAAAAGTGTCATGGGTGCTGGAACCAAAGGTTTGCTACAACGCGTTTGCAATGACTTTGGTAACATGGCCTCTGCCAAATTTGTAGACGATGTACAAAATGTAGTCACCGAATACATGAAATCAGCAGGTTTCAGTGTTGGAATTAGTGATTTAATCTCAGATCAGAAAACAAATGATGAAATCGTTCAAGTCATCACAAAAAAGAAAACCGATGTAAAGAATTTAATTGACCAAGTACAAATCGGTATATTTGAAAACAATACTGGAAAAACAAATGAAGAAGAGTTTGAGACACAAGTTAATAGTATTTTAAATCAAGCCACTTCAGAATCCGGCAAGATTGGTCTTAAATCTTTAGATAAAGATAACCGATTTGTTATTATGGTGAATGCGGGATCTAAAGGTTCAGATTTAAATATTTCCCAAATGATTTCTTGTCTTGGTCAACAAAACGTAGACGGCAAACGTATTCCTTATGGTTTTGAAAATAGAACGCTACCACACTTTACCAAATATGACGATTCTCCTAGTGCTCGTGGGTTTGTGGAGAGTTCTTATATTAATGGACTTTCTCCTCAAGAACTATTCTTCCACGCAATGGGTGGTCGTGTTGGTCTTATTGATACAGCGGTCAAGACATCAACCACTGGTTATATTCAGCGCCGTTTAATTAAAGGTCTAGAGGATTTGATGGTAGCATATGATATGACAATTCGTACAAATAAAAATAAAATAGTTCAGTTTGCTTATGGCGATGATAATATTGATACAACCAAAGTAGAAAACCAAATGATACCACTAGTATCCATGAGTACACAAGAGATTTATGCCCACTTTCTTATTCCAGAGGAAACAGGCAAAATCAAGACACTAAGTAATATATTCTTAAAAAATGTACATACTAGATACAAGAAGCAATTAGTTGATTTTATGGACAAAACACAAAAGTATATTAACATGATGATAGAAAAACGTGAATCCATTATTAAATATGTATTTAAAAATAAGAGTGATTCAATAGTAAATTGTCCAGTTGCATTTCAATATATTATTAGTAATATTCAAGGGCAGTGTAACATTTCTATTTCTTCCTTGGTAGATATTACTTTATTAGAGGCATTAGAAATGATTGAACATTACTACGATAATTTAACTAAAATTTATTATGCACCTCCTAGTGAACTTTTCAAAACGCTTTATTATTATTATTTATCACCAAAAGACCTGCTTATTATAAAGCGTTTTAATAAAGCTTCTCTTACTTTATTACTTGACACCATTACTATTGATTACAAAAGAGCCATCGTTGCACCTGGAGAAATGGTTGGCATGATTGCAGGCCAGAGCATTGGTGAGGTCTCAACACAGATGTCAGTTGCATATGAGTCACAACATAAAATTGTTATTAAAAATAAACAGACTCAAGAATTTGAAGTCAAGTCAGTGATTATGGGTGAATTTTGTGATGAATTAATTGCAAATAATCTGGACAAAACATTTGATACAGGACATGTAAATAGTGTAGAGACTTTGTTATCTGACCTAGAAAATGAATACTATATTATTGGTGTTTCAGAAGATGAAAAAACTTCCTGGAACAAGATTTCGCATGTTAGCAAGCATCCAGTCAATGGTCAAATGATGAAAGTAACTACTAGATCTGGTAGAGTTGTAGAAACAACAACAAGTCATAGTCATTTAATTAGAAAAGAACATAAAGTGAGTGCTATTAAGGGTTCAGACATGGTAGAAGGAATGCGCATCCCTGTTTGTGCTCGTATTAAAAATGAGTTATTTACCAAAGATACTTATCAAAATATAAAGTTAGATGCATTAATGGGATGGTTTATTGGTGCTTACTTAGCAGAAGGAAATTTGAACTATCATGAAATTTCTATTACCAATATTTCTGAACATTATATAGAAAATACTAAAAAAGTTGCAGCATTATTTGGAAAAGAATGTCGTGTCGTAGAAAAACAGGGAGTATACGGCAGATCTATTACAACTAAATTTAATTGCAAGGAACTAGCAACTATATTATTAAATACTTGTGGTAATGGTAGTTTTGTCAAGAAAGTGCCTGACTTTGCATTTACTGCACCTAAAGAATTTAAAGCTGCTATGTTTCAAGGTTATTTTGATGGAGATGGAAACTTTCAATGTGATGAAAAACATCATGAAATCCGATGTTGTAGTAGAAGTCAACAATTAATCAAAGATTTAGCTCTTATATTAAATTATTTTGAAATATTTGGAAACATTAAAACAGAAGAAAATAAAGGCAAACCATTATATCATTTGAATATTTCATCCAAGTATGCAAAACAATACCAAACATCTATTGGTACTCAACTGCATACTGAAAAGCTATATAATCTTGTTCAATATATACAACGTAATGATATAAAATTCTTGTCGGAACAAATTGATAAGATTAATGGACTTGGAGAAGTAGTAGCTCATTGTGGCAAGACTTTAAAACTACCTGGTCAAAGTAGAACATATGGATTTTGGAAAAACAAAGATAGTATTGGACGTAGAACCTTGGAAAAATATTATCAAACTTTTAAAGAAAATGATACTCAAAATCTTATTAGCGAAGAACTTATATTAATTGAACAAGCAATTACATCCAATGTGATATGGGATGAAATTATTAAAATTGAATATTATACACCAGATCAGAAAAATTATGTTTATGATTTTACAATTCCAGGAAATCAAACTTTTATGACTGATTATGGTGTCATTGTTCATAACACGCTTAATACATTTCATTTTGCTGGAGTGGCGTCTAAATCCAACGTAACTCGTGGTGTGCCAAGAATTGAAGAAATATTATCTTTATCTAGCGACATTAAGAATCCATCGCTCAGTATTTATTTAAATCCAGAAGATGAAAGAAGTAAAGAAAAGGCACAGACCATTATGTACATGTTGGAACATACAAAGTTGGAAGAAATAGTAAAGGGAGTTCAAGTGTGCTTTGATCCTGATGATTTAAACTCTTTAATCGCAGAGGATAAAGATACAATTGAGCAATACAGAGCTTTTGAAAATATGATAGATGAATGTAATGAAGAATCGTTACAAAATGCAGAAAATGAGAAATCCAAATGGATTATCCGTATGGAAATGGATCCTGAAGTAATGCTTGAGAAAAATATTACAATGGATGATGTAAACTTTACCTTAAAGAGCTGCTTTGAAGACCAAGTGAGTTGTGTATATTCAGATTTTAATGCAGACAAATTAATATTCAGAATAAGAATGAGCGAGGTCATCAAGAATGGTGCTGGAAGAGGTCAAAATAAAACAAAAGTAAATCCACTAGACCAGTCAGATAAAATTTATATTCTCAAGAATTTCCAAGACCAACTGCTACAAAATGTAGTACTAAGAGGCATCAAAGGTATTCATAAAGTGATATTACGTAAAATAGTTGATAATATGGTAGAACACAATGGTGTTTATAAAAAAGAAGATATTTGGGTGCTAGATACCATAGGTACAAATTTAATTGATGTTCTGGGTCTTAGCTTCATAGATAACAAGAGAACACTAAGTAATAATATTGTAGAAATATTCAATGTCCTTGGTATTGAAGCAGCTAGACAAGCTATTTATAATGAGTTGGTAGAAGTCGTAGAGTTTGATGGCACTTATATTAACTTTCATAATTATAGTGTTCTAGTAGATAGAATGACTTATACAGAAAAGCTGATTTCAATCTTTAGACACGGAATTAATAATGATAATATTGGTCCTATTGCCAAGGCATCTTTTGAAGAAACACCAGAGATGTTCTTGAAGGCAGCTAAACATGCAGAATTAGATACACTCAGAGGAGTTTCTGCTAATGTAATGTGTGGCCAAGAAGGATTCTTTGGTACAGGAGCTTTCCAAATAGTATTAAATATTGAAGAAATGCAGAAGTTAGAAGCTGCAAGTGAATATAAACCTCAAAATGATCAAGATGAAATAGAAAAATTCTTTGGTCAAGTAGAGAATCCTGATGATAAATGTAGTGCTAATAAAATAGCTATACAAAACAATGTTATTACCATTCAAGCAGAAGATATGGGTGATGACAATGACTATAATCCAGGATTCTAATCCACTTTTAGGCAAAAAGTTGTTGCATTATAATTATAAATTTTAGTATTTTTTTTTGTTATATATATGCATAATGAGTTTTAAGGCAAATGCTACTGGCAGTGGAGAAGCACGTACTCAAAATAATATTTTGGTTACTGCGACAGCTTCAGCTACTGCGGAATCCGATATTTCTTATCACGATGCGTATAATAAAGCATTAGAAGTTGCTATTCATGTAGCAAATGATGATGCAAATAATGACGCAAATGTAATATATCAATCATTACTTATTAACAATGGTATAAATATAGAGTTCAAATATGGAATTGCTAGTGGTGATCCATTAGCAACACAAGTTATTATATGGACACACGCAAAATATAATAATTTAGATAATGATGTGTATTTGAAGTATGAGGTTTCATTAGATGATATTTTTACAAAAATAGTAAAAAGTGATATTGTTAATACAAATAAAAGTGTTGACTTTACATTAAAAGTTGATGTACTAGGTTTACAGCCAAATACAATATATTATTATCGTTTTATCAATATTAATAATAAAACTAACACTTCACCAATAGGTAGAACAAAAACAATTCCAAATTTAACATCAGATGTAGATAGTATAAATCTTGCAGTTGTATCGTGTAGTCAATATACTAGAGGTTATTTTAATGTATATCAAGATATAGGACGTCTAGATGATATTAATGCGGTAATACATTTAGGCGATTATATATATGAATACGGAATAGATGGTAGTTATAATAACTATGGTCGTCCTCTTTCTGCATCACGTATACCAAATCCAATTAATGAATGTTTAACTTTAGATGACTATCGTAAAAGACATGCACAATCTAAAACTGATACTGACTCACAATATATGCATTCGCGTCATCCGATGATTTCAGTATGGGATGACCACGAAGTATCAAATAATAGTTGGGAATTTGGAGCTGAATATGAAAACCCAGGTTTAGCATATATGATAAGAAAAGAAAATGCGATTAAAGCCTATCATGAATGGATGCCTATAAGAACAGGGATTGATCCTCATATTATTTTCAGAACATTTGATTTTGGAAGTATTTTGTCATTACATATGTTAGATACAAGACACTATAGAAGAGATAAACAAGTTACAATTCAAGAACTATTAGTAGAACCAGAAAAATATAGAAAAATATTATATTCACCTACTAGAAAATTATTAGGACCATCTCAATTAGATTGGCTTACTGAACAAATGATAAAATCAAAAAACCCCTGGCAAGTTTTAGGAAATCAAGTAATTATGGCGAAAACGCAATTGCCTGTTTCTATTTTAATTAATGGAACTGATGAAACATTATTAATTGAATCAATAAAAGTTTATTTAACTGCATTAAATACTCCACCAGAATTTAGAACACCAGAACAAAATGCCTTATTAAACCCAAATATAAACCCGTTATATGGGTATAACTTAGATGCATGGGATGGTTATCCAGCTGAAAGAGAGAAGCTATATAAAATTGTAGAAGAACTCAATAAAAATCTAATTGTTTTATCAGGTGATAGTCATAACTCTTGGTTTAACTATTTAAATAATAATAATAATAAGTTAATAGGTAAAGAATTCGCTGTAACTTCAGTTACTAGTCCAGGATTTGAAACAATTTTTCCAAATATACCTCCAAATGAAGTACAGCAATTATTTGAAACATTATTTCCAGATGTTAAATGGATTGATACATATAGGCGCGGTTATTTAATTACTACGTATACGAAACAAAAGGTTGTCTCAAATTGGAAATTTATAAATAGTGTAGATAATATGTATTATTCGGAATCTAAACCATCTCATCTAGAAGTACTTTCAATATAAATATAAAAGAAAATGTATAATAATATTTTACCAAAATTTAATATTTATAAAATTAAATATTAAATATGTGTTATTTAAATTAATATATGACTACTTTTCAGTTGATTATAAATAAAATACTTAAAATAGAAAAAAATAATTTTTTTCAATATGATACAACAGAAAAGATATGTCCTTTATTAAAAATGCTATTTGGTTTTGGTTTTAACAATATAAATAATGAAAATATAGCTCTATTCAAAAAAAAATTTAAATTATTAAAAAATATTTTAAACTCATTTATAATAAAAAATAGTCGCGAAGAAGAAGTTTTTAACTATTTTAATAAAATTCAAAGGGTGTATCATGTGTTAAATAGATTTGTATATAAATATAAATTTAAAAAGGCAAAATTAATTGTAAATAAAGATATGGGATTAAATGAAATCAGAGAAATTGATAAAAATGTAATATGTATTTATCAAGAAAATTCCAAATATTTGTTCAAAATATTAGACTTATTAAAAATTATAAATATGTATTTAATTCACGCGCATAATTTTTTTGCAACACCATTATGTATTAAAAATCCATATAATAATTTACCTTTTGGGAAACATATATTATATTATATATATTATTTTCTTACAGAAAAAACAAATTTAACTTTTAAACTAAATGAAACAGAATTATTTTTAAAGTTTCATAGTTGCTATTTTAGTTTAACAGATTTTTTAAGTAAATATGAATATTTATTGAGAGAAAAAACGATTGAAAATAATATTAAAAATGCAGTAAATTTTGATTTATATAACCAAAATATAGAAATGATAAATGAGTTTAATAAAAATAAATTAATGAAAAACCAAATTTATATTGATGCAAAATTTCCAAAAGACAAGATAGTCAATATTTTTAATCCATATTTAAATATATATTTAAATAGTAAATATTTGTTAGTCCCAACATTGAAATACAAAGCTTCGTGTGAACTAGAACAAAAATTACAAAAGTTTCAAAAATTTAATCCTTTATTTGGAAGAATAAAAATTATATATAAAAAAAAAATTTGTAAAGATGGAAAAATACGCAATTTTAAAGAAAAAAATGAAAAAAATGAAATAAATGACTTACATATAAACTTTTATGAATATGATAATGATGAATTTTTAAAAGATCACTTATCATATAAGTATCTTAATTATAATTTTTATGACGATGATGATTCTGATGACGATGACAATGATGAAGACCAACTTTTATTTACAGGAGTAATACAAACAAATGAAGAGACAAATGAAGAGACAAATGAAGAGACAAATGAAGAGACAAATGAAGAGACAAATGAAGAGACAAATGAAGAGACAAATGAAGAGACAAATGAAGAGACAAATGAAGAGACAAATGAAGAGACAAATGAATACGATGAAGTAGATTAATTAATATTAAATAAGATTTTTCTTTGTACCTGTTTTTTTTCCTTTAATCTGTTGTTTTTTAGTTTGTTTTTTTTCTTTTTCAACAGGACTATCTTCTTCTACTATAATTTTCTTTTTTCTTTGTACTTTTGGTTTAGGATTCATTTTAGGTATATCTTCAGAATCAGAATCTACAATAATTATGTTTGGCTTTTTCTTTATATAGTTCGTTTTTTTAGTTTTTGTAAATTCTTGTAAACATTTTTCAATAGTAATAGACTCATCCATAGCAGTATAAATTCTCTCTACACAACTATCATTTAATTTGTCGAGAGAAATAAATAGTTCACCATCATTACTGGATACACATTTATATCCGGGAATATTTTCTGGACGAAACCCAGGCACTATAATAAAAGCAAAATCATCCTCTCTAGTACCATATCCAAAAAATTCATTTTTTACAAATTTTGTTTGTAGAATTGTTTTTTGAGAAATAAACATAGTAGGAATTTGAAATTTTACAACAAGTAACCATAAATCAAATAATGTCAAAAAATAGTTATCTGTATAAATTAAATTAGAAAAAGAAAGAGTACCAGAATGCACTTGATCTCCTAGTGTTTTCTTTCCTTCTAAAATTAAAATATCTATAATTTTATCCATATATGCACCCAAATATTTTTTATATTCATCAAACAATAAATTTTTAATTTGATTAATAGAAAATTTTTCGCCAGTTTTTCTCTCTATTAAGTCAATAATAATTTGAAATGTACATACATTATTTTTACTATATACAATTTCTTTGTAGTTCTCAGGAAAACATTGTTTCCATATACTGGATGTAATGTCATCTTTTAATTCAGTTTCACAAATGGTTTCAGTTATAGGTTGTCCTAATGTGGTTATTACATTATCATATACTTGTGTTTTAACAGGTTGAACTTCATCATAAGATGAATATTTTGTATATTTATTCATTATTGCAGGAATTAATCTTTCAAAATAGTCTTGTGTTAAAAGAGATTGAATTAATATGATTTCATTATCTCTTAAATTATAACCAATATTTCCAAATGATAAATATGTTTGAGGTTGAAACATGAATGATCTTATTCTGTTATAACGAATAATTTCATCTGCCATTCTACTATAATAAATATGTTCATTCATTTTTTTTGTTATTAAATTTTTTTCAGGTAAAATCATGTTACATTTTCCACTTTCAGTAACTGCACACAAACTTGGAAATGCATTACAAGATTCAGCATCTTTTACAATACACGTAGATACTTCATTGATTAGTTTATAATAATTATCATCACCAATAAATTGTATTTTATCCTTTACCAAATTTCTAAGATATTCATCTATATTTTTTAGTTTTTCTGAATAAATAATGTATTCTTTTAACATTTCTGACTCTATTTGTTCTCTTATTTTTACATTTTCATAATCATTTATTAAAATACGAATAGTATTTCGGAATACATTATAAAAACTAGTTTCTAAACGTATTCTTTTAATATAGTCAACGCGCTCTTTATCAACATCAGTTTGTGTTGTAAATTGAACTTCGCTTTGAATCATATGTTTTTTAGTTGAATCTACAATATAGTTATTATTATTTAATGAAGGAATGTCTAAGTCATGCGGTATATCATCTATAAGAATTGGTTGCGATAATTGTACAAATTGATTTGTAGATGTAAGTACTCCGACAACATGATCATCTTCTACTACTTTGAACGCTGGTTTGCAAGGAATATCTGGTTCAGTACGACGTTTTTTGCTTCGTTTGTCTAATTTATTTAAAAAAGAAATAGTATTTTCGTATGTATTCCATAAACCTAGGTCTGTCATAAAAACATAATCTAAGTTTTTCTTTAATGATTCATCTAAGTATGATGGATAACAAGGAATAAAACCAAGTTTACCGGCGATACCTGGTTCTTCAGCAACTACACCAATAACTTTATTATTAAAATTTATCACCAGTTTTTTGATAGAATATTCATAACCATCTAATTTTTGTATTAAATCATAAAGAAGTAATGAACGTTTTGCTTTATATACATTTGGCATACTCTCTAATGGTGTACAAATTAAATTAAAAAAAGGTTTTATAATTTCTTTGAAAACAGCTCTCATTGTTTTAGAAAGTTTAGGATCATATTCTTTGAATTCTTTAGAAACAAGTATATTTTTATCCCCATTAATGTTGCTGTTTGTATAAGAATAAATAGGTTCATAATATTTATCTTTTTTAAGTAAAATAATAGTTGGTTTTCTAGCTTGATAAAATTCTGATGAATAATGATTAGTTGGACATATAATGCTTACATTATTTGTTATATCATCATCATTAAGCTGTAGAATAACTAAATTTACACCAGCAGGAAATAATTGTGGATTTGGCATACTAATAATATCCCACAAATAGGTGTGATCAATAAATGCATCAGGGTCTCTTAAAAAATCAATGAAATTTTCAAATGCTGTTACTACTTTAGTAAAATACATTTTTTCTTCTGGATTATTTAAATCCAACTTAGAAAAAAGATTAGAATCTGTATATTTATTTAAATCTACCTCTTTTTCTAAGTCATGAAAATCAGTAACTAAGTTGCCATTTTGATATTTAATAAAATTATCAATAGTTATAGATTGAATAATATACTCTTTCATATCTTCTATATTCAAAACAGGTGATAATTTACTCGCACCTATTATTTTTTTATCTATCATTTTTTTAGCAAAAAATATTACGTCTGAAATGCAACTAATAAAAGATTGTTTATCATTAATTTCAATACCATGTCGTAATAAACAAGGATGATTTTCTTTAATATTTGTATTTGTTTTACTTATTTGACATTCACCACTTGTTACATGAAGCATACTTTGAATTTCAACAGGTAAGTACCCCCATCTGCCTATATCTAGTGGAAATTTATCAGGACCTTTAATATATTCATCTTGACCTGTCGGTTCTTTCTCCTTTTTATTTTCTTTTTTACCTTCTGTTTTACTGGTGCATTTTTCCATTGCTTTTATTCTTCCTTCTGTGTTATATTTGTCAAAACAACATGGAAGACAATAACCATCTGGATGAGAGTCAGGAATTAAACTAGGGTATTTTTTATTATCTTTTTTTCCTTCTTTTGATGGATAAAATTCGTAAATATAATAACCTGGTTTAACTTTCTTCTCTCCTTTTGGTAATACCTTACCACAAGTTGGATGAATTAATTCTGTTTTACCATCTTTTCCTTTAACTTCTTTTAAATCATTTGGGTCAATAATTGTATTTGTTTTTAAACACCAGTAACGTGGACAAATATAGTGAAATTGTTTTTCTGGATTGGAACCATAAGTGATAACATCTTCATCTCTTAAAAATCCAGGATGTTCTTTATTTATTTTTTCAAGTTGTGTATCGGTTAAAATAACAGGTTGTCTTCTCATACTTGAACTACATGTTCTTGGGTAAGAATTGAATTGTGGTGTATCTTCTTTTAAAATAAGTACGGGATCTTTTTGTTCTATAAGAGTTTGAAAATAATATGGTTTATTTAATTTCATTCCATCAATATTTCTGACTTCATCTTCATCTTCCACCTTTTCCACCTTTGAGAAAGGTGGAGCCAAATCTTCTTCCACCTTTGAGAAAGGTTCTGCTGAGCTAAGAGACAAATCTTCATCTACTTTTGAGAAAGGTTCTACCAAATCCTCTTCCATCTCTATTTGAATATTTTCAGGATTTTCAACAACACGTTCTTCAGATTCTTTTTCTAATATGGTATCAGAGTCTAAAATTTTTGGGCTTAATACTGGTATTTCATAAGAGGTTGATGGTGTAGAATCAAAAGAAACTAAATCTTTATTAGGGTCTTCATTTAATTCTTCGCTATTTTGCTCTTCTTCTTCTAAAAGAACTTCAGATGGTGTACTTTCAAACGATTCAAACGATTCTAATTCATTATCAGGTGATTTTATTTCAGAAGAAACTGACTCTTCAGATTCATTATCAGGTGATTCTAGTTCAGGAGATTCTAGTTCAGGAGATGGTATAGATTCTTCACTTGGAACAGATTCTTCACTTGGAACAGATTCTTCACTATTTTGCTCCACTTTTTGAAAAAGTGGATCTTCACTATTTTGCTCCACTTTTTGAAAAAGTGGATCTTCACTATTTTGCTCCACTTTTTGAAAAAGTGGATCTTCACTATTTTGCTCCACTTTTTGAAAAAGTGGATCTTCACTATTTTGCTCCACTTTTTGAAAAAGTGGATCTTCACTATTT